>Ga0316187_10003634_pt1 | contig 13390 bp, 10 predicted proteins | sample CroRivburrow1_MG_FD_204927 | JGI IMG/M metagenome (GOLD analysis project Ga0316187, IMG submission 204927) | Coastal sediment microbial communities from Maine, United States - Cross River worm burrow 1 | ecosystem: Environmental > Aquatic > Marine > Coastal > Sediment | place: USA: Maine...
GGGCGCATTCGAAGTGGCGATGAACGGGGATCTGGCCAACTGGATGGTGCCCGGCGTTTTCGCGGCGGGAGTCGGCGGCGGCATGGAGTTGGCTCAGAAAGCACGCCGCGTGGTCATTCTAATGACGCATCGCGATCGCCAGGGAAAATCGAAGATTGTGCGCGAATGCGGCTTGCCGATTACGGCGGCGGCGTGCGTGCATCGTATTTATACCGACATGGCTGTAATCGACGTAGCTGAGCAAGGTTTAATATTGCGTCAAATTGCCGAAGCTGTAAGCGTGGACGAAGTGATAGAAGCGACTGCGGCGCCATTACAGATACCGGATAAACCAGTATCCAGATTCTAGATACCTCATTGTGGACAAAAAAGCCCAGCAACAAATATTGAATGCCGTTGATCGACGGTTTGACGAACAGACCGATTTTCTGGCGGAAATTACCAGCCATGCTTCAATCCGCGGGAATGAGCAGGATGCCCAGCATTTCGTCAACGCAGAGTTGCGGGAACGAGGTTATCCAACCGATCTGTGGGAAATCGACGTGGAACAGATTGCGGGGCTTCCCGGGTTTTCGCCGGTGATCGGCAAATACGATGAAGCTTTAAACCTGGTTGCCACCCATCGCGGCAAGCCATCAAAGGGAAAATCCCTGATACTGAATGGTCATATTGATGTCGTTCCGGTCGGGCCGCTGGACATGTGGCGTCAACCGCCATTCGAGCCCTATGTTGACGACGGCTGGATGTTTGGACGCGGCGCCGGAGACATGAAGGCCGGACTGGCAGCTAATCTCTTCGCACTGGACGCACTGCGCGACGCGGGTTTCGCGCCCGCGTCGGACCTGTATTTTCAATCGGTTGTTGAGGAGGAGTGCACGGGAAACGGTGCGCTGGCCTGCCTGCAGCGGGGATATCGCGCGGATGCAGCGCTGATTCCCGAGCCGTTCAACGAGAAACTGGTGGCCGCTCAAATCGGCGTCATCTGGTTACAGGTTCACCTGCGCGGCATACCGGTACATGTACTCGAGGCCGGCAGTGGCACCAGCGCAATCGAGGCGGCCATACCCTTGATCGTAGCACTCAGGGAACTGGAAGAAAGCTGGAATGCGGATGAACTCAGGCACCCTATGTATGAACAGGTCGAACACCCGCTGAACCTGAATATCGGTCGAATCGAAGGCGGGGACTGGCCTTCGAGCGTACCTGCCTGGTGTTGTTTCGACGTGCGTATGGCCATTTATCCGGGGCAGGATATCGATGCTGCGCGTGCCGATATCGAATCCTGCGTGCTTGAGGCCGCCAACGGCGACAGCTTTTTGAAGAAGAATCCACCGCAAATTGTTTACCATGGATTTTTAGCCGAAGGGTACGCTTTGTCGGAGCACGACAAGCCCGAAGCCCGCCTGGCGGTTGAAACCCTCGAACAGGCGCATCAGAAAGTGACCGGTAAAAAGCTGCAATCGTTTCCCGTGACCGCGACCACCGATGCCCGCTTCTTTGGGCTTTATGCGGATACCCCTGCGCTGGTTTACGGCCCCGAGGCGAAAGCGATTCACGGCTTTAACGAATGCGTGAATCTCGAATCCATGCGTCGGGTTACCCAGTCGATCGCGTTGTTTATCGGCAAGTGGTGCGGACTCGACAAGTACAGTAAGGATCAGGAGTGAACGATGTCCGCATTCGACAGGCGCAGGAGTCGGACTGCGGGTCTGTTTTGTCGATGTTGCAGCAACTGGCGGTTGATGTGGGGGATGGTGATATTTTCCGCTGCAATATAGATGATATCAGCAGGCATGGCTTCGGAGATCAACCGCTGTTCCATTGCCTGGTCGCCGAACGGGAAAATTCCAACCTGGGGCTTGCGATTTATTATCCGATTTTTTCAACCACCCGCGGCGCATCGGGTGTCTTCCTGCTCGATTTGTGGGTTGCTCCCGAGGCGCGCAATCTCGGTTTGGGGAAACGGTTGGTTGAACAGGTAGTCGTCGAATCTCGACGACAGTGGCAGGCGGCCTACCTGAAACTCATGGTGCATGGCCACAACGATGCCGCTCAAAGATTTTATGAACGACATGGGTTCACCCAGCATCCCCATGACCAGTACCTGTTTATTGAGGGGGATGCGTTTCAAGCCCTGCTGGAACAGTAAATAAACCATGCCCGGTATGACATTTATGGACAGGAGTATAGCGACATGGCTGACGCGGTAATAGTTGCAGCAGCACGTACCCCCATTGGTAAAGCCTACCGGGGTGCCTTCAATGACCTGGGGGCACCCTCAATGGCGTCCCATGCGGTTAAGGCGGCAGTGGCTCGCGCCGGTGTGGATCCCGGCGAAATTGAAGATTGCATTTTTGGCGCTGCCCTTCAACAGGGTACTCAAGGCATCAATTTAGGGCGCCAGGTTGCACTGGCCTCGGGATTGCCTGTCACGGTTTCCGGTATGACGATCGACCGCCAGTGTTCCTCCGGACTGATGTCCATAGCCACCGGCGCCGGGCAAATCGTCATGGATGGCATGTCAATGCTGGTTGCCGGCGGCTGCGAATCAATCAGTCTTGTGCAAAACGAACACATGAACACTCACAAAATGGTGGATCCGCTGGCCATCGCCAATGCGCCGAATATCTATATGCCCATGCTGGATACCGCGGAGGTGGTCGGCAAGCGTTACGGCGTGTCGCGTGAGGCGCAGGATGAATACGCCTGCCAGTCTCAAGCGCGCACGGCGGCAGGACAGGCAGCCGGTAAGTTCAACGATGAGATCGTCGCTGTTACGGCAACGAAACTTGTGACCAACAGAGAAACGGGAGTAGTGAGCGAGGAGGAAGTGACGCTCTCCAAGGATGAAGGCAATCGACCCTCCACCTCTTTCGAGAGTTTGTCGGGTCTGAGTCCGGTGCGTGAGGGTGGCTGTGTTACGGCTGGTAACGCCTCTCAGCTATCTGACGGGGCGGCCGCGGTTCTGATGATGGACAGCAGGCTGGCCGAGCAACGAAATATCGAACCTTTGGGTGTCTATCGAGGCATGGCAATTGCCGGTTGCGAGCCCGATGAGATGGGCATTGGCCCTGTTTTTGCTGTTCCCAAATTGCTCCAACGCAATGGTTTGAAGATGGACGATATTGGCCTTTGGGAGCTTAATGAAGCCTTCGCCCTGCAGGTAATCTATTGTCGTGACAAGCTGGGCATTCCGAATGATCGTTTAAATGTTAATGGTGGCGCAATATCTATCGGGCATCCCTACGGGATGAGCGGCACCCGGATGGCAATACATGCGCTTCTCGAAGGTAAGCGCCGCGGGGAACGCTATGTCGTCATTACCATGTGTGTAGGCGGAGGCATGGGTGCAGCGGGGCTGTTTGAAGTGCTCTGAAAATGCCCGGGGCAAGATGAAGAATCTTGATGGCACTTGGAAGATTCAGAGCGAACAACGGTCTTAACCCGGCGTAACACCCGCAGAAACTCTCTATTTGTCGTTTAGCCACGGAGGGCATCACCATATGGGTACCACCCGCATGTCCGATGATCCAAAAACCGGAGTAGTAAACGGCGATTGCCGCGTGCACGAGTGCAACAATTTATATGTGGCCGGCAGTTCTGTATTCGCTACCGTCGGCTGGGCGAATCCCACCCTTACCATTGTCGCCCTGTCATTGCGTTTGAGTGAGCACCTGAAAGTACGACTTGACACAGCGGCGACAGGATAGGAAGCATAACCGCGCTTCAACATGCACTCCCCGTTCAACAAGGGAATGTAAAAACGATCGGCAAGCCTGGAATAAACATCCCGCATATCCGATTTCATCCAGGGGCTGGCAGATAAAGCGCTTGGGGTGAGCGAATATTGAAATGATCGAGTTCCGAGACCCACTGCCTGAATAACGGCGTTTAAAATGGTAAAATCTCGCACCGTTGTTAAATCCAGGGAGGGAGCGCTATCTCGGTCACGGAAAAGCAAAGCAAAGGCATGATAATTTGCCTGCTCAGTGTTCACGGCCTCATTCGAAGCCGCGACCTGGAACTGGGCAGGGACGCCGATACGGGGGGGCAGACCAAGTACGTCGTCGACCTTGCCCGCGCCCTGGGCCGGCACCCGGACGTAAGCCAGGTCCACCTGGTCACCCGCCTGATTCGAGATCCTGCCGTCGACCCAGACTACGCACGCGAGGAAGATCAACTTGCCAGCGGCGCGAGCATCATCCGAATTCCCTGCGGTCCTGATGAGTACATTCCCAAAGAACAACTCTGGGACCACCTCGACAGTTTCACCGACAACCTGATGCACTGGTTGCAGGGCCAGCCCAGCATGCCTGACGTCATCCACAGTCACTATGCCGATACCGGCTACGTCGGCGTGCGCCTGTCCAACCTGCTGGGCGTCCCGTTGGTGCATACAGGACACTCCCTGGGACGGGACAAACGCAAGCGCCTGCTGGCCAGGGGTATCAGTCGGGAGCAGATCGCCCAGACCTACAACATTGACCGTCGTATAGATGCAGAAGAAGAGGTGCTCGCGAACGCTGACCTGGTAATCACCAGCACTCACCACGAGATAGAGGAGCAATACGGTCTCTACAACTACTACGACCCGGCCCGGATGGCGGTGATCCCGCCCGGCACTGATCTGGAGCAGTTCAGACCCTGCCATCGCGGCGAGCAATTCGATTTCAGCGCCAAGGTCGACCGCTTCCTGACGGAACCCGGCAAGCCACTGGTTCTCGCCCTGTCCCGGGCGGATGAACGCAAGAATATCGCCGCGCTGATCGAGGCATTCGGTGAGTCGTCCGAACTCCAGGACGCCGCCAACCTGTTGATTATCGCCGGCAATCGCGATGACATCCGTGACCTGGACAGCGGGCCCCAGTCGGTGCTGACCGACCTGCTGTTGCTGGTTGACGCCTATGACCTGTACGGACGCGTCGCCCTGCCCAAGCACCACCGTCCCGAAGAGGTGCCACAGATCTACCGCATGACCGCAGCCCGCCGTGGCGTTTTCATCAACCCCGCCCTGACCGAGCCTTTCGGTTTGACGCTGCTGGAGGCGGCGGCCAGCGGACTGCCCCTGGTGGCCACGGAAAACGGCGGACCGGTGGACATCATCCGCAACTGTCAGTGCGGTGAATTGATCGACCCGCTCGACAAGGAACAGATGGCAAGGGCGCTGCTCAAATACCTGAAGGACGATGCGCAATGGCAGCGGGCCTCATCCAACGGAATAAAGAACGTGCGTGAATTCTATGCCTGGCAGGCTCACGCGGATGCGTATATCACACGGCTTCGCGGCCTGTCGGGAAAATACACGCCGCTTGCCAGCGCCCCTCCCCTGCCGCGCACGCTGCGCTACCGCGATCGCGCCATCGTCACCGATCTGGACCAGAGCCTGATCGGTGAAAAGGCCGCCCTTGACCGGTTCCTGTCCTTCATGCGGGATAATCGCAAGACGGTTTCCTTCGCAATAGCAACCGGCAGGCGGGTTGATTCCGCACTTGCGCTAATGAAAAAACACGGTATTCCCAATCCCGACATCTTCATCACCAGTCTGGGTACGCGCATCCAGTACGGTCAGGCGCTGACACAGGACGACCTGTGGGCGGAGCACATCGACCACGACTGGTCGGCGCGGCGGGTGAAACGCGCCCTGTCTCGTCTGCCCGGACTGATACCCCAGGAGCAGAGACATCAAACGCCTTTCAAGATTTCCTACTACTACGACGGCGAGGACGCACCCACGGTGGAGGAGATCAACACCCTGCTCAGGCAGCAGGAGATCACGGCAAATGTGATCCTGTCTTTTGGCCAGTTTCTCGACGTGATACCTGCCCGCGCGTCCAAGGGTCAGGCCCTGCGCTACGTGGGGCAACGCTTTCAAATCCCGCTGGAACAGATGCTGGTTGCCGGCGGCTCAGGTGCCGATGAGGATATGATGCGCGGCAACACTCTGGCGGTGGTGGTTGCAAACAGGCATCACGAGGAATTATCCCCGCTTCCGAGTCTGGACCGGATCTATTTTTCCAGGCAGTCCTATGCCGCCGGAATACTCGATGCCATCGAGCACTACGATTTTTTTGGCCTGCGCAGGGCACCCGATGCCTGAGCGCCTGCTGTTGTGCACAGACCTGGACCGCACTCTGATACCCAACGGTGCCCACCCGGAGTCGCCGCGGGCTCGCGAACGGTTCGCCGCGCTTGTAGCCGGTCCCGGAATTGTGCTGGCCTACGTTACCGGGCGGCATCGGCAGTTGGTTGAGGAAGCGATGGATCAATATCAGCTGCCGCGGCCGGATTTCGTGATCGGAGATGTCGGCACCACCATATACCAGGTAGAGCAGGATGGCGATTGGCAGCCTCACAAGGCCTGGGAAGAGCACATCAGCGGGGACTGGAACGGCAAAACCAACCTTGAACTGCAGCGACTTCTCGGCGATGTCACCTCCTTGCTCCCCCAGGAGGAAAGCAAGCAAAACAGGCACAAACTCAGCTATTACGTTGCCCGGGACGCCAATCGGGAGATTATTGGCGAAGCCATAAACCGGCGCTTGCAGTCGCTGGCCGTGCGTGCACGGCTGGTATGGAGCGAGGATGAACAAGCGGCTACCTGCCTGCTCGATTTACTGCCCCGGGCGGCAGGCAAGTATCACGCGGTAGCCTGGCTGCAGCGCCTGCTCGGGTTCACCGACGACAATACGATTTTCAGCGGTGACAGCGGAAACGATATCGAGGTGATGGCCAGCGCGGTGCCGGCAGTGCTGGTGGCCAACAGTGAGCCCGCGGTAAGGGAACAATCGCAGCGACAGGCCGCTGCCGCCGGCCACAGTGCCACGCTGTATATCGCCCGAGGGGGATTCAAGAGCATGAATGGCAACTATAGCGCCGGCATACTCGAAGGTATCGCCCACTACCATCCCGCACTGGAGCCCTCGATGGAGCGGAGGCGATGACTTGAGCGACGCAAAGCCCGTCTGTATATTCGGCGAAGTGTTGTTTGACCACTTCCCCGACGGAAGCCGCGTGCTTGGCGGTGCCCCGTTCAACGTCGCCTGGCATCTGCAGGCCTTCGGCCAATCCCCCCGCCTGGTGAGCCGTGTGGGCCGCGATACGGAGGGGGAACAGGTTCGCAGCGCTATGGGAGACTGGGGTCTTGCGACCGACTGTCTGCAAACCGATCCGAAACATCCCACCGGTCGGGTGGCGGTGAGTTTCACCGACGGCGAGCCCGCGTATGACATCGTTCCGGACTGCGCCTATGACCACATCGAACCCGCGCCACATGGCCCGTGTACGTTGCTCTACCATGGCACCCTGGCGATGCGGTCCGCCACCTCCGCCAATGCCCTGCAGCAACTCAGGGCCGGCGATTCGCAATCGATTTTCGTCGACGTGAACCTGCGCTCACCCTGGTGGCAACCGACGGCGGTGCATGAGTTGCTGCAGGGGGCGCACTGGGTGAAGCTCAGTAGTGACGAGTTGTCCCTGCTCGCCAGCACCTCAACCGCAGCGGATGCCGGGCACGCTTTCCTGCAGCAATTCAAGCTGCGGGGCCTGCTGGTCACCCGGGGCTCCAGGGGTGCCGAGATGCTGATGGCTGGAGGCGAGCGCCTGCAGGTGGCACCAGAGGCGGAACTTGAGGTGGTAGATACCGTCGGTGCCGGTGACGCCTTCGCAGCGATCATGCTGCTGGGCCTGCTCAACGACTGGCCCATGTCCATCACGATGGAGCGGGCTCAACAGTTCGCCGCAGCGCTGGTGGGGCACCGCGGGGCTACCGTAAAGGATCGCCGGTTCTATCGGAATTTTGCTCACCAATGGCAACTGGCGGACTGAGGAGGCCACGGCAAATCGATGTACGAGCAACAGTCACATTACCTGCTGAACAATATTCTGGACCAGCTCAAACCCGAAATCCGTAAACGGGACCTGAGACACTTCTACACGCGCCTGGGAGCCAATTTTTACGCCATCCACAGCCTGTTCCACGGTCTGTATGGGCACCGCAACGATTTTCAGGAGCAGGTGCTGCGGCTCGTAAGCGTCATGGCGACCCGATATATTGCCCGCAAACCGACGCTGAAGGCGCTGGACAGCTCCCGGGAGCGGGATCATCACTGGTTTCTCCGCCAGGAGTGGGTGGGAATGGCCCTGTACCTGGACGGGTTTGCCGGCGACCTGGCGGGCCTGGCAGGCAAGCTGCCCTACCTGCAGGATCTGGGCGTGAACATGGTGCACGTGATGCCCATTCTCGAATGCCCCGCCGGAGCCAGCGACGGCGGCTATGCCGTTAGTGATTTTCGCAACATCAATTCCCGCGCCGGCAGCCTGCAGGACCTGGAGTCACTGGCGACGAAGCTGCGCCGCCGCCAGATGCTTCTGACTCTGGATGTGGTGGTCAACCACACCTCCGACCAGCACGAGTGGGCGCAACGTGCGCGCCAGGGCGATCAGGCCTGCCGGGATTACTATTACATTTTCGACAACCGCGACATCCCCGACCTGTTCGAGGAGACCATGCCGGAAATATTTCCCGAAACCTCGCCCGGTAATTTCACGTTCGACGAAACCATGAACAAATGGGTGATGACGGTTTTCAACGACTACCAGTGGGACCTCAATTACAGCAATCCCTCCGTGTTCATCGAGATGCTGGATATCATCCTGTACTGGGCCAACCTGGGCGCCGACATCCTTCGCCTGGACGCGGTGGCCTTCCTGTGGAAAAAAATCGGCACCACCTCCCAGAACGAACGCGAGGCGCACCTGATCCTGCAACTGTTCAAGGATTGCTGCCAGGTCACGGCGCCCGGCGTCCTGTTCATTGCCGAGGCCATCGTGGCCCCGGTGGAGATCATCAAGTACTTCGGCGAGGATGCGGTGATCGCCAAGGAGTGTGAAATTGCCTACAACGCCACCTTCATGGCGCTGTTGTGGGATGCCGTGGCTACAAAGAACGCCAAATTGCTCAACCAGGGCATCAGCAGTCTGCCTCAAAAACTGGACCGGGCCACCTGGCTGAACTACATCCGATGCCACGATGATATAGGCCTCGGCTTCGACGACGCGGATATCCGCACCGTCGGCTACGAACCGGCTGCTCACCGCCGCTTCCTGATCGACTACTACACCGGCGCCTATGACGATTCGCCGGCCCGGGGTCGGCCTTTCGGGCGCAACGACAAGACCGGCGATGCGAGGATCTCCGGTACGCTGGCTTCCCTTGTCGGGCTGGAAACGGCGCTTGAGCAAGGCGATGTAGCAGGAGTGCAGAGCAGCATCGACCAGATCCTTTTACTGCACAGCCTGACCATGTCCTTCGGCGGCATCCCGCTGCTCTACTACGGTGACGAACTGGGCACCTTGAACAAATATGACTTTACCAACGATGCCAACAAAGCGGCGGACAATCGCTGGCTGCACCGTCCTCGGTATGACTGGCAGCGGGCAGAGCAGAGACACGAGCGCGGCAGCGTTGAACAGCGTATTTTCGATGGCCTGAAACAGATAATTGCGGTGCGCAAATCCACTGCGGCGATGGCGGACTTCAACAACCGGGAACTGATTGACGTCGGCAACCCGCATCTGTTCGTTTTCACCCGCACCAATCCAACGATCCCGCTGGAGTCGGTGCTGGTGGTGGCAAACTTCAACGACCGTCCTGAACAATTCAATCTGCAGGATCTGCGCAATCGCGGTCGCTTTGAACTCGGCGAACTGAGGGACGCGGTGAGCGGCGTCTCTCCCACCCAGTTTAACGACCAGGTCGTCATCCCTGCCTTTGGGTTTTACTGGTTGATGTGTGGATAGACGACGATGCGACGGCCAGAATGCATCCGGAACTTCGAACCTGTTCCGACCATTGTACCGGGCGCCACTTACCGCACAGCGGGACTGCCGCGGTGTAGTGGGATTCAGTGCGGAGATTACTGCAGTTGGCCCAACTCGCAGCCCTGTGACGGGTCGGCAGACACGGTCTGTTCTCCGCCCTGACAAGTAGCAAGACCGTTGGTAAGCGGGGCGTCGCTCCTGCTGTAGCCCGATACTAATCCCTTAATGTGTACTCCGGCTGCTTGATATGCGTGCTTCTGCATGCCGGGCATTTTGATGGCTTTCCGATTTTCCTGCGATGTTCGTATTGGTAACCACACTTCAGGCATTTCGCAGGGATGATGGAAAGTTGGTTGGTTTCATTGAGTTGGGACAGATATCCGTAAAGAACCTTTTCAGATTCTCCCAATTCTCTGGATATTGTCCCGATCGAAAATGTGTTCCCGTCAAGAATCCTTAACAATTCCTGACGGATCGTCCGCGTCCTTTCACGCGGAATGATTGGTCTTTTCGCCATCTCAGATAATCTTCACATTACCGCAACGGTCGGTGGGCTATTCTTTCACCTCTTGCAGCAGAGCGCACTTCGTAAATTCGTGATCCCGGCTGAATGTGTATCGCAACTTTATTGAACGGCTGCTATCGCCTGAACCATCGCCCATCTGCGAGCAGACGCACAATGAAGTATCCGACGATCACCCCAAAACAGTTCGCAATAAAGTCAAGAACGGACATGGATCGATACAGGGAAAAACCCTGCGCAATTTCCAGCAGCCCGCCATACAGAATGATCATCAGGCAGCATAGGATGTGCTGCGACTTATTACGCACCACAATGATCGCAAGTACTGCAAAACCGCAATATGCGAACCAATGAGCAAGCTTGTCGGAGTCGTTTGGCATGGAAGGAACAATCGGGGACAACGATAAAAACCCGACAAGCACGGCATAACTGGAAAAAACCAGCCACCTGAGCAGCGTCCAGCGACTACCTGTCATTCCACTCTACTGCAGGATTTTCGTTTGCATTGTGTCCGGATTGCGATTTACGGAGGGTTCGACTCTTGGCTTGAGGCGCATTGCCCACTCGGGGTGGGCCTACATCCAGCCGGTGTTCATCACCCGTTGTCACCTATGGTCTCCACCCGTGCACAGAAGGCCTGCAGTTCTTCCTCGGTGTTGTAGTAATGGACCGACGCGCGGATGAAATTCCGCAGTTGCCGCTGGGTCATGTCAAGCAGAGTGTCTTCCGGATTGACCACCGAGACATTGATTTTGTGCCGTTCCAGCTGCTCCCGGATGTCCACGGGCCCTCGGTTTGCAATACTGAAAGTGACAATTCCACAGCGGGTCTGGCCAAGGTCGTGGAGAATGACGCCCGGAATGGCCGAGAGGCTGCTTCTGAGCGATTCTCCGAGTTGATGAATACGCGCCCAGGTCTCGTCAATGCCCAGTTCCAGCGCATAATCCACGGCTGCGCCAAGCCCGACCTTGGCACTGTAGTTGCATTCCCAGTTCTCAAAACGTCTCGCATCGTCGCGTATACGGTAGTTGTCGCGGCTGACCCACGTTGCCGAGTGCAGGTCCAGAAACGGGGGTTCCAGTCGGCCGATCAGATCCCTCCGGGCATAGAGGAAGCCCATGCCCCGGGGTCCCCGGAGGAACTTACGGCTGGTCGCGGACAACAGGTCACAGCCAATCTCGTCAACGTCGAGGGGAAGCTGCCCCGCGGACTGGCAGGCGTCGAGCAGATAGGGAATATTGTTCGCCCGGGCAATCCTGCCAATCCCGGCAGCTGGATTGACCAGCCCCCCGTTGGTGGGCACGTGAGTGATGGCGATGAGCTTCACTGTCGCATCGACCATGTCCTCCAGCGCCTGAAGTGAGACCTGCCCGTATTCGTCATTGGGAATCACTTCCACCCGCGCGCCGGTTTTCCTGCCGACCTGGAGATAAGGGATGAAGTTGCTGGCGTACTCCGATACGCAGGTCAGGATGCGGTCCCCCGGCGAAAAAGGTATGGAATAGAACGCCATGTCCCATGCCCGGGTGGCATTTTCCACCACGGCAACCTCGTCGCGTGTGCAATTGATCAAGGAGGCAATAGAACCGTAAACGGCTTCGATCTGGTCATGCCGTTGGCGGACGGTTTCATAGCCGCCGATATTGGCCTCGAGCTCAAAGTAGGAACGCACCGTATCGATCACCGGGCGGGGCATCAGCGCCGCACCCGCGTTGTTGAGATGGGTCACGTGGGCACAGCCGGGCGTAGCCCGCCGGATCTGGTCAATGTCAATAGTCATCTGAATATAGGGTGCAGTAAAGGGGGTCAGTGGAGGTATTTACGCTGTTCCGTACCAGATTGACAAGCAACACATGCCACCGATCGTTTGCAACTTGTGCAAAGGCTTGCGCCGAAGTTGCGGATCGGCCCGAAAACAGTGGTCTCCCTAAAAACCAGGGCTAAGTAAGAGAAAAACATAAGGTATCCCCAGAGCGACACCGATTGTCGATAAAAACTGCAGCCATGACCACTCGGTAAAGAGACCGACTTGAATATATTCCTCACGGGTCCCGGTCACTTGCTCTTGCAGCACCAGAACACGTACATGGCCGAGAATGTCCGTGGGTATTTCGCCTCGAACCGCCCCCATGCCGCAAGGTCGGTGAGTGTCCGGTCCTCCGGATTGAATTCCAGGTAACTTTGGCGAACACCCGGATCGGCGTGTTCGAAGCCAATGAAGTCGAGCCCGAGTGCACCCAGCGCCCGGGAGATTCGGTCCAGTGTGAAACATTGCTCATGAACGTGAAACAACAGATCCCGGCAGGCGCTCAAGGTATACAGATCGTCGCTGAAGCGCAGCGGATAAAAGGGTTCACCCGGCTCCGCAGCGAGGATTTCATGGCGAAAGTTCTGTATCTCCCGCACCGACGCTTGAATCCCCCGTTCCGCGATCAGGGCCCGCGCCGCGTTGACCTCTTTGCTCGCCAGTTCACTGTAAAGCCCGATCTTCATGACACCTTCCGGGTCCAGGCATTCGGTGAGTGCGCGCCAGCCGGATTCGGGATCGCCCATGTGATGCAGTACACCGGTGCACTCGATCACCTGAAATCGTCGACTCAGGCTGGAAACCCCGGATATATCGCCCTGAAAAAAGTCAAGATTACGAATTCCCATCTCATCGGCCATACGTGCAGCGTAGGCAAGGCTTGATCGGCTGAGATCGAGCCCGATGACCTCGCAATCAGGATGTGACCCCGCGATCGCCGCTGCTTCCTGCCCGGTGCCGCAGCCCGCGGCCAGCACGGCCACCGGCTGGTCGAGAAAACCCGCGGGTTGAAAATGTGGAAACATACGTGTCAGTTCCCCGGCATAGCTGGAACGCTTGTCCACGTGCAGTGAGCGCCATCGAGGATAGGGATTCTGTTCATATTGCGCCCTGACCGAGCGTGATATGTGGTCCTCGATTTCCCCGGCCAGCGGTATCTGCTCACGCAACAGGGCTTCCTGCACTGGAGCGAGCACCACCCGTGCAACGAGCGGGCGAACACGCCAGTTCCACGCAGCCAA
>Ga0316187_10003635_pt1 | contig 13390 bp, 8 predicted proteins | sample CroRivburrow1_MG_FD_204927 | JGI IMG/M metagenome (GOLD analysis project Ga0316187, IMG submission 204927) | Coastal sediment microbial communities from Maine, United States - Cross River worm burrow 1 | ecosystem: Environmental > Aquatic > Marine > Coastal > Sediment | place: USA: Maine...
TATTGCAGGAATCATTTTATGAACTTGATCGATTGGTTGCTTTGTTGTTGTCAAAACCTTATTTAAACATTATACTAAATGGTCATACCGATAATAAGGGTGGTTTAGAATATAATCAGACTTTATCGGAAGAAAGAGCCCTTGCTGTTAAAACATATTTAATAACAAAAGGAGTGTCGCGAATGCGTGTTACAACCAAAGGTTATGGCAGTACAGTTCCTCTAACAAAAAATAATACAGAAGAAAGGCAAGCTCTAAACCGTAGGGTTGAAATAGAGGTTCAAAAAACGTATTAATTTAATTATGCAAAATGTTCCCGAGGTTTCTGTAATACTTCCTTTTTTTAATGCGGCAAATACTTTAAACCGTGCTATTGAGAGTATTGCAAAACAATCTTTATCCAATTTTGAATGTATTTTAATTGATAATAATTCAACAGATGGGAGTACTGCTATTGCAAAAGAATGGGCTACTAAAGATGATAGGTTTAAACTAATTGCTGAAATTAAACAGGGTGTTGTTTTTGCTTCAAACACAGGTTCAGATAATGCAAAAGCTCGTTTAATTGCCCGCATGGATGCTGATGATTATTCTTTTTCAAATAGATTGCAATTACAAAAAGACTTTTTAAATAATAATAAAGAATATGGAGCTGTTTGCGGTTTAGTAGAATATAAAAAACATTCGGAAAATTCTGAAGGTTTTCAGCGTTACGTGAATTGGGTAAATTCAGTAATAACTTATGATCAGATATTGCTTAATCGGTTTATAGAATCGCCTATTGTTAATCCGTCGGCTATGTGGCATAAAAGTGTTTCTTTAAAATATGGGATGTATCAGTCAGGTGATTTTCCTGAAGATTATGAAATGTGGTTGCGATGGCTCGATAAGGGTGTGAAAATAGCTAAACTATATGAATGTTTACTTGAATGGTACGATTCTGATGATAGGCTTACAAGAACACATTCAGCATACTCTGATCAGGCTTTTTTTGATATAAAAACCAAATATCTGGTTAATGAACTAAAAAAGAATAATGCATTTTTTCCTAAGGTTGCCGTTTGGGGCGCAAGTAAAACATCAAGAAAAAGAGCTGCAGTACTAGGTGAATATGGGATTGAAATTGAATTTTATATTGATGTAAAAAAGAGTAGGCAATTGGATAAAGATGTAATTTATTATGAAAACCTGCCAAAGCAAGGATCCTCTTTTGTTTTGGTTTATATGAAGCCGTACGATTTACGATTTAAAATTCAGGAGTTTCTTGAATCAAGAGCTTACAAAGAGGGAAGAGATTATTTGTTGTTAGCTTGAGTGCATAAAAAAACCGGCATTAAACCGGTTCTAATAATTTATCTTCTTCGATGATGATGACTACCGCCACTTCCACCTGTTCTTTTCTTATGATCTTTGCGACCACCTGACCCACCTGACCTTTTGTCTCTAGCAGGAGGTTTATTAATTAAATCTTTAGTTTCTTTAAGTTTTAATCCTTCAGGGACTTTTAATTCACTGTTCGAAAGAATCATTAAATCATGAAAGATTAAATCATCGCTTACCGATTCTCTGTTCCAGTTAAGAAATGATTTTTTCATTTGATTACAAATTACTTCGATTAAGTAATCTTTTTCCTCGCCGTCCTCATATTCAGTGGCTCTTTTAACCATGCTTTCAATAACGCGTCCGTAATGCATATAACTTACATCTTTCGCGTTTTTATAAGGTAGTTTATCGGGAGGTGCATTTAATGTTTCAGGTTCAGGAGTTGGGTAAGGAGAATCAACATCCAATTCAAAATCTGAGATAATAGCTAAATGATCCCATAATTTATGTTTAAAATCGCCAACGTCACGTAAATGTGGGTTCATATTACCCATAACATGAATAACAGCTTGGGTTTGTTTATTTCTTTCATCTCTATCTTCGATGGTCTTTAAATGAAGAACCATTTTTTGAATATTGCGTCCATATTCTGGCAATACTAAAAGTTTTCTTGATGTATTGTAATCCATTTATTATAATATTTTTAGCAAAAGTAATCTAAATCTTATGGTAAACAAAAATGCTAAGCTTAAATTCCTTTTTATTATGAATATTCTTATTCGATAATACGTAAACGTGCGAAACGTAGTAAAAGTTTCTTTTCTCCAAATTTAGGGAAAAATATAATAGCTTTTTTATTGTTTAAATCACCTTCAAGTTTAATAACTTTCCCGTTACCAAATTGTGCATGTTCAATATTCATGCCTGATTGAATCTTTTCTGGCGAATCGGCTTTAAAATTTGGGTCACTTGTTTTTTTAATTTGAGTAAGTTTACGGTTTGCAGCTAAATTAGCTCCTGCTTTCGAAGGTTTTTTAAAACCACCGCGCGTTCTAAAGTCAATTATCTGTTCCCCACTAGTATCTGTATCCTCAAATTTAGCATCAAACGATTTACTGGTCTCGATGTAGCTTTTATCTAAGTCGCGAATAAAACGACTAGGTGTGGTGTGTGTGGGTGTGCCATATTTATATCTGCTCCGACAATATGAAAGCGTAGCTCTTTGCTCAGCTCTGGTTATTGCAACGTAAAATAATCTTCGTTCTTCCTCTAATTCTTGTTGAGTATGCACAGCCATTTTCGAGGGGAACAATTCTTCTTCCATACCAACGATGTAAACCTGAGGGAATTCAAGCCCTTTGGCAGAGTGAATAGTCATTAAAGTTATCTTGTTTTTATCGTCGTTTTTTTCATTGTCCTGATCAGTTAATAAAGCCACATTTTCCAGGAAATTTTCAATATTTACTGGTTCACCTTTTTGAGTATTAGTAGACACAAAATCTCGAATACCGTTTAATAGTTCTTCAAGGTTTTCGTATTTAGCTCTTTCTTCAACAGTATTCCCTGTATGTAAATCATTTAATATACCTGTTGCCGATGCAACTTGCTGAGCTAAATCGTAGGCATCATTAGTTTCATTAAGCTCCATAAAACCTTTAATTATGGAAACAAACCCCTGTATTTTGGTGGCTGTTCCTTTATTTACTGCCAAAGGAAATTCAGTGGGATTGTTTATAACTTGCCATAAACTTACCGAATTTTGAGCGCTGGTTTGTTCTATTTTACCTACTGTTGTTCCTCCAATGCCCCTTGCTGGATAGTTGATTACCCGCTTTAATGCTTCACTGTCATCAGGATTAATGATCATACGTAAATAAGCAATCAAATCCTTAATCTCTTTACGTTGATAAAACGATAAACCTCCATATATTTTATAGGGCATATTTCGTTTGCGTAAGGCTTCTTCAAATATTCTACTTTGGGCGTTGGTACGATATAAAATGGCGAAATCCTCGAATTTCATTTGCTTGGTTGCCACTTGTTCGTATAAGTCGCTAATTACCAAATAACCTTCTTCATTATCGGTATAAGCATCAATTATTTTAATTAATTCGCCCTCATTGTTTTCTGAGAATACTTCCTTAGGAATTTGATTTGTGTTCTTTTTTATCAAGCCATTGGCAGCATTTACTATGTTCTGAGTCGATCGATAATTTTGTTCCAGTTTAAATAGTTTATGTCCCGGATAATCGTTTTTAAAGTTTAAAATATTCTCAATTTTAGCACCGCGAAAAGAATAGATACTTTGTGCATCGTCGCCCACTACGCATATGTTATTATGCTGCTGACTTAGTTTTTTTACTATTAAATATTGTGAAAAGTTGGTATCCTGATACTCATCTACCAATATATATTTAAATTTTTTCTGATATTTTTCTAAAACATCAGGATGATCACGAAACAGTATATTTGTATACAATAGAAGATCATCGAAATCCATAGCACCCGATTGAATGCAACGTGCAGTATATAATTCATAAATACGAGCAATTTCAGGTCTTTTTGTTTGTCTATCGGCTTCTATGGCACTTGTATTTCCCTTATACGATGCTGCTGTAATTAAATTGTTCTTGGCCATTGAAATTCGACCCAGTACACCAGCAGGTTTGTAATTCGAATCATCAAGGTTTAGTTGCTTAATAATCGATTTGATTAGACTTTTTGAATCGGTGGTATCATAAATTGTAAATGAAGAAGGAAATCCCAGACGCTCGGCTTCTGACCGTAATATTTTACTAAAAATGGAGTGAAAAGTACCCATCCATAAGGATCCGGCAAGATCTTCGCCCACAACTTTTGCAATACGATCTTTCATTTCGCGTGCTGCTTTATTGGTAAAGGTAAGTGCTAAAATATTCCATGGAGGAGTTTGTGTTGCCAAAAGGTGAGCAATTCGGTATGTTAATACTCGTGTTTTTCCCGACCCTGCTCCAGCTATGACTAAACTAGGACCTTCTTTGGCCATTACAGCTTCGCGTTGTGGGGTATTTAATTCGTCTAAAAAGTTACTCATTCGCCAAATTTATTAGGGCGTAAAAATAAGTAAAAAGCTTAAGAAACTGTTAAGTTTTGTTGGATGATAATTTTGTGATAAAAAACTTACAAATAAAAAAATTGAATCATCAACATTTTATTTAAATATCAAGTATTTTATAGAATGGAAATCGTTTTAAGAATACTTCAACTTAAATTCATTTCAGAGCTATAAATGATTGTTGTGTTCTTTTGAAGGAGCTGTCCATCCCAATTATTAACGGGAGAGAAGGGGTTGATTTTTGTTCAAAATGTCTTTGCCCTTATTTTATTGGGTTTACCCAGCAAATTTTTATAATATTGTAGCAATTTTTGAGTTATACCTTATAGATGTTTAATTTTCGATTATTCTATGCAACTATTTACAAATAAATGGCAGTTTTGGCTAATGCTGGTTTTGCTTTTTCCGACCTATGTTGTTGGACAAATTAGTATTCCGGATGCCGATTATATTGATACTACTGAATATATTAATAAAAACTTGGGCGAGCACTTAATTGCAGTTTTTTCTCCCAAGCGTGGGAATTACCCTGAGAATGTGGAGTTGCATGCTGATTTTAATGACACCTTGATTTTAAATTATAAGTGGTTAAAGCTAAATGAAGGTACTTTTATTTTTGATTCGCTTGCTTTTGATGGAAATACAACTTCGTCGTCGTATGTGGCTGCAGGTGCTAGTGGTAGTGATGAGAAAAATGGTTGCTATAAATTGGAAATTACAGGTGCCGATATAGATACAGCTTTTTACGTGTGGGTTTACATTAGTACATTTCAAATAACCGGAATAAATATAAAATTATCGACTTGTGAAGTGATGGAGTTAGATACAGACTTGGATATTGATGATGGGTTTTCATACTTTGATTTGATTGACTTTACACCTTTGCAAAAACCGCATATTCTTTCCTCTGTTAATTGGGAGACAGTTCCTGAAGGAATCGAATTAACTGAAATCCTTGACCCTAGTTTTAAAGCTCCTACAGAATATTTGCGTTTTAACCTAACAGTAAAAGATAATTTTGGACAAACTGTAAGTGATTATATAGATATTGCTGAGTATGAACTGGATGATACTGAAAACAGGATTTGGTTACGTGCCACAAAGGCTGATTTTGAGGCTTCAAGAACAGGGGTTTTAGAAGGAGATTCGATAACTGGAGGTGAGGCACCACTAAAAGTACAATTTGTTAATAAATCGGAAAATGCCATTGAATACAAATGGACTTTCTATAATGATTTTTCATGGGTTAAAAGGGGTATTCTAGATTCTGTTTTGCATGAATCAATATATGAAACACCCATAGACTCGATTACTTATTATTACCCGGCATATTATAATCGAAGTAATCTTGAAGAGTATCCAAGAAACCTTGGTCAATACGATGTTAAATTAGAGGCCAAAGGTCCGGTTTATGAAATAAACAATGAGGAATATCAGTGTACAGATACTTTAAGAAAGTATAACTATATTAACGTGGATAGCACAATTGTTCCAATGCTTGCTAATGTATTTACGCCTCCCAACAACCCCAATAGGTTATTTTACTTTGTTGAAGGGGTTGAAAGAATAGAAGGTACAGATTCTGAGGCGTCATATGAGCGTATTAAACATGAAATTGTCCGATCGGTTCGTAAATTCTCCATTAAAATTTATAGTCGTTGGGGAGATAAAGTACATGAATTTGATGGAGATGTTGAAGACTGGAATGGTTGGGATGGTACTACTTTAGGAAATATCACAGCAAAAACAGGTGTGTATTTTTATTCTGCATTGATTACCGGATGGGATGGAAAGACTTACAATCAAAATGGATATGTTCACTTGTTTAGAGATGATAAATTCTAAACAGGATTTATGTTCCTAAGTTTTTTATTTCTCCATCTTGCATGGTTACAGTGCGGTCGCTCAGTTTAGCTAAGCTCATATCATGGGTAACTATTACAAAAGTCTGGTTGAATTTTTCTCTAAGCGTAAAAAAGAGTTGATGCAATTCCTCTTTGTTTTGAGTGTCTAGATTTCCGGAAGGTTCATCGGCCAATATCACATCCGGATCATTTAACAAAGCTCTGGCAACGGCAATGCGCTGTTGCTCCCCGCCTGATAATTCTTTTGGTTTATGCGATAAGCGATGATCGAGCTTTAAAAATTCCAATATTTCTTTGGCTTTATTTTCCAGTACTCTTCGCGATTGGTTGGCAATTAAACCCGGTATAATTACGTTCTCAAGTGCTGTAAATTCTGGCAATAATTGATGTGATTGAAATACAAAACCTAAGTTTTGGTTGCGGAATTTTGCCAGGGCTTTTTCACGTAAGGCAGAAAGCTGTGTGTTATTTATTTCAATAGTTCCTCTATCGGCTTTTAGTAAGGTGCCAATGATTTGTAATAGTGTAGTTTTACCTGCGCCACTTTTTCCGACAATAGCAACAATTTCACCTTTGTTAATGGTTAAGTCAATTCCTTTAAGTACTTCTACTTTTCCGTAAGCTTTGTGTATGTCGGTTATTTTAATCATTTATTGTAATTTGAGAATTTATATATTTTGGATTATGGGCTAAGTTAATTCGAAAGTAAAAAGTAAACAAATAAAGCATACGATGTAAGAAGTATCCCTCCATTCAGGCGCGATATTTTTTTGCTCTTTCCCAGCATAAGTACAAAAAGTAACAATGAAATGCCAAGCATCCAAAGCATATCGCTATTTAATATTTTTTGATTTACAGGAATTGGTTCTGTAACCGCAGTGATACCTAGAATACCAGCAACATTAAATATATTTGAACCAATTATATTACCAATACTAATGTCAGTCTGCCTTTTAATTGCTGCTACTGTCGATGTTGCTAGTTCAGGAACACTTGTTCCAAAAGCTATAATCGAAACCGAAATAATCCGCTCGTCAACTCCCATGTTGCGTGCAATTCCACTTGCCCCTTTTACTAACCATTCGGCTCCAAAAATAAGCCCCACACTGCTGGCTGCAATAATTAACAACGCATAATACCATTGTATTTTTATAGTGTCAGTGGGCTCATTACTATTTCGGCCAGTTCGTACCGATTGTATGTTAAAATAAACAAGAATGGCTAAAAGAATGATTCCATTCCATAGGTTTAAAGTACCTGAGAGTGCAAATACAAATAGTAAAACACTTATTAGCATCATTACCGGCCAATCAAATTGTATAAGTTTTTTAACTACGGGAATAGGACAGATAATGGCTGTTATTCCAAGAACTAAGGCAATATTACTAATGTTTGAGCCTACCACATTTCCCAGGGCAATGTCGGGGTGACCCGATAAAGCAGCCTTTAAGCTGACCAATAGTTCAGGAGCCGAAGTTCCAAAAGAGACAATGGTTAAACCTACCACTAGCGTTGGGATTTTAAAGAACTTTGCAAGTTCAACTCCACCTGTTACCAGATAGCGCCCACTTATAAAAAGTAATGAAAAGCCAACTACTAATAATATTACATCAATCATAATGCGAATATACTAAAAAAGCTAGATGATTAAAGCTAGCAAAGTTTCAAAAAAAAAGCCCCGAATAATCGAGGCTTTTCAATATATTTTAAATAAGCATTAGCTTACTCTTTTTCCTTTTAATACGCGTTTTTTCTCGTCAGTTTTTATGGTATCATAAACAACCGGAGTTGCAATAAATAACGATGAGTAAGTACCAACTACCACACCAACAAGCATTGCAAATATGAATCCGCGGATAACTTCACCACCAAAAATGAAAATTACTAACAATACAACAAATGTACTTAATGAAGTACTAAATGTACGACTTAAAGTACTGTTCAATGCTGAATTCATAATCTCTTTACGATCGCGTTTTTGGAATTGGATTAAGTATTCACGAATACGGTCAAAAACAACCACTGTATCATTAATTGAGTAACCCACAACAGTCAGAATTGCTGCAATAAACGATTGGTCAATAGACATGGAGAAAGGCATGAAGCTGTAAGCAATTGAATAAATTCCCAGAATGATTAAAACATCATGCATTAAAGCTGCAACTGCACCTAAACCAAATTGCCAATTACGGAAGCGTAATAATATGTATAAGAAAATACCAATAAGAGCAACAATTACTGCTAATATTGCCGATCTCTTAATGTCCTCTGCAATGGTAGGTCCTACTTTTTCAGAACTCATTCTGTTTGTAGTAATAAATTCTTTGAACGAAGTTCCTTCAGCTAAGTATTTTTCTTTTAATCCTAAATAAATTTTAACTTCAACAACATCGTCAACATCTGGCTGATCACCAGCTAAGTGTTCTGCAGCTTGAGTTAAATCTTCAGCAGGAGCGTTTTCAGCTTTTACTAAATATTTAGTTGTAATTTTCACCTGGTTGTCTCCACCAAAAGTTTTCACTTCAGGAGCATCGCCAAATACATCTGATAATTCTTTTTGTATGTCAGTAGTGTTTACATTTTCATCAAAACGAATAACATAAGTTCTACCACCAGTAAAGTCAACACTCTGGTTTAGACCACGAGTGACTAACGAAGCAATACTTGCAATTACAACTAAAGAAGAAATTACATAAAATATTTTACGTTTTCCTAAGAAATTAATATTCATGTTTTTGAAAGCACCTTCAGTTAGTTTTGTAGAGAATTTAGGAGTTTTGTTTTGTCCTAGCACACGTTCAAATACTAAGCGAGTAATAAATATTGCTGAGAATAATGATGAAAGTATACCAATCCCTAAAGTTACAGCAAAACCGTGAATAGGCCCTGTTCCAAATGTAGCTAAAATAATAGCAGTTAATAAGGTTGTAACGTTCGAGTCAATAATTGCTGAGTAAGCGTTTTTGTAACCATCTTTAATGGCTAGTTTAACACCTTTGCCACTGGCAAGTTCTTCACGAATACGTTCGTAAATAAGCACGTTTGCATCAACCGACATACCAATAGTAAGCACAATACCGGCAATACCAGGAAGCGTTAATACTGCACCTAAGGATGCAAGTACTCCCATTATGAAGAATACGTTGGTAATAAGTGCCAAGTTTGCCGCCCAACCTGCATAGTTATAATAGAACAACATATATAGAAGTACAACTACAAAAGCAATAATAAACGACATTAACCCTTTGCTAATTGCCTCTTTACCAAGCGATGGGCCAACTATAGTTTCCTGTTCGATGCGTGCTGGAGCAGGCATCTTACCTGACTTAAGGATATTAGCTAAATCTTCTGCTTCAGCAACAGTAAAGTCTCCTGTAATTGATGAACGACCACCTTTAATTTCTTGGTTAACGCGTGGGTAAGAATATACATAATCGTCAAGAACAATAGCCACACAACGCTCAACGTTATCGCGGGTTAAGCGAGCCCATTTTTTTGCACCTTCAGGATTCATGCTCATTGCAATCTCCGAACGTCCTGTTCCTTGCGAGTATTCCTTTGAAGCATTTGTAATAACATCTCCTTCTAGTGCAGCACGACCATCGCGACTGCTCACTTTAATAGCAACTAATTCAAATATATTTCCATCATCGTCAATGGCTTTTACAGTCCATAATAAACGTAGGTTACGTGGAAATAAGGATTTTACCTGAGGTAAATTTAGGTACTCGTTTACTTTAGAAGTATCTTTAAAGTGACTCCAACCAATAGCAGCACCTGCCAATGGTTGATTATCTCTTGAGTATCTTGGTTGTAAAACCGAAAATAAAGGATAATCCAATGACATATCAGGAGCAGCAGCTGAATCAACTGCAGTTGTATCGCTTTCAAGCTGATCAATTAAAGAAACTTCATCGCTTTCAGCTTCTACAAGCTCGGCAGTTTCTTCTTTTACTTCTGTGGTTTCAACAGCATCTGTTGTTTCTTCAGTAGCATCAGCCTCCAATGCTTTTTTAGCATCATTTATTTCCTTAATTTTTGCGTTAGCAGCATATAAGTATTCTTGTACTTCAGCGTTCTCATAAGTTTCCCAAAACTCAAGATTAGCAGTACCTTGTAATAATTTACGAACACGCTCAGGGTCTTCAATACCAGGTAATTCAATTAAAATCCGTCCAGATGTTCCTAAACGTTGAATTGTTGGTTGAGTAACACCAAAGCGGTCAATTCTGGTACGTAAAATATTAAAGGAGTTGCTAATTGCACCCTCAGCTTCAATACGTAAAACATCTAAAACTTCTTGGTTTGTTGAATTGAAATTGATTTTCTCTTTTAATTCAATGGTATTGAAAATTGCTGCAAGTTTAGCATTCGGGTCAATTTTAGTAAATTCTTCACCAAAAAGGTTAACGAAATTTGATTGTCCCTCAGTTTTTTGACGCGATTTTGCTGCTTCAACAGCTTGATTAAATGTAACATCATCGCTATAGTTTGCCATTGAGCGAACTACATCAATTACTGATACTTCAAGTATCACGTTCATACCACCTTTAAGGTCAAGCCCTAGATTTAATTCACGCTCTTTACACTCACGATAAGTAAAATCTTTAATAAAAAGAAAGTTGTATACTGCTTCGCTAGAAATTGAATCTAAATATACATTTTGCTTAAGTAAATCGCCTTGGGCGTATTCCTTGGCTTGCTTTTCTACTTGTGATGTCTTCCATGTAAATGACAATTGGTACAATGATACCAAAGCAAACATGATAGCCACAAATCTAATCGCTCCTTTATTCTGCATCTGTTTTATTGTTTTATATAATTCTAATTATAAGTTCATTTATCAACAACGATAATCGCGCAAATATATCGTTTTATTTTTAAAAGCGAAACGATTTTAGTGCTTAGTCTTAAACAAATTTAATTATTATACATGTATAAATGAGAAATCACTTATAAAACGAGAATTTAAAAGATAAAACTCTGTCAGTCAACTTTTTTTTTATTTATTTGTAACTTTTGTTAATAAAGCCGTCATACAGGGTAATTATTGAGAATAGTATTTGTAATTTTCACCGGTATTTTCCGTTATAATCGAATATGGATATGAATATTTTTGAAGCTAAAAAAATTAATAAACTATATGCCAATCATCAGGCTTTAAAAGATGTAAGCATAGAAGTTCCTGAAGGATTGATTTATGGTTTACTTGGGCCTAATGGTGCAGGTAAAACAACTTTAATTAGAATAATAAATCAAATAACAGCACCCGATAGTGGTGATTTGTTATTTAAAGGTAAACCGCTAACAGCCGAGGATGTTATGCGAATTGGATATTTGCCCGAAGAACGAGGCTTGTATAAGAAAATGAAAGTTGGAGAGCAAGCTATATACTTGGCCAGATTAAAAGGTTTAAACAGGCCAGAGGCTGTTCGAAAACTTCGTTTTTGGTTTGAAAAATTTGATATACAACCCTGGTGGAACAAAAAAGTGCAGGAACTATCGAAAGGAATGCAACAAAAAATTCAGTTTATAGTTACTATATTGCATGAACCAGAATTATTAATCTTTGATGAACCATTTAGTGGATTCGACCCCATAAACACGAATTTGTTGAAAAACGAAATCCTTAAGCTAAAAGAAAATGGCACTTCAATAATTTTTTCAACCCACAATATGGGTTCGGTTGAGGAGGTTTGCGATCATATTGCCTTAATTAATCATTCAGAAAAAATATTGGATGGAAAAGTAGAAAGCATTAAGAATGATTTTTCAAGCAATTGTTATGAATGTTTGTATATGGGTGATTATGATAAGGTTCAGAAAATTGTTGATTCTGAATTTATTCTTGAAGAACATAAGAAAAACCATACCACGCATTATATGAAAGCATCACTTCGTGACGGACAAGAAAACAATGTTTTATTGGCTAAATTAATGAATGAAGTCACCATTACCTCATTTAATAAAGTTGTACCAACCATGGACGATATTTTTATAAAAGTGGTTCAGGAAGCGTCTGTTAATAATTAAATTTAGCTAGGTATTTAGAAACTGAAAACAAAAAAAGATGAATAAGATATCAACAATTATACACAGGGAATATTCCACCAGAGTCCGAAAAAAATCATTTTTGATAATGAGTATCGTTGGTCCAATTCTTTTTGCAGCCATGATGATAGTTCCGGCTATGATGACTCAAATGGGCGACACAGAAGAAAAGATTATTGCTGTGGCTGATAGTTCCCATTTATTTATTAATGCAATTCCCGAAACAGAATACTTGAGGTTTGTTTATTTACCGGATGCTGATATAAATAAATATAAAGATGATTTTTATGATAGCCCATATTATGCAGTACTTTTTATAAGTCATGTAATTGTAGGTTCGCCCAATGCGGCTATTTTATATTCCGACAAATCGCCTGGTTTAGGGGTGCAGATGCACATTTCAAATGCCATTGAAAAAAAGTTGGAACGAGAAAAACTAAAGGCTTACAGTATTGATGAACATGTGTTGAATGCCATTAAAACAGATATAAAAATCCGATCAGTAAAGCTAAGTAAAGATGGAGGTGAGGCGGAAGTTAATTTTACCCTTAGAGCCATTGTTGGCTATTTATCTGGTTTTTTAATTTATTTTACAATTTTCTTTGCAGGGGCACAAGTAATGCGTGGTGTTATTGAGGAAAAAACAAATCGTATTGTTGAGATAATAATTTCATCGGTTAAGCCTTTTCAGTTAATGATGGGTAAAATTATTGGTGTAGGCTTGGTGTCATTAACCCAATTTGCCATTTGGGGAGCTTTAACTGTAGCTTTGTATAGTTTTGTTGGACCAATGTTAATGCCCGATGTGGCTGAAATGTCAAATCAGGTTGAAGCACAGAGTTTTATTGAAGCTGGTAGTACTTTACAAGCGCAACAACCAATTTCTGATGAAGTAAATAGCGAAATAGCCAAATTGTTTGCCTCAATATCTAATGTCAATTTTGCTGTTATTATTCTTTCGTTTCTATTCTTCTTTTTTGGAGGTTACTTTTTGTACGGTGCGTTATTTGCAGCCATAGGGTCGGCTGTTGATGCTGAAACAGATACCCAACAGTTT
>Ga0316187_10003636_pt1 | contig 13383 bp, 12 predicted proteins | sample CroRivburrow1_MG_FD_204927 | JGI IMG/M metagenome (GOLD analysis project Ga0316187, IMG submission 204927) | Coastal sediment microbial communities from Maine, United States - Cross River worm burrow 1 | ecosystem: Environmental > Aquatic > Marine > Coastal > Sediment | place: USA: Maine...
CTGGGCTTCGGCGAAAAATATTTTCCCTGGGCAACCGAAGAAGAGGTCATGCAATGGACGCTAGAGCCCTCGCGGATAAGCCTGGAAGCGCTGCGAAAACATCCTGAAGGACTGGTTTACAAACCCCTGCTATATAAAAAATATAAGACCCGGCCATTGCCGACGCCGTCCGGTAAAATAGAATTCGCCTCGCCATACCTGAAAAAATTCGGCCTCTCCGAAATATCCGAATACATCCCTCCCTATCACATGCGGCACAAAAGCAAGGAGTTCCCTTATATACTCACCACCGGTGCAAGGAAATCCCTGTTTTATCATTCCAGACACCAGAACATTGCACGCTTCCGAACCGTGCATCCCACAGCGGAAGTCGAGATTCACCCGGAAGATGCCGCTGATTTGGGAATAAAAGACAATGAAGTGGTACGCATCGTTTCCGAAATCGGCTCACTTGAAATTCCGGCCAAGATCGTCGGCAGATCCGAGCTGCGCAAGGGAGTCCTTGAAATCTATCATGGCTGGGAAGAGTGGCGCGTGAATTTTGTCACCCATGACAATATCAACGATCCTATCTGCGGGTTCCCTTTATTGAAAGGTGTCCCCGTGCGAATTGAAAGAATTTGAACCAATAACAGGGGGCAATGTTGGATTGCAGTTTATATACTTTCACCGCCCGCTGCGCTCGAGTCGCCAAGGACGCAGAGTTGATTTAGCTTTTCACTTTCTGCTATGAAGTCCCTTCAGGCTGGATAAGCATTCGAATATTATGATTTACAGGTAGGCCCCCAGAAAGTGAAAAATATAAGGTCTCTGCGCTCTTTGCGACTTGCGGTGAGTCAAACATTTTAATCGTCGAAAACCATTTTTAAACATTTTTTGCCGCGTTAGTAAAAGACAAAAATCCTACTGCAGCAACACGATGATAGTCCAAACGGAGTAAAGAATAGTGCATAACAATCAATTCTTAAGCAAAGCTCAGGAGATTTTTCACCAGATGAGGGAGATCCGCCGAGACCTCCACCGACACCCGGAACTTGGCTTGCAGGAAAAACGCACTTCAGGGATCGTTGCTGATTATCTTGAAAAACTGGGACTCGATTGTTAAAAGGGACATCGGGGGTACCGGAGTGGTCGCCACCTTATACTCTCAAAGCGGATCCGAAACGGTTTCCTTGCGTGCGGATATGGATGCCCTGCCGATGTCAGATAAAAAGGACGTTCCGTATGCCTCGGCGGTAGACGAAATCGGCCATTGCTGCGGCCACGACGGACACACCGCGATGCTGCTGGGGACGGCCAATCTGCTCCTCTGTAAGGAATCGAATTTTTTGAAAGGAAACGTCAAATTCATCTTCCAACCTAGTGAAGAGAAAATCCCAGGGGGCGCTTTGCCCATGATAAAGAACGGCGCCCTGAAAAACCCGGAGGTTGGCGGAATCTTTTCACTTCATCTAAATCCCGAATTTCCGGAAAGAACGATGGCCGTTAAATCCGGCTACAGTACGATTTCCTCAGCCGGCTTTGTGTTGAAAATGATCGGCACAGGCGGCCACGTGGCCCGTCCCCATGAAGCGGTGGATCCCATCGGCATGGCCGCCATGGTCATTGTCGCGGGAAAAACCATCGTGCCGACCCGAGTAAACCCGCTGGACCCCGCAATCGTCGCATTCGCTTCCGTCAACGGGGGAACGGCTGATAATGTCATCCCTCCAGAGGTCATCCTGACAGGTACCATCCGCACCCTTAAACCGGAGATGCGCAAGGAGTTGGCTGGGCTTCTTGAAGAGGCGGCTTGGGGGGTGGCTCGAATTAGCGGCGGCAAATGCGATCTAAATGTGGAGATGCAGTAACCTTCTGTATTTAACCATCCGCAAATGGTCGAAGAATTCAGTGCTTCGGCAGCCCAAATTGTGCCTCCCGAAAAGGTGATCAGGCTCCAAGCCCCAAGCATGACCGGTGAGGACGTATCTTATTTTCACCAAAAAGTACCGGGTGTCCACTGGCAACTGGGAATCGCCAATCCGGAAAAAGGTTTCAGCCACCCGCTGCACAGCCCATACTTTGACTTCAATGAAGAGATGATGCCGCTGGGTGCCGCCATTCATGCCCAGTGTGCGGTGCAGGTCAGCCCATTCTCCAAAGTTCAATAGATCTGGACTCAATGGGAATAAAAAAAACAGCGTATCCAATGCTTTGAGGTCTGCTGCATTTAGGCTAGACCCAGCATCGGCAGGTATTTTAAGTGCAAATTGAATAAAAAAATTGTCCTTATTTGTTTTTGCTTTGAATTTAAACTTGCCATCGCCGTCTTCATCCTTTTCTCTCTCAAGTCCAACTTCAATTTTTGCATCAGTCTCATAGATATTAGGATGCGATGCACTCGGACTAACCGGTGTATCAGCGAGTACGGCTACAAAAGAGATATGTCGCAACGTCTGTTGACTCCGGCAGTATCTAATGTTACTAACCTTGATATTCGCTTCGGCCGGATTAGCATGGTGCTGTGACGGATACGGTTTCACTAGATTAATAATATCTGGTGCCCACTTCATCACCCAATAATTTTTTTTAAAAAAATGGAGGATTCATGATGAGAAAAAGGAAAATGTTTTGGGGTATGGTTTTGTTACTGGTTCTTGCTTTGATGATGGCACTGCCTGCCTATTCAGCAAAAGAAAACGAACTGTCTTTCGCTCTGACAACGGATCCGAAATCGTTAGATCCGCGGTCCATCGGTGGAGACTATAACTTCACAATCCTTGCCTATGTTACCGAGAGATTGTGTGAATACGATATGAGTCAGGGCAAATTCATTCCCGTTTTAGCCACTTCATGGACAAAGCCCGATAAACTCACCTGGCAGTTTAAATTGCGACAGGGGGTATCCTTTCACAATGGGGAGCCGTTTAACGCCAAGGCGGTCAAGTTTACCATCGATTCCATCCAAGACCCTGCCAAAGCTTGGACAAACGCCAGTTGGGTCGGTGATATTTCCGAGGTTAAAATTGTAGACGATTACACGGTTGATCTGATAACTAAGAAACCGTCCCGTTCAATGCTGGCCAATCTCGGCTACCTCTTTATCCTGCCGCCAAAAGCTACAGAGGAGCTGGGAGATCGTTTTGGCGTCCAACCCATCGGGACCGGGAAATTCGTTTTGGAAAAGTATTACCCGAACGAGCGGATTGTAATGAAGAGAAATGACAATTACTGGGGACAAAAACCGAAACTGGAAACACTGACCGCCAAAATTTTACCGGAAAGTGCGACCCGCATGGCAGCTCTGGAAACAGGGGAAGTGTCCCTGATACCCAATTTGTCACCGGATGCAATTCCCAGAATGAAAGCAAACTCCAAACTCTCCGTTGTTGTAGGGGATCCCGCCCGCATCATGCACATTGCTTTCATACTGGGGAGAAAACCGTTTGACAATCTCAAAGTCCGGGAGGCTTTTAATTACGCTGTTGACCGCCAGGCGATTGTAGACACGGTTATGATGGGTTTGGCTAAGGTGGCCGACGCACATCTCTATCACCCGTCTTCACCCGGCTTTAACCCCAATTTAAAAGCCTACAATTATGACCCCCAGAAAGCCAAAAAACTGCTGGCCGAAGCAGGATACCCCGATGGCATCACCGTTACATTCGGCAGCCCGAATGGCCGTTACCTCAGGGACCGCATGGTTTGTGAAGCGATCGTCGGGCAAATGGCCCAGGCCGGAATTACCGTAAATTTGGAGGCCCTGGAGTGGGGGACTTTCTGGAGTCGCGCCGTCACCAACCACGAATTCGATATGTTTTTTCTGGGATGGATCTCACCGGCGAGCCCTTATACTCAGCTGACCTGGTGGTTCCGTACCGACCCCAAGAGCAGCAAGAGCAACTACAGCAATCCCCAGGTGGACGAACTGCTTATCCAAGCTCAGAATGTCATGACGGACGAGGAGGAGAATCAGGCTTATTCAAAAATTCAGGAGCTGCTCTGGAATGATCTTCCCTGGATATCCCTCTATTTTTCGCCAAAAATATACGGAATAGACGCATCTCTGAAGGGGGTTGTTCTTTCCGAAGTCGTTCCCCTGATGAACTTTACCGACGCGGTTTTTGAATAATACGAATCGCCTTGCTTTTCAGAAACATTTTAATCAAACTTAGAAATCTTGGTCCTCTGAGCCAGGTCAGAGATAATCGGCTCTGCCTGTAATAGTATCAAGGAGTGATGGAGTATGTTGAGCAGAGCAGGGTCATGGAGAGCCCCCTTCCAGGGGGCAAACCAAAGCCAGGTCCTTTGGGCCTGGATTCTTTACTTATGTTCCCGCGGTTTACCTGACGGAGGGTTGTTTGTCCGGTCTATACATCCTAAAAAGACTTCTGCGGTCATTGCTGGTCCTGCTGGCCGTAAGTGTGACGGTTTTTGTCCTTGTCCGGATGATACCGGGCGACCCTGTCCGGCTCATGCTTTCCATCGAAGCCACAGATGAGGATGTAGAACGGTTCCGCCGAGAGATTGGTTACGACAAGCCGATTTATCACCAATACTTTATTTATCTCAACAACCTCCTGAAGGGCGATCTGGGCGCCTCTCTCAGAGCCCGCCGCCCGGTTATGGAGATGATTCTTGAAAGAATGCCGGCGACCATTGAGCTGGCCTCTGCAGCAACGATTATCTCCTTTCTCATCGCGGTTCCTTTGGGAACGATCGCGGCATATAAAAGGGGAACCGTCTTTGATCACCTTTTTATGTTTTTAACGATGATCGGCCAATCGATGCCGATTTTCTGGCTGGGGATTTTACTGATCATCCTCTTTTCGGTCCAACTCGGCTGGCTGCCGACGTCGGGCCGCGGATCCTTCAGTCAACTGATACTTCCCTCGATAACCCTGTCGACTTTCTTTATGGCGCTTATTGCCCGGATGACCCGCTCTTCCGTTTTGGAGGTTCTTGGACAACCCTATATCCTGACCGCTGTTGCCAAAGGCCTGAAGGAGCATGTGATTCTCTTTGTTCATACGATCAGGAACGCAATGATACCGGTTGTGACTGTCCTGGGCTTGCAGGTTGGAACGCTTCTGGGAGGCTCTGTTATTACGGAAACCATTTTTGCCTGGCCGGGGGTCGGGCGACTAGCTGTTTCGGCCATATACAACAGGGATTACCCGCTTATCCAGGGGACTATACTCATTTCTGCGGCCATTTTTGTGATTGTGAACCTGATCGTCGATCTTTCATACTTGATACTCGACCCCAAAATAAAATATCAATGAGCCCTCCGCCTAAAGAAAACGAACGATTAGATAACGCCAACCTCACCCACCGAAGTCACGGAAGGATGGCTTTTCGTTATCTGATGGGAAACACGGCGGCCAAGACCGGGCTTATTATCGTAGCGGTCTGGACCCTTGTGGCTGTTCTGGCACCTATCATCGCTCCGGTAGATCCCAACAGCCAGAACCTCTACAACCGCCTGCAAAGGCCGTTGAGCCGGGCCGTCAAAGGTGACACTGACTTCATTTTCCTTCTAGGCAGCGACTCCCTGGGCCGGGATCTTCTAAGCCGCCTTATCTATGGCGCCAAGGTCTCTCTTTTTGTCGGGTTGGCATCCGCATTGGGGTCCCTTGCCATCGGCTGCGTCATCGGGGCGCTGGCAGGCTATATCGGCGGGCGGACAGATGAATTCCTTATGGCACTGTGTGACCTCCAGATGGCTTTTCCCGCCATTCTTATGGCCCTGGCAATTATGGCGGTTCTCGGTTCCGGCGTCGTAAACCTTGTGATTGTCTTTACCGTTACCGGGTGGGTGCAGTACGCCAGAACGCTCAGGGCGGAAATACTGCATATCAAGGAGCAAGATTTTGTAAAGGCATCCCGGGCGCTGGGCGCGTATCCGGCAAGTATTATCATGCGGCATATCCTCCCGAACGCCTTTTCCGCCATTTTGGTCCTGTTCTCTTTTCAGGTCGCTCAGATGATCACCATGGAGGCAGCACTCTCTTTCCTCGGTGTCGGTGTTCCGACCACCATCCCCTCATGGGGACGTATTCTGGCAGACGGAAGGGAATTTGTTTATTCGGCGATGTGGCTGTCTCTGCTTCCGGGCATGTGCTTGATGAGCCTTGTTGCCGGCATCTATTTTTTGGGGGATGCGCTTAGAGACGCGCTAGATCCTCTGCTGGTCAAATAAAGTCAAATAAAAAGGAGATCGCAAAACCATGATTTTTGATTTTCATACCCATATTTCCCCGGAAGACGATATCGGCAAACTGCTTGGCGCAATGGACCAGAACGGCGTCGATAAAAGTGGTACATCCGTGGTTGTTGGGCCGGGCGGTGACAGTGGACGGTTGGCCAATAAGCTTCTGTACCAATCGATCGCTCAGTATCCCGACAGACTGATCGGTTACGCAGGCGTGCTTCCCTACGCCGCCGACGGCGCCGAGTTTCTGCGCTATTGTGTCGACACCTACGGTTTCAGGGCATTGAAACTACACCCGTCAATCCAGCAGTTCTATCCGGATGACAGACGGATTTTCCCGGTTGTTGAAGAAGCGATCAAACTGGATATTCCCATCCTTATTCATACCGGGGCCGTACCGATACCCGGCACCGCTTCAAAATATGATAGCCCGATTTACATCGATGATCTTGCGCTTGTATATCCCGAGGCAAAAATCGTGATGGCACATGCCGATCCGTTTGGAGACACGCCGGCAATCGCAGCCAAGCACCCCAACGTCTATATGGATACCACCACAACCTTTGCCCGTTACGCCCGATTGATACCGGGGCTGGCCGAAGAAACCCTGCGCTTTATGAGTCTGTGCCAGTCGGAGAGCAATACCGCCTACGGATGCGGCAAAACCCTTTTTGGATCGGATGCCAACCCGGCCAAAGTATTCCGCATTGCTGAAAATCTACAACCGCTCCAACAGCTGAATCTGCCGGAAGATGAAAAAGCAATGATACTCGGGGGCAATGCACTCAAATTGTTAAAACTATAACCTCTATTGGGCGAAGTACTCACATAAACCCCAATATTGCAACATAGTGGTAAACGCAGTCAGCTGTCAGCCAACAGCAACCAGGCAATAATTCATAAAGACGTAAGGAAATAATTCTATGGATCTTGAACTCCATGGTAAAACTGCATTGATTACCGGTTCCGAGCGCGGGATCGGCCGGGCGATTGCCCTGGCGTTTGCTTCGGCGGGCGCCGATGTCGTCATTGCCTCGCTTCCCATAGACGAAACCGCCATAAAAAACATGGAGAGGGTGGCCGATGAAATTAAAAAACTGGGCCGAAAAACGCTGGTTGTACCGGTGGATGTTTCAGATGAGCAGAGCGTCATAAATCTGGCCGCGAAAACAGAAAAAACCTTTCCCCAGATTGACATTTTGGTCAACAACGCCGGTACCATCATCCTTCCCGATCATATTCTGGAGACCCCCGTTGCCGACTTTGACAAAATGATCGCGGTAAATCTGCGGAGCCTTTTTCTTGTTTGTCAAAACTTTATTCCGGCCATGGTAAGACGCCGCTGGGGGCGAGTCATCAACATCGCCTCGTCGGCCGGTCTGTGGGGACTTCCCGATCGACTGGCGTACTGCTCCAGCAAATTCGGGGCCGTCGGGTTCACCAGTGCGCTGGCAATCGACATGAAACCCTATAACGTTGCCGTAAATTCCATCTGTCCGGGTGCGGTCGATACACCTTTGACCGCTTACTCCAAACCTGATGTCGATAAAAGCAACTGGATGAAGCCCGAAGATATCGCGAACCTGGCGTTGTTCCTGGCCTCGGAAAAGGCGGCCGCAGTGACCGGCTCCAATTACAAGATCATGGGCTGGTTGTAGCCTCGGACGCATGGCGCAAAAGATTAAGCAAGGAGTCAGATCGTGGAACCCATTCTGGAAGTAAAAAACCTGAAGACACGCTTTTATACACGGGATGGGGTCGTTAAAGCGGTCAATGGGATCTCATATGCAGTAAACCGGGGGGAAGTCACGGCCATTGTCGGAGAAAGCGGAAGCGGCAAGAGCGTCGGTGTATTATCGGCCCTGCGCCTGATTCCCGAACCGCCGGGAAAAATCGAATCCGGCCAAGCGCTGCTCGAAGGGGTTGACCTATTAAAACTGCCCAAAGAAGCGCTCCGGAAAAAAAGGGGCAATACCATCGCAATGATTTTTCAGGACCCGATGACCAGCCTCAACCCGGTACTGACCATCGGGCGTCAAATGACGGAAGGTGTCCTTGCGCACAAAGACGTCGGCCGGCAGGCGGCCAGGCAACGATCGATAGAAATACTCTCTCTCGTGGGGATCGGGAACCCCGAAAGCCGCTTGAAAAACTTTCCCTTCCAGTTTTCAGGCGGAATGCGGCAGCGGGTCATGATTGCCATGGGTCTTGCCTGCTCCCCCAAGGTGCTCATTGCGGATGAACCCACGACGGCCCTGGATGTCACCATCCAGGCCCAAATCGTTGCCCTGATGAAAAAGATCCAGCGTGAAATGGGCATGGGGGTCATCTGGATTACCCATGATCTGGGAATTGTTGCCGGTTTTTCCAAAGATGTTATTGTCATGTACGGCGGCTATATTGTGGAAAAAGCGCCGGTGGAACTTTTATTTGGGAATCCGCTCCACCCCTATACCGTTGGGCTTCTAAGCTCTTTGCCGCGGCTGGACACCAAATCCCATGTCCGCTTGAAATCGATCCAGGGGGCTCCCCCTGATATGATCAATCTGCCCGCCGGCTGTCCATTTACGGAGCGCTGTCCCCAGAAAATGTCGCAATGCGCTGAAGTTAACCCGGTATTGACCCAAAAGGAACCGGAACACGAGGTGGCCTGCCTGAAGTACTGCTAACGGAGAACGGCTCGATGGCGGAAAACAAAGATTTAATTGTTGTCGAGAACTTAAAAAAACACTTTAGAACTGGAAGTGGATTTTTTAAAAAACGCAAGGCCATCTATGCGGTCAATGGGTTGAATTTCACCATACGCAGAAAGGAAACCCTGGGTCTCGTGGGGGAAAGCGGTTGTGGAAAATCCACAACAGGAGAGACAATACTACAACTTTACCGGCCTACCGAAGGAAAAGTTCTATACGGCGAGCAAGACCTCTCAAAGATCGGCGGTGGAGAACTTCGAAAATATCGCAGAAAAATGCAGATCATTTTTCAGGACCCCTTTTCTTCTCTCGACCCCAGAATGACCGTCGGTAATATTATCGGAGAAGCTTTGCGAATCCATAAATTAGGTGGCAATAAAAAGGAGCGACTGGAAAAGGCACGAGAGCTGCTGAATTTAGTGAACCTGAACCCCAACTACATAAACCGCTATCCGCATGAATTCTCCGGTGGACAGCGCCAACGGATAGGGATCGCACGGGCGTTGGCTGTTACACCCGAATTCATTGTTTGCGATGAACCCATATCGGCCTTGGATGTTTCTATCCAGGCCCAGATCGTGAACCTTTTGGAAGATCTGCAGAATGAATTAGGTCTGACTTACCTGTTTATCGCCCATGACCTTTCCATGGTTCGCCATATATCAACCAGGGTTGCGGTCATGTATCTCGGTAAAATCGTCGAATTGACACCCCGGGACGACCTCTATGAAAACGCCCAGCATCCTTACACAAAAGCGCTCCTATCCGCTGTACCGATACCTGATCCCTTTATCGCAAAAAAAAGCCAGGCGGTTTTGCTTAAAGGAGATGTCGCCAACCCGATGAATCCACCGAAAGGATGCTGTTTTAATACCCGCTGTCCCCAAGCAGAAACAATTTGCACTGAGATAGAACCTGAATACAGGGAAATCTATCCCTCCCATTACTGCGCTTGCCACCTGGTATCCGCCTAACCTGAAAACTACTTGCCGAACCGAATGGTGGGGGAAGAGGCGTTAATGATGAGGCAGCCGCTTTCGTTCGCGTTTGTAATTGTAAATCCAGATACCACAGAGTCTCCTCCTTCTCCACTATGAAAATAAAACCCTCTTCCCTCCGAATTTCGGATGAGATTCAACTCAGACTTGGATTCGGCGTGAGATCAATAGTCGGATAAAGGGACAGATCAGTGTTGCGCTGCAGATTTAGAAAGGATGGTAGATAAGAATCTATCTATTTTATATGGTGGCGATTGTAAAGAAAAAAATGGTAGAAGAAATATAAAGGAGTGTTGCAAAGTGTTGGACGACAGTTGAGATAATCAATAAAATTTAATACCAAATAAAATCAATGTGTTAAAAAAGACCTAATTAAGACACCTTTTTTTCGTATTTCTTAAGAAGATCTTGCATAGCCTCTTCCAAAAGGTCATTCTGTTTTTTCTCCTGTTTAGCTGCTAAAATTTTAAGATTTTTAGTAAGCTCCCTATCTAGCATATTATTGTAAGGTTTTCGCTTTTTCTTTTTCATTTTTAGCTTTTCAGAAAAATGGACACTTGCCCAAGGAGAACGCACCGGGCCGATATTTTATTTTACTTGGTAAAGGTAATTACCTTGATTTATGACGTACGGTCATTTATTCATTGGATAAGGCAAGATATATGCCATGATGCAAAGTGACGATTATTTGATGTGAAATCAGTATGATGAATTAGGGACTACGCTGGAGATAAAGTGACGGTTTATGAAAAAATATAGTTAAAATCGTGAGAAAAATTTCATAATCTAACCAAAAAGGTTAAATTGAAGTGTTCTATAAATCACCCATAGGCGACCAGCGGGGATTTGAGCCAAAATCATCTGGCCAGAAAACCATATATCACCCTAAAAAACTTATATTGCGACAATCCCTTCCGGGCATCCCTTGGGACACTTCATAGTTTCTGGCCTGAATTTGAAAGAAAGGGCAGAGAGATAAAAATCTCCACCCTTTTTGTTTTTATGTTATGGGGCCGGATAATAGAAACCTAAAACGTCGATAACCGTATGAGCAGACGAAAAATTAGACGCCACCGTGATATTCGGCCCAGATCCGGTAACCGTCTTGACGGTACCGGCGTTGGCAAGGTTGGTATCAATGGCATTGTAGTTGACCGACAGCCCGGCTCCTGCCCCGGCACCCACCGGAAACGCCTGCAGGTTGCCCTTGTCCGACGGGTTGACTGCAATCATATTGATGTGGGCGGCAAGAGGTTCACCCATGGGTGCTAAACAGCCGACAGAATTACCGCCTTGAGCAATGATAATGCTACCTGAGCCGAACACATGAAAATCACGCTGCGTAGAAGCATCGATAGTACCGCCTGCCTTGCGGGTATCAACAATACGACAAGGCGGCACCGCTGTGTATAGGAGCTTAGCAGGCCCTCCAGTATTAATAAGGATTGAGACATTGTTGCTATCCTTATTGGCCACGGCCAAGTCCAGGTAGCTATCACCATTCAGGTCGCCGATGGCGACAGAAGAAGGCCACTGACCGGTGTCATAATGCATCGTTGGTTTGAATAGCGAGTTCGCTTCTGTCATATGAGGCGCAATTGACCACATGACAAGAAATACGGCAATTGTACTCCGAGCGATTAAAATGATTCGACTTAAAGTCTTTTGGTAATTCATCTTTAATCCCTCCTTCCTTTTTTATCTTTTCAAGTTGTTTCTTACAACCAATCGAAACTTCCCAGTTCTTGGATCCACCGGTAAATCTTCCGATTCTTCAATCTCAAAGGAAACGTTTTCCATATCTTTTTCAGAAAGAATCGAATCTATTTTTGATTTTATTTCCCGCAGCACTTCATTTTTTTGAAACTCGCTGATGCCCTTATTTAAAATAGCTTTAAATATAAAGGATTTCTTATCAATCAGTTGAATTTGGAACCGGCGTAGATCTTTTATAAAGAACTGATAGATCGCATGGGGAATAATAAAATCATCACTTCCATATTTATTCGTAAGGACCATTGTATATTCTCTTCGGCCGATAACCTCTTGTACTTTTGTGAATGGAAGGATTCTATCATCGTCAGGGACAGGGATCAGAACATCTTCCATTCTGTAACGAATCAGGGGCATGGTATAATTAAAAAGGTTTGTCACGCAGGTATGATCACTTTGAAGCTCGAAAATCAGATCATTTTCCAGCAAATACATGTCGCCGTATTCAGGTTTACAGATCCCCATATGAAGGAATTCCGTACTTCCGTAAACGTTTAGTAGTCTGCAGCCAAAGGTGTTTTCGATAAATTCTCTATCGGTCGGACTTAGCGGCTCAGCGCAGCTTTCAACGACGGATGGGCGGACGTTAAGCACTCCCTCGATTTGTTTCTCAGCCAGTAATTTGATCACCGTGGCATAGCCAATGATGATATCCGGTTGGAAGAAATTGATTTGCTCAACGATCTGATGAATGGGCTGATTGATCTCAAATGTTATCGTCTTAAAGATCAGTTTCGGCACCAGCCGCATTGAAATGGACACCATGGTGACGCCAGCAAAGTGGCCTTTCGTTGCCCCTATAAAAGCGATTCGCTTTCTTTTTCTTTGCAAGTTAAAGCTGACCAAGCCCGTCCCATGGGCCATGCCGCGGGCGAAATCATTTTGGGAATATACAAAAAATCCAATCTCTCCGGATGTGCCTGACCCGTGGAGAACATAATATTGATTACGAAACAGATCTAACGGATCTTTTGAAGATTCAATAAAATCCGAAATAGCTTCCCTGGTGATCCTTTGATCTGTAACGATCTCATCAAAGTTTTCGATGACGTCTCGTTTTGTCATGACAGGGAAATCATCCGGTAAACAACGATATGGATCGATGCGATGTTTCGCGATAATTCTTTTGTAAAATGGCGAACGCTCCTTGATAAAGGCAACGAACTTTCGGAATTTTTGCAGGTTTTTTGCTCTGATGTCTTCGAAGCCTAATTTTCTGTTTTTTAAATGTTCAAATTTAGTTTTTAGAAACGTAATGGTGTTCATAAGCAATCATCACCGCTATCGTTTTCTATTTATCTGAGCACTAAATAATCAGCTGGATTACTTTGGTGGATAATTCATGTATCTTGCCATTCTATGAAATCGGAAAATTACTGAAATTTATACAGATTTCTTATGGATATCGTAAAAATTCTGAAGTTACAATAGCCCAGTTGTGAAAAAAATATTCTGAATTCGTCCGGAAAAATTTTAAAAGTTTTAGCAAATTTAAATGATACCAAAAGCGGTAAGATGAGCGGCTCCGCGCAAGCTGCATCCGACTCCAGGGGGCGCTTCGGCCGCCCCTGATTTCGTCGCATACCTAGCGACCTCCTTCGATGGCTTTACGAGCAAAACGATCTACAAGCCCTGGTGCAATAAGCTTTAGCCACAATCCCAACCGGCCTCTCAAGGTCATAACGAACTCTCGTTTGCGCTGAGCGGCGGCCTGGGCTATCAATCG
>Ga0316187_10003640_pt1 | contig 13375 bp, 14 predicted proteins | sample CroRivburrow1_MG_FD_204927 | JGI IMG/M metagenome (GOLD analysis project Ga0316187, IMG submission 204927) | Coastal sediment microbial communities from Maine, United States - Cross River worm burrow 1 | ecosystem: Environmental > Aquatic > Marine > Coastal > Sediment | place: USA: Maine...
AATCTTGTGTTTAACGAATTCGTTGTCATAACGCAACCCGTCTTCATTTAGCACCCGGTAGTCGTCGAGTACGATGGCATTGTCCTGGCTGCCACCCAGCGCCAGATTGTTGGCGCGCAGGAATTCTATGTCCTTCTGGAAACCGAAAGTTCGTGCCCGGCTTACTTCCTTGACGAACGATGTCGTGGAGAAATTGATCTGGCAGGTTTGTTTCTGCTTGGTGAACAGGGGGTGATCAAAATCGATCTCGAAGCTCACCTGGAAACCGTTAAATGGTTTGAATTCAACCCATTTGTCGCCATCTTCCACGCGTACTGTCTTCTTGATCTTGATGAACTTCTTGGCCTGGTTTTGTTCGACGATTCCAGCCGACTGGATCAGGAAAACAAAGGGGCCGGAACTGCCATCCATGATAGGCACTTCTTCTGCGCTCAAATCGATATAGGCATTGTCGATACCAAGTCCGGCAATCGCGGACAACAGGTGTTCTACTGTCGAAATACGCACACCGTCTTCGACCAGCGTGGTGGAAAGATTGGTATCGCCCACCTTTTCGGGACGCGCCAGGATTTCGACCGGCGTTTCCAGATCAATTCGGCGAAAGCGGATACCTGAATCGATCGGCGCCGGACGCAATGTCAGATAAACTTTTTTCCCGGTATGCAAACCCACGCCCATGGCGCGGATTACATTCTTCAATGTGCGCTGTTTAATCACGATCGCTTCCCAAAAACATTGATTAGATTCAGATACTTGGCTTTTCTTGTCGTTAAACTGCCAATCAGCCCGACATAGTCGCCGATTTCACCTTTAAAATCAATCCAATTCAATAGATAACTCCAATAAATGACTGAAAACTCACAGAGTTTTGTATTAATGGCGGTCGCCTCCCGGGCACCAAAAAAGTGCCTGTTTGACAGTTTGGCCATTCAAACCTGCTGCTTGTTAAAGTTGCTTCTCGGAGTGTAGTAGAAATTCCGCGTTTTCGTGTGCCTGTTGCTACCAATAACAATAAATATGATCGCTATCAGACAAGCGGTAGCAAATAGCGCCCTAAATCAGTAAAACAGGCATTCTGGCAGCGAGTTGTCAGCAGGAAGGCTGGCAGCACACGATAACAGATCAGCTGGCTCGGCGCTGTGCGGGCAACCACGGTGGCTCAGAGCTGAATGAAACACTCGCGGTAATACTTGAGCTCTGCAATCGACTCGAGAATGTCGTCCAATGCAAGATGCGCGCCCTTTTTGATAAATCCGCTGGTAATTTCAGGTTTCCACAACCGCGCCAACTCCTTCAAAGTACTGACATCGAGGTTGCGGTAGTGGAAAAAGGCCTCCAATTCCGGCATCAGTCGAGCCATAAAACGACGATCCTGGCAGATGCTGTTGCCGCACATGGGTGATTTACCCGGAACAATATAGCCGCGCAGAAACTCCAGTGTCTCCTGCTCGGCGTCCGCCATACTGCAGGTACTTTCCCCAACCCGGGCGGTCAGCCCCGAAGCCCCGTGATGACTCGTGTTCCACTCATCCATTGCCTGCATAACTTCACTGGGCTGATGGATGGCAATCACCGGACCCTGCGCCAGAATCTCCAGGTGAGCATCGGTCACTACAGTTGCTATTTCAATTATCTGGTCGCTTTGTGGTTCCAGGCCAGTCATTTCCAGGTCGATCCAGATCAGATTGGTTTCGGCTGGCGCCATGTTATCCTCCGCACTTCACGCGCATGTAAATTGCGCTAAACTATAGCAAGTTTTCTGCCGGTTCATGCATGCACATTTTTACGACTGTTTTTTTGAGTTTTCTCGCCGCCTCGGTAGTGGTTCGCCTGTGGTTGAGCCATCGCCAGATCAGGCATGTGCAGGCGCACCATGACAAGGTGCCGGCAGCCTTTGCCGATCGTATATCACTGCAGGATCACCAACGTGCGGCAGATTACAGTTGCAGCAAGTTGCGTGTCGGACGGGTTATGCTCGGCTGGGAGACACTGTGGCTGCTGTTGTGGACACTCGGCGGGGGTATCAACCTGGTTGACCAGTGGTTCAGCGGACTCGGCTACCCTACCCTGATTACGGGCATTGGAGTAATTTTAACCCTTACTCTGGTTTCGTCGGTACTCGATTTACCCTTTTCGCTTTACCAAACCTTCGTCGTCGAGGAGCGCTTTGGATTTAACAAGACGACCCTGTCTACCTGGTTTGTCGACATGCTCAAAACCATCCTGCTGATAGCATTGCTCGGCGTGCCATTGCTGGCGGCCATCCTGTGGCTGATGAATCAGGCCGGAGAACATTGGTGGGTCTATGCCTGGTTACTGTGGATGGGTTTTAGCCTCACCATGATCTGGGCCTATCCGGCGTTCATCGCACCTCTATTCAACAAGTTCAGTCAACTGGATAACGCTTCACTACGCATCCGTATCGAAGATTTGCTGAGTCGCTGTGGCTTTCACAGTCGCGGTGTTTACGTTGTCGATGGCTCACGCCGCTCATCACATGGTAATGCCTACTTCACCGGATTCGGCGAGAACAAGCGTATTGTGTTTTACGACACCCTGCTCGAATCATTGTCAGAGGATGAAGTCGAAGCGGTCCTGGCGCACGAACTAGGGCATTTTAAACGCAAGCACATCAACAAGTCCCTGTTGCTGTCGGCTGTCATCTCAGCTGTCGGGTTTGCGATGCTGGCATGGTTGATGGGTTCAGAGTGGTTTTATACCTCGTTGGGCGTTGAAACCGCATCTACCCACGCGGCACTGATATTGTTCATGATGATAATGCCGGCATTTACCTATTTCATCAGTCCGTTGTTTTCCGCCTTGTCGCGCAAGCATGAGTTCGAGGCTGACGAGTTTGCGCATTCAAACAGTGACTACAAAGCGTTGATTTCGGCGCTGGTTAACATGTACCGCGACAATGCCAGCACCCTCACCCCCGACCCTCTGCACTCGATGTTTTACGATTCGCATCCACCGGCCAGTATACGCATCGACCACCTGGAAAACATTGCTTCCGGCCGCTCGTCCGGCTAGCCCAGCTGATCAATGCTCAGCGCATCAACATGAGACTGTCAGTGCATGGCAAAGCGCAGACTTAGCCAGCAGCAAAAGCAGAGAATCGAGGCAGCCCAGAGCGCCTACCGCAAAAGCGACAGTCATCTGCAGGGGCTGGTGGTTTCGCATCAGGGAAGTCGAATACTGGTTGAACTGGAACCCCGCACCACCATCGACTGTAAGATCAAGTCAAACCTCGGCAGTATCGTCTGTGGCGACCGTGTGGCGATTGAAGCCGGCAGCAATAATGAGCACCGCGTGATGGCGATTCTGCCGCGCGATAACTTGCTGCAGCGGGTAGATGGATTTGGCCAGGTTCGTGCGGTGGCGGCCAATATCAGCCAGCTGCTGGTATGCCTTGCGGTCACACCCGAACCCAATCTTTTCCTGCTCGACCAGTACCTGCTTTCGGCCGAACAGGAGGGCATCGATGCCGTTATCCTGATCAATAAAATCGATTTACTGGCATCGCCTGATGACCCTTTCGGGATCGCCGGTATCTATCGCCCACTGGGTTACCAGGTAATTTGTACCAGCATCAAAACCGACCAGGGCATGAGTGAATTCCGACAAATGCTGACAGGGCAGTTATCCGTGCTAAGCGGTGTATCGGGAGTGGGCAAATCCTCACTGACGAGCTACCTGCTGCCGGACGAGCCAATCAAGATTGCGCAGATTTCCGCAGCCAACGACGAGGGACGGCACACGACGCGTACCAGCCGCCTCTATCACCTGGTGGGAGGCGGAGACTTGATCGATACTCCGGGGGTGCGGGGATTCAGCCCATTTGTCGACACCGCACGCCCGTTAGCTCATGGTTTCAGGGAAATGCTCGAAGCTGCAGCCAGCTGTCGTTTCCACAATTGCCTGCACCTCGACGAACCCAACTGCGCGGTGATCGATGCTGTTTCCAAAGGTGGCATTACTGCCTCTCGCTACCAGAATTACCTGAAGATGCTGAGTCAGGCGAAACCGGGTTAACCCACATATCTCGCCCAATATATGTAGCGAGGGCGCAGGAAAGGTACTGTGGTGGGGCCGCATTCCGTCGGGATGCTGCGTTCCACTCCGGCGTACCGGCGGATCCGGGCAGAAAAGCGGTGAGATATGCGGGTTAAATCGCCGATATACCGTGTAACTGACGCCCGCCGACAAGGTGAAGATGCAAGTGGAAGACTTCCTGGCAACCGTGACGATTACAGTTGATCACGAGTCGATAGCCATCCTCGGCAATACCTTCCTCGGTGGCGATTTTCTGAGCCGTCAGCACCATTTTACCGATTAGCTCGGCCTGTCCGGGCTGGATATCGTTTACCGTTGCGATTGCCTCTTTAGGCACAACCAGCACGTGCACAGGAGCCTGCGGATTGATATCCCTGAAAGCGATGACATCGTCGTCTTCGTAGACGATATCGGCCGGTAACTCGTGTCTAATGATCTTACTGAATATTGTTTCTGCCATGATTTATTCTCCGCTGTGTTCAGCTCCGCTCAATTTGCTGTCGACCCGACAGCGCACGCGACAATGTGCCACTATCGACGAATTCGAGCTCACCACCCAGTGGTATGCCACGCGCCAGTCGACTGCTGGCGATGCCGCGGGCGGCGGCAACATCGGCGATATACTGGGCGGTGATATCGCCTTCTACGGTTGCGCTGGTGGCAAGGATGATTTCGCGAATATCACGCTCGTCCAACTGCTGTTCGAGTATATCGAGACCCAGTTGCTCGGGACCAAAGCCGTCAAGCGGTGAGAGCTTTCCAAGCAGAACGAAGTAGCGCCCGCGAAAAGCAGCTGACGACTCAACCGCAATCACATCAGCCGGTGCTTCGACCACACAAAGTATCCCTTGATCACGTTCGCCATCGGCACAGATTTCACAAACGTCATCATCGCAGAAATTCCGGCATTGTTTGCAGTGCTTTACCTTTTCGAGCGCCGCATCCATAGCATCTGCAATGCGCCGGGCACCGGGTTGATCTCTCTCGAGCAAATAAAGCGCCATACGCTGTGCCGATTTGCGTCCGACGCCGGGCAGGCAACCCAGTGCCAGGATCAATTCATCTAGGCTGGAAGAAGACATCGACTAAAACGGCAGCTTGAATCCCGGCGGCAAGTTAAGCCCCGCGGTCATTTCCTGCATTGCAGCCTGATTGGTTTTTTCGACCTTGTGCACCGCATCGTTAATCGCCGCGGCAATCAAATCCTCCAGCATGTCGACATCTTCACCGACCAGACTTCGATCGATGTTGACTCGATTGACTTCATGAGTGCCGCGCATCACCACCGACACCAGTCCACCACCCGCTTCACCGGTGACTTCCTTACTCGCCAGTTCGCGTTGCGCCTTCTGCATATTTTCCTGCATTTCCTGCGCTTTTTTCATCATTTCGCCGAGCCCGCCTTTCATCGCTTACCTCTTCGCTATCCGTTACTGTCAATTTTAACCACGCTGGCTTCGTCGAGCTCGGCGTCGAACACATGTTGCAGTTTTTTGACCATTTCGTCATCGCGAATCGCAGCGATTGCGGAAACTCGATCGTCGCATTCGCGCTGCTTTTTGGCCTGCAACGGCGTTTCTCCAGTCAAGCCGGCAGTCGCGGTTAACTCAAGGCTCAATGATACCCCAAGTTTTTGTTGTAGAGCCTGTAAAATTTCGGCACGGGTCAGGTCGTTGACGAGCTCGTAGAGTTCTCCCGGCAACTGCAGGACGATCCGCTTGTCGGTATAGGACTGCAGTTGACTGTTGGCTACCAGTTCCTGGGCAATGCCAGTCAACCCCAGTTTGTAGGCTAGCATCGACCAGTCCAGCGCAGCTTCTGCCTCGAGGCCATCTCCGACCGCTCCTGCGCAAGGCTTAGCTTCGTCAGATTTAGCTGCGCCTGGCTCTGCTTGCGAGGATTTGGTATTCGGGGAGGCTACTACCTTGCGCGGGACCGCCACCGACCCGGTAAATGCTGGCGCCTCAGACTGTGGTACCGTCGAATCAGGGGTTGTTGACTCCCGTCTTTCCTGCGTTACACCCGAGTCGCGCCGGCCAGCGTCGGAAACTGCCTCGGTGACAATTACCTCAGGCTTTTTTTTTACCTCTTCGGAGGTCTCCACCAGCGCAGGTTGGGGAGAAAATGCAACCAAGCGCAACATCAGCATTTCAAAACCGGCCGCTTCATCGGGGCATATCAGTAAATCCTGGCGACCTTGCAGCATTACCTGGTAATAGAGCTGAATTTCTTCCGGCGACCAGCACTCGCTATATTTCCGCAGTGTCTCGGCGCCAGGCTCGTCATCGATGATGAGCTTTGGATCACTTTGGTAAAGCGCAATCTGCTGCAACAGCGAAATCATCTCGGCGCAAACGCGCTGATAGTCAGGATTGTGATCAATGACCTGGCGGGCCTCGCTTATCAGCACGCTAGCCTGCTGCAGCGACAGAGCATCCAGCAAGCGCAACAGGTAATCGCGGGAAATTGAGCCCAGCATCGACTCCACCGTATCCTCGCGGACCTGCCCTGCCCCGTAACCAATCGCCTGATCGAGCAAGCTCAGTGCATCACGCATACTTCCATCGGCAGCACTGGCGAGTTGCACCAGCGCCGATTCATCTGCGGCAACCGCTTCCTGCTCGGTCAGATACAGCAGCTGTGAAACAATCTGTGCTTTGGACATGCGCTTCAAATTGAATTGCAGGCAGCGCGACAAAACCGTCACCGGAACCTTTTGTGGATCGGTGGTCGCCAGCAAAAACTTGATGTGCGGTGGCGGTTCTTCGAGCGTTTTGAGCAATGCGTTGAAGCTGTGCTTCGACAGCATGTGAACTTCGTCGATCAGGTATATTTTAAAACGGCTGCGGGTTGGTGCGTATTGCACGTTGTCGAGCAATTCACGCATATCGTCGACACCGGTACGCGATGCCGCATCGATCTCAATCAGGTCTACGCTGCGGCCCTGGTCGACTTCGCTACAGGAGGAACATTGACCGCAGGGCTCGGAACTGATGCCCTGTTCGCAATTCAGCGATTTGGCGAAAATACGAGCGATGGTTGTTTTGCCAACGCCCCGGGTGCCGCTGAACAAGTACGCATGGTGTAAACGATTACTGTCGAGCGCGTTGCCAAGTGCCTGTAATACATGTTCCTGGCCGACCATTTGCTTGAAATTCGCCGGCCTCCATTTACGCGCTAATACCTGATAACTCATTCGGATTTAGTGGGACCGGGACATTCCGTTGGGAAACTGGAGGCGACCTGAATCAGCACACCCTCGCACCCGATGTCCTTGCTACCGTTGCTCCCTTCCAGGCCTGGCGGATTTACAGATAATCGTCACGAAGGGACCGAAACAGGTCACCATTGCAAGTGCGAGAGTGTATAGCGAAGCTTGGTCGAGTTTCAAGGCGCTATTGATGTGATTCACTTGTTTTACGAGCTATTTAACCCGAGAATATGGGCCGCCAGCCGTTTCGAGCAGAGATCCCCTGATCATGGGCAAGAAGAAAAAACAGTCACCCGACAACACCATCGCGCAAAATCGCGTAGCCCGCCACGACTATTTCATCGACGATGATATCGAAGTCGGCATCGTGCTCGATGGTTGGGAAGTCAAGAGCCTGCGCGAAGGCAGCCTGCAGTTGAAAGAAAGCTATGTCATGGTCAAGAATGGCGAAATGTGGCTAATCGGTGCGCATATCAGCCCGCTCAGCAGCGCTTCTACCCACATCAATCCGGACCCCAGACGCACTCGAAAACTCCTCGCACACCGGATCGAAATCGATCGCCTGGCCGGCATGGTGGATCGCAAGGGTTACACCCTGGTTGCACTATCTGCTTACTGGATACGTGGTCGCGCCAAGCTCAAAATCGGTATCGCCAAGGGTAAGAAATCGCACGACAAGCGCTCCACTTTGAAGGAGCGAGACTGGAAACGCGACCAGGCACGCATTCTCAAACCCTCTTGACACGGGTCTGCCAGGGCTTCATTTCCAGGCCGGATCCGGGTGCTGGGTGGCCAGAAATTCAATGTATTCGCGATTGGCCCGCAGCGACGCCTCATCCACCTGCCACATCGGTAGCGACGCTGCGGTGCCGCGACGTTTAAATTCAACTGGTTCTAGATCAGCCTCCGAACCCTGCTCAGCGTCGAGCCCCAGACTGGTCTGGCCACCGGTCATGGCGAGGTATACGTCCGCCAGAATGCGCGCATCGAGCAATGCACCATGCAGACTACGCTGGCTATTGTCGATGTCATATCGCTTGCACAGTGCGTCGAGGTTGTTCTTCTGCCCTGGATGTTTCTGCCGCGCCAGTAGCAAGGTATCGAGCACGCTGCAGATTTCTTCCAGGGGTTGGTGCTGCGGGGCTTGCAACAGTGTCATCTCATGGTTCAGAAAACCAATGTCAAAGGCGGCGTTGTGAATAATCAACTCCGCTCCCCGGACGTATTCGTAGAATTCCTCAGCGAGTGATTCAAAGCGCGGCTTATCCTGCAAAAATTCATTGCTGATGCCATGCACATCATAAGCGCCCGCATCGATTTCACGTTCCGGATTAAAGTAATGATGCCAGTGATTTCCGGTAACGCGTCGATCCAACAGCTCGATACAGCCAATTTCTATTATTCGATGACCCAGGCTGACTTCGAGTCCGGTGGTCTCCGTGTCGAGTACTACCTGCCTCATGCGACTAGCGCCGCGTCTATCGCCGCGTTGGCGAGCTGGTCGGCATGCTCATTGCCGGCAATTCCGGAATGCCCCTTGACCCATCGCCAGTCAACCTCGTGTCGGTGCAGCTCTTCATCCAGCTGTTGCCATAGATCGACGTTCTTAACCGGTTTGCGGGCGGCAGTCTTCCAGCCGTTACGCTTCCAGTTGTGGATCCATTCGTTGATGCCCTGCATGACATATTTGGAATCGGTATTCAATTCGATGTGGCAGGGCCGTTTGAGCGCGCGCAACCCTTCGATTACTGCAATCAACTCCATACGGTTATTGGTAGTATCAGGCTCATAGCCCCGCAACGTCTTGCTCTGGCCATGGATACTCATCACCACTCCCCATCCTCCTGGACCCGGATTACCGCGACAGGCGCCATCGGTATAAATTACGACCTTTGCACTCATGCCGACTTACCGATCATATTTCATATTACGACCGACACTAGGCCGCGCCACCTTGGCAGGCAACAGTTTGCGTGTAACCCAGCGATGTCGCACCGGGGTCAGCGGCGAAATACTCTTGCTGTAGACCATCAAGTTGAGTGCGCCGAATAGCGGCAGCCAATTGCGCATTCCTTTCTCCAACCAGCTCAGGTGGCGAACCAACGAAGGGTTCTGAATCGGTGGCAGGTAACCGATGCGATAGAGTCGGTTCTGATCGAATCCGAGCAAGCGCATCCAGTCGTCGATCCGCTTGGCGGTGTAGAAGTGCCCATTGAAAGGCACATGCTCCAGCCAGGACTGGAGAAAATGACGCAGGCCCCACAATGACTTGGGATTAAAGTCGATTATCACCAACTTTCCCTCGGGGATCAAAATGCGAAATACTTCACGAAGGATCGCATGCGGCTCACTGGTGTTAGACAGGTGGTGCATCAGGATAACCAGGTCGACACTGTCCGAGGCAACCGGCAGCATGGAGGGGTTCGCCTGAATATGGTTCTCCTGGTCTGCTTCACCCAATGTGAACTGATGCTTGACCCGACAGGCCTGCTGCAGGCGATCAGCCAGACCCGCACAGCCCACTTGCAACGAGTAATAACCAAAGGTCGTCGCCAGGATAGGACTGAGTCTGCCTTCAAGTTCTTCCAGCAAATATTGCCCGGTTGCACTCAAATACCAGTCCTCGATATTGGCAAATCCTTTGCTGTCAGAGGTTTGTCTGGAAAATCTCATTTGAAACTTACGAATCCGCGGTTACACTTAGGGGTATTCTAGCTACATAGCGCGAACGATACTAATGTTTCTCAAATACAAGCCCCTGCCCGGGGACCGGAATTTGTTGGTCCTCGCTTTTAGCGCATTGCTCATGGCAGGTTGCTCCAGCCTTCAGCCGGTTGATCCTTCAGTGGCAACGCCCGCCGTTGCCGTGGTCACGCCAGTCGCAAGTGAAAGTGAAGCTGATACCGGTGGCGAAGCAGAACTTGCGATTTCCAGTGAACACCCCTGGACTCAATCTGCCGCCAATGTTGATCAAAATTCCGCCCCCCCCGCACAACAGGCAGAGTATCTCGACTTCGACACCCTAATGGCGCAGACCGAACTTGAGCTTGCGCTCTTGCGTAAACGCGAAGCCAGGCTCGCGCTCGAGCGTCAACGCCTGCGAGAAGCTGAAATTGCCGTCGAACTGGAGCTTGAACAGCAGCGCCTGCAAGAGGCTGAACTTGCCGCCGAACTCGAATTATCCCGGCTTCAAAGCAACGCCTGGTATCGCTTGCGTAAGGGTATGCAATTGTCAGCCGCCGATAATGTGCGCGTCGACGCACAGTTGAAATGGTTTATGGATCACCCCGGATACATGCAGCGCGTCATGGAACGCGCGCGTCCCATTCTGCCATTCGTACTCGACGAGCTGGAACAGCGCGATCTGCCGTCCGAGTTGGCGTTGTTGCCTATCGTCGAGTCCGCCTACCAGGCGTTTGCCTACTCGCACGGTCGAGCATCCGGCATGTGGCAAATTATCCCTTCGACCGGTCGATATCTCGGCCTGAAGCAGAACTGGTGGTATGACGGTCGACGCGATATTATCGAGTCAACGCGCGCAGCGATCACCTATCTGGAAAGCCTTGCCGACCAGTTCGATGGCGACTGGGAACTAGCCCTGGCGGCCTATAACGCCGGCCCCGGCAAGATTCGAAGTGCGGTGCGTTATAACAAAAAACGTAAGCGCCCAACCGATTTCTGGCACCTGACGAATATTCGCAAAGAAACTCGAGACTATGTGCCCAAGTTATTTGCGCTACGCGAATTGTTCGCCCACCCTGACAAATACCAGCTCGACCTGGTACCGATAGTCAACGAAGTCAGTTACAAAATTGTGGAACTGGATGGCCAAATCGATTTGGCTCTGGCCGCCGATCTTGCCGGCATTACCGTCAACCAGCTGTATCAGCTGAACCCGGCGTTCAATCGTTGGGCCACTGCACCGAACGGACCGCATCGCCTGCTGCTACCGCGTGACAAGGCCGAGCAATTCAAATTAGCAGTAGCGCAGATTCCACCCGGGAAGCGCATAAACTGGGTACGCCATAAGATTAAAAACGGCGAAACGCTGAGCCATATCTCGCAGAAATACCGTACCACCATCCCTCTGATCAGAGAGGTCAACAATATTCAGGGTAACCGGATTCGCGCTGGCAAATACCTGATGGTGCCAACTGCAACCAAGTCACTGAACACCTATTCGCTAAGCCAGCAATCGCGTATTTCGGCCATTCAAAATACCAACCGCAGCGGCACCAAGCAATTTCACATCGTCCGCTCGGGCCAAAGCCTGTGGAGTATTTCGAGAAACTACGGAGTCACAAGCCAGGCATTGGCCAAGTGGAATGGCATCGCTCCCATCGATACCTTGAGCGTTGGCCAAAAGTTGGTGGTATGGACCCGGGCCAGCCTGTCGCAACCGGTCAGTCTGAACCAGTCACATCCGAGTAGCGCTTTGCACGCTCTGCGCTATACCGTGAGAAAGGGAGATTCGCTTTACCTCATTGCCGATCGATTCAACATCAAAGTCTCAGATATCAGGCGCTGGAATCAACTGGGGAAATACTTGCAACCCGGGCAAAAGCTCAAGCTCTACGTCGACATTACCAGCCAATCCGGATAGGGTAAAACTCGCCCCAGACTTGCAATTAGTTTTTAGCTGCAAAAGTTGCTTTATCCGATACCAAGAGACAAAATACGGCATCGACATAGTCATTTGCAAAGGATTACACAATAAGACATGGCCCTTGAGATTGATCCAAAACAAATAAGATCCTTTTCACCGATCAATTCCCTGCATCCTGGAAATGCCCAGGATTTAATAAAGAAAATTACTGCCACTGGGGTACCGGCCGGGCACTATGTGTTCAAAAAGGGCGATGCAGATAAAACTCACACTTACCTGCTTAGCGGTGTCTTAGAACTGATAGACGATAAAAAGGTCGTCAAGACTATCAAGGCTGGTTCTGCGGAAAGTCTGGAACCGATTGCGCACGCATTTCCCCGTCGAATATCGGCACGCGCCAAGATAGCTTCAGTGATCACCCGGATTAACAGCGACATGCTTGACATCATGCTGACCTGGGACCAGACCGGCAGTTATACGGTTGAGGGACTGGATGAGGAAGACGACGAAACCGACTGGATGACCCGTATCCTGCAGACTCGCGCCTTCCACCGAATTCCACCCGCCAACATTCAGGCAATGTTCATGCGCATGGAATCAGTGAGTTATAAAGCGGGTGATAAAGTAATCGAGCAGGACGCCGATGGCGATTATTTTTACATCATCAAGGAAGGACGATGCCTGGTTACGCGCTCTACGCCGGCCAATCCTAATGGAGTAAAGCTCGCCACCCTGTCGGTCGGTGACAGCTTCGGCGAAGAGGCCCTGATTTCGGATAGTAAGCGCAATGCCACCATAACGATGCTGTCCGAAGGTCATTTGATGCGTTTGAACAAGGACGATTTCAATTCACTGCTTAACGAACCCCTGCTTAACTGGGTCGACTACGACGAGGGCAGGAAACTGGTTGACGACGGCGCGATCTGGCTTGACGTGCGCTTGCCGGCGGAGCACAAAGCCAAGTTCGTCAAAGGTAGCATCAACATCCCGCTAATATTTCTGCGCATGAAAGCCAATTCACTCGACCCGCAGAAGAAATACGTCATTTATTGCGATACCGGACGACGTAGTTCTGCCGCGTCATTCTTATTGAACGAAAGGGATATTGCGTCTTTCGTGCTTAGAGATGGCGTCGACACCGCAGATCCTGACGATCTCGAGACATCCTGATATTCATCCGTCAGCGGATGGAAAATCTTGGAGTCTGCGCTTCTTCAATTTTATCAATCTGCTGCGGATCAAGAAATTCATCGGCATAGTCCTGGTAAACACGTTGCCTGATAAAAATATCAAAGATATCGGGATCGATGTGATTTTCCTGCTTCATAAATTCCATGATTTTCAGGCATTCCGACAACTTTTTACCCTTCTTGTAAGGCCGATCACTTGCGGTGAGCGCTTCAAAGATATCGGCGATTGCCATAATGCGGGCCTGTACCGACATCTCATCGCGCTTTAATCCTTTCGGATAACCGGTTCCATCCATTTTCTCATGATGGCCA
>Ga0316187_10003641_pt1 | contig 13373 bp, 9 predicted proteins | sample CroRivburrow1_MG_FD_204927 | JGI IMG/M metagenome (GOLD analysis project Ga0316187, IMG submission 204927) | Coastal sediment microbial communities from Maine, United States - Cross River worm burrow 1 | ecosystem: Environmental > Aquatic > Marine > Coastal > Sediment | place: USA: Maine...
CCGCCAGTATTTAAATTTCTTGCGAATCTGGGAAAATTACTGCTCGAGACTTCGATCCGAATTCTATGCCCTTTTTCAAAGAAGTTACTTGTCGCCATTGGTGTTAAGTTAATTTTATACACCTTACCTTTCTCCATAAATACTTCCTTATCATAACCTTCTCTGTAACGAACACGTTGTATGGTTTCATCAAGGTTATATGCCCGTCCATCTGGGTATACATCAACTAGCTTTATTGTAAAATCGGTGTCTTTAGCGTCAGATGAAATGTATAGTGAACTTTCTATGAAACCAGTAACTTCTATACCTTCTTCCAATGGTTCTGTGGTGTAAACAAGAATATCCTGTCTTGTCTCCATGGCCTGTTGATCGTAGGCACCTCCTTTTACCGCATTCCCCGTACAACAAACATTCCCACCGTAAGAGGTCACAGGATTCATAGGATCATATTTAAAACTATCAGGTGCATTTTCACTATCAGGCTTTTTCATACTAAGCTTTCCATCCCCATATAGGCTATTAGCTTTTCCACCACTTGTCAAATAAAAGGTTTTCAATTCAGAATTTTCCGGAGGCCAGGATTCAGCAGACTGCCAAACATTACTTCCCATGGTGTAATACTGAACTCTTGGCGTGTTGTCTTTAAAATTGTTGTTTTCTCCTTTTAACCAAAGATCAAACCAGGAATATATTTGCTCGCTATAGTTAAGCCTGGCATCCCCCACATTTCGTTCACCTACTATTGTGTTCTCAGTAGCTCTGGTATACCTGCAGTGTAATGTAGGCGCGATTACTAAATACTGGTTATCTTTAACAAATTGGTCCTTACTATTGTTTCTGACATGATTATATAATGCCAGGTTAGGACTTATAGATACATCGTACCATGAGGCAAACCAAAAGCTTGGCACCCCTATTTCCATATCGTCGTGGTAGAGCCCACCTTTATACCAATCCTTATGATTAGGATTACGCCTCACCATTTTGTCAAAAACCTCTCGCTTCCCCTGAATATTCTGTAAAATATCTTGAATAGGTAAATGGGCTAAAGCTTCGGACATATCTACCGGAGGGTTTTCCGGTGCCAAATCATAGAATCTGGAAATACGGATAAGGTCCTCCTGACTGGCTCCTTCAGGGATTCTGGGTTTGTACTTATCATGTTCTACACCATACAACCATGCAAAAAACAGCAATTGCTCCGCACCACCTCTGTACCAATTACCCTGTTCATAATAGTCGCCGACTCTACCCACGCCTGCACCAAAGCTTTGAGGCACCATGGCCGCATGGGAAGGATGATCTAAGGCGGCAACAGCCATCTGCCATTCTGCAGTAGATGAGCATCCAAGCGTTCCAATCTTACCATTAGACCAAGGCTGATCCTTCATCCAGCTAAAGGCATCATAACCATCGGTAAGCGGGATCCCTAAGATATCCCATTCACCTTCTGAATAATATCTTCCACGCTCATTTTGCACAACATAAGCATAACCCTGTTGCACAACTTCGTATGCTCTTTCCGCTGTTCTGGTTTTTTGCTCGCCATCACCCCAGGAATTAAAATTATATGGTGTTCTGGAGAATATGACAGGTACTTTTTTATCAGTTTTGGGTCTGTAAATATCAGTAGCCAATCGAATTCCATCTCGCATGGGCATCATTACTTTCTGATCTATTATTGCAATTTCCTGGAGTTTTTCAAAAATATCATCCTGCGCACAGGTATTAAAGACACCAAAAGAAAAAGTAATTACAAATAATTGAAAAGTGATTAAAAATGTTCTCATAAGCTTGGTTTTTAAAACAACAATTGAAGATCAAAAATAGGAAAATACGTTATCGCTTTAACATAAAATATCCAACCTGTAAATTACCCTGGGTAGTTTCTATTCTGTACCAATAAGAATCAGAGGCCAGGGGTTTTCCATTAAAATTACCATCCCAACCCTGATCGGGAAATAATTGTTTCAACAATTGACCATACCTGTTAAAGATATGCACCGTACTTACTTCGAATTCGGGAGTTGAGCTAACTATCCACAGGTCATTAAAACCGTCATTATTTGGAGTAAAAAATCTCGGGACGGGTAATTTCTCAGGTGTAAGTTGAAATCCAGTAGTGGTAAATGATTCCTCCCGGCAATTTTCTGCCGGGTAATTTGCGCTATAGGGAATAATCGTTACATAAATAGTGCTCGCCTCAGGAAGTGGCTGTTCAAAGCTGTAAGTCGTTGTATTCCCTAAATCAAGTGTATTCACCAAATCTGTTCCACCTGCAGAGGTCCCTACGGATAGTAAATATCCCAAAATATTATTTACAGATTCCCATTCCAAATTAGAGTTCACACTTATATTACCAGAACCATTTTTTGGGTTTAATAAATTCGTACATTCCGGAGGGACGGGCCCCGCACCAGTTGTAAAGGAAATTGGCTGACAGTTTGGAGCTACTCCCAAGTCATTGTATGGTGTTATACGCACAAAATACAATGTATTACCTTCAAAATCCGGGGGTTTATAATTAGTCCCGTTACCGACGTCAAAGTTGTCAAGAATTTTAATCCCACCAATGGACGCTTTCTCCACTGTCATAAGGTAACCCGAGGCATTAAAATCTCTTATCCAGGTGATGTTTGCTGTAACGGAAACAAATTCTCCTCCGTCATTCGGATTTATTATTTCCGTACACATAGGTGGGTTATTTCCTCTGGTCCTAAAAGTAACTTCGGAACAGGAAGGAGATTCTCCAGCGCTGTTATAAGGTGTTATAGTGATATAAACGCGTTGGGAAAGTGGTAAATCAGCAGGGGGATTATAAGTAGTCACATTTCCTACATCCTCATTGCTTAAAATATCGCTTGCGCCTGTGCTTGTGCCAATATTCAGAATATATCCTATGGCTGCTGACTGGCCATCCCAGCTAATATTAGTATCCGGAGGGACCCCATAAGAACCTGCAGCCGGACTGGATAAAGTAACGCATCCGGGAGTAGTACTGGCCTGTCCCGTTGTAAAACTTTCCTCAACACAGTTTTGGGCATTGCCGTTATTATTATTGGGAATTACTGTTACATAATAAACTGCATTGGGCATAAGACTTGTGGTGGGTGTATAACTGAGATTGCTTCCCACTGATACTCCATTTAATATATCTGTACCGCCCGGACTGGTGCCCATAAAAAGGAAATATTGTGTGGCATTTGCTACTGCCTGCCATTGCAGTTGGGTATTTACAGAAACTTCTGTTTCACCATTAGAAGGAGTAGTCAATATCGTGCAAGCAGGCGGTGTTTGCGCTGAGACATGAGATAGGAACCCAAAAAATACTACAAGCAATAGTATCTTTGGTATCGTTTTTTTTATTTGTGTTTTATATGGTACAACTTGATGATCCACCTTTAAATATAGTAGAAATATTAAATATGACCCTACATGTGAGGTTGGTCTTAGAAAATTGCTAAAACTTTCAATCTCAAACTGAAATAATAAAACCCTTAATGGACCATTAAGCAGGTGAAAGCGAGTACATTAAAATTTTCGGTATTTCACATGTCGCATCTTATTGGCCGCACTGTTACCTTTAAACTTTTCTGTATCAGGATTCCAGTGAAGTGTTTCACCAAGATCATAGGCAATATTTGCAATATTGCAAACACTAGCCGATCGATGCCCTGTTTCTACATCACAGATAGGTTGGGTCCTATTTTTTATAGCATCCATCCAGTCCTGATAATGATCCTTTTTTACTTTGTACAAACGTGTGTCTGTATCTTTTAACTCTACGTTCAGAATGCCTGCAGGATCAGTTTCAAGAAAACTACGACTCACATCCATCTTACCTTCCGTACCAATAAAACGAACACCCCATCCGCGTTCAAAATCTTCATGAATAACTTCTATCCCGTTTGCGTAGTACATCTTTAAACCTCGCACCGCATTTTTATCAGCTGGAGGCACAAATTTCACAGGTCCGGTCCGGTCCATACCCAGAGCCCATTGAACGATATCAAACATATGTGCTCCCCAGTCGCACAAAATACCACCTCCGACCTCCTGATATAAACGCCAATCCGGCCAGAAATCCACATCATTACTGGAAGGTGCAAGCCTGTGATTGTAGCCTAAAAGAGGTGCGGGGCCACACCAATTATTCCAATTAACTTCGTTTGGCATGGCCTCAGCCTTTAAATCATAAGGCCTAGCGGGGTCACCAACATTTACCAAAATTTTCTGAATATCTCCTAAATAACCATTCCTTACCAGTTCACAAGCTTTTCTAAAATTATCCCACGAGCGTTGCATACTTCCCGTCTGTACAATTTTGCCGGTTTTTTTGGCCCATTTTACCATCTCCTTACCTTCCTTTAGCGTATGAGTCAGAGGTTTTTCACAAAAAACATCTTTACCGGCTTTCATGGCGTCAATAGATTGTAAGGCATGCCAATGGTCCGGAGTAGCCACAACAACAGCATCTATTTCTTTTTGATCCAGCAGTTCTCTATATTCAAGATATGTATTTACACTGTTATAATTTGATTGATTGCGATGTTCTGCATAGACCTTTTCAACATGATTTTTAAACCAGGCATTTTTAGTGGTCCAGACATCGCAACTGGCTATAATTTGCGCATTCGTGTTCTGAACAAATCGAGCAGCAAGTCCCCTACTCTGTTTTCCAAGACCAATAAACCCAAGATTCACCTTGTCGCTGGGCGCTATAAAACCTTTTCCTAAAACATGGCGCGGTATTATTGAAATGGCCCCTACAGTAAAGGCGGTATTCCTAATAAATTTCCTGCGCGAAAGATTTAGTTCATTAATTCCTTGTTTTGCCTTAGAACTTAACTTTTTTCCTTTCATGATGGGTAGTATTAATGTTAGTTAGATAGCTGAAACAGCATATTAAATTACGTGAAAAATTTAAATATTTTATACAAAAAAGGCATTTTTACAGTGTTGAATATTATATTTTAATTCCTCCATAAACTATTGGTTTATTTATTAAACCAGTAAGTAAGTTTAAGAGTAATTGACCATATCCTCCCGTCAAATGGTGCCAATAATTCATTATTAGTATAAACAAGAAACAAATCTGAAGCCGGTTTATAACGCCATTGAAGCCTTGAGTTTAAATTAAAGTTTTTGGATTGTTCATTATATTGAAATAAGGTGGCAAAAAATAGTTTATTGGTAAATGTTATGTCTACTTCAGATCCTATTAACCAAAATTCTGTAGTATTCCATGGTTCAGGTAATTTAATGTTATTGTAACTAATATTTGAGCTTAGACTTACATATGGCTGAAAACGATAACCCAGTTCGCTTGTTAAGGTTGCTAGTGTACCGTCTTCATAATAACCCCCAACTCTTCCGCCTGCAGAATAGGTAAACATGCTTTGTGGTCTGGAATTATATTCAAATCTAAAGGCATTCCATCTATGTTTGGTGCCTGTAGCCAGGGAATCTTTTCCTGCGCCCGTAGGATCAAAAGGCGCCAATAGTTCAACATACTCATTGAGTCCTTCCACGCTTATACTACTTCGGTTACGAAAATTTATGAGGTATTGTAGTATATTCTGATGATCTGTTTCCTTAATTTTTTCGTCAAAATAATAATTCAATTTTCCAACGGGCCCATGGCTTACGACCGGACCAGCTTTAGGGAAAAACAGATAGCCTAAAAATGTGTTGAAATTAAAATATCCCTTTCTGGGTACATAGCCCACTTCTGCAGTGTATGAGCTATCCACATATTCTTCTTTAATACCCCAATTCCATTTTCTGCTCTTGTATTCAATATTGGCAGCCTGAGTAATCCCGTTCCCCTGTTTGTCGGGTGCAAATGATTTAAGTAAAAAGGCCTTTCCATTCCACAGGTTATCAGGAGACGCCAAATTATATTCCAATCCAAAATTCCGGTTAAATTTTGGATAGATTGTGCGCAGAGAGTCACTATCCTGGGGATAATTAGTTGACTGCTTATTTACAAAAAGTAGCCCTATTGTAGATCTGCTAAACACTTGTCGCTGCAGGCTAATGACCCCAAAATTTTGACTTGGAAGTCCTGTTTCTTCGTCTTTTGCTGTTTGCATATCCATGACTCCTATTCGCCATTTATCACCAAGGTTTCCGCTGAGTCTTAATCCTGCATTAATTGGAATGCCGAGTCCAATTCGCCTGGAAAAGAAAGGCCTTATTGTCTCATAACCGAAGCTTGCAAACAAATCAGCGTTTTCAAGGAAGAATTGCCTTCTTTCCGGAAAAAAGAGCTCAAATCTATCAAGATTTGTAACCTGCCGGTCAACTTCAACCTGAGAGAAATCCGGATTTATCGTCAGATCCAGGTTTAGTGAGGAGGACAGGCTTATTTTAACGTCCCCACCAACTTTGGTCTCATAGTCTGTATTTCCATCTATATCATAAGTCGTTTGGCCTAATGCATAGGGAATTAAGGAAAAATTGAAACGTGGTGCAGGAGGAGGTTCATCCCAAACTAATACTCCGGTATATGCTAATGATGCGGTAGGAAACTGTCTTGGTATTGGTGTCCAGCTAGATTTTTCGCTGGATGCCAGGTGAAGTCTGCTAAAATTAATGCCCCATTCTTTTACACCATCTTCATATCTTATGGATTTAAAAGGAAGAGACATTTCAAAAACCCATTTTTCATCATCGCGAGATACTTCCGATACCCATTTGCTATCCCAATTGAGATCAACGTTGCCTCCGCCAAACATGGTACCATCCCACTGAGCTCCTGCGGCATTAGAACCAAACGAGAACCCGGTAGTTTGGTTGTTAAAGGGATCCAGGAATAATAAGAAATTATCATTCTTCCCAAAAGAAAAATCCCGTCTTAGAGACTCTACAAAATAACGTCCGGGAACACTGTTATAAAAAGTAGCGATTAGATAAATATTGGTATCATCATAGGTCATTCGTATTTCGGACTTATCTGTAGCCTTGTCTTTATCCATGGGTAATACCATATAAAAGTCTTTGGCAACATCAGTTCCTTCCCAGGCTTCATCATCGGCAATACCATCAATTTTTACAGGTAAATTGGTCTTTCGAATATTTAAGCGAAAGCCTTCATTCTTTTTTTGGGCGTGAAGCTGTAGTACCAATGTTAAAAGCACTAATGTAATGGGTAACTTCTGCATGCTACTTTTCTAATGAATCGGTCTGAACTCGTGTATGACTTATGTTTACGCTTAATAAATGACTGTTAAATGAAATTAAAGATCGTAGTTCGTATATTCTAAAACTATGATAAAGTTCAGTTAATATTAAAAAAGATCCTGAAATTAAACACTGAAATAATAACCCGCTAAAAAGCCCCGTTATACGGGGCCTGATAAAATGAGTACAACTCTAAGAATTTAAGTTTCTAATTCCTTTAGAATATTTTCAGCAGAATTAGTTATGTTCTTGTAGCATTTATAGCCCCATCTGGTAAATAAAAGCAGGAATATAACCATGACGGGAATATAGGTTAGCCATATTTTGCCCTGGAGAAAAAGATCCTTGTTATTCATGATTTTACTAAATACTGGTAAGCAGGTAAACATTAAGACAAAACTCAAATATATTCCAACTCTTTGCATAAGCAATAATTGATTCTTTGTCTTTGTGTAACTTACAATAGTTTCTTTAAAACTATTTTTCACAATATTCATCTGCTGTATTTTTCCGAGTAACCTCAGAGTTATCACAGGTAAAATTAGTAATAAAGCTATTGTAAATATCCCACAGGCCATAAGATACCAGGTGTCTAACTTATTTATGTTAACTAATAAATATAGCGCCATTACAAAACATACTACGGCTCCTATTGTTTCATAGAATGTGATCTTATCAAACTTAGTCCTATATCTTTCCTGTGTCATTTTCATGATTAATTCTGTGGTTAGTTTTTTTTGCTTTTCTAACTGATCCGTCATTTCTGACCAAACCGTTTGGATTTCTTCTAAGTCCATAATTTACTTTTTCAATATCCTTGATTTCAACTTTTGCTTAATTCTGGAGATACGGGTACCGACATTTGTTTCACTTAATCCGGTGATTTCCGCAATCTCCTCATATTTTTTTCCTTCTAGTAAAAGGAGTATTAAACCTTTTTCAAGTATGTTCAATTGATGAATTTGTTCATATACCATTTTTAAGCGGTTTTCAAATTCAGTGTCGTAACTTTCAGTTTGCCGTAGAACAACCTGATCTATGCCAGTTTTATTGGAATGCTTTTTACTTTTCTTTAATTGACCTATTGCCGTATTTAATGCGATACGATACATCCAGGTACTGATTTTGGATTCATTTCGAAAAGAATCATAAGACTTCCATAATTGATATACAATCTCCTGGTATAAATCTTTTTGGTCCTGTCCGTTTTCTGTGTAGATTGTGGTGATTTTAAAAATCAAACCTTCATTTTCCTTGATTATCCTGGTAAATGACTCTTCTTTACCCATATTTTCACAACTTCTGCTTAATTAGTAAATCAACACCAAAAAAAATCACACTTTTCTTAAAATATTTTTAGAGGCTAAGAAAATAGGTAATTTATGGGCATGTCAAAAATTGAATTTCCAATAAAAGAGCAGTATAGATTTATTTGTAGAACTAATTAGGCCTAAATGGAATAACATCTCCAGAAAACCTTATAGTTTACTTGGCAAACAAAGTTTGATCCAGTCCTGGCAGTAGTTTTAAAGCGTTTTTGTAATATACTTTTCTCAATACTTCGTCCGGGAGATCTAACCCATACATAGCCCAGAAAGCGTGATACTTTTTATAATAAGGAAAGTATTCATCGGCGGTTTCCAAAACCCTGAAATAAGTTGGAAATTCCTTTGGTTGATAGCTGTCTTTGCCAAATAAGATTCGATCCTGATAGGTAATAAAGAACTTGTGGGCAGCTCGAGGCTGTCTTCCCAGCTCTGCTATAATTGCACCAATACCCACATACATATTTGGCATTTGCTCTAAAAGTTCGGCCAGCTTTTGTAAATCATTGGCATACCATCCCATATGAGCATTAATGAATTTAGTTTCCGGATGCTTCCTAATCATATTATGTTGTTCCCCAATTATTTGTTCCCATGGAGCGGGATTATCTGCTGATCGTTTCCTGCGAGGCCTGGTTTTTAATTCTAACCAACGTTCGTTATTACTATCCATTGGATCCCAGAAGGACTTTGGATCTGCGGCATGTATCAGAACCGGAATACCCAATTCCCCGCATTTGGACCAAATAGGATCTAAACGGCTGTCATCAATTGCTATTCGATTCCCATTAATATCATTATTTCTAAGCCCAAGGCTTTTATATATTTTTAATCCTTTTGCACCATTTTTCACATCCTGTTCCAGTTGCTTCACTGCATTATCTGACCAATCCGGACTTCCTACTCCATCAAAATTTACATTTGCAAAGACTACGAACCTATTTGGGTAATTCTGTTTAACATTGTCCAGCATATTTTTAAGACCTTCACCAGACCCTCCGCTTAAGTTAACCATAACGGCCATATTGAGATCATCCATCGAGGCAATCAACTGGGATAAGTCCTGAGTGGCCATCTTAAACTGATGACTATGAATATCAATAAAAGGATACTTCGCCTTCTCCACTATATTTTCAGCAACCACGAGTGTGGATTTCGGATTGTACTCTTCAAAACTCATTTCCTGGGCACAAGCAGAAATTGTTATTAGTAGAAACACGATAGAATAAAGTTTCATAGTATTGAATATCATTATTTTACAAGTTATATGTTAATAATTACTTTAGATTTTTTAATGCCTTATAATAATCATCCAATGTGTCCATATCCTGAGCTTTTCCTTCGGGATCAAGGAGGATCACCTCTTTTCCATACTTTTTAAGTAAATCCCTGGCACCCTGGTCTGTGTTTAATTTTTCTAATTCTGGAAAATAAGTCTTATCAAAAATAGCGGGTACCCCTGCCTTATCAAAATAGTTTGTGGCAATTATCCCATTACTGCTGTTAAGGTAGTTAGTAATAAGCAAATTTAAATAGGCAGTGTCTATGAAAGGTTGATCAACCAGCACTATAAGTACAGCTTCATACTTCATTTTGTTTTTTTCTAAAGCTTTAATACCACAGGATATAGAAGACCCCAAACCGGATTTCCAGTTTTTATTAAACACTATTTGAACTTTTTCGTCCTCGACTTGTTTTTGAATTGTATTGGCATGAGAACCCAACACGACGGCAACCGTATTACAGGATGCCTGCTTTGCAGACCTTATAGCGTTGCCCAGCAATGTGGTATCCCTCCAGGGTAATAATTGTTTGGTAGTGGATCCCATGCGGTTCGATGCCCCGGCACTCAATATCAGGATAGCTATTTTTGTTTCTGAATGGGTCATCAATAAAGGAAACCTTAAAGAAATTAAGAGTAAAAAGTTCTACACTGTCTTTCCTATGTATTGTGACGGGTTTTTATCAAAACTTACCTTGCATCCATCACAGCAGAAATATACCTTTTCTCCCTGATATTCCACAACGTGTTTAGGATTTTTTTTTGAAACAGGAACCTGACAAACAGGATTAATATAATATTCTTCTGAAAACTTATCTTGTTCTTCTACAGCCGATGTTTGTTCCGATGTTTTGGAACCACAGCACGAGGCCTCAGATTTATTTTCATTCCTAAAATGATCAATAACTTCCGCTAAGATACTTATAGCCACCTCACTTGGCAACTTCGCATTAATATCCAAACCAACGGGACTTCTCAATTCCGCTACACGAGCTTCCGAAATACCTTCTTTCTTTAAATATATTTTTATATCGTCTGCCTTTTTAGCGCTAGCTACAAAGCCTACATAACCAGCGGAGGTTTCTAATGCCTCTTTGACGGAACGTTCATCATTTTCGCCTTGTGTGGTAACTATAATATAAGTATTTGTTAGCCCTTTAAAAGCATTGAAATCTACTATATCAGAAATACTATGGGCATCTGGAAACATCTGCACATCTGCTTCAGTAGCCATCACCGATACCCTAAAATCTGCTGCCGCAGCCATTTGCACCAACTTTCTTGCGATATTCGATTTGCCAATTACAATTAATTCCGGTTGTGGTATTACAGGTTCTATCATAATTTCTAATGTTCCTTTACTTTGACAAGACATTACGTACTCTTTATAGGTAGCGGTTTCCCTAGAACCACCTTCAGGTGAAATACGTACACGTCGATAGCGTTTCGTTCTGATGACATCAATGGCTTCTTTTATTACGATACCACGAACGCAGCCACCTCCTATCCAGCCAATCAATTCACCCGTTTCCAAAATCAGCGCCTTATCCCCTACTTTACCGGAGCTCGGGGCAATACGGTCCACTACTTGAGCAATGGCAAAGTTTGAGCCTTTGGCCAAATGCTTTTCTATTTGTAAAGCTAGTTCGTTAAACATCCATCAATAATTTTTCTAATTTTAATAAACTATCCAAGTTGTGCGCCGATTCAAATGCATCTAAATGCGGCATCACATTCACCATTCCTTTTTGAATGGGCTGATAGCCATCCATTCCTTTCAACGGATTCAGCCAAACTAAGGTCTTGCATTTTCTGCGTATGGTTCTTACGGCCTCCCTAAGCACTGTTACACTACCGGTTTCGAGTCCGTCACTGAGTATCACTACAATATGTTTTTGGCTCAAAAATTTACTTCCATACTCAGAGAGAAATTCCGTGAGCGACTCCCCTATCTTGGTCCCGCTCGACCAAGAATGTACATTCTTGCCAATCTGTTTTAAAACTTCCTGTTCATTGTTTTGTCGAAGCATTGGCGTAACATGAGTCAGGGTTGTACTAAAGGTAAAAAATTCCAGACTCTTAAAATACTTCTTTAACACCATTACGTATCGCAAAAGATAATAGCTATACGTATCCATTGAACCACTCACATCGAGAATAAAAACCACTTTGCGCTTTTCTTTGCGTTTTCTTTTATAGGACAAGTCTAACATTAATCCCCCTTTAGACACTCCGTGACGAATCGTATTTCGAATATCGATGCTCCCCTTGTTCGCATTCTCAAGTCTACGTTTAAAACGCATACTCATTTGATGAAATAGCTCTTCGGCCAGTTCTTCCAGTTTTTCCTTATCATTAACATTTACCTTAGAAAAATCAGTCCGTCTTAGGCGTATACTTTCATTTGCCCCAACAGTTTCTTTAGCCTCTTGTTCTTTAACTTCCTTTTTTGGGACTTTGAATTCCGTTCCCAAAAATATAACCGTAGCAGTTTCTTTTTCCTTTTTAAGTAGCTTGACTTGCTTTTTGCGTTGTTCTAATTTCTCTTCGTAATAACGACTCCAAAAACGATCGAACATTTCATCAAAACGGTCAAAATGCTCTTTGCGTTTACAATAAATAGCCTTTAAGCTATACTGAAATAGTTTACGATCTAATACCCAACCACGCTTTGCAACTTCAAAAGCATCACTTGTTTCTTGTGGGCCCAAAACAAACTGCCGCTCCCGACAATACATGGTAAAGTCGATGAGGCGTTCTTTGAAAGTATTTTCTACAGCTTGCACGGATTATAGAAATTTTGCTTTTAAAAATGAACTTGAAATTGGTGTTTTTTATATCGTTGCCGTCCTACGGTTCATTCCGCTTAGGATAATATTCTAGTCAATAGGATATAAAAATTCTTGAACGGACTTGTTCCGCACAAACTCTACATCATCTTTATGTTTCAGAACACTACCTATGGTAGTTTTTACAATCTCATCGGTGATATTCTTTTGATTCATCAACAACAAGGTTTTTGCCCAATCTAGAGATTCTGCAATACCCGGTGGTTTGTGTAAACTTGACTTTCTCAAATTGTGAATAAAAGTAACCACCTGCGTAGCCAAAGCTTCATCAATATTCGGAAGTTTTTTTGCAATGATATTAATCTCACCCATCTTTGATGGAAAGTCAACCCAATGATACAAACATCGTCGTCGTAAAGCATCACTGAGCTCTCTAGTTCGATTGGAAGTCAAAATCACCAAAGGTTTTGATTTTGCTTTTATCGTTCCCAATTCAGGAATACTGATTTGAAAATCAGAAAGTAGTTCTAATAGATATGCTTCAAATTCTTCATCAGCCCTATCAATTTCATCAATCAAGAGCACCACAGGTTTATCAGCGCTTATTGATTGTAACAAAGGGCGTTGAAGGACATAATCCATTCCAAAAATCTGATTTTGGAGCGCCAGCTTATCCTCGTCTTGTTCAAAAAGTTTGATATGGAGCAGCTGCTTTTGGTAATTCCATTCGTAAATGGTAGTGCTTACATCCAAACCTTCGTAACATTGCAAACGAATTAAATTCGTTCCTAA
>Ga0316187_10003643_pt1 | contig 13371 bp, 10 predicted proteins | sample CroRivburrow1_MG_FD_204927 | JGI IMG/M metagenome (GOLD analysis project Ga0316187, IMG submission 204927) | Coastal sediment microbial communities from Maine, United States - Cross River worm burrow 1 | ecosystem: Environmental > Aquatic > Marine > Coastal > Sediment | place: USA: Maine...
TCATCGGCCGCGGCCTGACTACCCGAGCCCGCGAGGCTCTGGGGTTGGGCGATTCCGAATTGTTCCGCACACCGGACCAGCCGGTAGATACCGGCAAGGGTTTCACCCTGGCCCAGAAAATGGTCGGTAAGGCCTGCGGTACCGAGGGCATTCGCCCCGGCACCTACTGCGAACCGCGCATGACCACGGTGGGTTCCCAGGACACCACCGGCCCGATGACCCGTGATGAACTGAAAGACCTGGCCTGCCTGGGTTTCTCCGCCGATCTGACCATGCAGTCCTTTTGTCATACGGCGGCCTACCCCAAGCCGGTGGATATCGATACTCAGCACAGCCTGCCGGACTTTATCATGACCCGTGGCGGCGTATCCCTGCGCCCGGGTGATGGCATTATCCACTCCTGGCTGAACCGCATGCTGCTGCCAGACACTGTGGGCACCGGCGGCGATTCCCACACCCGTTTCCCCATGGGAATCTCCTTCCCCGCCGGCTCAGGCCTGGTGGCTTTTGCCGCCGCCACCGGTGTTATGCCGCTGGACATGCCTGAATCAGTCATGGTGCGCTTCAAAGGCGAAATGCAGCCGGGCATCACCCTGCGTGACCTGGTGCATGCCATTCCCTATTACGCTATTCAGGAAGGCCTGCTGACGGTCGACAAGAAAGGCAAGAAGAACATTTTCTCCGGTCGCATCCTGGAAATCGAAGGTCTCAAAGACCTCACCGTGGAACAGGCTTTCGAACTGTCGGACGCGTCCGCTGAACGCTCCGCTGCCGGGTGTACCATCGCTCTGGATGAGGACACCATAGCGGAGTACCTGCGTTCCAATATCGTGCTGCTGCGCTCCATGGTAGCCGAGGGCTACGGTGATCGTCGCACCCTGGAACGCAGGGCCGTCAAGATGGAAGAGTGGCTGGCCAACCCGACCCTGATGAAGGCCGACGCCGATGCCGAGTACACCGCCGTTATCGAGATCGACCTGGCGGACATCAAGGAGCCTATCGTCTGTGCTCCCAATGACCCGGATGATGCGCGCCTGCTTTCAGCGGTCGCCGGAGATAGCGTGGACGAAGTATTTATCGGCAGCTGCATGACCAATATCGGCCATTTCCGCGCCGCTGGAAAATTGCTGGAGAAGCACAAGGGTGGTATTTCCACCCGCATGTGGATCGTGCCACCAACACGCATGGACGAGCACCTGCTGATGGAGGAAGGCTATTACAACATCTTCGGTGCAGCCGGCGCGCGCACGGAAATGCCAGGCTGCTCCCTGTGTATGGGCAACCAGGCCAGGGTAGCCGCCAACTCCACCGTGCTGTCGACGTCCACCCGCAACTTCCCCAATCGTTTGGGAGACGGCGCTAACGTGTACCTGACATCAGCCGAGCTGGCCTCCGTGGGCGCGATCCTCGGGCGCTTACCAACGCCAGAGGAGTACCTGAAGTTCGCCAGTGATCTTGACGCGATGTCGGATGAAATCTACCGCTATATGAACTTTGACCAGATTATCGAGTTCCAGAAAAGTGCGGAAGAAGGATCCCGTATCGCCGCGGTAGAGATTCAGCAGATCAGCGCCTGACCATTGCAGACTGGAGGGTGGTCGGAACACATTGCGACCACCCTCTTGCCGTTCTGCCATCGCCATTTACTGTATTACCCGCAAGCTCCAGACTGTATTATCCCTGTGTGCGGTAATGTCGCCGTACCTGGAATAAGGCTAAGCGCTTTATGAAACTTCTTCCCTACATCCTGCTCTCAATGAGCCTGCTACTGGTACCCCTGGGCGGCCATGCCCAGGCCGATGAGGAAAAACTCTCGGTAAAAGTCACCCCGATCAAGGGTAAGCTGCACCTGCTGCAAGGTAAGGGCGGCAACGTTCTCGCGTCCGTAGGCGAGGATGGCATCCTGATTATTGACGACGATTACGCGGAGTATGCCGATGCCCTGCACCAGGCCTTGCAATCGCTGGCCGGCAATGAGGGCCTGCCAAGGTACGTGATCAATACTCACTGGCACTTCGATCACGTAGGCACCAACGGCTACTGGGGCGAGCGCGGCGCTGTCATCATGGCGCATGCCAACGTATACCAGCGCATGTCCACCCGCCAGGAGATGAAAGCCTTCAACCGGGTGGTAGAACCCAGCCCCAAGCCCGCACTGCCCCAGATTACCTATGGCGATTCAGTACTGCTGCATTTCAACGGGGACCAGTTGGAGGTACAGCACTTTGCCAACGGTCATACCGATGGTGACAGCGCGGTATTTTTTGTCCGCGAAAACGTGGTGCATATGGGTGACCACTATTTTAAGGACCGCTTCCCCTTCGTCGATATCGGCTCGGGGGGTAATGTCATCAGCTATACCGCCAACGTCGCGGCCATTCTGCAAAGGGTAGACGACTCGACCATCATCGTCCCCGGGCATGGCGAGCTGGCCTCCAGGGCCGACCTGGAGCGCTACCACGGCATGCTCACCGCCACTACGGCACTGGTCAGTGCCAAGCTGGACCAGGGCATGAGCGTAGAGGAGATCGCGGCCCAGGGTCTGGGAGACGAATGGGCAGGTTACGGAGAAGGCTTCATTGATACCGCCGCCTGGATCAGCTTTATCGCCGGTAGCCGCTAGCGGTCGCGCCTCTTGCGGGGACGGAACTGGCGCAACGCCCGATGGAATTGCTGCTCACTGGCAGCACTTGCCGGCGTTTGGTAGGCGAGTTCAGTATACAACCGTGTCAATCGGCTCAGGGGTTCAGCCCAGTCCGGGCACTGCGCCGAAACCCTGTCCGCATAGTCTGTGGCGGATTCCCCAGCGTACCGGGGATAACCTAAGCTCGCCAGGCGCTCACAGACTTTCAGATACTCACGATCCAGTGGCCGCTGGGGACGGGTCTCACGTCTGCGCAACAGGCTGATCGCCACGGGCAGCAAGACCAGCGCCCAGGTACCGATCAGGGCAGCTGCAAAGCGCCCCGCGCTGACTTCGCCGAATACATCGCGCAACAACTGAAACTGAACCTCGCCGTCAAAGCCCACTACCCAGCTCTGCCATTGATAGGTGAGCGCGTCATAGCGCAGGCGCAACTGGTTGATCCAGCGGATACTGCGATAGCGCAGTGGCGACAGGGGCGAGTCCGAAAGAAAGGTTCCCTCCGAAGCGACAGCCTCTTCCAGACCCATCTCAATTCGCTGTGGCGCCACAGATCCTGTGGGGTCTACCCGGACCCAGCCTTTTTCCGGCAACCACACTTCGGCCCAGGCGTGGGCATCGAACTGGTGCACGATGACAGTTTTATTTACCGGATTGACCTCGCCGCCCTGGTAACCGGCCACCACCCTGGCGGGGACACCCGCAGCGCGCATCATCAACGTAAAGGCGTACGCGTAGTGCTCACAAAACCCGCGACGGCTCTCGAACATGAACATGTCCATCCCATCGACATCGGGCAGCAGTGGTGGTTGCAGCGTATAAACAAAGGGCTCCCGGTTAAAGTGCTGCAACACGGCGTCTACAAAGGCCTCGTCCGAGCCGGCTTGCGCGCGCAGGGTGCTGGCGAATTGCCGGGTTCTCTGATTGTCATTATCCGGCAGGCGCAACTCGACCTCGCGGCGCCAGGCGGAAAGCTCCGTCTCCAGTTGCGCATCGGGCCACGAACTCACCCGGTACTGAAATTCATCCTCAATCATCACAAAGGAGTACAGTCGAAAATCCGAGGCCGCGAGGATGCCGGGACGGTCCGGTGTGGCGTAGCGCAAACCGAACAACCAGTTCTGCTGGGTGGGCTCCATGATGATGCTGTAGTTCAGCGGCTCACCCGTGGTCACTACCTCCTGCTGCCGTCGCTCCTTGGGTGGCACCTCGAAATAGCTCAGGTTACTCCAGGTGCCCTCCTCAAGTTTGCTGAAGACCAGGCCGCGCCAGTAGAGCCCGGACTTCGCCGGAATTTCCCCCTCAAACTGCACACGAAACGCCACATCGGCGGATTGGCTCAGTTTGGAAATATCCCCGGGCTTCATAAAATCACTCATACCGGTCTTGGCGGTATGGCTTTTCACCGGCACTGTCCACAGCGGGCCGATGCGTGGGAACAGGAAAAACAGCACCAGCATCAAGGGCATGGCCTGTAATACCATGACACCCGCCAGGCGCATGGTCTTGCGATTAAAACGATGCTCCCCGGGTTGGTGCAGCGCTACCAGCGCCGTGGTAACAATAATGACATTCAGCAGGCTGTAGAGCACCATGAGTAAATCCTGGGTGAACAGGAATTCGGTGATGCACACGAAATAGCCCAGGAAGATCAGCACATAGGCATCCTTACGCGATACCAGCTCGATCAACTTCAGGGCAAATGCGGTGAGCAGCAGTGCCACCGTCGGCTCCAGGCCAATCACCGATCCGAAGCTCAGGTAAATGCCGGCAAAACCACTGACAATCATCACCAGCTTCACCCAGCGCCCGGGGAATGACCAGTGCCCACGGTAAACCTGAATACGCCACAGCGCCGCGAACAGGTAGATCAGCATGATCCACACGGGTATGCGGCCAGCGTGGGGCGCCAGCAGGGTAAACATGCTGATAATTATCCAGGCCAGGGCATTGCGCGGAACCTGCTGCAGCATTTTCATAATTGCCGCTCCGGCACCCCATAGAGCGCCAGTGCCTTGAGCACCTCGTTGCGATGTTTCTCACCACTGCCCGGCTGGATAAGCACATCGGGTATGCGCAAGCCGTACTCCTCGTTCAGCCGCTCAAATTCAAGCGCCCAGTAACACAGGTGCGACAGGCGCTGCTCAACCGGATGACCGGCAAACATCTCCCAGTCCAACCACACGCTGCGATCGGCATAGGCCGCGTAATGCTTGCTCTGCAAGCCCTGCCCCTTGGCCAGGCCCTTCCAGTGCACTTGCCGCAGGGAGTCACCCCGGCGGTAATCGCGAAAGCCATAGAAATCATCACTGCCGGCAATCGGTATGGCGGCACCATCCGGCCTGTCACTGGCCAGCCCGGGCAACTCTGCCGACAGCAGCGGTTGTGGATACACCAAGGCATAAAGATCGAGGTCGATCCAGGTCCAGCAGCGCAACAGTCCCAGCGGATATGTGGATTCCAACAACAACCGACCCGGGTTGTACCAACCGCGCTGGCCCAATGGGGTGTGGAGTCGCACCTCCACCTGGTCTTCATCCAACAGATTGATCAGTGCCTCGGTGCTGTCCGGCCATTTCAGGTATAGCGCGAAGTGTTCGCGCTGTTTGCGCCGGGACACCTGTATATCAAATTCAGCCTGCTGTCCCGGGAAGGCCGACTGGGCGCGCAACGCGCGAATCGTCAAGCCCGATAAATTGGCATAGGTATGCAGGATCGCGATAATGAACAGGGTCGCCAGCAGGAAGGTCAGTGCGTAGCTCATATTGTTCTGGTAGTTGATTGCCGTGGTGAGCATCAGCAGCAAGCACAGCCCGAAAAAAAATCCGGCGCGTGAGGGAAAGATGAAGATACGACGCTGGTCCAGTGTGACTACGCGCGACGGCGGTATGCGGCGATTAACCCAGGCGCGAAAGCGCGAACGCAATCGCTGCCTCAAGCCCCCTACGCCCTGCGCCTGAATCTGCATGCGACCAGAGCCCGGCCGATCAGGCCCGTATTACATCGACGTTGCGCTGCAGCAATGCCACCAGCGCGGCGCCATCGCCGGCGTAGTCCCCCGCCGGTACCAGGCGGTGGGAGGCCACCGAAGGTAATACCATCTGCAAGTCCTCCGGCACCACGTGCCCGCGGTTGTGCATTACCGCCCAGGTTCTGGCGCAGTCCAGCAGCGCCAGCGCGCCTCGCGGCGAGAGGCCCACCGCGAACTCCGGTGACTCTCTGGTATACGCCACCAGCCGCTGCAGGTAATCCAGCAGGTTGTCCGATGCATGAACAGCGGCGCCCGCCTCGCGGATGGTATCCAGTTGCTCCCGGTCGATACAGCAACGCAGCGCGGTTCTATCCGCCGAGGTGGCGTGTTGCCGCTGGAACATCTCCCGCTCCGCTTTGGCATGGGGATAACCCAATTCCAGGCGCATCAGGAAGCGATCGAGTTGCGACTCAGGCAAGGGATAGGTGCCAGACTGGTGAATCGGGTTTTGCGTGGCCACCACGAAAAACGGATCCGGCAACTGTCGGGTTTCGCCCTCCACTGTAACCTGCCCCTCCCCCATGGCCTCCAGCAGCGCGCTCTGGGTGCGAGGTGTAGTGCGGTTAATTTCATCTGCCAACAGCAGCTGGGTAAAAATAGGGCCGGGATGAAAACTGAAACTACCGTCATTGCTGTCATACACCGATACGCCCAGTATATCCGCCGGCAGCAGGTCACTGGTGAACTGCACTCGTTTCCAGGACAAGCCCAGGACATCCGCCAGCGCATGCGACAGTGTGGTTTTGCCCATGCCGGGCAGGTCTTCAATCAACAGATGCCCGCGGGCGAACAGGCAGCATAAGGCCAGGCGTATCTGCGCCTCCTTGCCCAGCAGGACCCGGCCCACCTCGGCCACGGCTGCGTCTATAACGGCCTGAATTTGCATAGTTGGGGTGACCTTATATTGCTGATGTCAGGGCAGCGTCTCGAAGCCGCGTTGCAGGTCGGCCTTGAGATCGTCAAGGTACTCCAGGCCGACTGCCACGCGAATCAGGTTATCGGCAATACCCGCCGCCGCCCGATCGGACTCACTGAGCCGGCCATGGGTAGTCGTGGCCGGATGTACAATCGTGGTCTTGGTATCGCCCAGGTTAGCCGTGAGGGACATGATGCGAGCCGCATCAATACAGTGCCAGGCCGCATCGCGGCCACCTTTGACCTGGAAAGACAGCACGCCACCGAAGGCGCTTTGTTGCGCCCGGGCCAGGCCGTGGCCGGGGTGGTCTTCCAACCCGGCATAGTAAACTTTTTCCACACAGGGCTGTTCACGCAACCAGCGGGCGAGCTCCATTGCCGAGGCACTGTGGGCTTCCATGCGCAGGCGCAATGTCTCCAGCCCCTTGAGAAAAACCCAGGCATTAAACGGACTCATGGTGGGGCCGCAGGTGCGCAGGAAAGCCAGCACCTCCCCCATATGCGCTGCGTTGCCAACCACCGCACCACCCACACAACGGCCCTGGCCGTCCAGGTATTTGGTAGCCGAGTGCGTCACGATATCCGCGCCCAGGGACAGCGGGGTCTGTAGCGCGGGCGTGCAGAAACAATTATCAACTACCAGCAGGCAGGCATGGTCACGCGAAAGCTGTGCCATCGCGCCCAGGTCCGCCACCTCACACAAGGGATTTGAGGGTGTTTCCGTAAACAACATGGCGGTATTGGACTGGATGGCCGCGCGCCAGGCATCGATATCCTGCAGCGGCGCAAAACTCACCGCTACGCCGAACTTGGCGAGGTACTTGCCAAACAGGTTGGTGGTTGTGCCGAACACGTCACGGGAACACACCACGTGATCGCCTGACTTGAGCAGCGCCATACAGGTGCTGAGGATCGCAGCCATTCCAGAGGCTGTGGCTACCGCCGCCTCGCCTCCTTCCAGTGCGGCAATACGCTGCTCAAAGCTGCGTACCGTGGGATTGGTATAACGGGAATAGACATTGCCGGCATCTTCACCGGAAAACCGAGCTGCTGCCTGGGCGGCGTTGTCGAACACATAGCTTGAGGTGGTAAAAATGGGCTCACAGTGCTCGCCCTCCGCCGTGCGGGCAATCCCCGCGCGCACGGCAAGGGTATCCAGGTGCGCATTGCGCAATGGGTCGTTGTCGTCATTCATAGCAAATTAAACATCATTGTGCAGGCCGACAACCGCGCCGTCTTCCTGCAGTGCTGACCTCCTCTCGGTTTGGGCCTCATCATTGCGCAGAGACTCAACCCTATCAAGGTAATTCTGGTCTACATCGCCTGTGATATATTCACCATTGAACACGGAGCAATCAAAGCCCTCGGCGTCAGGGTTGCCCTCCAGGGAGCTACGCACCAGCTCGTCCAGGTCCTGGTAAACCAGCCAGTCTGCACCAATCAGCTCGCGCACCTCATCAACGGAATGGCCATGGGCGATCAACTCAGTGGCAGAGGGCATATCGATACCGTAGACATTGGGAAAGCGCACCGGCGGCGCGGCGGAGGCGAAATAGACATTGCGCGCGCCCGCTTCGCGGGCCATTTCGATAATCTGCCTGCAGGTTGTTCCGCGCACAATGGAATCATCCACCAGCATCACATCCTTGCCGGCAAATTCCAGAGGCACCGGATTCAATTTCTGACGCACGGATTTCTTGCGCTGGCTCTGCCCCGGCATGATGAAGGTGCGGCCGATATAACGGTTCTTCATAAACCCTTCGCGAAACTTGATACCCAATTCCGACGCCATGGACTGCGCGGCGATACGACTGGTATCGGGAATCGGAATAATCACATCGATATTCAACTCGGGGCGGACTTTGCGTATTTTACGCGCCAGGGCTTCACCCTGGCGCATGCGAGTCTTGTATACCGAGATGCCGTCCATCAGTGAATCCGGGCGGGCGAAATACACATGCTCGAAAATGCAAGGCCGCAGTTGCGGATGCTCGGCACATTGGCGGCGATGGAGAATGCCGGCATTATCGATAAAAATAGCTTCCCCGGGTGCGACATCCCCCAACAGGGTATAGCCCAAAACGTCCAGCGCCACGCTTTCCGAGGCAATCATGTATTCCTTGCCCTGGTCATTTTCACGCTCGCCCACCACCAGCGGACGGATGCCCATGGGGTCGCGAAACCCCACTACGCCGTGGTTGACCAATAATCCAACGGCGGCATAGCCACCGCGACAGCGTTTGTGCACGGCCTCAACCGCCTTGAAAATGTCATCAGCGGCTGGACTCAGTTTCCCCAGGGTCTGTAATTCATGGGCAAAAATATTCAGCAGTACTTCGGAATCCGAATCTGTGTTCAGGTGGCGAAGGTCGTCCTGGAACAGTTCCCGGGTCAGCTGTTCGGAATTGGTGAGGTTGCCGTTATGAGCCAGGGCGATTCCATAGGGCGAATTGACATAAAAGGGCTGTGCCAGCGCCGGCCCTGAACTGCCTGCAGTCGGGTAGCGCACGTGGCCGATTCCCATGCTGCCCTGCAGGCGCTGCATGTGGTGCTGACGAAATACATCGCGCACCAGGCCCTCGCTTTTGCGCAGGCTGAATTTTCCTCCCATGCAGGTAACGATACCCGCCGCGTCCTGCCCCCGGTGCTGCAGCACGGTCAGGGCATCGTAAATATCCGGAGCGATATCTGTCTTGGCGACTATTCCAACAAGACCACACATTCAGCAATTACCTCATAGCATCCAGGTTCAGGTTGTCATCCCGGACCACTGGGGTGCCCCGAGTTGCCGGAACAGGTTCTGGGTCCACTGTGCCAGCATATCAAGCTGCGGCATCAGTTGGGACTGATGCAACCACTGTAAATCTCCAGGCGGCACCAACTGGCGCAACACAAAGGCGCATACCAGAATCAGGATAACGCCCCGGGCAAAACCAAACACCGTACCCAGCAACCGGTCCAATACGCTCAGGCCGGTCACTTTGACCAATTGCCTGGCCAGCATGCCCAGCAGGCTCCCCAGCATCAGTGTGCCGACGAAGAGAATAGCGTAAGCCGCTACATAGCGCCCGGTGATATTGCTGATCCAGGTTGCCAGCAGGGTCGCCATCTGGTCGACAAACAGGTTGGCCACCACAAAAGCAGCTACCCAGGCCGCAAGTGATATGGCTTCCCTGGCAAACCCTCGCCACACACTGAGCAGGGTCGAAACAGACAGCACCACGATAATGACCCAGTCCAGCCAGTTCAGCATGGTCCAAACCACCACCTCAGCTTACTCCCACTGCGCAGTGGTGTTGCACTTTGCCACGGGCCGTCGCGGCTTTCGATTCCAGCGGCTCGCGCGTCAAGGCACGTACCGCACAATCATGGAGCTGACGCCAAACTCGCCATCAATATCAGTTTTCAGTCGATCCAGCTGTGCACGCTCGAATTTAGGCCCCACATAGACACGATAAAGCTCCTTGCCATTGCTCCTGATCTTACGGGTATAAGCCTTGCGATCTTTAGCCAACAACTGCTGGCGCAGTTGCTCTGCTTTATCCGCGCTGCTGACACTGGCCACCTGCAAGATCCACGCGATAGGCACGCCCTGCTTATCCAGCGCCAGCTTTTCCGGCGCAGTGGAGCGCGTGGGCGCAGCGGCAGGCTTCACGGGTTCGGCGGCCACCGGGACAGGGGCTGACGGTGCCGGGTCAGTTCCGGCCTGTGGCAACGCGGACGGAAGAGACTCTGGTGCCGGCTCTGGCTGCTTCTCCGGTTCGGCCACTTCGACTTCGGCAATGTCCTGCCTGGCAGACACTGCAATAGTGGGCCTCAGGCCAACCTGGTCGGGGGGCTCAATCGGGCTGTTATCCACCTGCGGTCGCGGTGGCATTCTGCGCTGCTCCTCCGCCGGCTGGCTTCCGGGCTCTACGAATATAATGGGCCAGAATACCACCCCCAGCGCTACCAGGATCAGCGCCCCAACCAACCGCTGTTTCAGGATATCGTTCAAGTGGGCGCTCCCACCACATTCTTCCCGCGATCCTTTTCCAGTGCGGGCAACACCCCGGCCACGGTGTGAAATGAGCCGAAGATTACCAACCTGTCGCCACTACTCATCAGGCCCTGGGCCCGGCGCAAGGCCTGCTTGATATTCTTGCTGACGCTAATCATAGTCTGTCCCGCTGCCCGCAGTAACTCGGCAATATCAGCTGCCCGGGCGGCCCGGGCATTACCCGGCTGATCAGCCAGAAACCAGGCGTCGAACACCTCTGCGGCGGCGTTGACCATGGCCTTGATATCCTTGTCTTTCATAACGGAAAAAAGGGCAATAGTTTTTCCTTTACAGGGAGTTACAGCAATTTTCTCAAGTAATTTATTTATTGCAGCAGGGTTGTGCGCCACGTCCAGGATGTAGTCTACCCCGGCAACCTGGAGACTCTGCCGGCGGCCCGTAAGCCGCATACCTGCCAGGGCCTCCTGCAACTGCCTGGAGTCGACTTCCACGCCCAACAGCAACGCAGCCTGTAAAGCGGCACCTGCATTTTGTGGCAGCACGCCGGCTAAATCCGGCAGTGGCAGCTCGGTACTACCGCCGCCGGGCCGGGATAAACGAGCTTGCACCACGGGGGCCGACTCATCTGCGTCAAACTCATGGCCCAGCCGCAGTACCGGATAGGCGCCAACCTCTGCCATCCGCTGCAACAGCTCCTCCGGGGGATCCCTGTCGGCGATAAGCACCGCAATTCCGCAGCGCACGATACCGGCTTTTTCCAGGGCTATGGCGGCCCGGGTGTCACCCAGCCAGTCCTGGTGATCCAGGGCAATGCTGGTGATGATCGCTATCGTGGGGTCTATGATATTAACTGCGTCCAGGCGACCACCCAGCCCTACCTCGAGAATCATGACATCCACCTGCCACTCACGAAATAACCACAGTGCGGCCAAGGTCGAGTATTCAAAATAAGTGAGTGAGATGTGTTCACGGGCCGCTTCGACCGCCTCGAAGGCAGAAATAATTTCCGCGTCAGCCGCCTCAACGCCTGCCAGGCGAATGCGCTCATTGAAGCGCAGGAAATGCGGTGACGTTAAGGATCCGGTTTTTTTCCCATCGGCAACCAGCAGTGCTTCCAGCACCGCGACCGTGGAGCCCTTGCCATTGGTACCAGCCACCGTCACCACTGGCTGCTCCGGTCGCAGCAATTCCAGGCGCCCTGCCACGGCAGACACCCGCTCCAGCCCGAGCTCTATTTCACTCGGATGCAGGCTCTCCAGTCGCTGCAACCACTGCTCCAGTGTCGCCTTACTCATCCTCTGTCGCAGCGACTGCGCTTTCCTCCGGTGGCGGTGGCACTTCCAGTGGCGGAGGCGCTTCATCCTCGGGCCCCAGCTGCTGATGAGTCAGCTTGCCCAACAATCCGGCTATGGTGTCGCGCATTTCCACACGGTGCACGATCATGTCGATGGCCCCGTGCTCCAGCAGAAATTCACTGCGCTGAAACCCCTTGGGCAGTTTTTGCCTGATGGTCTGTTCGATAATATTAGGCCCGGCAAAGCCCGCCCGGGCATCGGGTTCGGCTATATTGATGTCGCCCAGCAATGCCAGGGACGCTGACACGCCGCCGTAGATGGGATCGGTCATCACTGACACATAGGGGACGCCCTGAAGTTTCAGGCGTTCGATAACAGCGCTGGTCTTGGCCATTTGCATCAGGGAGATCAGCGCTTCCTGCATACGCGCGCCGCCGGATGCGGAAAAACAAACCAGGGGTATGCCCTCTTCCAGGGCCAGTTGCGCGGAGCGGGTGAATTTTTCACCCACCGCAAAACCCATGGAACCGCCGTGAAAATTGAACTCGAACGCCAGGGCCACCACAGGCATGCCACGCAGGGTGCCGCGCATGGCGATCAGGGCATCTTTTTCACCGGTGGATTTCTGTGCGGCGGTCAGCCTGTCACGATAGCGCTTCTTATCTTTGAATTTGAGTCTGTCGATGGGTTCGATTTCGCTGAATATCTCTTCGCTGCCGACCTCATCCAGGAAGATGGCCAGGCGGCGCCGCGCGCCGATACGCATGTGATGATCACACTTGGGGCAGACATCGTTATTGCGCTCGACATCAGGCCGGTACAGCACCGCATCGCATTTGACGCACTTTTTCCACAGGCCTTCAGGTACACTGGAGCGCTTATCGCTCTCTTCCCTGCGAACCCCTGATGGCAGAATCTTGTCAATCCAGCTCATGCTACCCCCGACCCCGATTAAGGCCTCATTATAAACACCCAGGGGGGCATCTAGGAAGTAATGCTGTCTATACCCTCGCGAATCTCTGCCACTAAATTTCCAGCCGCATCGATTGCCGCCTGCTGGCCGCCGCCCTCTGCGATTGCCCTGGCGATACAGCTGACCAGGGCGCTGCCCACCACCACTCCGGCAGCGGTTGCCGCAATAGCTTTCGCAGACTCGGCATCCTTGATGCCGAAGCCCACGGCTACCGGTAATGCGGTGTGCTGCTGGATACCAGCGACTCCGGTGCGCACCGCGTCCAGGTCCAGGTGACCGGCCCCGGTCACACCCTTCAGGGACACGTAGTAGATAAAACCGCTGGCCTGGGCCGCAATTCGCGCGACTCGCGCCGCCGGGGTAGTGGGCGCCACCAGGAAAATATTGTCCATACCGACACGCTGTAACTCAGTATTCACCTGCCCCACTTCCTCGGGTGGCAGGTCGACTGCCAGCATGGCGTCAATACCGGCATTTGTCGCCGCATCAGCAAACGCTGCGTACCCCATGTGT
>Ga0316187_10003644_pt1 | contig 13371 bp, 9 predicted proteins | sample CroRivburrow1_MG_FD_204927 | JGI IMG/M metagenome (GOLD analysis project Ga0316187, IMG submission 204927) | Coastal sediment microbial communities from Maine, United States - Cross River worm burrow 1 | ecosystem: Environmental > Aquatic > Marine > Coastal > Sediment | place: USA: Maine...
GTGAATATTAAAAATATAGTAAATATTATTGAATCACTTTGCACGTGTGAACTGTTTCCTGAAGTTAACTTACAATTGTCTATCCCACGCTCCTGCGTTGGGATTTTGTCCTCGCTCCCACGCTCCTGCGTTGGGATTTTGTTTCTCGCTCCCACGCTCCTGCATGGGAGTGTATGCCAACCTTTACTAATATACTAACTTCGTTATACGTATTCGCGCTTGGTATGCATTCCCACGCGGAGCGTGGGAACGAGAAACACGTATTCGCGCTTGGTATGCATTCCCACGCAGGAGCATGGGGACGAGAGAGCTCTTAATATTTCAATATTTACATAGACTGAATCTTCTGTAATTGTACTTGTAAGTTTTCCAAAGCGCTTGCGATTTCCGCTAAACGGTCTCGTTCTTTTTGCACAACGGCCTCGGGGGCACGATCGACAAATTGTTTGTTGGATAGTTTAGCATCCAGTCGTTTGCGTTCCTGTTCCATTTTGTCAATGTCTTTTGACAATCTGGCGATTTCTGCATCCTTATCGATAAGATCGGCTAAAGGTATTAGTACCTTCATTTCACCCACCAGGGCCGTGGCCGACTCCGGTGCACTTTCATCCGCATTTAACCAGGTAATACTTTCAGATTTGCCTAATGTTTCAATATAGATCTGATATGTATTTAAACGGGTTTGGTCTTGAGCTGAACCGTTTTGTAGCATTACAGGAATAAGCTTACCAGGTTTGATGTTCATTTCTCCGCGTATTTTACGTAGACCCAAAATAAATGTTTTTATCCAGATCATATCTTCTGTAGCTAATAAATCAATTTTTGCATCATCTGGCTTTGGGTATGCTTGTAACATTATAGTCTCGCCAGAATGATTGGTTAATGAGGCCGTGCGTTGCCATATTTCCTCTGTGATGAAGGGCATGATTGGGTGAGCGATACGCAATATTTCTTCCAACACATTAACTAAAGTATGGCGCGTTCCCCTAAGTGACTCCTCAGAGCTGTTTGGATCCATTAGTACGGGCTTTGCTAGTTCCAGATACCAATCGCAATATTCGTTCCAGGTAAATTCGTATATGGCCTGAGATGCCAAGTCGAATCGATATTGGGTTATGGCGTCAGCAACGCTGGCTTTTGTTTCCTGGAGACCGCTGATTATCCATTTGTCAGCAATACTGAGGCTAAAGTTGTTGTTATGTTGGCCACAGTCTTTATCTTCCGTGTTCATAAGTACGTAACGCGCAGCGTTCCAAAGTTTATTGCAAAAGTTGCGATAACCTTCAACACGTGCCAGGTCAAAATTAATATTTCTACCCGTCGTGGCCATGGCCGCAAAGGTAAATCTTAAGGCATCCGTTCCAAAAGCGGGAATGCCTTCAGGAAAGTCCTTGCGAGTTGCCTTATCAATCTTTGGCGCCAAATGAGGCTGCATTAGGCCAGTGGTACGTTTCGCTACCAGGGGCTCAAGTTCAATACCATCAATCAGGTCCAACGGATCCAATACATTACCTTTGGATTTTGACATCTTCTGACCATGGGAGTCCCGAACTAGTCCATGTATGTATATTTCTCGAAACGGGACATCACCAGCAAATTTTAGGCCCATCATTATCATACGGGCAACCCAGAAAAAGATAATGTCAAAACCGGTTACCAATACATTTGTCGGGTAAAATGTGTCGTATTCAGGCGTTTTTTCCGGCCAGCCTAAGGTTGAGAAAGGCCACAGTGCGGATGAAAACCAAGTGTCTAAAACATCTTCATCCTGTTTCAGTGCAATATTATCAGACAATTTGTGCTTTTCCCTCACAGCTTGCTCGCTGTGACCCACATAAGCATTACCATCCTGGTCGTACCATGCAGGGATCCGGTGACCCCACCAGATCTGGCGACTGATGCACCAATCCTGTATGTTATTCATCCAGTCGAAATAGGTGTTTTTCCAGTTATCAGGTACAAATTTGATTTTTCCACTTTTGACTGCGTCTATTGCGGGTTGCGCTAAAGGGGCGACCTTGACATACCATTGATCAGTGAGAAAAGGTTCAATAACAGATCCGCTGCGATCACCGCGAGGTATCATGAGCTTGTGGTCCTCGACCTTTGCCATCAGATTTAGACTCTCTAAATCCTTTATTATTTTTTTACGCGCATCAAATCGGTCCAAACCCTGATAGGTCTGTGGTGCATTTTCATTTATGCAGGCATCTACCGTAAATATGTTGGTTTTTTCAAGTTGATGCCTTTCTCCCATTTCATAATCGTTAAAATCGTGTGCTGGCGTGATTTTAACGCAACCTGTACCAAATTCTTGGTCTACATACTCGTCGGCAATGATTGGGATTTCGCGGTCGGTCAAAGGCAATGAGATGGTTTTACCGACAAGGTGTTTGTAGCGTTCGTCTTCAGGATGCACAGCGACCGCGGCATCTCCAAGCATGGTTTCTGGTCGTGTCGTAGCAACTACTAGCACTTCTTCGCTATTGGTGATGGGATAACGGATATGCCATAAGTGGCCATTTTCTTCTTCAGAAATAACCTCTAAATCAGAAACCGCTGTGTGTAATACCGGATCCCAATTGACCAGTCTTTTACCCCGATAGATTAAACCTTCATCATAGAGTTGTGAAAAGACTTCCACGACCGCCTTGGATAAGCCTTCATCCATAGTAAATCGTTCTCGCGACCAATCCAATGAGGCACCCATGCGTCTTAATTGTTGGGTGATTTTTCCACCGGAATGGTTTTTCCATTGCCAGACTTTTTCTGTAAAAGCCTCCCGGCCCAGATCGTTACGCGTTAGATTTTCCGTTCTTAATTGTTGTTCGACAACCATTTGTGTTGCAATACCTGCGTGGTCGGTACCTGCCTGCCATAGTGTGTTATAGCCATCCATTCGGTGATACCGTATCAGCGCATCCATAATGGTGTCTTGAAAGGCATGGCCCATATGTAAAACACCCGTAACATTAGGCGGAGGAATCATGATACAAAAGGATTTGTCTTGCCCTTGTGGTGCAAAATAATTGTTATCCTCCCAGGTCTTATACCAACGTTGTTCGATTGCTTGGGGGTTGTAAGTTTTATCCATATTCTGTATCGGCCCTTGGTTACTGGTAAAATCGGTATATTATATACTCATAGTGAACTTTTTTTCGATACGATTATGCGTTTGACAGTTGCGGTGTCTATTAGTAATGTATTCGGACTATTAATAATTTAAGATTAAGGTAACAATATTGAAAGCTGATTTTCCAAGAATAAACCGTCTCCCTCCCTATGTCTTTAATATAGTCAATGAATTAAAGGCTAAGGCACGGGCTCGTGGTGAAGACATAATTGATTTTGGTATGGGAAATCCGGATCAGCCCACACCACCTCACATTGTTGATAAACTTGTTGAGGTGGCAAAAAGAGGCAATACGCATCGATATTCCCTCTCCAGAGGTATCCCCAGACTGCGTAGAGCAATCTGCAAATGGTATAAAAACCGCTACGATGTGGATTTGGAACCTGACACTGAGGCCATTGTTACCATTGGTTCAAAAGAAGGGCTGGCGCACTTGGCCTTAGCCACTGTGGGACCGGGTGATGCCGTATTGGTCCCCAATCCGACCTATCCCATACATCCCTACGGATTTGTTATCGCCGGCGCGGATATTCGACACGTGCCCCTAACTTCAGATGGCGATTTTTTTTCAGAGCTGGAAAAAGCCATTAAAACCAGTTGGCCGACTCCTAAAATGCTGGTATTAAATTTCCCTAGTAATCCAACAACACAATGTGTTGAGCTGGAATTTTTTGAAAAAGTCGTCGCTATTGCAAAAGAACACGAAATTTGGATCGTGCATGACCTAGCTTATGCTGATATTGTCTTCGATGGCTATAAACCACCCTCCATATTAGAAGTCCCGGGTGCCAAAGACGTCGCCGTGGAATGCTTTACCCTATCAAAGAGCTACAACATGCCGGGTTGGCGAGTTGGTTTTATGTGCGGAAATCCAGAGTTGGTAGCGGCACTGGCACGTATGAAATCCTATTTGGATTACGGTATGTTTACCCCCATTCAGGTGGCCGCCATTGCGGCTTTAGAAGGTCCTCAGGATTGTGTAAAAGAAATCCAGCAGATGTACCAAAAGCGACGCGATACATTATGTGATGGACTAAACTCCGTTGGCTGGACTGTAGATAGACCCAAGGCTACCATGTTCGTATGGGCACCCATTCCAGAACAATATAAGCATTTAGGTTCTTTGGAATTCGCCAAAAAGCTATTACAAGAAGCCAAGGTTGCGGTGGCTCCGGGCATTGGATTTGGTGAATATGGGGATGATTTTGTACGGTTTGGATTAATTGAAAATGAGCATCGAACCCGCCAGGCCATACGCGGGATCCGCGATATGATTCGCAAAGATACGAAAAACCCACCATTAAATCCCACTAATTAGATTGGTGGAATTACTTTAATAAAATCTCATAATATACTGAAAAATAAAGTGATAATGCTTAAAATAAGCTGAATTGGTGAGCTTTCGCGCGGAAAATACCAATGCAATCCATAAGTAGTACTCCGAATTGTCATCAAAATCTGCGATAATCGCGCTTTTATTTTGCTTGATAATTATATTTAAGGGTGCCGTAATTGCCGAAACCGGCAATTTGTATGGGTAACCCGAACTGGAAAGGAGAAAAATTTGAAACCGGTTAAAGTTGGGCTGTTAGGTATCGGTACTGTAGGCGGGGGAACAGTTAATGTTTTAGCACGAAATGCGGCAGAAATCGCTCGTAGGGCGGGGCGGGGCATAGAAGTCACCCATGCTGTTACACGGGATATTAATAAAACTCGTATTTGTAATACCGACAACATGCAGTTATCAACGAATCCTCTGGATGTAGTTGAAAATCCGGATATCGATATTATTGTTGAGCTTATTGGTGGAGAGACTCAAGCGCGTGAATTGGTTATGAAAGCCATAACCAATGGTAAACATGTTGTTACGGCTAATAAAGCCCTGATTGCGAAACACGGCAATGAAATATTTGCGACCGCACAGAGACACGGTGTGATGGTGGCATTTGAAGCGGCTGTTGCTGGTGGCATCCCAATCATAAAGGCGCTGAGAGAAGGTCTAGCGGGCAATCGCATTGAATGGTTAGCAGGTATCATCAATGGTACCGGCAACTACATTTTAACTGAAATGCGCGACAAGGGCAGTGATTTTAGCGAGGTCCTGGCCGATGCTCAACGTCTTGGTTATGCTGAGGCTGACCCGGCGTTTGATGTAGAGGGAATCGATGCTGCGCATAAGCTCGCTATATTAGCCGCCATTGCATTTGGCACCCCTTTACAGTTTGATAAGGTTTATACGGAAGGCATTACAAAAATTACCACTGAGGATGTCCAATATGCAGAGAATCTGGGTTATCGAATAAAGCATCTTGGCATAGCGAAAAACACCCCTGATGGCGTGGAAGTAAGGGTGCATCCCACTCTCATTCCCGAAAAGCGCTTAATTGCCAATGTAGATGGTGTGATGAATGCGGTACTGGTAAATGGTGATGCTGTTGGTCCTACATTGTATTATGGAGCAGGTGCTGGCGCAGAACCGACGGCGTCGGCGGTTGTAGCCGACTTGGTGGATGTCGTGCGTACCCTGACATCGGACCCAGAAAATAGGGTGCCGCATTTGGCATTTCAAGCCGATTCATTGACTGATATCCCTATGCTACCCATAGAACAAGTCACAACGTCATATTATTTGCGGTTATGCGCAGATGACAAACCAGGTGTTCTTGCCGATGTCACCCGCATTTTAGGCGATAGTGGTATTAGCATAGAAGCCATGATTCAAAAAGAACCTAAAGAAATTGAACAAACGAAACAAGCGACAATCATTATGCTGACTCATGCAGTAATTGAGGGCAATATGAATAATGCACTTAAACAAATAGAGGCATTACCCGCGGTGAGTGGCGAGGTGGTGCGCATTCGCATGGAGCATTTAGTCGCCTGACTTTGGTTGCTTGGCGCAGTTCAGGTTCAATTCAATTTTGAAATTTTATAGTTAATATTAGACGAGGAAGTACAATGCCTTTCAGACCCCGTTACACTGGTTTAATTGAAAAATATCGTGATCGTTTACCTGTTCATGACGATACTCGCATTATAAGTCTGGGTGAAGGTAATACACCGCTCATCAGACTAAGCAATATACCGGGTATTATTGGTAAAGATCTGGATATTTATGTTAAATACGAAGGCCTGAATCCTACTGGATCGTTTAAAGATCGTGGTATGACAATGGCAGTAACCAAGGCTGTTGAGGATGGTAGTAAGGCAATTATTTGTGCGTCAACGGGAAACACATCAGCTTCGGCCGCAGCCTATGCGGCACGTGCAGGTATCACCGCATTTGTACTCATACCAGAAGGCAAGATTGCCATGGGCAAATTGGCTCAGGCCATGATGCATGGTGCAGTGGTTATCCAAATCAAGGGTAATTTTGATGTGGGTATGCAAATCGTTAAGGATGTTGCCGAACATGCGCCCGTTACCATTGTAAATTCTATAAATCCATTTCGCTTACAAGGGCAAAAAACGGCGGCGTTTGAAATTCTTGAGGAACTAGGTGGAGCGCCAGATTTCCATTGTTTGCCAGTAGGCAATGCCGGTAATATTAGTGCACATTGGATGGGGTATCAGGAATACCACTCAAACGGAATTGTTAATAACCTCCCAGTTATGGTGGGGTACCAGGCTTCAGGCTCAGCGCCATTTTTGCGTGGTGAAATGGTCGATAATCCAGAAACCATCGCAACGGCCATACGTATAGGGCATCCTCAAAGCTGGGATAAAGCCTGGAAAGTAAAAGAAGAGAGTAAGGGCTGGTTTGACGAGTGTTCGGATGAAGAGATTCTGGCCGCGCAAAAACTACTCGCGGATAATGAAGGTGTGTTTTGTGAACCTGCGTCGGCAACATCCTTAGCCGGTATGATTAAAAGTGTAAAAGCGGGCCAGATTGCAGAAGGCAGTAAAGTGGTTTGTACCTTAACAGGGCATGGTCTTAAAGATCCGGATACGGCTATTAAGCAAAGTGCAGCACCAATGGCCACAGTGGATGCCACTATGGAGGCGGTCAAGTCTGCGATATTGGATAATATGGATCATTAATATCTAATTTGTTGGAAAATTTGTAGATTGGGGTGAGCTTTTGCGAACCCCAACAATTAATCGATTATAATGCCAATTGCGTTGGGGTTCGCATACTCACCCCAACCTACATAGTTTTGTGTAAGCTCCCATGAAATTTGAAATACAGCAAACCGATGGTCGTGCGCGCCGTGGAAAATTAGAATTTGCGCGTGGAACTGTTGAAACACCAGCATTTATGCCCGTGGGTACTTATGGCACCGTTAAGGCCATGACGCCGGAAGAACTGCAGTCCATGGGCGCTGAAATAATACTGGGTAATACCTTTCATCTCATGCTTCGTCCTGGTACAGAAGTCATTAAAGTGCATGGTGACTTACATGACTTTATGCACTGGCAGGGTCCCATACTGACTGACTCGGGTGGCTTTCAAGTGTTTAGCTTGGGTGAGATGCGTAAAATCAGTGAGCAAGGGGTACACTTTGCGTCACCAGTGGACGGTAGCAAAGTGTTTATGGGGCCTGAAGAATCAATGCAGGTTCAGAGGATATTGGGTTCAGACGTTGTGATGTGTTTTGACGAATGCACACCATATCCTGCGGATAAACAACAGGTAAGTGAGTCCATGGCCTTATCATTGCGTTGGGCAACACGCAGTAAAGACGCTCATGGAAATAATACAGCGGCGTTATTTGGCATTGTGCAAGGTGGGATGTACGAAGACTTACGTGATGAATCATTGCAGGGTTTAATCGAAATCGGCTTTGATGGTTATGCATTGGGAGGACTTTCAGTAGGTGAACCCAAAGCGGATATGATGCGTATCTTGGCTTATTGTGGTGATCGTATGCCGGTTAACAAGCCGCGCTATCTTATGGGGGTTGGGACACCATCGGATCTGGTTGAGGCTGTTAAGCAGGGCATCGATATGTTTGATTGTGTCATGCCGACGCGTAATGCCCGCAATGGCCATTTGTTTGTTCGTCAGGGTGAAATTCGTATTCGTAATGCGCGTTATAAGAAAGATACTCGTCCTTTAGATGAGCAGTGTAATTGCTATACTTGTCAACATTATTCGCGAGCTTATTTGCGGCATTTGGATAAAACCCGTGAAATACTCGGTGCGCGCCTCAATACCATACATAATTTATTTTATTATCAAGAGCTTATGAAAGGCCTGCGGGATGCGGTCAACAATCAGACGCTAGGAAAATACTCTTCGCAGTTTTATGAACAAAAACAACAAGATATTTGAGTATTTTTGAGTTTAATATTAGTTTAGTGCCCTGATTTTTAGTCCGGTTTTCTGTGAATAATAAACACATCTTAAGGATTTAAGTGCTAAAACTTAGTTTTTGGAGTTTTTTGTACACATAAGCCAGTTAATTGTGCAATAATAGCGCGCTTTTAAAATTTAGAATTTTTACGTAATTGATTGATATCTAGGCTGCATTTCTTAAGAAGTGGCGTAACATCCATGTCTCTAGGATTAATGTGGCTTTGTAATAGAACAAAAAGGGTGAATTATGGATTTTTTTATATCTAATGCAATGGCTGAAGGCGCTGCCGCCGCAGGTGGACAAAGCGATCCAGGTATACTTGGTTTTTTACCACTTATCCTGATTTTTGTCTTATTCTATTTTATGTTGATTCGCCCACAGGCAAAACGGGCAAAAGAGCATAAACAAATGGTGGCTGCATTGTCTAAAGGCGATGAAGTGGTTACTAATGGTGGTTTGTTAGGGCGTGCTGTGGAAGTGGGTGATAGTTTTATTAACGTGGAAATCGCTGACGGTGTTGTTGTGAAAATTCAGCGTCAAGCAGTTGCTTCGTTGGTGCCAAAAGGCACCGTTAAAAGTACAACTTAACTGGCAGGCAAAAATGATAAATCAGTATCCTATTTGGAAATACCTACTTATTTTCATTGTGTTAGTAGTAGGCGCACTGTATGCGTTACCCAATGTCTATGAAAATGACCCCTCTATTCAGGTCTCAGCAAAGCGTGGTTTTGAGGTATCTTTGGCTACCCAAGAATCTGCGAAAACCATCTTGGATGAAGCGCAGATTCCGTATAAGTCCATTACCCTGGAAAACAACCAGTTACTCATCCGTTTCAAAAACATAGAAGAACAGTTAAAGGGCCAGGATCAATTTAAACGCAAACTGGACCGTAATTTTATCTCTGCGCTTAACTTGGCGCCAACGACACCCACTTGGTTAGTGGCAATAGAAGCGCTGCCAATGTATCTCGGTTTGGATCTTCGTGGTGGTGTACACTTTTTAATGGAAGTTGATGTTGAAGCGGCGATCACCCAAGCTGAAGAGCGTTATATCAGTGATTTTCGCAGCTTATTGCGTCAAAATAAATTACGTTATGTGAAGATCGACAAAATTCGTGATAGTGATAATACCGGTGTTGTGGAAGTCAAATTCAAGTCTGCAGAAACAAGTCAGTCTGCTATCGATCTCATCAATAAAGAATATCCTGACTTACTGGTAAACACCGTTGACAAGGAAGGCGGTTTTTACATACAAGCCGCCATCAGTGAAAAAGAAAAGACGGAAGTGCGTAAATTGGCCTTAAAGCAAAATATCACCACATTGCGCAATCGTGTCAATGAACTCGGGGTTGCAGAGCCAGTCATACAGCAACAAGGTACTACCCGTATCGTCGTTCAATTACCTGGTGTTCAAGATACCGCGAGGGCCAAAGAAATTCTGGGTGCAACGGCAACCTTGGAATTTAGGCTGGTAAATGAGGGTGGTAATGTACAAGAAGCACTTAACGGTAGAGTTCCTGCAGGTTCTAAGTTATACCGTAAACGTGAAGGTGGCCACGAGCTATTAAAGAATCGGGTAATGCTAACGGGTGATTATATTATCGATGCGTCATCCGGTATCGACCAACAATCAGGCGGTCCTGCTGTATATATTACCTTAGACGGTAAGGGTGCAAGTATTTTCAGTAAGGTTACGGGCCAGAATATCAAAAAACTTATGGCTGTAGTATTCATTGAAAACAAAGTTGAAACCCGTGAAGTTGAAGGTGAGTTGGTAAAGACGCGGCGTAAAATTGAAGAGGTTATTAACGTTGCAAGAATTCAGGACCAATTGAGTAAACGCTTTCAGATTACCGGCCTCGATTCAACAACAGAAGCACGTGATTTAGCCTTGTTACTTCGGGCTGGTGCGTTAGCAGCGCCTATTAGTATTGTGGAAGAGAGAACGGTAGGTCCAAGTCTTGGACAGGCTAATGTCGACCAGGGTTTGAACTCCGTTATAATCGGCTTTGTCCTTGTATTGGCATTTATGGTTGTCTGGTATAAAGGCTTTGGTCTGGTTGCCAATGTAGCACTTGCTTTTAATCTGATCATAATAGTTGCCGTATTGTCCATTATGCAGGCTACTCTAACATTACCGGGTATAGCGGGTATTGTCTTAACCGTGGGTATGGCCGTTGATGCTAATGTATTAATATTTGAGCGAATTCGTGAAGAATTAAGAAATGGCATTAGTCCCCAGGCCGCTATTCATGCAGGTTATGGGAAGGCCTTTTCAACCATCGCCGATGCCAATATCACCACGCTTATTGCCGCCGTGATTTTGTTTGGATTTGGCACTGGGCCCATTAAGGGTTTTGCGATCACCTTATCAATTGGCATTATTACCTCCATGTTTACCGCCATTATGGGTACACGCGGAATTATCAATTTGGTATACGGTGGTAAAAGAGTCGAAAAACTTTCCATATAAGTTTTAATGGGACACACACTAATTTAGGGCAATTAATATGCAGTTTCTAAAAAAACCAAGTAACTTTAATTTTATGTCCAAACGGATGCATGCTTCGGTAGTATCCGTTGTGCTGATTATTGTGGCCATTGTTGCGTTATCTACTCGCGGATTGAATTTCGGATTGGATTTTAGTGGTGGAACTTTAATCGAATTGGGATACAGTCATGCTGTTGATCTAAATAAGGTTCGCAGCGATTTAGAGACGGCAGGATACAACAACGCAGTTGTCCAGAATTTTGGGACTTCACAGGACATTATCGTCCGCTTGGCACCACAAGAGGGTAAGAGTAATTCTGATATTAGTACCCAGGTAATCGAAGTACTGAGCGCTGATGCCAACGAGAAAATTGAAATGCGCCGCGTTGAGTTTGTAGGTCCTCAAGTGGGTGAAGAGCTGGCCGAAGACGGTGGTCTGGCAGTGCTCTACGCATTAATATGTATCTTTATCTATGTGTTTTTTCGATTTGAATGGCGCTTTGCCGTAGGTGCTGTGATCGCATTATTTCATGATGTATTAATTACCTTAGGTGTGTTTTCGCTATTGCAATTGGATTTCGATTTAACCATTCTGGCGGCATGTCTTGCCGTAATCGGTTATTCACTTAACGACACTATTGTTGTGTTTGATCGCATTAGAGAAAACTTTCGAAAAATGCGTAAGGGTACTAGTGAAGAAATCGTCAATACATCATTAAACCAAACTTTAGCTCGAACCTTAATGACATCTCTAACAACACTTTTGGTATTAGTCGCCTTGTTCGTCGTCGGAGGTGAACTCATTCACGGATTCGCTACAGCGTTAATTATCGGTGTGTTAGTGGGTACTTATTCTTCTATCTATATAGCAAGCAGTAGTTTATTGACGCTAGGTGTGAGTAAAGAGGATCTCATGCCCGTTCAGAAAGAAGGTTCCGACATGGATGATATCGAAGGCGAGGGTGATCTTCCATAGATTGAATACATTAATAAAGGTTTTATATGTTTAGCAAAAATATGACCATAAATGGCTTTGACGATGATCTTTGGCAGGCCATTAAAAACGAAGAGCGTCGCCAGGAAGAGCACATAGAGCTGATCGCGTCGGAAAATTATGCCAGCCCACGAGTAATGGCGGCCCAAGGCTCGGTGTTGACCAACAAATACGCTGAAGGTTATTCGGGCAAACGTTATTACGGTGGCTGCGAATACGTAGATGTGGCTGAATCCCTTGCGGTGGAACGTGCAAAACAATTATTCAATGCGGATTATGCCAATGTGCAACCACATTCTGGTTCTCAAGCGAATGCCGCTGTATATTTTGCCTTGCTGCAACCAGGCGATACAATATTAGGTATGAGTCTTGACCAGGGTGGTCATTTAACCCATGGTTCCAAGGTTAATTTTTCCGGTAAAATATTTAATGCCATTCAATACGGTTTAAATGATGATACCGAAGAGCTTGACTATGAGGTCGTTGAAGCTTTAGCACTTGAACACAAACCTAAAATGATAGTGGCCGGTTTTAGCGCTTATTCCCGAATCGTGGATTGGCAACGGTTTCGAGATATTGCCGATAAAGTTGGAGCCTATTTGTTTGTTGATATGGCCCATGTTGCAGGCCTGGTGGCTGCGGGCGAATATCCCAGTCCAGTTGCTATTGCAGATATCACTACCACCACAACTCACAAGACTTTAAGAGGTCCACGTGGCGGTCTCATACTAGCAAAATCAAATCCAGATATCGAAAAGAAACTCAATTCCATGGTTTTTCCGGGCACGCAGGGTGGGCCACTAATGCATGTCATCGCCGCCAAGGCAGTGGCCTTTAAAGAAGCCTTACAACCAGAATTTAAAACCTACCAACAACAAGTCGTTAAAAACGCGCGTCAAATGGCACAGGTGATGAGTGATAGAGGTATTAAATTGGTATCGGCCGGTACAGATAATCATTTGTTTTTAGTCAATCTTATTGGCAAAAACATAACCGGAAAAGAGGCCGATGCAGCGCTTGGGATGGCTAACATTACTGTTAATAAAAACAGTGTGCCACATGATCCACAATCGCCTTTTGTTACCAGTGGCTTGCGCATCGGTACACCCGCAATCACCACTCGCGGTTTTAAAGAAGCCGAAGTAAGCGATGTTGCAAGCTGGATGTGCGATATTTTGGATGACATCAATAACCAAGCCTTGATCGAGCAAGTTAAGCAAAAGGTTCTCGTCTTATGCAAAAAATTTCCAGTATATGAGTACTGATACCGAACCAACGTTGGTTTGTTCGTTTACAATTATTCCCGAATTATTAAATTCGGAGCTACAATAGATTTCATATTATGCGTTGTCCATTTTGCGATGCTGAAGAGACAAAAGTCATTGATTCTCGATTGGCTAGCAATGGTTATGTTGTGAGACGTCGACGCCAATGTCTTAGCTGTAGTGAGCGT
>Ga0316187_10003645_pt1 | contig 13369 bp, 17 predicted proteins | sample CroRivburrow1_MG_FD_204927 | JGI IMG/M metagenome (GOLD analysis project Ga0316187, IMG submission 204927) | Coastal sediment microbial communities from Maine, United States - Cross River worm burrow 1 | ecosystem: Environmental > Aquatic > Marine > Coastal > Sediment | place: USA: Maine...
CTCGATGATATACAACGGTTACTGGTGGGCACCAGAACGCGTTGCGCTGCAAACATTGATAGATCAAACACAGCAAGTCGTCAACGGTTGGGTTCGTGTCAAGCTATACAAGGGCAACGTGATAGTCGTGGGACGTGACTCCAAAACAGATTCATTGTTCGACCCGACCATCGCCACTTTTGAGGATGACCAAGGTGCTTACGATCAAAAGGATGCAGCAGGCTTTATCAAACTCAATGCGCTGCGTTTACGCATTGCTGCCAACCAGAGAAATAGAAAATAACTGATCTGTTCACCAAGCGTTGCATCAAGGATTCAGGAACAACATAGTAAAGGAGTACGTACATGCCAACCTTCGATATCGTTTCAGAAGTAGAAAAAACCGAAGTCAAAAATGCAGTCGAGCAAACCAACAAGGAAGTCAGCACACGCTTTGATTTCAAGGGATCGGATGCGCGCGTTGAACAAGCCGAGCTTAAACTTACCGTATGCGCCGATAATGATTTCCAACTGGATCAGGTCCAAACCATCCTGAATGGCAAACTCACCAAGCGCGGTATAGACATTAAATGCCTGGAGATCAGTGACAAGGTCGAAAAAGTCAGCGGCAACAAGGTAAAGCGCAGTTGTGATGTAAAGGTCGGCGTGGAAACTGAACTGGCCAAAAAGATTGTCAAGCACATCAAGGACAGCAAACTCAAAGTGCAAGCCAGCATTCAGGGTGATGCCGTAAGGATCACCGGAAAGAAACGCGATGACCTTCAGGAAGCTATTGCATTCATAAAAAAAACCATCACCGACTTCCCATTGCAGTACCAGAACTTCCGCGACTAGCGACTGCAATGAAGAATTGCATCGATGCACATATCGAGTTTTCCTTCAAAGGAGAAGTCTATAAACTTGCCTCGACGCTGGATCTTGATAAGGTACTGGATAAATTCATCACCCTGTCATCACTCCATCAAGTAGTGGCTGTCGAGCATAAAATCGACACTTACTCCTATCTTTATGAGGTAATGCAGGAAGCAGAAATACGCTTCGATAATCCGCAAGGAAGCGCTGAAAAATTTCTGCGTAATGGCATTTTCGACTTGGACGGCTACATCGCGCACCGAGGCGAAAGCAACCTGATGGATACATTACAGGCTATCGCAATGAACGAACTCGGTATTGAAAACCTAGAGCAACACCCGAAACTTAAAAACGCTTTAACACGCGCCTACCAACTTGGGATGGAAGCATGAAAACCGCACTTGTCCTATTTGCCGATGGTAGCGAAGAACTTGAAGCTGTCACCATCATTGATATCCTACGTCGTGCCGAAATAAACGTCACAGTAGCGGGACTGAGTGCTGGTCCGTTACGCGGCAGTCGTGGCACAGTGTTGCTGCCAGACACCACCCTGGATGAAGAACTAACACACGACTACGACATGATCGTACTACCCGGCGGACAGCCCGGCACCAACAACTTCAAAGCAGATGAACGCGTGATACAACTGCTGCAACGAATGAGTAACGCTGACAAATATGTCACCGCCATCTGCGCTGCCCCCTCAGTTCTTGCCACTGCCGGATTGCTGGACGGCAAACAAGCTACCAGCTTCCCCGGTGCACTTGATCTGTTCCAGCAAGTCTCTCAACAAACTACTGCCGTGGTTGAAGACGGCAAACTGATAACCTCTCGCGGTCCAGGCACAGCAATGGATTTTGCACTTACGCTAGTAGAGCGACTTGCCGGTCTGAGCAAACGACAGGAAGTCGAAACAGGATTGCATCGTTAAGTACCTGGCAACAATATAGTGTAAGCAAGTAAGCCTTGTGAAATCACCGAGCAGGCGAATGAAGTTAGCTCAAAAGTCAGTTACTGAAAAACCAAACCACTATGTAGTTTTAGATGCCGGGGCTAATTCAGTTTCAGCAAGCTACATATATTGATGCCAATGCATTTTGGAAGAATTATTTAATACCTTCAGGTGGCTTGCTTCAGTTTGCGCTGTAGCAGAGATATAGCCTCATGCATATGAAGGAAACGCTGAATGTGCTCCCATTCAAGGTTTCCGATTCGGGCAGGCTGTACCTTTAGAGGCGCATTGCTGTTATCTCAAGCAGCTCTCATCTATGAGTCTTATTTGGTTCGCCGAATCAGATATATCCGGGAGCAAAATTATCATGGTTACGATTCAACAATGCTGTGGCAAAGCTAGCACAGTGGGATTGTTACGCCATAACGACCGGCATTTTTACACTTAGCTATATCGCCGTCGGCGACATATGTATTTGCACGTATATTATTCTGTGCAAATTTGGCTTATATTTCAACAATCAAAATCGATATTCCACCCCAACTTTTCAATGAGTACAAAATGACATCTATTAAAGAAAGCAAGACCGCTATCCGCATAGAAAAGAAAAACAGGTTGCCCGTTGCTATGCATGAGCAAATCGAGATATCCGCCTATCAAAAAGCACAGGCCAGAAACTTTTCATCCGGTAGAGAACTGGATGATTGGCTGGCGGCCGAAGCTGAGATAGACACACAAAAAAGGAAACTTGATGATCGAGCTGTCGTATAAGGATCATTCAAATTGCTTCCAGCCGGCGAGTTCAAATCGGTTGATTTGATGCTGGATAAAAACGACATGAATCTGGATTACAGCGATTCGGTCGAGCAATTATTTGGATACGGCCATAGTGAATTGATCAAATTGAAGGTGATTGCCGAGTTCAAGTAAGGAATTTTCAATGTCTCGTTCACTTAAGTAGAGTATCACCGCGGATATGCTCCGCGTACAATGGATAGGAGATATACCATGGTAATCAAGGATAAAAATAATGCACTGGAACAGCAATACGATAAGCTAGCCAGCAAGTTCAATGAGCTCTATCTGGCAGGTAAGGAGCGTGGTCGGGAATCAATGTCAGTGGCACTCGACAAAGCACATGAGCAATTGACCGCCCTTGGGGAATTCAGCGCGGAACAGGGGGAGGAATTGAAACAATACCTTGCCCGCGACCTGGATCAGACCATCGCCGATACCCAGCGACTGGGTGAGAAAGCCAAAGAATATCTCCACCCTGCGCGATTGGGGGCAGGTGCAATTTCCTCAATTGCCTCTGTGCTGGAGTTGACTGGAAACGCGTTGAATATCCTTGGCGATAAAGCAAAACAACAGCTTACCTACAAAACCGGTGAGGTGACATCTGCCGGTACGTTGACCTGCCAAGTGTGTGAACAAAAAGTGCATCTCAAGGAAACAGGGCATGTCCCGCCATGCCCCAAGTGTAACGGGACCCTATTTAACAAGGGCTATTAATTACTCGGATATCAGAAGCTGGAATGAGCAAGTAGTCTAGTCTTCTCTTCAGAGCCCAAGTGTTCAGGGATATTATTAAACAATAAATCGCCATCGCTGACACATAACGCTTCAATTCCCGCACGCCATTCCTGCGATGGTTCATATACCTCTCCGCAGCTTGAATGATCTTGCGTACCTGACGGAGGCAAAAGCCTGGCACTGATCGCCAAAACAAGGCCACCAAAGATCAATTATTTTCGTACATGGGCGACCGTGGTCCATACAACAATCCATTAGGTCTTGCTTGCAACAATCGATGGCTAGCGTTTCTGGCGACTGCGTGTCCCTGATCCCCTATGCTTCCAATCACTTGTTTGGCCAAGGCCGTGACCAGCATGCCCGCCAAACCACCACTGTTATTGTTGCCGCTTTCAGAATCAGAGGCTGTTGCCTGTCCTTCCCACAACAATTGCGCATTTCGGTTGTCTACTAGTTTTGCGTTAGCAGTAACTCTTACCTCACTGTTCAACAACTGATAGACAGAACCATATTGTGTCACGGTAATGTAGAGCGTCGCATCCGCACCAAAAATCTCCCTGAGTTTATCCAAAGGTGCTTGATGCATTTCTCCCGGATTGAGCAATCCGTTTTCCTTGAATGTCTGGTCCACCAATGCAACCGGAAAAACGTAATACCCCAATTCTGCCAAAGGTCGCGTAACGGTAGACAGGAAACTATAGACAGCCCGAATATCTGGGGAGTTATTCAGCGGTGGCAAGACCAGAATTGATTGGGGATTACTTCGCCGGAAGGCATCATAGTTATAGTTTGCCTGTGGGGTGGCGCATGCCGTTAACAACAATAGAGAAAATAGTAAGCTTAATCGCTTATATATATTAAACATTCTGCGTTGCCTTCTTATTGTTTTATCCGCGCAATCAAACGATCCATGTACAGCTTGGCTTCTGGAAAGAGTGCTTTTTCAGTTTCGAATGACTGCAATGCCTGATCGGCTTTTCCTAACTGAAAGTACAGGTATCCTAAATGGGCGTGATAACCGGGTGGTACTGGCTTATTAACCGATCTGGCTATTTGGTAGTCTCTTTCAAGGTCTTGTAGCTGCTGTTCTATCGGCACTTTCCCAGCATCACTGTACATCGCATAAATCTGATTCTCGTAGCTGCCCCATTCATAGAGGAGAGGCTTGCTGCCTGCACAGCCAGCAAGAATCAAAACTGCTGACACAGTTAGGAATAAACGCTTGATATTGTGCATGCCGTACAACTTTCCTAGTTAATTATTGCTTCCAATAACCATTGTCAATACCTTCAACCAGCCTATTGACCGCTTCACGGATAGCTAGGTCAAGCACTTTGCCATTCAGCGTAGAGTCGTAACCTGCGGTTCCACCAAAACCAATCACTTCGCGATTTGAAAGAGCGTATTCACCAGCACCTTGCGCTGAGAAGATCACTTCTGAGGTTTCAGCATTAACGACATTAAGATTGACTTTTGAGTAAGCAACCTGGGTCTTGCCGCGACCAAGAATTCCAAAAAGCTGTTGATCACCGGTTTCTTTGCGTCCGAATTCAGTAACATCTCCAGTAATGACAAATTCTGCGCCTTTGAGATTTTGTGACTTTCCGGCCAGATTCGATTCAAACTCGATCTCATTCATATTGTCCCGATCCATCACTGAAAATCGGTTGGACTGCTGCAGGTGAGTGATAAGTATTGTTTTGGCCTGACCTCCAAGCCGATCAACACCATCAGAAAAGAGACCCCGCATGAAGCTTGATCGGTTATCAAACTTACCGACAGCGATGGGTTTTTTTAGGCCATTGTATGCAACGTTGGCAGAGTTGACCTGCGAGGTACTGAGTGCCTGCGAACTTTCGGTAGCACAACCCACCAGAGTCACTGACAAGATCAAACCCACAACATGCAGAGTAATATGACGAAACATTTTCAATTTCCCTTTCGTTAATTTTTACATCCCCGTTGCAGCCGGGGTAATTGCTGACAAATTATATACCTGCAGGCAGACCGGCAAACGACTAATGCAGGTTAATGATCTGCCATTCATGCTGTTCGGCATGTGAGCGTAGCGTGGGATCAGGATTTACAGCAACCGGATTTTTGACTTTACAAAGTAGAGGCAGATCATTTAGCGAATCACTATAGAAAGTAGTTTCTTCAAAGCTGCTCATACTCCAGCCTTTTGTTGCCAGCCAGTTGTCCAGCCGGGTAATTTTACCTTCACGAAAACACGGTATATCTGAAACATTACCGGTGAACTCTCCATCTTTGTGTTCCGGCTCGGTGGCAATCAGATTATCAATACCGAATTCATGTGCGATGGGGGCGGTAACAAAACTATTGGTCGCGGTAATAATGACACACACGTCACCCGCTGCCAGATGGTGATCAACCACATCACGTGCAGGCTGGGTAATCATTCCCAATACCTGCTCGCGCATAAACTGCTGATGCCACTCTTCAAGGGTTTTACGCGAATGTCTGGACAATGGTTTCAATTGAAAATCCAGAAACTCATTGATATCCAACGTACCCGCCTTGTAATGCTCATAGAAAGTCAGATTTTTGGCTTCAAACAGTTCGCGGTCAAGAACGCCGATATGAATCAAAAATTGCGACCATTCGAAATCACTGTCGCCGTTAAGAAGGGTGTTATCCAGATCAAATAATGTCAGCTTCACTTCAACTCCTTATGCATTACTTCTTTTAACAGCGGCACTGATGGCGCGCGGTGCAAACGTAGTGAATACTCGTCCAGTGCATCCAGCACTGCCATCAGACTGGGCAAATCACGTCTTCCGTGACGCAAAAGATATTGCGTGACTTCGCGCGGCAGCTCGAATCCTCTTGCTTGGGCATGTTGACTCAAAGCCTGATCTTTTTCTTCATCATTGAGACCATGTACCTGATATACCAATCCCCAACCCAAACGGGTACGCAAATCGTCACGCAATTTGAGATGTAGAGGGGATTTTTTACCGCTGACCAGCAACATGCCACCGTTATCGCGCATCTGGTTGTACAGGTTGAACAGATCGATTTGCGCAGCATCACCAAGCAACTCAACATCATCAATCGCCACCACATCGTCACATAGCGGAACGCTAGCATGTGCATAGGTCGCGCTGTTCCTGGCCTCCTGTGTCATATGCACACAGGCTTGAAGCAAATGACTTTTGCCGCTGCCGACTTCGCCCCACAGATAAACACAGCGTTCACCGCCACCATTAATGGCTAGATGCAAGGCCGACAACAATTCCGAATTTCTTCCTTCCACGAAATTATCCAGAGACGGTTTTCTATCGGGAGCGATATCGAGTAGTAGTTGGCTCAAATATACCTCTTAAGTCCTGCGATACATATCACTAGTGAGATACCATTCTTTGCCATGACGCATGGCGACCAGCAAAATAGCCGCCAACGGTAGAGCCAATAGCAAACCGAAAAATCCGAACAAGCTGCCAAAAGCGAGCAACGCAAAAATAACGGCCAGCGGATGAAGGCCAACTCGATCACCGACTAGCCAGGGCGTAACAACCATGCCCTCAATCAATTGTCCAGCAGCAAATGCGCCCCATACCCATAGCACATCCGTCAAACTGGTAAATTGCATCACTGCCGCTAGTGTGGCGAAGGTCAAGCCAACAATCATGCCCAGATAGGGGACAAACACAAGCATTCCAGCGACTATTCCTATTGGGAGCGCAAATTCCAAGCCCACTATCCACAACACGATGCTATAAAAAATACTCATCAATATCATCACGGAAATTTGCCCCCGCAAGAATTCCGCCAACACCCGATCAATCTCAAGCAAAATCTCATTAACTTTTGCCTGCCAATGCCGTGGCAAAAGCTCGTCAATGTTTATTACCAACAGATTCCAGTCACGCAGCAAGTAAAACATCGCCACGGGTAACAGTAGGAGATTGACCAACACTTCAATAATTGCACCACCACTGCTGCCCAACCATGGCAGCACTTTTGCCGTTACCCCACCTGCTTTTTTCCAGTGTTCAAGGATCATATCCTTGATTGCATTACTATCCCATTGCAACTCCGGATCGAGCCACTGCTGGGCCAATGGCAACAGGCGCAGACGGGCCACTTCTATCCATTCCGGCAAACGTGTGACCAGACGACCGATCTCTTTCTCCAGCAATGGCAGCATAATCAGCAGCAACACGGCTATAAGGGCTAGCAAACCGAGCATCACCAACGCCACAGCAAGCGTCCGCGGTATCTTCCAGGCGCATAGCCGCTGCACCATCGGATTGAGGATATAGGCGAGAATACCGGCAGCGACAAACGGCATGAGTATTGGACTGAGCAAATACAGCAGTAAAGCTGCCACTGCCAGAAAGGCTAGCCATTGCAAGGCAACAAAGCGGATTGAGGGCATTTAAGGTAAAATTCGCAAATAATCGTGTTGCACTTTATCCTTTAGAAAGCGAAAACTCAACTTGAACGACCCAGCCAGCAACTCCTCGCCCAAGAACAGCAGTCTTACCTACCGCGATGCCGGTGTAGATATGAATGCTGGCGACCGTCTGGTCGAAAATATCAAACCATTTGCCAAACGCACCATGCGGCCTGAAGTGTTGGGCAATATTGGTGGTTTTGGCGCATTGGTAGAAATATCCAAAAAATTCCGCGAGCCGGTTCTGGTGTCAGGTACAGACGGCGTAGGCACAAAACTGAAACTCGCCTTCGAGCTGAATCGTCATGACACAGTGGGTATAGACCTGGTCGGCATGAGCGTTAATGATATTTTGGTGCAGGGTGCCGAGCCACTGTTCTTCCTGGATTATTTTGCCTGTGGAAAACTGGATGTTGATGCGGCAACCGAAGTAATCAAAGGCATTGCATCAGGATGCGAGCAAGCGGGCTGCGCATTGATAGGTGGCGAGACTGCAGAAATGCCAGACATGTATCCACATGGCGAATATGATCTGGCCGGCTTTGCGGTGGGTGTTGTTGAGAAAGCCAGCATCATCACCGGCCAGGATATCAAAGCGGGTGACGTAGTAATCGGCCTTGCTTCGAATGGTGCGCATTCCAACGGATACTCTCTGGTACGCAAAATCATCAGCACCTATGAGGTCGATCTCAAACTGCAGCTTGATGGAAAAGTACTTTCTGATTTAATTATGGCGCCGACACGCATCTATGTGAAGCCGTTACTGACACTGATGCGAACATTAACTATCAAAGGTATGGCGCATATCACCGGCGGAGGCTTACTGGAAAATATCCCGCGCGTGCTGCCGGAGAATGTTGTGGCGCAACTGAGCAGCGGCTCTTGGCACACCCCTGTTCTATTTGACTGGTTACGCAAAATGGGCAATGTCGACCAGCAGGAAATGTATCGCACCTTTAACTGTGGCATTGGTATGGTAGTGATCGTCAGTGAGCAAGATGCAGATGCCGCAATCAATCATCTGCAAGCTTCCGGTGAAACAGCAACACGCATCGGCATCATACGTACACGCAACGGTGACGAGCACCAAACACAAGTCGGCTGATATTTTGACGTGAAAAATATCGTCATCCTGATCTCCGGACGTGGCAGCAATATGCTGGCCCTGTTGGAAGCAAAACTACCCTGCCGCATCGCGGCAGTGATTAGCAATCGTGACAACGCCGAAGGACTGAGCATCGCCAAAGCGCACGATATTCCCACAGCTGTTTTAGAACATCGCAACTTTGTTGATCGCGGCAGCTTCGATGCTGCTCTTGCTGCAGTCATAGATGGTTTTCAAGCTGATTTCATTGTGCTCGCAGGTTTTATGCGCATCCTAACACCTGACTTTGTTACACGCTATCCCGGCAAGCTGATAAACGTCCATCCATCGCTACTACCCGCTTACAGTGGACTGGATACCCACGCTCGCGCGCTGAAAGACGGCGTAAAAATTCATGGTTGCACGGTACATTTTGTCACGGCTGACCTCGACCACGGCCCTATCATCATTCAAGCCGCTGTACCGGTAATGCCAAACGACACAGTTCAAAAACTCGCGGCACGCGTATTGAATCAAGAACACCGCATCTTTCCACAAGCCATCCGCTGGCTGTGTACTGACAAAGTTGAACTGACCAAACAGGGTGAGGTCAGACTCAAGTGCCGCCAACAAGTGGGGCCGGCACTCATATCACCCGATCTGGAATAGTTATGAAATCATTTCTGGTTGCGCTTCTATGTTTGATGTTTTGTATTGCTGCCTCTGCCGAAGCCATACAGCCGCTCAGCGTGGTAGCGACTTACGATGTTTACAAGGGCAGCATGAAGATTGGTCGTATCGAAGAGAGCTTTACTCGCAACAATGACCATTACAAATTGACCAGTAGTACCGAAGCCGTCGGCTGGCTGCGGTTTTTCAATCGAGGCAAGATAATAATCACCAGCAACGGATTGGTAAACGACCAGGGTTTGCAACCGAAACAATTCAGCGATCAGCGCATTGGCGCTGAGAATAAAAACCGTAGTGCAGAACTCGATTGGGTTACCAGGCAACTTAATCTAACCCAGAAAGGTCAACAAACTTCTGTTGCGCTACCAACCGGCACACAGGATAGAATCAGCGCAATGTATCAATTCATGTTTATACCCCTGAAAATCGACACTACTTTAAATTTCCCGATGACTAATGGTGGAAAATTAGACGACTATCATTACCTTATCTCACAAGGAGAAACACTCAAGACACCTGCGGGTGAATTTAAAACCTTATATCTTGATAGTCAGGCAAAAGCAGGTGAAAATCGTACAGAAATTTGGTTAGCGACAGAACAGCAGAATTTCCCATGCAAAATGACCATCACCGATACTGATGGCGATCAGCTCACCCAGATATTAAGCAAACTTGAAATCACCTCATTCACTGAATAAACCCTCCCATGCTAATCACTGAATATCGTTTGGGTCTTGTCATCCAGGCACTACGCACCATCTTACAAATGACTCATCCTGCCGATACCACCCTGCGTTATTTTTTCAAGAATGAGCGCATCGGTTCAAATGAGCGCGAACTGGTTGCCGAGACCGTATTTGGCGTACTGCGCCACCGCTTGTTACTTGAACATGCTTGTGGTGACAACCCTACGCCACGGCGCTTGGCACTTGCGTATATGCTCAAATTCGGTGGTTATAACCTGCGTGAGATAGAACCTGTACTAAAACGTGATGAGAAAGACTGGCTTGCCACTGTTAAGGGAATCAATGCAGAGATGCTGCCATTATCAGCACAAGCAGAGCTGCCAGAATGGCTGGTAAAAATGATGCAACACACATATTCTGATGCCGGAATCCTGACTCTCGGCCTATCGATGCAACAGGCAGCACCTCTGGACTTACGTGTTAATACACTATTCGCTAAACGAGACGAAGTGCTGCAGCAACTCCTTGACAAGAATATCGAAGTTAGCGCTACACCCTATTCTCCAATCGGCATACGGTCCAGGAAGAAAATCCCCCTGAACAAAGATGCTTTATTTTTGGAAGGAAAAATAGAGGTGCAAGATGAAGGTAGTCAGTTACTCGGTTTCCTGCTTGCTCCCAAGCGCAACGACATGGTGGTGGATTTTTGTGCCGGCGCGGGTGGCAAGACCTTGATGCTGTCCGCATTAATGAACTCCCAGGGACGACTGTATGCAATGGACGTTTCCGAGAAACGACTTGCCAACCTGAAGCCCAGATTGAAGCGCTCAGGCGCCAGCAACATCCAACCGATGTTGATTGCGCACGAAAACGATCTCAAGGTTAAGCGTCTGGCGGGAAAAATAGACCGCGTCTTGGTAGATGCACCCTGCAGCGGATTAGGGACACTGCGCCGCAATCCAGATCTGAAATTTCGCCAATCTCCCGGCAGTATCAAAGAACTAACTATCAAGCAGGCAGCCATCCTTGCCTCTGCCAGTCGCCTTTTGAAAAAGGGAGGACGTCTGGTATATGCCACCTGTAGCATACTGCCGGAAGAAAATCAGGATATCGTGCAAGCATTTTTGGCCAAACACCCCAATTTCACACTGCTGCCGGCCGGCGAGGTATTGCAACATCATAAGATTCCGCTGGAATGTGTTGAATATCTGGAGCTTCGACCCCATATACACAAGACCGATGGCTTCTTTGCAGCGATTCTGACGCGGATTTAATCACCAGTTAATGGATGCATTCTGTAAAATGGCACCATTAATACGTGCAGGCGACACGCTTACACAAAACAATCCTTCTAGGAGATTACATGCTTTCAGAATTATTTAATCAGTTATTTGCCGGATCGTTGGATTTGCCGTGGTGGGGTTATATACTTATCGCGTTAGCACTCACACATATCACTATCGTATCGGTAACGATCTATTTGCACCGCCACCAATCGCATGGCGCGCTTGAGTTGCACCCCATTGCAAGCCATTTTTTCCGTTTCTGGCTATGGTTGACCACCGGCACGATAACCAAGGAATGGGCGGCTATCCATCGCAAACACCACGCCAAATGCGAAACGGAAGAAGACCCGCACAGTCCTCAAATATTGGGTATCAGTAAGGTATTGCTGGAAGGGGCGGAGCTGTATCGCAAGGAAGCAAAAAATCAGGATACGCTTGAGAAATACGGACGCGGCACACCTGACGACTGGCTTGAGCATAATTTATACAGCAAGCACAGCATGCTGGGCATCGCGTTGATGCTGGCAATTGATGTTGCGCTATTCGGCGCAATCGGCTTGACCATCTGGGCGGTTCAAATGGCCTGGATACCGGTGACAGCAGCGGGCATCATCAATGGAGCCGGTCATTACTGGGGATATCGGAATTTCCAGCCCGCTGATGCATCAACCAACATCGTTCCCTGGGGAATCTTGATCGGCGGTGAAGAGCTGCACAACAATCACCACACATATATCGGCTCAGCCAAGCTCTCAAGCAAGTGGTATGAATTTGACATTGGCTGGATGTATATCTGCTGCCTTTCTGCATTGGGGCTCGCCAAGGTAAAAAGAGTTGCCCCGAAGGTTCGCATTGATACTGCAAAAAAAGTATGCGATGTAGACACAGTACGTGCGGTACTGGCAAATCGTTATGAGGTGTTGGCGAAATATGGGAAATTACTACAAAAAACCTATTACGAGGAAATTGCCCAAATCAAGTTGCATACCCAAAATTTTGGGGATGTCGATTTGAAGCGGATCAAACACTGGCTGCACATTGATGAAACTAGCCTGAATGAACGTGATAAATTAAAGCTCAGTTTGGTAATACAAAACAGCGATAAACTGAACCTCATCTACACCTTGCGTCAGGAACTTATCTCTATCTGGTTTCGCTCCACCGCCACGAAGGAGCAAATGGTAAAACAACTCGAAGATTGGTGTCATCGCGCCGAAGCCAGTGGCATTGATACACTGCAACAATTTTCCAGACGTTTGCGCTGCTACGCCTAAGAGTGCCTCTATATAAAAAAGGCCTGTTACAAATGTAACAGGCCTTTTTTGCTGAGCTGTGGGATTTATTTTGCGGCGGTTTGAAAATATCCAATGATAGCTTCGCGCTCTTGCTCCGTTGGTAATCTCCTTTTGTTTACTCTTATGTAATTCTCCATGCGGCTTACAACACTCGGCCAAGCAGCAGATACATGTAAATCAGCTATCGGCAACTTGTGGCACTGCGAACAAATTATTTTTGCTTCTCGATAACCCGGAATCTGCATAAGCCTCTGCCGCTCTTCACGAGGAGTCAAACTATCGCCACAACTACTGACAAGCATGGAAATACATAAAAATATGACAGTTACTTTCATTACTTTTTCCGCCATTGTTCTTGGTGGGCTGCTGAAGAGTATGAGTCAGTATTGGTTCAGCAAGATCAATTTGCACGCATCTCCAACATTAACTGGTTGACCCGCTTCACGAAGCCTGCCGGATCGTCCAACTGCCCACCTTCAGCCAATAGCGCCTGATCAAACAACACTGCGGCCCAATCATCAAAATACTGCTGCTCTTCTTTAAGCCGAACGACGACTGGGTGGTTCGGATT
>Ga0316187_10003650_pt1 | contig 13365 bp, 13 predicted proteins | sample CroRivburrow1_MG_FD_204927 | JGI IMG/M metagenome (GOLD analysis project Ga0316187, IMG submission 204927) | Coastal sediment microbial communities from Maine, United States - Cross River worm burrow 1 | ecosystem: Environmental > Aquatic > Marine > Coastal > Sediment | place: USA: Maine...
CACGTTTTTTGCATCGGGCTGTAGCGTCAGGACACCCCTTGCAGAACAGGGGATGCTGGAACGACAGCAGGTAGAGCGGGTGACCGCGTTGGAGAAGCTTTTTCGAGGACTTGGAGATCGAGTCGATGCTGATGAGTCAAAGGCTCTGGCACGTGACTCGTTCACATTTGCTTATCGATTAAGTGAACGATACGAACTTGTCTGGCCTCCGTTATGGCACAACACGCTGGTTAATGTGGGGTTGAAGGAGCGAGGCCTCTGTTACCAGTGGGCAGATGATATGTTGGCTCACGTGAAAGAGGGTGGGTATCACTCATTCGATTTCTACCTTGGTGTCTCAGGACAGGGAACTTTATGGGAACACAATACGCTGGTAGTGAGTGCAAAAGGGGAGCCCTTTGAGCAGGGTGTGGTACTTGATCCATGGCGAGATTCAGGAGAGCTCTATTTTGCAAAAGTCAGTGAAGATGAAAAATACCAATGGCAGCTACGTGATGGATAGCAGCCTGCTACAAAGGACTTTCTGATGTATCCTGCCTGCATACGTGGCACTCTGTTCGGTGCTTATCTCCTGCTAGCTGCTGTCCCTATCGGCATCTGGAATCATAAACTGTTCACGGTGCTGAATGGTGCTCATGCCAATTGGACGGATGCAGTGATGGGTCAGATCGGTGGCTTTGGTGATGGCTTGGTGATTGCTCTTCTAATTGCTTGTGTGATGCTTTTTAGGTTGCGGCTTGGCATTGCAGCGCTACTTGCTTTTATTGCCTCGGGATTGATTGCTCAGCTGCTTAAACGTGTTTTTGACATGCCTCGTCCTCCGGCTGTCATGGAGAATGTTCATGTGTTGGGTGCCGCACTTCAGTCGCACAGCTTCCCCTCCGGCCATGCCACCTCCTGCGGTGTTATGATTCTACTCGCTTTCATGTTGTGGAAGCGGGATCAATGGCAGTCATGGGCTTTTGCTTCACTGTTCGCACTGGCGGCCTATGGTCGCATCTATGGCGGTGTTCATTTCCCGTTCGATGTCTGGATCGGTCTGATGATTGGTCTGGCCTCTATGTCAGCTGCACAGCACTGGATGATGCGGATGCCCAAACGTGATTGGGAGAGCAGTGAATGGGCCTGGAAGGTGCCAGCCGTGATTATCATGATCGAAGCAGCTGTGCTTGGTCTCGGGTATAAGATGCAGCCATCCACTGCGACACTTCTGCCACTGATTGTGCCCATCGCTTCGCTGGTGATTCTAATGCAGTTCTGGAAAAGGAAGTTTAACCATGGCTGATGCAGTTGATGAGACCAAAGTTCATTTTGAACTGCTTGATCAGCCAGATCGGGTCGAGGGCATTGCCAAGCTTCTTTTAAGGCGTAATCGACTGGAGCCGCATGTCCTTATCCTATGCCCTGACCCTGCATTCATGGCCGCACTGGATGAACGCCTCTGGACGATTCATCCGGAATCGTTTCTGGCACATGGTGTTGCTGTTGAAGATGTTGAGAGTAATGCACAACAGCCCATTCTTCTGGCTACAGAAATCAACAGGGATAATCAGCCTCAAGTGGTGATTAACGGCTGTCTGGAAGTGCCTACCGATCTTTCAGGTTTTTCACATATTGTCGATTTTGTTGATGGTTGGGATGAGGGGTTGAAACAGGCGGCTCGTGAGCGTTTCCGTACCTACAGACAACTTGAAATGGAGCCGACCTATCTGGCAAGTAAGGCATCAGATTAATTTAAATCAGCTGTAAATTCTTATTATTCTTTGCTCATCGCGTCATGCTTTCGTACCATGCGGGCAATGAGCAAAGATCGCGACATCGATGATATTCTCGAAAGCCTCAATCAGCTTCTTCGCGAAGGCGAAAGTCACAATGATGATCATGTAGAGTCTGTTGAAGACCCTAAAACAGTGAAACAGCAATTGAGTGACCTTGAGGATGAGCTGACGGAGGTGGAGTCGATCAATGCGCTTCTCTCCGCTACTCCTGAGGTGACTGATACTGACACCGATTCAAAGGATGAAATTGAGGATGATACTTCAGGCACCGAGCCTGAAGCAGAAACTGCCGAATCGTGGGATCAGGATGAACCTGACGTGGGTGAATCTGGAGACAATGAATCTGAAGAGAATGATCCCGAAGAGGATGAGATATCGGATGACGGTGATCAGCGATTGAGCATCCACCGTGTAGTGCTGACCGAAGAGATGTTGGTGGATAATCCACAGCGAAGCCTACTTTCGTTAGTTGGCAACAGTGTCGACCATATTGCTGAGCAAGTGGATGAGGTTGTAGAGCCGGAAGAGGTGAGTGAATCTCAAGCTGAGCCTTCTATTGACCATGCCCTGATGGCTGAGCTGCTTGAGCGCATTAGCGATGATGTAATTCAGCAGTTGCCCATACTTATTAAATCATCGCTTGAACAACACCTGAATGACCTGGGTGAACAAGCAAATGATTCAACAGACCAGACAGAGGAATAGAACGTAATGAACCAAGTGAGTGAACCGGCCAAGAGTTATGATCCACAGGTGGTTGAACCTGCGGTCTCGGATCAGTGGCTGAACTCCGATGCCTTCAAGCCAAAGTTGGACGCTGATGAGCACTACAGCATTACACTGCCGCCACCGAATGTGACGGGCAGCCTGCATATGGGTCACGCCTTCTCCGACACCATTCAGGATATGCTGATTCGCTGGCAGAGGATGCAGGGTAAATCGGTTCTTTGGCAGTTGGGTCTGGATCATGCCGGTATTGCGACACAGATGGTGGTCGAGCGTCAGCTTGATGCCAAGGGTGTACACCGCCGCGATCTTGGGCGTGACAAGTTCATCGATAAGGTCTGGGAGTGGAAGGGCGAATCAGGTGGTATGATTCTGGGGCAGATGAAACGACTCGGCCTCTCACTTGATTGGTCGCGTGAACGTTTCACCATGGATGAAACCTCATCCAATGCCGTACGCGAAGTCTTCGTCCGTCTGTTTGAAGAGAACCTGATCTATCGTGGTAAACGTCTAGTAAATTGGGATCCTGTACTTGAAACAGCTGTCTCCGATCTGGAGGTGGTTCACGATGAAGAGCAGGGGCATTTCTGGCATATCCAATATCCCCATGCCGATGATCCATCCAAGCATGTGGTTGTAGCCACCACGCGTCCGGAAACGATGCTGGGTGATGGTGCTGTGGCAGTGCACCCCAGTGATCAGAGGTACAGGGATCTGATCGGTAAGGAGCTGGTGCTACCGCTTTGCAATCGCACCATTCCTGTTGTGGCTGATGAGTATGTTGATCCTGAATTCGGTACCGGTTGTGTGAAGATTACCCCGGCTCATGATTTCAACGATTATGAGGTCGGCAAGCGTCATGACCTGCCCTTGATCAATATCTTCACCAATCGTGCTCATATCAATGATGATGAGATCATCCCCGAACAATATCGCGGCCTTGATCGCTATGAGGCGCGCGAACGTATTGTTGCTGATCTGGAAGCTGAAGGGCTGCTCTACAAGGTGGAGGAGCATACTCATAAGGTAGGTCGTGGTGATCGCTCGCATGCGGTGATCGAGCCTTATCTGACTGACCAATGGTATGTCGCGATTCAAGAGCTGGCCGATCCCGCTATCAAGGCGGTTGAGGATGGTGATATCCGTTTTGTGCCGCAGCACTGGGAGAAGACCTACTTCGAGTGGATGCGCAATATTCAGGATTGGTGCATATCCCGGCAGCTCTGGTGGGGGCATCGTATTCCGGCATGGTATTGCGAGGCCTGCGATCACATCACAGTGAGCCGAGAGACACCGGAATGCTGTGGTGGCTGTGGCGGCACGGCGATCCGTCAGGATGAAGATGTGCTTGATACATGGTTCTCCTCAGGTCTCTGGCCGTTCTCTACCTTGGGTTGGCCTCAAGACACCAAAGAGATGGAGGATTTTTACTCCACTAATGTATTAGTGACAGGTTTCGATATCATTTTCTTTTGGGTTGCCCGCATGATCATGATGGGTAAGAAATTTACCGGTAAGGTTCCATTTAAGGATGTCTATATCCATGCGCTGATCCGTGATGCGCAGGGGCAGAAGATGTCCAAGTCCAAGGGTAATGTGATTGACCCGCTGGAGATCATCGAAGAGTACGGTGCGGATGCACTGCGCTTCACATTGGCGCACATGGCGACACCGGGACGCGATGTGAAGATGGATGTGAAGCGTATCGAGTCCAACCGCAACTTCATGAACAAGATCTGGAACGCTTCCCGTTTCGTTTTCATGAACCGCGAAGATGCCAAGCCCGATGCCAATGTTAAGCCTGAATCGGATGTGAATCGCTGGATTCTCTCTGAGCTCAATAGCACTGCGCGTGAAGTGGAGAAAGCGTTGGCCGAATACCGCTTTAATGAGGCGGCAGGAGCGCTTTATAACTTCATATGGGGCACCTATTGCGATTGGTATGTTGAGGCAGCTAAGGTGGCGCTCTACAAGGGTGATGCGGCTGAGAAGCGTGAAACCCAGATCGTCATGCTGACAGCGCTCGATGGCTGGCTGCGCCTGCTGCATCCGATCTGTCCGTTTATTACCGAAACCCTGTTCCAGGAGTTGCATGGTGAAGATGCTCGTCTGGTCACAGCTGATTGGGCTGGTTCATACGCTTCTGATGAGAAGGCTGTCACACGCATGAACCGTGTCATGGAAGTGGTTACGGCGATTCGCTCCATTCGTGGAGAGATGAATGTCTCTCCAGCCAAGAAGATTGTGGCGAAGATTGCGGCTTCGGAGGCTGTGCGCAACGAACTTGAGTGTGAGCAACGAGTGTTAATGAGTTTGGCACGTCTGGAGTCACTGGAGTGGTTGCCAGAGGATGCCAATGTCGATGGTGCTGCTGTAGCACCGCTCTTCGGAGCGACAGTCTATCTGCCGCTCAAGGGGCTGGTTGATGTGGCTGAAGAGCTATCGCGAATCGAGAAGAATGTCGCCAAGGTAGAAAAGGATGTGGCCGGCCTTGAAGGTAGGCTCTCCAATCAGAAATTCGTCGATTCGGCTCCTGAGGCCGTAGTTGCCAAAGTACGTAGTGATCTGGATGAGAACCGCTCTAAGCTTGAAGAGCTGAAGTCTGCTGCGGAACGTCTGAAAGCACTCTAATCCAATTTCGTATTTTGCTCTAAATCATAAAAGGCTTGCTTTATGCAGGCCTTTTTTTACATTGGATGATGGGCGAGCGGAAAAGGGAAGGTAAACACTTTCGTGGGGGGAGTGAACTTTGCTAATTCGATATTGTGTTATGGCCACGATGCTGTGGGCATCAATTGGTCAGCTTCATGCTGCTGAATCAGGCCCAAGGGCTTATCAAAATGTGCCGACAGGCATCAATCTTGTTCAACTATATTATAAAAACAATGAGACCCGAGGGTCCCAAATCGTTACAAGCGATCTTGAGGTGCTGCGTTATTATCGCTATTTCGATTTTTTCGGCAATGTTGCGCTTGTCGGTGGTTATCTTCCCTTTGCGCAGGCTAAGCTCTCGATACCGGCGCTCGGACTCAATAAAGAGACCTCAGGCCTAGCAGATCCGGCGCTGGTGTTCGGGTTTGATTTTTATGGCGCACCTGCCATCTCTATGGATGAGTATAAGGATTGGGTGCAGGAGACGATTCTGGGCTTTTCAGTGCAGATATCAGTTCCTCTGGGACGTTATAATAAAACCAGCATTCTCAATCTGGGTGCCAACCGCTGGATGTTCAAGCCGGAGTTGGCGATATCACACCAGTTTGGAACTTCCGGCCTCTATTTTGAGACGTATCTAAATTATCACTTCTATACAAAGAATCGTGCTTATTTGGGTAATAACATTAAAGATCAGAATGGGCAGTGGGGCATTGATGCTCATCTGGCATATGAGTTTATGCGAGGCGCTTTCGTAAGTATTGATTATTTCAATACCTGGGGTGGTGAGACAAAGATCAATGGCGTGTTGCAGGGCGACAGGCTGCGTGACTCCAAATTAGGTGCAACGTTCAAGATGCCTCTTTCTCGATCTCTGGCTGCTGAATTCCGCTATAGCGATGATCTGGATACAAAGAGTGGGAACAAAACCAGAAGTGCACAAGTGAGACTGCAATATGTCTGGTAAGTCGATTTACATTCTACCATCGTGGCGCTGATGAGTGTTGATGATACAAAGCTGCATGAGGTCATTGCGCTGATCTATGAAGCAGCGGCTGATCCCGACTTATGGCCAAATCTTCTCGATCAGATGGCCGATCATGTAACGCTTGAGTTGGCCTTGGGGAACGACACTGAAGAGAGTCTCTCAGAAGGGGCTGGAATCAGGAATGTGCTCACTAAACATTTTAAAAGAGCCACACAGATCAATAAAAAAATAGTCAGGCTTAATGAGCATCTTGAGGCGTCAACCTCAATTCTTGATCGATTGCCATTGGGTGTTCTGTATGTCGAATCAGGTGGCAACGTAGTCTTTGCCAACCAAAGAGCGCGTATTGTCTTTGATCAAGATTATGACATTGCAATAGAAAAAGAGCGTCTGGTCACTTCCTCAAGTACAGTGAACCGGAAAATTTATCGCTATATTGATGAAGTACTATTAGCTCCCGAGACGACTGGGAGAACGGTTAAAATCGGTAGCGGCGAGAGTGACGCTCTTTCCCTGTTGATATCCTCGTTGGATTCGATGCGAATGAAACAACCCGAAGGAAATCGATATGCACTGGTTTTGATAGCAACGCCCAATGCCCCTTTTCATGTGACTCAAGAGGTTCTACAGAATCGTTATGGTCTTTCTCCAGCCGAAGCCAGGTTTTCTTTGGCTTTGCTTGAGACAAATAGTGTGGACGAAGCGGCAAAGCAGCTGACGATTACAAAACATACTGCCCGGTCTCATCTGAAATCAATTTTCCAGAAAACAGATGTGAATAAGCAGTCTGAATTGATTAAAAAAATCCTGATCAGCCCTGAGGCACTGATTGCCGATTCAAGCCGTTCGGCTGTAGCACCGATCTCAAATGATAAGCCGTGGTATGAGATGGGTAAACGAGAGCGCTATATTAGGTTGTACGATGGACGCAAGCTCGGATTTGCCGAGTACGGTGATCCTGATGGGGTACCGGTCATTGTGCATCATGGATTTCCTGGATCAAGGTTACAGACACACCCTGATGAAGAGATTTCTATTCAGGCAGGTGTAAGGCTGATTGTACCTGATAGACCAGGGATGGGCCTTTCAGATTTCAAGGAAAAAAGACAGGTCATCGATTGGTCTGAAGATATCAAACAATTGGTAAATCAGCTTGAAATCAGACGATTTGCGACGATAGGCCTGTCAGCAGGAGGTGGTATTTATGCTCTTCAATGCGCATCTGCGATCCCAGACTATATATCCACTGTCCATCTGGTTTCGACGCGATGTGTTTTCTCTTTGATGAAGCCTGCGCCATCTGTACGACCACTTATGGGCATGGCTCGCAGGGCTCCCACACTGTTTTATCAATATCTGAAGATTATGGGCGAGAGTGTGAAAAAGAACCCTAGTGCTTATCTTGAGCGACGCATGTCTGACTTTTCCGAAGTGGACCGATCGTTTTTGAAAACTCCGCAAGGTAGAGATTTTTATCTGGATCCTTTGATAGAGGCGTTAAGGAATGGGCCGAAAGGTATCGCATGGGATCTTTCCCTCGGCATGCAGGATTGGGGCTTTTCTCCCGAAGAAGTGGGGCTCCCTGTCAAGATATGGCATGGCACAGACGATATGATCGTCCCATTGGAAGAGGCTGAGGCTCTTGCCGGATTATTGCCAAATTGCTCAACTTCTTTCATAGAAGGGGAGGGGCAATTTATGTTTATGAGTCATTGGAAGAACATTCTTGATGAAATTGTTCAAGAACATCACTTGTCTGAATAACACCTTATCTATTTCAACACCTGTTTCTTGATCTAGAAAAGCCACTTTCACATCTAATTCGATATTTTTTTAAATATCCCCTGTTTGGGGGATGTGCCCTTTTTGAGGCACTCTAAAATTCTTCGCAGTTGAGAGTTGTGGAGGTTTTATGGAGAGGGCTACCAAGTGGGTCCATTTCTATTATCTGATCCTTGATTACTTCAAGAGGATGAGAGGAAAGGGAGAATATCAAGATGACTCAGTCTATTGAGACAGGGTTGAATCAGAAGATGAAAATTGTGGTTGTCGATGACGATGCGCTAGTGCTGCGTGTTCATGCAGAGATGTTGAAATCAATGGGGTATGTCCCTTTTACGTTTGAATCCCCCGAAGATGCACTGAAATATCTACGTGAATATCGGAAGCACGTCAGCATGGTGATTTCTGATTATCGAATGCCGGAGATGAACGGACTCGAGTTTATTGGAAAGTTCCGGGATTTCGATAGTCATACCCCTGCTACGATTCTTACTGCATTTGCTTCTGAAGTGGATAAGAAAATTGCAGAAAATTGCAATGTGAAAGTCATTCATAAGCCGATTCGAATGCATGTTCTTGGGAAGCATGTTGAATCGTCTCTATCAAAAATGAAACAGCTGATTTCTACCTGTTAATCATAATGGATTTTAGGCCTTTATGATGCTGGAAAGGTGGGGACATGGCCCCGCCTTTTTTGTTTAAACTGTTGAGTGAGGGCCTTATCAGGCTATGATGCCAGCTGATTTTCTTGTGAGGAGTTCATATGCCGAGTTTTGATGTTGTTTCCGAGATTGATATGCAGGAGATGGATAACGCTGTAAATCAGGTAAAGAAGGAGCTGGCGACACGCTTCGACTTTAAGGGTAGCAATTCATCCATTGAACTTGAAGATCAGGGCATCACTGTGCTTGGGGATTCGGTTAACAGGGTCAACACGATTACCGAAATCCTTCGAGCGAAGCTGGTGAAGCGGAAGCTTGATGCCAAGTGTCTTGACTATGCCGACATGGAAGATGCCAGCGGTAGCAACAAGCGGCAGAAGGTTGGCATCAAGAAGGGTGTTACGACTGAACTGGCCAAGAAGATTGTTAAAAAAATCAAAGATGAAAAGATGAAGGTACAGGCAGCTATTCAGGGTGAGCAGGTACGAGTGACCGGCAAGAAGCGTGACGATCTTCAGCAGGCGATGGCACTGGTACGCAGCATGGATGCAGATCGCCCGCTATCGTTCACTAATTTTCGTGATTAACCCGTTGCTCCTTTTGTCTATTCCTGTGAGATAGGCTACATTCTTTGCCTGAAAGTTAACGACAGTGACTGTTTTTAGAGGTGTTGGAGGGTTAGATGGCGAAGCAAAAGGAGAAGGTTCCATCTACGGTAGATGGAATGGAGGTTTCCCAAGAGCTTAGACAAGCTCTTGAAAATGATTCAACAATGGAGCTTCTCACCAGTGGAGAGGGCTCTATTCTCCCGCAGCTCGCAGCCGCACGCCCTCTCAACCAACTCGATAGAACACCGCTTGACCTAGATGCCATCATTGAAGACGTTGCTCATGTCATTGCGACAACACCGGACCACTACAAATGCATCATGTTTACCGATCTGGTCGGCTCGACCCAGTATAAACGCGAAATGGGCCACACCAAAGGGTTCATGCGCAACCGTATGTTCTGCGATATCTGCGAGCAGGCAGTTGTTCGTAATAGGGGAACCGTGGTTAAGCGTTTGGGTGATGGTGTCATGGCCGTATTTGAGACTGCCATTGATGCAGTGCTAGCGGCGATGTTGATGGTCGACAGTATCGAAGGTGAGCGCAAGAAGCTTAAAAAGATTGTCGGCAAGATGGATTGCCGAATCGGTATTACTTGTGGTTACGTTAAAGAGATTCCCGGTGCTTCCAAAGATTATATTGGGCACGCGATGGATAAAGGTGCCCGAATTGAAGGCGCTGCACGCACCAATCAGGTGCTAATTGACGAGATTGTCTATGGCCTGATCCACACCAAGATCCGCGACTACTCCGATGATATTGTCATCGGTTCTCCTCGCAACCTGACCCTGAAAGGGATTGGTGTTAGCACCCTTTATGAGGTCTCACCGAAGTCTCGTGGATTGGTGGGTAGCATGGGTTATAAAATGCGCCACCTCTTTGATTAATGTTAAAATCATACCCCGACTGAAATAACCCTATCAAGATTAAGGCTGAGGTTTGCGTGGTACGGCTTTACACCTCCGAACTCAATGTCTAGTTTCCCATTGATTGATCTATAACCCGCAGGGAGGTTTTTAATGAAAGTACGTGACGTAATGAGCAGTGAAGTGGTTTCCATTTCAAGAGGTGACACACTGCATACAGCTGTTTCGCAGATGGTGATGCATAACAGTGCACAGGTTACTGTTGCTGATGACGACGGAAAGCTGATCGGAATTGTGACTGTTCGTGATGTGATGTTGCCGCTCTATCCAGAGCAGGGTGACTATGTTCATGATAGCCTGCATGCGCGTGATTTTGAGGCGATGGAAGAGAATTATACGAAGGTTCTGGCCATGACAGCTGGTGATGTAATGACAGCCAATCCGGTGCATGTTTCACCTGATGACTCTATTTTGAAGGCAGCCTCTTTTATGGGTCTGAAAAATCTGCGTCGTATTCCAGTAGCTGTTGATGGGAAACAGGTTGGACTTCTCAGTATCGAGAACATCAACAACGCGCTGTTCCTGAATCGCTAAGCTATTCTAATATTGATTGATAAAGAGGGTCGCTTTTGCGGCCCTCTTTCTTTTTGTGCGGCGGCAAAACATCGTAAGCCACAACGCCGGCGGATTTGTGCCGCTGTAGTAAAAAAATATACGGCAGGAAGCCCTGCCGGATAAATCAAGTTGACCTCTTCTCGCATGCTTCTACCATGCTGTCTCTATGATTAAAGCCGATCAGCTTTGCAGAAAATTTGGCGAAACCTACGCGGTTGAGGCGCTGAGCTTTCATGTTCGCAAAGGTGAGGTGATGGGGTTGCTGGGGCCGAATGGTGCCGGCAAATCGACCACCATGAAGATGCTGACATGTTTCTTGCCCCCCTCATCCGGCGAAGCCTCCATTGCCGGTGTTTCTCTGCAGGATAGTTTGGAAGTACGTCGAAAGGTGGGTTACCTGCCGGAGAATGCTCCTTCCTATAGCGATTTAGATGTCCGCTCGCACCTCAAATTTGTCGGTACCATGCATGGACTGCAGGCGGCAACGCTAACCGATCGTATCAGTGAGATGGGCCGGGCATGTGGCCTGGATCAGGTGATGCATCGCAGAATTGATGAGCTCTCCAAGGGTTTCCGGCAACGTGTCGGTCTGGCGGCCAGTATGCTGCATGATCCTGAATGCCTTATTTTTGATGAACCAACGACAGGGCTTGATCCCAATCAGATTGTAGAAATCCGTCATCTGATTCGTCGTGTTGGCGAGAAGAAGACAGTGCTGCTCTCTTCACACGTGCTGCCGGAGGTAGAGGCCGTTTGTGACCGCATGATGATTATTGATCAGGGGCGTTTGCAGGTGATCGGAACTTCGGCCGAACTGGCACGACAGGCAGAGGGCGAGTCGGTGCTCAATGTCCGTTTCAAAGAGAGTGGTGAGAGCGCCATTAGACTTCTGATGCAGGAGTTTCCTGGGCTTGAGGTGAAGGCTGGAGATATACCTTTTTCCTACACGCTTCTTCATTCTGAACCCGATATGCCGCTGGCAGAAAAATTGTTCCACGCATCTGTTTCCTCAGAAAGTGTGATTCTTGAGATGCAATCGAAACAGACAACACTGGAAGATATCTTCCGTAAGCTGACAGGGGGTGAGAAGTGAACCGGATGATGGTGATCAGCTGGAAAGAGTGGCGTGTAGCGATGGATACACCTCTCGGATATGTCGTAGCCGTTGCCTTTCTTCTTGCGACTGGTTTTTTCTTTGGTAATCACCTCTTTCTGGCCGGGCAGGCTGAGATGCGCGGATATTTCAATGTGATGCCGTTGCTGCTGATGTTTTTTATCCCCGCAATGACCATGCGCATGCTCTCTGATGAACAGCGCAGTGGCACATTTGAATTGTTGGCAACGATGCCGATTCGCACCATTGATATTGTCCTTGGAAAGTTTGTCGCGGTGATGTTGCAGGTCTCCGTGCTACTTGCTCTAACCCTCTTCTATCCGGCAACACTGTCATTGATCGGTAATCTCGATAGTGGGCAACTGTTTGCCGGTTATCTGGCACTCTGGCTACTGGCTGCCGTTTACATCGCTATTTCACTCTATGCCTCAGCTCTGACAAACCATGCTGTGGTCGCTTACGTCATCGGCTTTGGCATGCTGTTCGGACTTTTTATCATGACTCAGGCGATGGTCACCTTCTCTCCTGCTAGTCAGGATTTCATCACTGCACTATCACCCATTACTCACTATCAGTTGATGTTGCGTGGTGTGATTGGCCTAGACGATATGGGTCTGTTTCTGTCGGCTACAGCTATTTTCCTGACTCTGACATGGTTTCAGCTTGAGCGCAGGCGGTGGCGCTGATGGATGAGATGATGAAGCTGCAGGATAACCGCAGAGCAGTCCGTACCCGGACATGGATGACGCTGTTGGCTGTCGTGACGGTAGCGCTGCTGCTGTTTTTAGCGACCTCGCTTTCACACCTGCACAGCGACTGGACAGAGGGGCAGATTTATACGCTCTCTGACTCGACACTCTCTGTGGTGGAGAAGCTTGAGGAGCCGATCCTGATTCGCGCTTACATTACCTCCGGACTGCCACAGCCTTATGGGCGTTTGAAGGTATTTATTGAGGATATGCTGCGCGCCTACCATGAAGCAGGTCATGGTAATCTTGGTTTTGAAGTAATCGATCCATCCGGGGATGCCAACCAGTCGATGGCTCTCAACGCCATGAAGATTCCGAAGGTGCAGGTGCAGGTGGTTGAGGATGATCAGGCGCAGGTGAAGCAGGGCTATCTGGCTATTGTGATTGAGTATCTCGATAGTAAGGAGATCATTCCGGTTGTACAGAGCGAAGAGGGCTTTGAGTATCTACTGACACGTAAGATCAAGAAGCTTACCGGTAAAGGGCGAAGCAAGATCGGCATTCTTAGTGGCTTCGGTGCAGCTGGCCTATATCAACTGCGCAGATTGCAGGAGCTTGTGCGTGATGATTATGAACTGGTCGAAGTGGACGGCGAGAAGGATACCATTCCATCCGACATCTCTGTCATGGTGGTTGCCGGTATGGAGAAGCAGCCATCCGAGAGTTTCCGCTATCACCTTGATCAGTTTCGTATGCAGGAGGGCCATGGCCTTTTGCTTCTTGCTGGCAATGCCAAGCCGATGCTCTCAAACGGCTTTCATGTACAGCCGGTTGATGCCAATGCGAATAGCTGGCTGAAAGAGGATCTTGGTGTTGCCATTGATC
>Ga0316187_10003652_pt1 | contig 13359 bp, 6 predicted proteins | sample CroRivburrow1_MG_FD_204927 | JGI IMG/M metagenome (GOLD analysis project Ga0316187, IMG submission 204927) | Coastal sediment microbial communities from Maine, United States - Cross River worm burrow 1 | ecosystem: Environmental > Aquatic > Marine > Coastal > Sediment | place: USA: Maine...
CTGGTCATCCATGGGTCACGAGGGCGAGGAAGCAAGCCGACTGGCCGCTTTCGAACCGTTCCGGGTGGACGAGAAGCTGCTCGATCGGGCATCGGGCGACGTACTGTTCATGCACTGCCTGCCGGCACACCGGGGCGAGGAGATCAGCGAATCTCTGCTCGACGACCCGCGCGCCTGCGTTTTTCGCGAAGCCGGCAACCGCCTGCACAGCCAGAAGGCCCTGCTCGAGTTCCTGCTCGCCTGACGCCCGCGACCGCAGCGCTTCTGCACCTTATTCTCCACTTCTGGCCTGAACGGCCTGCACCCTGTCCTGCCCGGCACGGAAGCCGGCAATCCCGCGGCTTACATTGACCGTGTGAACAGGAGACAGCAGATGCAGGTAAGACTCGCAAACAACGACAGACAACCGGACCCCCGGCAGCACGCGGCCTTGGTCGCGCTGCGCTCACAGCTGGAAGCCAGGCTGCTGGCCCATCGATGCGGCTGGCAATCGCTGGACGATATCCGGGTGAAGAAGCTGGAACTGGCGCTGAAGGCCGTGCTGGCGGAGCTGGGTCAGCCGGATCCGGCTGAGGCCCTCATCCGAAAAAACTGAGCTCAGATGCGCAGATCTTCGAGCGGCAACGGCTTGGCGATCTGATAGCCCTGGGCGTAGTCCACGCCGATTTCCTTGAGTCGATCCAGCACTTCCTGGTCTTCAACGAACTCGGCGATGGTCTTCTTGCCCATGTAGTGGCCGATCTCGTTGATCGAGCGAACCACCGCATAGTCGCCTGGATTATTGGCGATGTCTTTGACGAACACGCCATCGATCTTCACGAAGTCCACCGGCAGGTTACGCAGGTAGGAGTAGGAAGACAGGCCGGTGCCGAAATCATCCAGCGAGAACTGACAGCCGATTATCTTCATGCGGTTCATGAAGTCCACGGCATTGTCGAGATTGGCGATGGCAGCGGTTTCGGTGATCTCGAAGCAGACCTTCGAGGTGGGCGCCTGACTCTTGGAGAACTGCTCCAGAACGAAATCCGGGAAAGTCTCGTCGTTAACCGAGTGTCCGGACACGTTGATTGAGAAGCCGCCAAAGTGGTCGAGCTTGTCCCGGTTGATACTCATCCAGTGGAACACCCGCTCGATCACCCAGCGATCGATAGCCGTCATGCGGTTGTAGGTTTCCGCCGCGATGATGAATTCGGTGGGCGGCATGGTGTCGCCGAGTTCATCGATCATCGTGAGCAGAATTTCGTAGTGCTGCTCATCGCTGCCCACACCCGGCTGTAGCGCACCGTTCATGATCGGCTCGATCCGCTGACAGTTCAGAATCAGCCGGTCTTCTTCCAGCGCCTTGTCAAGCTGGGTTACCCACTCCATCACGCCGTGCCGGCGCATCATGGTGGCGTCACCGAGTTCGTATTCCTGGAGCCGGTTCCGGCCCGCGTCCTTGGCCGTGTAGCAGGCCTCGTCGGCGTACTGCATGGCGATATCCACGCTTTCCATGGTCTGATCGACAAACACCAGGCCCATGCTCGCGGACAGGTTGTACATCCGGCCATCCCACTCGAAGCGGGCCTTGCGGACGCTGTTCAAGAGGTCCTCAGCCAGGTCTCTGGCTTCCTGCGTTTCCACCCCTTCCACCAGCACGCCGAACTCGTCACCACCGAGGCGGGCAATCTGCACCGGACGGTTGGACAGGGATTTCACCAGCTCATCGGCGATCATCTTCAAAAGCTCGTCGCCTGCCGTATGGCCGCTGGTGTTGTTGACGATCTTGAACTGATCCAGATCCAGATAGAGGAGCGCGTGCTGGCTCTCATCGGCCTTGGCGTGCTGTATGGCCGTATCCACGAAACGCTCGAACTCTTTGCGATTCAGCAGCTGGGTAAGGTCATCGTGGCTCGCCTGGTAGGCCAGCTGATTGTGCATGTTCTCCAGCATGCGCTGGGAGGCCCGCTCCATCAGCGGCAGATCGTAGTCATCGAGCAGGGTGATCTCACCTTTGTGCAGACCATCCGCCATTTCCCGGAGGGTCAACTCCCGGTTCTTGATGCCTTTGCGATTCACCAGCACGAAAGCTGACGATTCGTCGCCAACGAAAGCAACGGTCAGGATCAACGGCCGGCCCTGTGGGTCGGCCGCGGCCATCCACTCACCCACCTGCACACGCTTGGCCCGCTCTACGGCCTTGGACCAGCTCGAGCGGATCTCCTCGTCGTCGGACTCTATGACCGGTTCGACTTCAGGCAGCAGCCCGTCCAGGCCCAGGGCATCGGGCACACCGCTCGGCTCCACCGGCGAGAAGCTCACATCGGACTTCTTGCCCGTGGTATCACCCACCAGCGCGGACGACAGGGACATCACCAGCGGGGTGCGCTTGCTGGGATCGAAGGAAATGCTGTTCAGCCCGTTGACCACCCGCTTCAGCAAGGTATCGGGATCCACGTAGGCGTCGCTGCCCTCTTCGATCCTGCCGTCGAGCTGGCCCCAGAGTTGATCGATCAGTCCCACCTGATCCTGGAACTCGTGGCTGTCTGCACCTTTTCTCAGGTGCGTGTGCACCAGCAGATTGCGCCAGCCCGGATTCAGCAGCTCGAGCAACAGGTCGGGGACTTCCTTGCCGGAAATCCGCTCGTCCATCTCGTCGAGCACGGCCCGGCGGGCCCGCGCCAGTTTCTGCTGTCCCTCACTGGCACGGACAGTACGTTCAATGTTGCCGCGGTAGGCCCGGGTCTGCTTGTCGACCAGCGGGTTCAGCTCGTCGACAACTTCTGAGAAGACTTCCGGGTTCTCGTCGTACTCGGTGACCACCTTCTTGAGGAGCTCGTCGACCCGCTTGCCGACCTCACGGTCGATGCCTTCCCGGATGTCTTTCTGGTTACCCAGGCGGCCCAGCTGGTTGAGCATCTGCATCGCGTCGTGCGGACCCTCATCGGGCTGCAGGAACTGGGGATCACGGGCCGCCAGCTTGTTCAGGGTAATTTCGAGCCGGGAAATCCATTCCCGTATGCCTTCGGTCAGGAAGGAGTCTTCCTGCAGGGAGTCGACCAGAGACTCCATCACGTTCAGGGTGTCGTAGTCTTCCTCGTTGAGCCGCTTGCGATCGCCGTGCTTGCTCTGCAGCAGTTCCACCAGTCGAGGCCGGACGCGAACGTCCGCCAGCGACGCTTCGTCGCCCAGCTCGGTCTCGATCGTGGACAGTGCCGAAAGAATGTCTGTGGTATCGAAGGTGTCTGTGGCTGGCGTATTCGGCGAGGCCAGGATGGAATCCACTTCCTGACCCAGCATCTCCCGGCTGCGCCGGTCGACGGTGAGCAGGCTGCGGGCGGTGCGGTAGACATCGCGGCTCTTGGCTGCCGGTTCGACGAATGGGTTGTGATCCACACGCGGCGCTGCCGGACTGATACCGTCCGCCGCCATGGTGGCTTCACGAACCGCCGTATCCATTTCCTGATAGGCCTCGGGCTCCACCCGCACGCCGGAGGGTGTACGCGGCACCGACATTCTATGCAGCGAATCTCTGAGCTCCTCCACCGATGGGAACGCGCCGCTTTCCTCCAGCATCTGTGCCAGCGCGGCATAGAGGTTGCCAAGCATGGGCATCAGTGCGGATTCGAAGCAGCGGTATACATCCTGCTTGACCACCCGGCGGAATTCGAATTCCTTGATAGCATCGTCGAAAGACCAGGTGAGCACAGACGGCCCGACCGGAATCACGTCTTTGTGCGTCCAGGGCTTGGCGACCAGGCCCAGCTGCGCCCGGAGATCGAGCAGCGTATCCGTGTAGCGGTTCTCCGCTTTGGAAACGATCTCGGCGACCGCCAGCCATTCCTCGAACTGCTCCGTGTCGACCAGCTCGAGCTTTGAGGTGCTGCCCGTCTCCCGACGCCGGCGACGTTCCAGCACGTCTTCGAGCTCGGAAATCTGGTCGATCTGCTTCAGCGCGTCACCGATGAAATCATGGCGAATGCGATCCTGGTTCTTCTCGATGAGCTCCAGGCCTTCGAAGTACATGGCCTGCATCGCGTTGGTGCCGGCATCCCGGGCCTTGACCAGCAGCTCGTTGTCGACGATGCCGAAGAATTGCGTGCAGATACGATCCAATGCCCGTTGGGTCACCCGTCGCAGGCGGTTCTTGATCTCTCCGGCAGCTTCGTCGCTGATGCGCCGATCCCGCAGCAGCTTGTCGGGTATCTCCTGATGCTCAGCGTCAGGCTGTGCACCTTCGGCCGTGGAGCCGGTTTGTGCCTGGGCGTCACCCGCCGTGCTTTCGCTGAACTCTCCTTCGACGATGTTGCCCGCCTCAGCGGCGGATCGGGCAAGCATGCCAGAGGCGATGGCGAACTCGATCAGGGAGCCGAACGCTTCATCCGGTACCCCTTCGTCGAACCGTACGCCAATGCCGTTACCCGCATCCGTGACCCGGGCAATGGTGGCCTTGGTGCGGTAGTGGCGCTGACCATTCGGCGTGGCGACGGAAAAGTGCAGGGCAACCTGCTCGCCAGGGTTCGCTTCGGCACCGGTGGCAGCCAGCGACCGGGAACCGCCAGTTCCGGTGAGCAGCATTCCTTCCTGGCAGAAATCGCGGATCGTGCACAGCCAGGAGCGACCCTCATTAGGGTGCACGAGTGCTGACAGGGATATGGGTTGCCGCGGGTACTTCCGGCGATTCACGCTTGCAGTGTCCATCTGCGAAATCGCCTGGACATTACCCGATCTGGCTTGACTCGTCACGCTAACCTCCTAGCACCCGCGCACGGTTTGGTCACGCCCTTGAGATTTGGCCGCATAAAGTGCCCGATCTGCGCGCTGGATCACATCTTCGAGCCGTTCTCCCGGCCGAAAAGCCGCCAGCCCGATGGAAACCGTCTGCCGGTAATCCGGGTCTTCAGGGATCATGGCAAGGAAGCGCGTACGTTCGCACAGGCGCCCGGCAACACGTTCAGCCATCGATTCATCCGCGCCGACCAGAACGAGAAGAAACTCCTCGCCACCCAGTCGGGCCACGAAATCAACGGAGCGCACAACGCTCTTCGCCACTTCGGCAAAATCGCGCAGCACTCGATCTCCGACCTGATGACCATAACGGTCATTGATTCGTTTGAAGTGATCCAGGTCGCAGTAACACAAGGTAAATGAAAGATGGCCCCGGTCCGCGAGGTCCTTCTGACGGCCGAGAACGTCCATGATATAGCGACGGTTATAGAGCCCGGTCAGCTCATCACGCATGGCGATCTCGGAGAGCTGCGCCATGGCCTCGTTGAGGCGATCGCGGCGCCGCTCGAAAGCGGTTCTGAGCGCCGTTACTTCCGAGGCAAGATAAGCCATGACCGCCAACATGCAGGTGAACGCAAGCAGTATCTCGCCTTCGAAAGCGACGTCCGCCCAACCCATCAGAACCAGGACGCCGTCGCTGACGAGGTAGGCAGCCCAGGTGATGACCGCAATTTGCAGCATGCGCGCCCGGGACAGATGCAGCGAGGCGTAAAGCACGCCGAACAGCGGCACCACGAGCAGCAGCAGGCGCATCAGGCTGGGCACGAGCACCGCGGTCAGCACCACGCCGAGGTTGCACCAGAGCGCCTTGGAGAAAGTCAGCGTGCCGGCATCGAATCGACCGTGGTTTGCATCGGCAAAAAGCAGGACAATAAAACCGGTCATCCAGATGCCTAACAGGAGCGCGAACGCCGAACCGGTAATCCGAAGCTGGCCGTCGTCCAGCAGCGAAACGCAGAAAAGGGCATAGACGATCAGGCCGGCGATCACCAGCAAAGTACGGTTCGTTCTGTTCACGCCAAGCTCGGCGATGGACAGCAACAAGATCGGCTCCGGGGTTGGTTCAGATAGAGCCGCTATCTTAAGTTTGCGCCGTTGGCCTCAGGTGATGCGTTGTAAGGGGCTTGTGGCACGCCGTATCCCGCCCTGCTCAGAGCAGAGAGCGCTCGACCGCTCTACGCCAGCCGGTTAGCAGCCGCTCACGCCTGAGCGCTTCCATCTCCGGCTGAAACTCCCGGTCGAGCCCCCACATGCGGGTCGCGGTGGCCAGATCGTCCACCAGAGAGCCGCCCACTGCAGCCAGCACGGCTGCGCCGAGCGCGGTGGTTTCCACGTTGACGGGGCGCTCGACGGGGCAGTCGATCATGTCGGCCAGAAACTGGCACAGCCAGTCGTTGACCACCATGCCGCCATCGACGCGAAGTTTGCCCACGTCAGCACCATCCCGGGTCATGGCCTCCACGAGTTCCACAGTCTGGTAGGCAACGCTGGCAAGCGCCGCCGTGATCAGATGATCGCGCTCGGTGTCCAGGGTCATTCCGGAGAACAGCCCCCGGGCATCAGGCGCCCAGTGCGGCGCGCCGAGGCCGGTGAAGGCCGGCACGAGGTAGACCCCCCGGGTGTCGCCGCCGGTGCGGCGTGCGGCGGCCTCGGTTTCATGTGACTCGGTGATCAGACCGAGCTGATCCCGGAGCCACTTGACGGCGACGCCAGCCGAAAAAATGCTGCCTTCCAGGGCATAGGTCGGTTTGCCATCCAGCTGGTAAGCGATCGTGGTGAGCAGCTGCTGATCGGAACGTACCGGCGTGGCGCCGGTATTGGTCATCAGGAAGCAGCCGGTGCCGTATGTGCTCTTCACCATGCCGGGCTCGAAGCAGGCCTGGCCGATCAGCGCCGCCTGCTGATCGCCGGCCACGCCAAGAACAGGAATGGCTGCACCGAACCACTCCGGATCGGCCATGCCGAAATGTCCGGCGCTGTCTTTCACCTCCGGCAGCACGCTGTCGGGAATCCCGAAGTAGTCGAGCATGGGAGTAGACCAGGACTGCTCGTTGATGTCGTAGAGCATGGTCCGTGAGGCATTGGTTGCATCGGTAACGTGGACGCCGCCCTTGGTCAGCCGCCAGACGAGATAGCTGTCCACCGTGCCGAAGCAAAGCTCCCCACGGGAGGCCAGACGGGCGGCCTCCGGCACCTCCTCCAGCAGCCAGGCGAGCTTGGAGCCGGAAAAATAGGGGTCGATGACCAGACCCGTGCGCCCGGCAACTTCATCACGCATGCCGTTGGCCTGCATGTCTGCACAGCGGGCCGCCGTCCGACGGTCCTGCCAGACGATGGCGTTGTGCAGTGTTTTACCCGTGTTGCGATCCCAGACCAGCGTTGTCTCACGCTGATTTGTTATACCAATCGCGGCAACGTCCTTGCCTTCAAGCCCCGCTTTGTCCAGCGCGTCCCGGCCGGCCTGGAGGCTCGTGCGCCAGAGCACTTCCGGGTCCTGTTCCACCCAGCCATCCGCCGGGAAGACCATGTCGAACTCGTGCTGAACCGCTGAAAGCATGCGGCCCTGGGTGTCAAAGAGGATGACCCGGGAGCTGGAGGTTCCCTGGTCGATGGCCATGATGTGACTCATTTTAGGCGGCTACCAAGACAATCGGGAAACACAATATATAGTGGTCGCCCGAAACGGGCCATCCAGCCCCGGTTCAGGCGCTAAAACACGCAAAGATCCGCCTGCCGAAGCGGGCGATATCACCTGTTTCCAGCCGTCCACAGGCCATGCACCGGTCACCCACAAGTTATCCACAGCAAGTTCACCGCTCATCCCTTGCAACGGGGAAAGCTTAGGTTTAACTTGTGCGCTCTTGGACGTGAAAACCCAAGATGTTGAGGTTGACGGAGCACCTTGACACCAGAAGCGGTGATTTCGAACGATCGGAGTCAGCGGGTTGTGAAGCAGGATTAGAGCCAATTCCCGGTGAATAAAATTGGACCGAGTCAATAAACCGGCCGGATCCAAGGGCGCTTTTTCTCTTCAGCCGCTCTCTACAGCAAAGTAGACAACACCGTTCTGGCAGCGTAATCGCTCAGGCTGGCTTTTCGGCAACCTGCGTCAGTATCCGCTACCCCAACATGTAGGAATCCAGCGGATTCCAGTTTCAGATAAGAAGTTAGACAAGAAAATTCCAGAAATATGTTCGGAGGGGACGCATTTCTGTGAGCGCGCATCATCGTCATCCTGCCAGTCCCGGCACAGGTCGGTCCGGATTCCTTCCTGATCCGCATCTCCGGGAGCTGATGATGGCCAGCGAGGTTCACGGACATCGTCCAACCACCGACAACAGCCCATCGGGGAGTAGAAAACCGACAATGCACACCGAATCTGATTCCAGCTTCGAACCCACCCTCGGCGGTCCGACCCGGTCCGGAAACGCCACCCCCAGCGAAAGCGCATCCCCCCTGTCACCCGCGATCGCGGCCACTGCACCTGGCCAGATACGGGTGATCAAACGGAACGGCACGGTCGTCCCGTATACGGATGACAAGATCGCGCTCGCCCTCACCAAGGCTTTCCTGGCGGTGGAAGGCGGCACGGCCGCGGCATCGCCGCGGATCCGTGAGCTGGTGGGCCACCTCACCGAGCTGGTGACCGGCACCTTCAAGCGCCGCTTCCCGTCCGGTGGCACGCTGCACATCGAAGACATTCAGGATCAGGTCGAGCTGGCGCTCATGCGCTCCGGCGAGCACCGGGTTGCCAGGGATTACGTCCTGTACCGGGAAGAACGCGCCCGAGCCCGGGCCGAGCGTCAGGAAACGAATGCACCCGCGGAAGAATCTGCCTCGCACATCAACGTGGTCTACGAAGACGGCCGCAAGGGGCCGCTGGACGTGGCCCGGATCCGCACTCTGGTGCAGGAGGCCTGCACCAGCCTCGACGCGGTGTATGCAGATCGGATCATCGAGGAAGCGCTGTCGAACATGTACGACGGCATCTCCCAGAAGGACGTTTCCACCTCGCTGCTGATCACTGCCAGAACCCTGGTGGAGGAAGAGCCGAATTACACCTATGTCTCGGCCCGCCTGCTGCTCGATGAGCTGCGCACCGAGGCGCTGCAGTTCCTGAACGTTTCCGCCGGTGAGCACTTCCGGGCGACGCAGAGCGAGATGGTGGATCTCTACCCCACCGCGCTGGCGGCGTTCATCGAGCGGGGCATCGAGCTCGAGCTGCTCGACCCGGATCTGGCCAGCTTCGATCTGCTGGCCCTGGGTGAGGCGATCAAGCCCGAGCGGGATCTGCAGTTCACCTATCTGGGTCTGCAGACTCTCTACGATCGCTACTTCATCCACTCGGACGAAACCCGTTTCGAGCTGCCCCAGATCTTCTTCATGCGCGTGGCCATGGGGCTGGCCGCTCGGGAAGCCGATCCCACCAGCCGGGCCATCGAGTTTTACGATCTGCTGTCGAGCTTCGACTATATGAGCTCGACGCCGACGCTGTTCAACGCCGGCACGCTGCGTCCGCAACTGTCATCCTGCTTCCTGACCACGGTGCCGGACAACCTGGAGGGCATCTACGGCGCCATCAAGGACAACGCCATGCTGTCCAAATGGGCGGGCGGCCTCGGCAACGACTGGACCCGGGTCCGGGCGCTGGGCTCCTACATCAAGGGCACCAATGGCAAGTCCCAGGGTGTGGTGCCGTTCCTGAAGGTGGTGAACGACACCGCAGTGGCCGTGAACCAGGGTGGCAAGCGCAAGGGCGCCGTCTGCGCCTATCTGGAGTCCTGGCACCTGGATATCGAGGAGTTCATCGAGCTCAGAAAGAACACGGGCGACGACCGCCGTCGCACCCACGACATGAATACGGCCAACTGGATTCCCGATCTGTTCATGAAGCGGGTTTTCGAGGACAAGGAGTGGACGCTGTTCTCACCCTCAGACGTGCCGGACCTGCACGATCTCTACGGCCGGGCGTTCGAGGCGCGCTACGAAGCCTATGAAGAGATGACCCGGAACGGTCAGCTCACCCTGTTCAAGCGGATCAAGGCTCAGGAGCTGTGGCGGAAGATGCTGTCCATGCTGTTCGAGACCGGCCACCCCTGGGTGACCTTCAAGGACGTCTGCAACGTCCGCTCGCCGCAGCAGCATGTGGGCGTAGTGCATTCATCCAACCTGTGCACGGAGATCACGCTGAACACCTCCGAGGAGGAAGTGGCAGTCTGCAACCTGGGCTCCATCAACCTGCCCCGGCACATCGTCGATGGCGAGCTGGACCTGAAGAAGCTGAAGAAGACCGTCCGCACGGCAGTTCGGATGCTCGACAACGTCATCGACATCAACTACTACTCGGTGCCCCAGGCACGCACGTCGAACATGCGCCATCGGCCGGTCGGCCTCGGCATCATGGGCTTCCAGGATGCGCTCTATGAGCAAAGGATCGCTTATGGCAGCGAAGAAGCGCTTTCCTTTGCCGATCGTTCCATGGAGGCCATCAGCTACTACGCCATCGATGCCTCCTCCAAGCTCGCCAAGGAGCGTGGCGCCTATGCCAGCTTCTCCGGCTCGCTCTGGAGCCAGGGCATCCTGCCGATCGACTCGCTGAAGATGCTGGCGCAGGAGCGCGGCGCCGACTATCTGGACGCGGATTTCGGAAGCACCCTGAACTGGGACAAGCTGCGCAGCAAAGTGCAGATCAACGGCATGCGCAACTCCAACGTGATGGCCATCGCGCCGACGGCGACCATCGCCAACATCACCGGCGTCAGCCAGTCCATCGAGCCCACCTACCAGAACCTGTACGTGAAATCGAACCTGTCCGGCGAGTTCACCGTGGTAAACCCCTACATGGTCCGCGATCTCAAGGAGATGGGCCTGTGGGACAAGGTGATGGTCAACGACCTGAAGTACTACGACGGCAGTCTGGCCAGCATCGAGCGGGTGCCGCAGGAGCTGAAGAACCTCTACGCCACCGCCTTCGAAGTGGAGCCTCGCTGGCTGGTCGACGCCGCCAGCCGCCGGCAGAAGTGGATCGATCAGGCGCAATCCCTGAACCTCTACATCGCCGAAGCTTCCGGGAAAAAGCTGGATATCACCTACCGCATGGCCTGGATTCGCGGCCTCAAGACCACGTATTACCTGCGTGCTCTGAGCGCTACCAGCACGGAGAAGTCGACGCTGGATCGCGGCAGGCTGAATGCGGTGTCCGCAGAGTCGAATGAACGGCCAGCAGAAACAGCAGCCCCTCGGGCCGCGGTACCCCAAGCGGCCGCTGTCGGGCCGGCCGAACTGGTGCTGGAAGGCGGCCCCGCAGATGTGCCGCTGGCCTGTTCAATCGATGACCCGGATTGCGAAGCCTGCCAGTAACAGGCTGCCCCCCAGATAAGGAGATAAGAAGATGTTGAGTTGGGACGACTACGACGACGAGAAGCCCATCCCGGTGATGGCTCCGTCCGCCACCGAGACCGCGGCGGTGGAAGCCAGAGCAGCGACGCCGGCCGCAGAGTTCGAAGAGCCGGCGCTCGAGATTCCGGAGCCGGCCATCGACCTGCCCGAGCCGATGGAAGCACTGGCGCCGGAGCCTGTGATTGCGCCTGAAGCCCCCATTTTCGCACCCGAGCCTGCGCCCGCTGCAGCCGAGGCGCCGAGTGCACTCAATGCCCTGGCCGGGCGGCCGAGCGCGGAAGATCCTGTGCGCACCAATCTGGAGGCACCGGTCACGGACACGTTCGCGGCGGCAGCCATCGAGCCGGCCGCCGAGTCCGCCATGGCTGAAGCGGAAGCTTCAGTAGCCGAGCTGGATGCGCCCCTGATAAGCGACTCGGAGGAGTACAGCCGAGTCACCGTGGATCAGAAGCGGATGATCAACTGCCGCGCCGATCTGAATCAGCTGGTGCCGTTCAAGTACGACTGGGCCTGGCAGAAATATCTGGACGGTTGTGCCAACCACTGGATGCCCCAGGAAGTGAACATGAACGCGGACATCTCCCTGTGGAAGTCGGAAGACGGCCTCACGGATGATGAGCGGGTGGTGGTGAAGCGCAGCCTCGGCTTTTTCTCTACGGCGGACTCTCTGGTGGCGAACAACCTGGTGCTGGCCATCTACCGGCTGATCACCAACCCGGAATGCCGCCAGTATCTGCTGCGCCAGGCGTTTGAAGAAGCCATCCACACCCACGCCTACCAGTACTGCATCGAGTCGCTGGGCATGGATGAAGGCGAGATCTTCAACATGTACCACGAGGTGCCGAGCGTGGCTCGGAAGGCGTCCTGGGGCCTCAAGTACACCAAGGACATCTCCGATCCCACCTTCACCACCGGTACGCCGGAAACGGACAAAGTGCTGCTGAAGAATCTGATCGCCTACTACTGCGTGCTCGAAGGCATCTTCTTCTACTGCGGATTCTCGCAGATCCTGTCCATGGGTCGCCGGAACAAGATGACGGGCACCTCGGAGCAGTTTCAGTACATCCTGCGGGACGAGTCCATGCACGTGAACTTCGGCATCGATGTGATCAACCAGATCAAGCTGGAGAACCCGCACCTCTGGGACGCGGAGATGCAGGAGACGGCCCGGCAGATGATCCTGGAAGGCATGCAGCTCGAGATCGAATACGCCAAGGACACCATGCCCCGCGGCATCCTCGGCATGAACGCCAACATGATGGCCGAGTACCTGCAGTTCATCGCCAACAGGCGCCTGGCGCAGATCGGCCTGCCCGAGCAGTTCGCCGGCGTGAAGAACCCCTTCCCCTGGATGAGCGAAATCATGGATCTGAAGAAGGAAAAGAACTTCTTCGAAACCCGCGTCACCGAATACCAGACGGGGGGAGCCCTCAGCTGGGACTGAGCGCAAGCTCAGTCCTCGAGTGCCGAAGGCACGAGTAAAGGTAAAGAGCCCTCAGCTGGGATTGAGCGAAGCGAAATCCGGAGCGCCCGAAAGGGCGAGACAGGTAAAGAGCCCTCAGCTGGGATTGAGCGCAAGCTCAGTCCCCGAGTGCCGAAGGCACGAGCAAAGGTAAAGAGCCCTCAGCTGGGACTGAGCGCAAGCTCAGTCCCCGAGTGCCGAAGGCACGAGCAAAGGTAAAGAGCCCTCAGCTGGGATTGAGAAAACAGTAGTCCTTCCGCGCTCTGGCGACAGAGCGTGTTTTCATAGCGGGCCGTTCCCGCTACCGTAGCCCCTCCACAGGCAGATCCGGCTGACCGGATCCAATTGAGAGGGGCTTTTTTTTGATCTCGTTCAGCACCGGATTCATTCTTCAATTTCACAGGCGCGCGCAAGCGCCTGCACTCATTCTGCTACTGTCGACCGTCACCACGAGCGCCATCGGCGCCGAGGCGCCGGACGGAGCTGAGCGCCCAGTGGACGCCACCTACGCACTGGCAGGTCTCGAAAAGCCCGCCGAGATCATCGTCGACCACTGGGGTGTGCCGCACATCTACGCCGGCACCCACTACGACGCCTTCTTCGTGCAGGGTTTCAATGCCGCCCGGGACCGGCTCTGGCAGATCGACCTCTGGCGTCGACGCGGCCTGGGACTGCTGTCCGAAGTGTTCGGACCCGAGTTCGTGGAACAGGACAGGGCCGCACGCCTGTTC
>Ga0316187_10003653_pt1 | contig 13356 bp, 12 predicted proteins | sample CroRivburrow1_MG_FD_204927 | JGI IMG/M metagenome (GOLD analysis project Ga0316187, IMG submission 204927) | Coastal sediment microbial communities from Maine, United States - Cross River worm burrow 1 | ecosystem: Environmental > Aquatic > Marine > Coastal > Sediment | place: USA: Maine...
GATTATATTTAGCGTATGTTTACATCTATTGTAACTTATTCGGGCTGATTTCGCATTTACCCTGATCCTTCCGGCAAAGGCGTCAAAAACATACGCAGCAAGACACCTTTACCAAGGCGCTTGCGGACTACGGACAACATGTTATAACTGAGCAAGGCAGCCGACAGGCATATTGTATTAAGCCAGACATGAGTCGTATCCGCATGCTGGAACTGTGCGATCAGCGAGGCACTGAAGCCGTCGTATTCATGCCTTGCTTCGAAAGCCTTTTCGAGAAGCAACAGAATAAAAACACCAAATCCGTACAACGCCGTTCGCAGCACGACATCCACCCACGCTGGCTGTGCACGAACCCATTCTCCCAATGAGACGTGTTCCAGCACCAGCACGACCTTGGCGAGCAACAGCGCTCCAATCAGCGCCACCGATAAACCGGTAAAGGCGATTTGATACTCAGAAAGAACTAAGTATTTAAGCAGCACTAGTGCGCCGAGCCAGCAGCCAAAATAGAACGTTAGCGACATCACCGTCGCGACCTCGTGCTTTAACTTCTGTGCAATGCTCATAATCTGCTATCTATCTCCTGCTAGTACGTTGTCTGCTTTTTCTTCTTCTTTTCCTCGGCTCATAAAAACCCGTATCTTTGAAAATTATATCTGATAATGCTCCTATACGATACTCCGGTTACAAATCGATGGGATGAAAACAATACTAGGTTAGTAATTCAACTAAAGTTCAATTTCTGGTCTGTCTACTTCGGCACGCAATTTTTTTATAGTCACTTCAATCTGACTTACAACTTTCGATTTTTCAACCGATAAAGTCTTTTGTATGGCTCTGGCCAGATCATTAAATTGTGCGGCTGTAATCTGGCTACGCGCGTCTTCGTTTATTGACATTTTAAATCCTTCAACCAATGTTTTTGCGATATCTTCATAATGATCAGACATAAGAACTCCTTTTTCACTTACCTTTTAAAACCACATAGGCAGCTCGGTTTAATCGTGACACCACTCTATTAGAATAGCAGTTTGGCCAACATAACGGGAATGGAGGTGGCCCGATAAATTCGCTGAGTGTTTGTTAAGCTTTTTTGAATCCAGACTGGGCGGGTATGACCGTCACCAACCTAGGTGATACAATGATATCGCTTCGTTGTGGCCACTTCGCCGGTGGATATCCCAAGACACCGTTCCGTTAGTGGATAAAGTTTGAGGATGTGTGGAAACGGCTTGAGCAGTGACTGTCTGCGCCGGTCGGTGCAAACGGCCACAACTCCAATCAATTATTAACGAAAACCGGAAACTTTATTATCTTTAAAGTCAGCGACTTGAGTTACCCAGCGATTGCGCCAATAAGTCCAGCGATCGGTGTCAAGACTGGGAGTACGAATGGTTGGAGGGTAACCATAGGCCATTAACACGGCTTCTCTGCTCATACCCACTTCTACTTTGCCACTCTTAATGGCTTTTTGTTCTTTTTCCGTAAATTTGGAAAATTTACCGCCTGGTGCCATTACATCCTCTTTAGAAAACCACTTGTTTAATAATTCTGTCGTGGAAATGTTATTGTGCTTGGCTTTATTAATTATCGCATATTTAGTACCGCTCTTTTCATCAGTAAAAAATAATTTACTTGATCGAACATCCTTGATTTTAACCTTAGTTCCAACCGGAATAATAGCGCCCACGTGATAGTTGGTACCGTATATTTTTTTGGGTTTTTCATACCAGATATTCACTTGAGTATAATAGATCTTGCCTACGGGGCCTTCCTCTTCTTCATCTGCTGCAAAAACAGACATACCGAAACCTGTACTAATCAAAAACACTAAACTGAGCATTAAATTTCTTGTAAAAATTGTCATTTTGGACTCCAAAGCCAATTAATTCCATTCAATAATGGTTTTATAACCCACAATACAGCACAGTTCAATACTTAAAATTCCCTACATCTAGATAAGCTCAATACATTTATTAACTCTTAAAACCCGCCTCTTTGTGGCTACCATCACAAAATGGTTTGTTTTTTGACGCCCCGCAGCGACATAACGCAACACTTGTTCCACTCCAAGCCGGACGTCCACTACTGGAATAAAGTCGCACATTCCCCTTTAACAACAATGGACCATCGGGCATGGCATTAACCTTTAATTTATCCCCTTGACCAACCAAGGTCTCGCCTTTCTCTCCTACTGCACCATAATCTTTAAATTGACTATTTTCATGGCTATTATCGCAAAATGGCTTATTCTTTGACTCGCCACAGCGGCATAACGCGGCTCGATAAGTCACACCGGGCATATCGCCTGCACGTCCTTCAATATCCAGGTTCCCGCGTATAAAATAGGGGCCGTTGTAACTCACCATTACGCTGTTTTCTGAATCGTGCTGTTCTTTTTTATCCCCAGTTTTTGCGTGATAGGTTAGGGCACCCGTGGGGCATCGCTCTACTACCTCAGCGACTTCTTGGTCCGCCACTAAATCCGGTTTGCACCAAGGCTGACGGCCAGCAACAAACAAATCACCTTTCGCTTGTCCACATTCAGCAATATGTATACATAGACGACCGTCCCACTCTACATCTAACTTTTCACCTTCGAATCTGAATATTTTCTTATCACCCATGAGTAATTCTCCTTCTTGGTCATCGCGATTGTCATTATGGCTGCTATACCGTGTAGCAGGATAGTAACAATTACATATTTTGATACAATAGAATAGTATAGGGCACAAGGAGATATCGTTAATAATGCAAGAAATCAAAGACCTAATTGCGACCTTAAGCCAGTCAAAGGCCGATGCTGGCCAGTTAATGGCTTTGTTCGCCCATAGAATTCAAACAATCCATGGTAAATGTGCGGTTGCGCTATTGTCAACGACAAAACTTGAGCCTAAACAATGTCAGATAACCGTTTATGTGGACGAACACGGAAAGCCGCTTTTTAACCGCGACAGCCTGAATAAAGCCGCGGAAGATGCTCCCATATTTACCGGTGGATTTGTGCAAAACATAATCGATTTTAAAGAGCCCAAGTTACTCCACAATACCGACCCCCGTCTTAATGAATTTTTTGGTGAGTACTTTGCAACTGAACTGAATATTGTTTCGTTCCCGTTGTATTTACAAGGCACAGTGGAAAAATGGGTACTGATTCTGTTTAACAGAACAGTGCCTCTGCAAAACACTGACATCGAAAGAATCTGGCTTATCGCCACCCTGGCCATAAATTACGGATTCAGCGAAGATAGCGCCAGCAAATTGCGCGAGGCTAACCAGTGGATCGAAAACGAACTTAAGGCCGTTGCCAGGATACAAAATCTGCTGTTACCCCAGGACCTAAGTAATACACCTGGTTTGTCGGTTGCCGCCCAATTAAAACCGTATGCACAAGTTGGAGGGGACTATTACGATGTGACACAACTCACTTCATTTATTTCCGACGTACAATCAGACTCAATGCAGGATAATTGGGGATTCATGATTGCCGATGCATCGGGCCACGGTTCGGCTGCTGCCGTGGAAATCGCCATGTTTGACGCCATTTTACGCACGTATCCGCCGGACATTGATGCGGGTCCTGCGGGTGTGTTTAATTATGTAAACCGTTATTTATTTACCCGCACCATACGCGGTAGTTTCATTACCGCCTTTGTATCGGCCTATTTTCCGAAAGACAAGATTCTGAGTTTTTGCAATGCCGGCCATCCAGCGCCATTCTTGAAACGAAACGGTGATAATTCAAACCTCATTCGTTTGGATGAGTCCATTGGGATTCCACTGGGCATTATTCCCGAAGGTGAATGGACAAGCGCCAGTATCGAATTTGGGCCCGGAGATACCCTGGTTTTATTTACTGACGGTATAAGTGAAGCAAAATCAGAGGCAGGCGATATGTTTGGCGAAGACCGGCTCGCAGAAATCATTCTGCTGAGTAAAAACGATCCCAATATGATATTAAAAAACATTGAAGACGCATTGATTCACCATCAACAAGGTATTAGTCAGTCTGACGATCAGACTTTATTAGTCGTACAACCCCATTAAGACTTCCTTGCAACCAAATGTATTAATTCATTAATTTTACTAGATTTTTACTCAATAAGCGCCTTTTATGTCCAATTAATAGGGAGGGTAAACTAAAGAAAGGAATCACCCCTTCAAGGGTTGGAGTGGAATCCGTGGAAAAAGCGGCTGCGGAACAGGGACTTGCGATCGATGTACGCGCCGCAACATCACGCGATGACATTAGGTACTTAATGGATTCCCTCAAACCAGGAGAGTTTGATGCCATACTTACCGTGCCTACCGTTGCCATGCGAGTAGCGTGCACGGTGCACGGTGCACGCTACATCCCACCTACCGATTTTTATACCGACTTAGATCTAACAAGCCTGCAAACAATGGATCTTCGTGCTTATATTTGGCGTAAAACCAATCTGAAACTTGCCAAAATTTGGGATTTGTACGGCGCACACCGTACGAATCAATCAAAGCATTGTATTGCTCCAGACCTTTAATTTGCGCGTACTGCTCAACAAATGCGTCGAGCTCTTCATACTTTATTTCAAAATAGAAATTGGGATACGCCCCGACAAATCCCTCAACAATGTCGATGGTATCTTCAGCTGGTACGCGCAATTTCTCTTTAGGCGTTATAGAGGTTACGTTCAGATAGGATTTATTCCGCACAATAGAATAGACAAAATCTTTCTCCACACTGCCGTCCACAATGATACGTAGAAAAGCCACGTCGGGGAAAACCTTGGTTATTACACCGCCGATATCGCTCAATTTACGCAAAGCCTTTTGTGTCGCAGACGCCTTTTCATCCAGACCAGACGCCTCGCATAACTTTGGCAACTTAGTGCAAAGATTAATATAATCTTTGCGCTTTTGCGCCTCACCCAGATGTCGACTAACCTTGATAAAAAATTCTGTTTTCATATCGTCGGTCTTATAGTCAATATCCGGTTCACGCATTATATGTTTGTCATCGAATAAAGCTAGTAATTTTTCGGGATAGTCTGAATTGCGATACCAATGCTTATATAGTTTTAGTTTTTCCTTGGAAGGAAAAAACCCTAAAAGTTGAACCTCCGACTCTACCCGTAAGAAATCCATATATAAGCGGGTGGACAACTGGTGACCAACATCTCCAAATACGTTAAATCCGGCTACTAATAAATAATGAATACGCTCAAATATTGGGTAATCCATAACCCACCCGGTTTTTGGAACCTCTCCCACAAAACCTTTTAGTACCGTAGCGCTATCGTAATGGCGGTAAACCGTAAGTGCCGCATTGTCATTGACCTTGCCACCATCCCATATTTGCTCGATTTTGTAACTTTTCTCATCTGCAGGGTATCGCTCTAACAAATATTTTATTTTTTCCGAAAAATATTTCTTCTCAACTTTAGAATAATGAGCAAAAACCGACAAAATAGTGGCACCGCTTTCTTTCTCTGTGGGCATTCTTAAGTCGTCACTCACCTTAGCCAACCATTCGGAATCATGACTGATATAGCTTTTGTCTGGATCGAGAAACAATACCCAAAAGTGATCATCGATGACACTTAAGGCAATGGAACCACGGCAAACCGGTCCTTTAATAAATTGGGATATAAAAAAATGGGCCTCATCCAGCAAAAACTGATAGCGATTTTTGGCTGGAATGGCGATAAAGGTCTTAAAAGGATTTGACGATAACACCGCGTCATAAGTTGGAAGTTCGTTTACCTCATATTCCGCATCAAGAAAAAGCGTTTTGTAGCGGGCAAGACGTTTGTCGTTAAACGCATAAGGCATATGGGTTTTATCGACAATGGTTGCGCTGTAGTGTTGCAAGCGGTAATAAAAAGCTTGCGTACCTGGGGCATCATAGGGTCTAACAGACGGGATAATATCAATGGGCTCTCCCGGCGCTGTTTTCGACCGCACCAGCATAAAATAGTTACTTTTATCCACAGCATCAAAATAGATATGACCTAAAAATAGGTGTTCATATAGATAACGCGCCATGAGCTTTTCTTTATTGCTTGTTCCATTCAAAAACGCCTCCCACTTTACCACCTCATTTTGCAGAGACGCTGAAATAGGTGCGGGCGGCTCTACACGAGCCCCTTGTTTCAACCAGGTTTCAATGGTTTTAAATTCTTCCTTACTTACTCCTGGTAGCGCAAAAGGCATACCCCATTCTGGGTGTTTTTCAGCAAATTTTGGAAAGCGTTCTCTGCTGGGACATACCTGCTTGTGGTCAGATGATCCTTCGGCATCTGTTTGTGTTCCCACATCGTAAACTTCAGACAAGCGCCCTTCTGTTGGCAACGGATTGTCACGTTTTAGTGTGAGCATCTGATATAGCAGCGAATTGTCCAGGTTTGCTTGTTCGGTTTGCTTTCTCTCATTTAATACCGGGAAAAATTCCTTGCTTCGCCATTGCGCAGTATTGGTTGCATCGATACCCAGTCGAGTGGGCGCTTGGTAGGATAATCTTGTCCCGTCATAAACAGGCGTAGTCGTCGCCCCACGATCCAAACCCTCAATGGAGCTTAGCTTAAGTTGACAAGGAGCATCGTTACAACTATGGCAAACGACACACCGCTGATTCAGAATAGGTTGCACTTCTTTTGCATAAGAAACATAAGTTTGTTGTTTCATTTCTTCGAGGCTAAGCACACGATTTTGAGCAGAGGCAGGCCCATACTTTTCTTCGTAGACATTTGAAAATGGTGCGCAACTCGTCAAGATAAAAATAGAGGTAAGTACTGCGAATTGTGCAATATTCCAAAATCGGGACTCTCTGACATTTGCCTGCATCATTTATCTATCTCCCCTAGCGATTTAATACCTATTTTTAATATTTTTGCTTATATTATCTAAGATACCAATTATACTATGAATTATAAGTTTAGCATCTAAATTATTATTAAGGTTTAATACTATGGTTGCTCGATCAATGCAAAACTTGCTTCTTAAAGCGGTGTTTATTCGAACATTTGTAAGCACCAACAACCGTTCTGTTCTTAGATTTAATGAGTTAGCCTAAACTAAATTCTATTGCTAATTGGAGTATTTTTACATATGATTTCGAGTAAAGGATAAACGAAAGGAAGCTAACATGCATATATTACGCTATCTCACGGTTATATCAATTACATTTGTCGCAATTTCGTGCGCACAGCTGCCAAAAGACTTTAATGCCCCACACACTACGGCTATAGATAGCAAAAGCACTATGGATACCAGGCTAGGGAAAAATGTAGCCAAACACTATAGTTCCGGCGACATGCGGTCAAAAATCTTTCCAACTCCTGAGGGTACAGATGCCTTTTTTGCGCGTATGTTGTTAGCACATACGGCAGAACGTACACTGGATGTACAATATTATATTTGGCATAAAGATCTCATTGGGCAACTCTTGCTAGGCAAACTATTGGAGGCCGCCGACCGAGGTGTTCGTGTCAGATTGTTAATCGATGACATATCCAACCAAGAACTGGATGAATATGTATACGCCCTAGACCGCCACAAAAACTTTGAAGTGAGATTATTCAATCCTTTTGCCTCCCGTAAACATCGTATCGCCGACTATATCTCTAGCCCCATACGAGTAAACCGCCGCATGCATAACAAAACCTTTACTGCCGACAACCAATTTGCCATTGTGGGTGGACGTAATATTGGAGACGAGTATTTTTCTGCGGGCCTGGAAAACAATTTCAAGGACATTGATGGCATTATAATCGGCCCCATTGTGCAAGAAGTGTCGACCTCGTTTGATACCTACTGGAATAGCTCCGTTGTGTTTCCCGTCAGTGCATTCAAAGCCAATCAAGCAACTGATAATGACCTCGATAAGGTACGCACCACCTTGGCAGAGTTCAGGGCAGCACAACAAAACTCAGACTACTCCGCCGACATGGAATCATCACAACTATACCAGGACTTTGTGGCGGGTAAAATCCAAACAAACGTTTACCAAGGTGATACCGAGCTCATTTATGATGACCCACGAAAAGCACTGGGTATGTCCGATAAGGAAATCACTTATCTCCATAATCTGTTGGGGCCGTATTTCAGAAACGTAAATGAAAGGCTGGAGATTCTGTCACCTTATTTTGTCCCTGGTAAAAGGGGTGTAACCTTTCTTTCCGATTTGGTAAAAAAAGGCATCAAGGTGCGAGTCATCACCAACTCATTGGCATCAACAGACGGTGTCTTAGCACAATCTGGATACCAGAAATACCGAATAAAACTGCTTAGAGCAGGCGTGGAACTCTATGAGTTAAAACCCAATGCAGTTAAAAAGTCTCTAAGACGTAGCAAGCATGCCAAAAGTGGCCTACATGCCAAAGTGTACGATTTTGACCGCAAGGCTGTTTTTATTGGGTCATTTAATCTGGACCAACGCTCCTCCAATATCAACACCGAGGTAGGTGTCGTATACAAGATTCCAGAACTGGCAGGTGAGGTCGCATCCAGGCTCGAAAAAGGGGTGGAAACCAGTGCGTACAAGGTGGAGCTCATCACTCTGCCACCCAATAAAAATGATAGCTTTCCCACGGAAGACTTCCGTGTTGAATGGGTGAGCCAAGAAAACGGTAAGGAAATTCGATATACAAAAGATCCGAACACCAGTGGCTGGGATCGATTCGTGGTCTGGTTTTATGGCATATTACCCGTTGAATCGCAACTGTAAAGTGTATGCTTACTGTCACGGCTGATAATTGTGGAGTCGAATTAGCACCTATCTATTATACGTATAAATAAATGTATTGTAGCCCGGAAGCTTCCGCTCTTGAGACTGTGTAAGTATTCACCGTAGGTTGGACTGAGGAACGAAGTCCAACAATCAACGGGTTGCGACACAAACAATGTTGGACTTCGTTCCTCAGTCCAACCTACAGCGTGTGCATTTTTTCAACGAATTTCGAATACTTTCACAGTGTCTCCCGCTCGCGCCCCTTTCTTAAAAGAACCTACTTTCCCTTAAAAGGGCCTACTGTTGGTGGCACCTAAGTCAATGTAGCCCGGATGGAGTTTGCGGAATCCGGGAATCCGACGTCAAATCTAAGCTACAGAAACCCGGATTCCGCTAATTAGCTGCAATACCACCTACCCTAATACTCAGGGTTTTGTCGCCACGTACACCAGGTTGCTGCCCTGAAACGTCGCACGATAATAATCTGTGCCGCACTTGGAGTAGCTCACATTATTTACCACCGTATTGGCGCAGCCTGCGGGAAGGCTGGTTACAATGGTCCCCAATGGTACGCTGCCTGCTGGAGCCGCTGGCGGTGGTGCAGCAGCTGGAGCGGGAGGAGGCGGTGGAGGGGGCGGTGTAGCTGCTGCCTGGGAGGCCGCCGCCGAACTGGCTCCGACGGCCGCACCCCTACGGAAGGCACGGCGCCGAACGCCGGCGATCGCCTGTGCTTCCGGAACCAGCTGGACTTGCAGCTGAAATTCAGGTGGTAAATCGACATCAACTTCAACTAAAAACAGAAGGCCTAGGCAGGCACTGAGAACTGCGGTTTTGAGAAATATCTTCATTTTCTTGCTCCTGTCTAGTCTTTTACGGCGAAGCCGCTTACGGTGAGTGGCATGAACTTGATCGCCATAGTCCCTTTAGGCGGTTTGAAGGTGAAGCTTTTATCGGCCACAGCCGGTGCGGTGTTCCAGTCGCTCACAACCGTTGAGATACTCACCAGAGCAGGGGTACTTTTATCGGTGACGACATACTTGTACGGCAGCGGCTTTTTACTGTCCGCCACCCAAACCTGAAAGTCGACGTCCGGACGACTGAAGGCAAGATGATCGCACTTCACACCACTGATTATGGTCTTGCCGATCACCCTAGCTGAGGTCACGTTCTTCATCAGCGCCGGGTAGGCGTTGCGGTAAACCAGATCGGCGCCCGGAATGATGAGGCCCAGCGAATCAATTGCGAAGTGGAGCATCTTCTCGATGCTTGCAGGAGCGGACTCCTTGCCATAGACCTTGTCGGACGGATTATATAGAATAAGGCTCTTGCCATCATAGTAGAACAACTGATCGACCAATTCACCCTTGCGCTCGGCGCGCAGTTTATTCGGTCGGCTAATAATGACGTTCGCCGAGATGTCGGTATCGATGCGCTGTCCCGATTCAAGCAAATCCTCAATGGTGTTTTGCGTGTGCAAACTAAACTTTTTAAGAGTGTCGAGGTAGTCGGTCATCCGCTTCAGGATCTGTGTGGCGGCCGGATCCACCGCCGCTGACTGTGCCCTGACCTGCGCGGGAACAATCATCGAGAGTGCGAGTACCCCGAGCACGAAATAGGCTAAAGCCATCCTGGAATTTACTATTGCCATCTTGGTCTCCTGTTAAATAATATACTTCAACTGGACTGAAGTGCAGTTATCGCCGGTCTTGATGTACTCAAGACTCAAAAACTTTTTGTTACTACTTTAGTTGCTACTAAATGGGGTAATTCACCGAATGCCAAATCCACGACTAACACCTCCGCCACCATCATGGTCACTTTTTGTGCTATTTATTGTGCTAAGTGCTTGCCGATGGCCAGTTATTTTCTCTAATTATAGCAGCATTATCCTTCACCATTGGAACAGATACTAATGGGCGATGCCGGTCTGCTTTCTAAGGTACTGGCTAAATAAATAAATGAGATAAGCCTATTAATAGAAATATTAGTCAGTGATTTGATGGCTGTAACTCAGTCCGATAATAAATGTAATGACTCATAGTCATTCAACGAACTAAAACCGTAGCGTGCGCCGTGCGCACGTTTAGCCGCCACTTCCATCGCAATTGCAGCACCAAATGGCCGCCCTAGTCCATCCATGGCCTTCGCGACACTTGTACATCCATGTACATCGAGAAACATCGTGCGCACGGCGCACGGCACAATCTGCATTAGTTCCTCGCTCCCACGCTCCCGCGTGGGAGTGTATCCCATCGGTTGTTAATATTACGTGTACCAGAAAATTCGTCATGATAGCTAAAAACCTTCCTGGTCGATGCAATGCTTTAGGATCAGTGCTTTCTTTAGTAGTACTGTATGCATTCCCACGCAGAGAGACTGTGAAAGTATTTGCCGTAGGTTGGGGTGAGGAACGAACCCCAACAATGTTGGCGTCATAACCCGTAGATTGTTGGGATTCGCACACTCACCCCAACCTACGGATTGTGCATATTTTTTAGATTTTACGAATACTTTCACAGTCTCAGAGCGTGGGAACGAGGGCAACGTAGTTCACTCACCCTCGAATTCGTAACCCTGTTATTAAGGTCCAATTGCCGGACAACTCTATCTAACCTAAGCTATTATATTACTGAGAACTTGAAAGGAATGTCGCGCTGCTAGATACTGTGCATTGGAGAACGACTGATAAGGGGAAATTATGAAACTGATTTCGCTTAAAGGATTGGTACTTGGACTTGTTGGTCTGGTGGCGGTAATCGCAGTGGCGTTGATCGTTGTGAGCCGGACACCATCGCTGCACACGGAAGCCGCGGTTAGATCCGCTGCGGACGCTTACATCTACGGCTATCCCCTAATCACCTTCGACATGGCCCGCCGCCAGCAAACCAACGTGGCAGTAGCCGATGCCGAGCATGCGCCCATGGGCCAGCTGATCAAGATGCGCTCCTATCCCGCCGTCGACAACCATTGCTGTGCCGCGCCCAATGCCGACACCTTGTATACGCTGGTGTGGCTGGATGTCTCCAGCGAACCGTGGATTTTCACCATTCCTGACATGGGTGAACGCTATTATATTATGCCTATGCTAGACGGTTTCTCGGAAGTCATAAAAGTCGCAAGCTCGAGCGCGACAGGGAGTAAACCACAAACTTACGCCATTACCGGACCGGGCTGGTCGGGTACACTGCCGCAAAACGTGACCCAGGTTAAATCGCCGACCGCAATCGTGTGGATACTCGGGCGCATCTATAGCACCGGCACACCAGAAGACTACGATGCTGTGCATACCCTGCAAGACAACTTCACGAGTGTTCCACTCAGCGCCTACGGTAAACCCTATACACCACCGCTCGCTACTGTCGATCACGATTTCGACATGAAAACCTCGGTGCGCACACAAGTCAACAGCATGGGTATATATGAGTATTTCGACTATCTAGCCCGCTTATTAAAAAGCAATCCGCCAAAACCTGAGGACGCCGCAATGGTTAAAGAGTTAGCCAAAATTGGCCTGGTGCCGGGAAAGGACTTCGACCCAAGCAAGCTCAGTACCCTGGACAAGAAAGCGGTCGAGGCCTTGCCCGCAACAGCGCGCGAGAAGTTGGGGATGGAGAAACAAAAGCATGCCAAGCCACACTTCTCCCAAGGATTGGGATTGGTACAGGGGGAGGATTTCGATACCAGCAAACTTGGTTTGCTGGACAAGAAAGTAATCAAACTCGTACCCAAGATTGGGCTGTTGAAAATGGCGCTGCGGTTGAAGCAACAAAAGACCACCAACGGCTGGTTATACTTCACCGAGGGCGTAGGGAATTGGGGCACCGACTATCTAGTGAGAGGCATGGCGAATTTACTCGGCCCGGGCTGGAACCGACCAGAAGATGCGGTGTATCCCATCTCGCAAAAAGATGCCAAGGGCAATGCATATGACGGCGCCAAGTATAAGTACGTAATGCACTTCGACAGAGGCGGGTTGCCACCGGTCGACGCTTTTTGGTCGTTGACCCTATACGACAAGGACCTGTTCTTCGTGCCCAATTCCATCAACCGCTACAACCTGAGCCAACGCAATACTTTTGCTACCAACGAAGACGGTTCAGTGGATTTCACTATCCAGGCGGAATCGCCGGGAGAAGATAAAGAAGCCAACTGGCTGCCGGCGCCGAAAGGAGAATTCAAACTGGTGTTGCGCTTGTATGGACCGCCGAAATCAGCACCGACCATTCTTGACGGCAGCTGGACACCACCGCCAGTGAAACGCGTAGAGTAAATAAAAGGAGATATTTAATGAAATCAACAACGGAAAATATGCATACCACAGCGATTTTGAAGCTAATGAGCGCTCTCTTGATTGGGGCCTTGGTTCTCGAGGGATGTTCTAAGCCCGATACGCAAGAAAAAGCCGCGAGCACTGCCACGGATACCCCGAGTACTACCACGGAAACCCCGAGCACTGCCTCTGAAACCGCAGGCGCTGAGCAGTTAACGGCGAAGCAAAACATGGCCGAACAGCGCAAGGCGTATATCATTTCGGGCAAGACGCTCACCGCGAAGGGGCCCAACTATCAGTTCTGCGAGGTCGCGCCGATCATGGGCACGACGAAGGACAACGCGGTGGCGAATTTCTACAATCCCACCGGTATCGCCCA
>Ga0316187_10003657_pt1 | contig 13355 bp, 12 predicted proteins | sample CroRivburrow1_MG_FD_204927 | JGI IMG/M metagenome (GOLD analysis project Ga0316187, IMG submission 204927) | Coastal sediment microbial communities from Maine, United States - Cross River worm burrow 1 | ecosystem: Environmental > Aquatic > Marine > Coastal > Sediment | place: USA: Maine...
CGTCACTCGACCCGAGTTCGGGCGGCTCATCGTCATCCATACCGTCGGCGCCGACGCTGCTGCTGCGCTCCCCATCATCCTCGAGCGCGTCTTCGTATGCGAGCAGAACACGGGTCGAGTGACGGCTGCACCAGGAGTGAGCCCATTCGAGCTGCTTGTCGCTCAGCACGCCCTCGCCCCACTGATCAAACGCCTGCTTCAGCCGTCGGCCATCGGTCACCAAGTCCGCCCATGCCGTGACGACGTCGCGCGTCCGCGCGAGCCAACGCTGACAGATACGCTCGACCGCGTGCCGCGTCCCGAGACCTACCTCGCGGGCTTCTCCGTCGCGTTGCTTCAGCCATTGCGTGAGCAGCTCGAGGCGCACGCCGAGCGGCTCCTTGACGCTTCCTTTCCAAACGCGTGTAAGGCGCGCCCCACCCTCGCCGTGGCTTGCCTGCTCGAGGATCTCGGCGTCGACGCGCTCGGATAGCTCGGCAACATATTGGTCAATCGCTCGCAGCATGGCCGGGTGTTTCTTCATCCGGACGACGTGGGTCGGCGTGTCCTCGACGTACCGAGTCGTGAGCTTCGGAATGTGTTGGCGCCGCTGCTGCTCGGCCCAACGCTGAAACGTCTGCACAGGCACGTCCTCGACCCCGAGAGCCGGCAACACGTGCGAGATGTAGCGAACCAATGCGTCGTTGAAGACGATCACCAGCATCTGATCCGAACGGAAACGATGGGGGTCCTGAAACGCGAGGTACGCGAGCCGGTGCAGCCCGATCGTGGTCTTGCCACTACCGGCGCCACCCTGAATCACGACGAGCCCGGAGGTCGGCCTGCTGATCAGCTCGAACTGCATCGGGTCGATGAGCGCTGTGATCTCGGAGAGGTGCTTGTCCTCGCGAAGCTCATCCTCCCCAATCCCCAGCTCGCCCGGCCGATGATACGACTCGGGACGCATCGCGGCTCCCTGCCCACCCGAGAGCTGCGTCGAATGATCGGCGACCCTGTTCCAGGAACCGTCCCGCGATCGGCGAAACGTCCCCTGGGGCGTGCCAATGCGCCGGAGCTTCCCCCCGGTAATGGACAGGTTCCGACGAACGAGCACTTCGCCCTCGACCTCTCGGTCGCCGAAGATCTCGTCGTAGTCGTCGCCCTCCTCGTACCGGTAGTAGACCCGGCTCACGGGAGCGTCGCGCCAGTCGACGATGCGGACGCCCGTCTTGCTGTCGAGGTAGGTGCTGCGCCCGATGAGGATCTCGCGCTTGCGTTCTTCTTCTTCCAGCACCAGCCGCCCAAAATAGGGCGACATCGCGTCGACAGTGCCTTCCGTGACCTGGGCCCGCCGCTGCGCCACCTGCTGGAGCCGCTCCATCTCCTCGATGAGCGGTGGGATGTCCTCGAGCCTGGCCTCGTTAATCTGGTCGCGGAGCGCGATCAGCTCGGCGTCATAGTCGATCAGCCGCCCCCGCTGGACCGGTCGCTTCCCGCGGATGGTCCGATGCACCCGTGCGAGGACCTTCTCCTCTTGGGCGACGGTTTCGTCCATCTCCGCATCGGCGAGCGCGGTGTGCGCATCAGGGCGCTGATTGACCTCGGCTTGCTTCATCTTCCGCGTATCAAGGACGAAACAGATCCTGTTGAAGCGAATTCGGGGACGAGTAGCACGATTCGAACGCTGCTCCAAGCACGTTCGGAAACGCCCGTGCTTTCAGCACGATGCGTCAGTCGAGCTGCTTGAGCAGGATCTTGGAACGCCGCCCCTGATCGTAGTGCGAGCGCCGCGCGCCAGGGACATCATCGAGGTCGCAGCCCTCGAACCCACGCTCCCGGAACCAATGCGAGGTCTGGGTCGTCAGCACGAACAATTGCCGAAGGCCGTGCGCGCTGCACTCCCGCTCGAGGTAGTGCAGAAGCTGGTCCCCCCGACCCGAGGTGCGGTAGTCCGGATGGACCACCAGACAGGCGAGTTCGGCGGTCTGCTCCTCCGGGTATTCGTAGAGTGCTCCGCAGGCGACGACCATTCCGTCCCGTTCGATCACCGTGAAGCGATCGATGTCATTCTCGAGCATTTCCCGAGACCTACGCACCAAAATTCCCTGCTCTTCGAGGGGCTCGATCAAGGCGAGAAGGCCCCCGATGTCACCACGCTCAGCGGGGCGCACACCCTCGAAGGCCTCGGATGTGACCATGGTGCCAACGCCATCTCGCGTGAAGAGCTCACGCAGAAGCGAGCCGTCGCTTTGCCGGGAGACCAGATGCGCACGGGGCACCCCCCCTTGGCATGCCTCGATGGCGGTCCCGAGGTGCCTCTCGACGTCGTGTGCGAAGTCGTGGCCCGAGCGCAGGAGCTGCTCGGCGTCGCGCGGCGTGAGCTGCATCGGGATGTTGCCCTCGGCGTCGCGAACGCCCTGCCCCTCGAGCAACCCGATGAGCTTGTCCGCGCCGAGTGCCACGGCAGTCGCAGCTGCGACATCGTGACTGCTGATGTTGAACGCCTCGCCCGTCGCGGAATACCCGATGGACGTAAGGACGACGATCGCGCCATCGTCGAGCCGCTGCCGGATCGCTTCGGCGTCGATGCGCCGCGGCTTGCCGGTATGCTGATAATCCACGCCGTCGACGACGCCGACCGGTTGCGCGATGACGAAGTTGCCCGTTGCCACGCGAAGGCGCGCGCCGGCCATGGGTGAGTTGGGGAGCCCCATCGAGAGCAGCGCCTCGAGCTCGACCCGATTCGCGCCCACCGCTTCCTTCACGCATTGAAGTGCGACGTCGTCGGTGACACGAAGGCCACCTTCATAGCGGGGCTCTTCACCGCGCCGGCCGAGCGCCTCGTCGATCTGCGGACGGGCTCCCGCAACGAGCACGAGTCGAACGCCGAGCGAGTGCAGGAGCGCGACGTCGTAGAGCAGCGTGCGAAACTCTTTCGAGGCCACCGCCTCGCCGCCGAACATGATCACGAAGGTCCGCCCGCGGTGCGCGTGAATGTACGGCGCGCTCGCTCGAAAGTGATGGACGAAGGGGTCGACTTGGGGACTCATGGCTCGCTACAGAATCGTTGGATCACTTGTGCGTACAGCTCCGTGGCACGCTCGATAGCTGCCATGGTGACATACTCGTCCGGTTGATGCGCAACAGCGATGTCACCAGCGCCGAGGACGAGCGTCTGAAGCCCCAATTCCGCGAGATACGGCGCTTCCGTCCCGAAGAGCGCCGTCTTGGCTGAACACCCGCACAAGGTCTCGACAGCCGAGGAGAACGCCGCATCGGATGGCCCGGAGAACGCGTCGGCGTGCGCCCCGGTGGCACGGACCTCGTAGCTCCATGCACCACCCTCGAGCGCCTCCGCGACAGCATCACGAATCTCGGCGGTGACTGCATCACGCGACATCCCCGGAAGCAATCGGATGTCGAGGTCGAGTGTGCACTCGGCACAGATCCGGTTGGGGCTGTCGCCACCGGTCACGCGCCCGAAGTTGAGAGTCGGTGTCGGGACCTCGAACTCGTCGTCCTGGTAGCGCTCGCCGATTTGGTCGCGCCATGACTGGAGGGCGGGGAGCACGAGCTGGAGCCCATCGATCGCGTTGACCCCGAGCGCCGGATTGCTCGCGTGCCCGGCGCGACCGCTCACCTTCACCTCGATGTAGAAGACACCTTTGTGTTTTCGGATGGGCGCAAGCCCCGTCGGCTCCCCGATGATCGCATATCGCCCAAGGTGCTCGCCGGATTCCGAAAGCTCGCGGGCGCCGTCCATCGTGCTCTCCTCGTCGGCGGTCCCGAGCAGGGTGATGGGATGGTCGAGCTCATCCGGGCTGAACTTCGCGATCGCATGGAGGGCGGCCGCGAAGAAGCCCTTCATATCGGCGGTCCCGAGGCCGAAGAGCTTTCCGTCTCGCTCGGTCAGCGCAAAGGGATCATCGGTCCACCGGGCCGCGTCGTAAGGAACGGTGTCGGTGTGCCCCGACAAAACGAGCCCGCCATCGCCCTGCCCCCGGCGCGCAATGAGGTTGGCCTTGCCGGGCTGCCCGCGGAGCGGCTCGATGCGCACCGAGAAGCCGAGCGCCTCGGCCCATTCCGCCACCAGGTCGACCACGCCACGGTTCGACTGATCGAAGCGCACGTCGGGCGAGCTCACGGAGGGCGCGGCGATGAGGTCTCGGAGCATGTCGACCTGTTGCGGCAGCATCCCTAGAACATAGCGCCGAACCGCCGAGGCTGAAATCCGCGTTGCAAGGATGCCCTGAAGGACTAGGTTCTTCGCATGAGCGACGTTTTGGCGCCCAGCGCGATCACCATCATCGAAGAAACCCACCGAGGCGAGCGAGCCTGGGACATCTATAGCCGCCTTCTCAAGGACCGAATCATCTTCCTTGGGACGCCGATCAACGATTTCGTGGCCAACGCCGTCATCGCGCAGCTCCTGTATCTGGAGAGCGAGGACGCCGACAAAGAGATCACGCTCTACGTCAATAGCCCTGGCGGGATGGTCTCCTCCGGCCTCGCTATCTACGACACCATGAGCTACGTCCGCTGCCCGGTTTCGACGATTTGCCTAGGCCAGGCAGCCTCCATGGGCGCCTTCCTCTTGGCTGCGGGCACGAAGGGCATGCGTCGCGCCCTGCCCCACAGCCGCGTCATGATTCACCAGCCGCTCGGCGGATATCAGGGCCAGGCCTCGGACATCGAGATCCACGCCAAAGAGATCCTGAACACCAAGCGGCGACTCAACGAGATCCTCGCGGACCACACGGGACAAGACATCGAGACGATCCGTCACGACACCGAGCGCGACAAGTTCATGTCGGCCATGGAGGCCAAGGAATACGGCCTCATCGACACCGTGATCATGCCCCGCAAGGAAATCGGCGTCGCCCCCGCAGCATGAGTGTCCTCGAGGTCTGCTTCGTTCGGCATGCCCAATCGGTGTCGAATGCCGCCGGCATTTGGCAGGGTCAGGGCGACTCGCCCCTGAGCGAGATGGGCCGGGCGCAGGTGGAGGGCCTGACCCGGACGCTGCGAGACCAGCCGTACGACCTCGCGATCAGTTCTGACCTCAGCCGCGCCGCCGACACGGCGAAATCGCTCGGAATCAACGTCGAACAGGACCGCGCCTGGCGGGAGATCGACGTTGGCGAGTGGGAGGGGCTCACCATGGACGAGGTGATCGAGCGCTTTCCCGAGCAGATGGTCGCCCTTCGCGAACGCCGCACCTTCGAAATCGGCGGCGGCGAGAGCTGGCCGGAGGTCTTCGCCCGCGCGGACGGGGCCCTTGCGGCACTCCGCGGCCGGCTGCCCGAGGGCGGTCGAGCCATCGTCTTCACGCATGGGGGCATCATCGCCTCGATCCTCGCCGGCCTAGTCGGCGCCCGCGACGCGTTTCCCTGGCCGCTTGGACGGATGCGCAATACGGGCCGAACGACCCTCCGGTTCCAGGACGAGCGGGTCGAGCTGCTCGCCCACAACGATGATCGTCACCTGAATGAGGAACTGCGGCAGCCCTACGAACCCCGACCCGATCAAGTGCTCGTCCGCCTAAGCACGGTCGGCGAGGCCTCAGATCCAGGCACAACGGATTTCAACTCTGCAATCAAATCTGCACGGAATACGAGTGCAGGTGGGGTCGTGTCGGTATCAGCCGCGTCACAACGCATTGCCAAGCTCGCCCAGGACACTGCGGGCACGGTTCCAAGTGAATTCCGGTTCTTGGAGCCACCCCTCGGCCATACGAGCGAGCTTCTCATCTCCGATGGGCAGCCGATGCTGCTCGACTATGCTCTCCCTTCCATTCAGATCTGAAATTATGATTGCATAAGTGAAAAGTAAGTTGCCTTACGCCTGTGCAGCTATCTTACAGTTGTAATTAATCTATTGGGGTGAGGTAGTGAGAGTCTCGTTTGTGATCCGTCACACAATTGAGGAACCAGCTTCGGTCGATCGGGTGCAATTCACGGGTTAAACGCTCAAAACTTCAAAAACTTTTCAGATCTGCATGATCCGCACTTGGTGACCCCAAAGCACAGCTATGAGATCATTGATGATTCCGGCGTTTCGGATCTTGGCACGCTAGTAGCATATCCAAGGGGTGACATAAGCGCTGCGGTGAAGACGTCCCCCCACGTCCCCCACGGCGTTGTTAGACCGGGTGATTTGGTCTGTTTCCCCCCACTTTGACTAAATCACTCATCTCTCTAACGGCCCGAAAGCCCCCCCTTTCGGGCCGTTACTTTTTAATTCGTCGGAACAGGGCTTCTCTAGCACCCCGTAAAGACCATTGAAATCCATTGTTTGGGCGAAAAACCTTGGCTGTGATCTAAGACAGTCGCCGAGCACGTGGACCCATGAGGCCCGAACTCGCGGTCTTACTTCACGACCTTGAGGTAATCGGGCCGCTCGCCTGGCTTCGGCGGCGTCGAGGGCGTCCGCTCCGGCTCTTCGACGGAGGGGAGCACTCGCAATGAGGGCCGCTCCTCCGGAACCGGAGGCGGCTCTCGCCCGGCCTCTCGCTCGATTTCCTTCGAGATCTCGTCCGGCATCGAGTCTGGCCAGACCATGCCCCGGCCGTCGTCTCCGGCCAGCGCGAAGACCGCGTCCCATTGGACGTTGCAGGTAAAGGGCGAGCGATTGAAGGACAGGGTCCCGTAGATCCCTTCCGAATCGACCTGCAAATCCGGAATAGGTACGGGCATATCGAAGCCAATTTGCAGGACCAGTTGAGGTTCCGTGTTGTACCACTTGGGCACCACGACCCCCTCCGTCCTGGGGTCCAGGTGGACGAACAGGCTGCCTTGAGAGAGGAGGTATCGGGCTACCTCGATCTTGGCCGGAAGTCGCTTTTCTTCAGCCACCCTTCACCATTAGCGGATTCCCGGGCCGTTTGCCAAGCCGGGACCCATCTAGCCTCCCTGCCCTGTTGGAGGGGTTAAGCGAAGGCCAGGAGGGCGGTTCCGAGGACCATGAGCGCTGCGGCGATGCCCTTGCGTCGGGTTAAGGCTTCCCCAAAGAGGAGACGGCCGAAGATCACGCTGCCGAGGACCCCAAACGCCCGCTTCAGGGTCTCGAGGACCGCAACCCAGAGCCATTGGAGGGCCAGCATCTGAAGGGCCAGGGCAGCCACCGCGAAGGCGACCATGGCAGCGAGCAGCCCGTTCGGGGCTTGGAGGACAGTCCGGAGCTCGGCCCCTCTACCCCTGCCGAGGAGAAAGCTGAGCAGAATCATCGCGCTGCCCGCGCAAAGGAGAAACGCGTGCGACGAGGGCGCGGCATGCGGCAGGGCCAGCTTGTCGAGGGCAGTCGAGAGCGCCCAGAGGACTGCGACGGCGATCATGTAGGGCGCGCCGCGCTCGTGGGTGATCGAATCCCACCAGTTCTCGCTGAGGTCGCTATTGAGGACCAAGGCCCCGAGGACGACCAGAAGGATTCCGGCGGAGTGCATCAGGCCCGGCACTTCACCAAGGAGCGGAATCGCCGCGGCGGCGCTGAAGACGGGCGTCAGCGCAAGGAACGGCACGGTGCGACTGAGCGGTGAGAGCTGCACCGAGCGCATGAAGAGCACGTTCGCCAGCGCATTCATCGACATCGAAGCGAGGGCCGGCGGCCAGTATCCCGCGTCGCTGACCCAGGTTTGGTCCCAGAGGGCCCACGCACCAAGAAACGGCAGCTGGCCGAGCAGCAAAAACACAGCCAGCGCCGTCGGGGAGCCTCTCCCCGCGAGCGCCTTTCGAACTACGTCGAGCCCCGACCAGCAGAACGCCGAGGCTACACCGAGAGCAAAACCCGTCATGTACCCAAGCGCCGCACCCTATCAGCCCAGCGCGGTGACGGCCCAACTCTTGAGCGGAACGGCCCCGTGTGGTTTGGTCGGAACATGCATAACTTATCGCGCTTCACTCTAGGCATGGCGGCTGCCCTCCTCCTCACGGCGTGCGAGGCCTCTGATGGCGGTTCGATCTGCGGCGACACCAGACCCTGCGTGCCCGAGGGTACCTGGCTCATTCAATACGACGAGGGCCCCGACGGCGTCGTACTCTCCCCCAAACAGAGTTCGGATCGATCCGGAGGGTAACGCCGAGCTGATTGATGAAACCGTACCGGGCGATAGCTGCGTGCCGGGCGACATCTCACCGGGGGAGTTGATCACGAACGCCGAGCTCTCCGCCGATGGGTGCGAGCTGTTGGCGAGCGTGGACAAAGCCTGGTGCGAGAGCGGCGAAGACAATTGCGACGAGCGCACCATCACCCTGAGCTTCTGCGAGGGCGGTGCTTCGGACCTGGCCGTCGGCACGGTTCGCGCGTGCATCTGCTGGCAGACGGGCAGCCCGTTCTGCGATGGCGACGAAGACTTCTTCGAAGCGGCCGCGTCGTCGATGCTAGCGCCCTAATGGCCGTGGAGCTGGAGGAGAAGCGAGTCAGGCGCTACCTTCCGGTTCTCATGTCTCGACTTATGATGACCATTTCGCTCGGCTCTGCGTGCGCGCTCGCGCTGGGCTGCACCTCGGGCGCTGACTCGAGCGATGCTTCGAGTGCCGCGCTCCTCTCGGAGGCCAAGAGCGCGTGTAGCGCATCGGCCGAGTACGAAAGCCGGGCCTGCATACGTGACTGCGACCGCCTCGGCGACGCCGAACAAGCGGCAAGGTGCGCAGACGAGTGCGAGTCGGAGCGGTTTGCAGCAAGCGGAAGCTGCGAGGCGGTGAGCGATGTCGAAGCGCTTGCGTGCGAACCCACCGCAGACTGCTTGGCGGAGCTCGAAGCGTGCCGAGGTGCGGCGGCAAGGGCTTCGCTTGATTGCGAAGCTCGCTGCGGAGACGACGCCCTCGCTCTTCGTTGCCTCATCAGCTGCGAGCGATCGCGCGCCGACGACGAAGCCGCATGTGGATTCGTCGCGACGACATCGACGGCTGCGAGGACCGAGCTCCCTTCCCTGCCAGAGGGACGACCCGCCGACCTCTCGGTGCTACTCGACGAGGACGAGCTCGCCGTCGTAGAGGGTGCCGACGCACGTGCCAAAGAGTTGCGCAGTCGCCCGCTTCGCTTTCACCTCGGAGCGCCGGGCGTGGAGGTGACGATCACACAGCTCGAGCATGCCTTCGAGTTCGGCTTCCCGGTCGATTTTCGCGAGTTTCGCGATGAGCCCGAGGACCTCGAGTTCTACCGTCGGATCGCGCGCGAGCATGCAACGCTCATGGTCGCGGAGACCGCACTCAAGTGGCGACAGCTCGAGCCCGAGCCAGGGCGCCTCGAGTTCGACCTCGGCGATTCGGAGCTCGCCTGGGCCGACGAGAACGGATTCAAGGTCAAGATCCACACTCTGCTCTGGGGGAACGCCCCGCCAATCTCGACCGGCAGCGGTACTCCCGGATGGCTTCGGGACCAGTTTCCCGGCACGGATCTCTCCGAGAGCGAGCAAGAAGAACTTAGGGAGCTGATTCGCTTCCAAGCGGAGTCGATCGTCGAACGATACAAGGGACGCATCGACATCTACGACATCACCAACGAGATGCTGAACCCGCTCACCGCCTGGTTCTCATCGCGACTCGGCCAGAGCATCACGGACGACCTCTTCCACATGGTGCGCGCGATCGACCCGGGCGCGCAGCTCGTCATGAACGAATGGATCTCCGAAGTCTTCACTGGCCTCGGGGGAGCCAATGCAGCGAGCGTGCGCGACCGCGCCCTTGAGCTTCTGGCGGCCGGAGTTCCGATCGACGCGATCGGCATCCAGGCGCACTTCGCGCCGGTGGTGATTTTCGCAAGCGACGCGGAGCTCGACGACCCTCGCCTCGAAGAACGCACACGCATCGACGACTATGCCGTCGCGCTGGCGGAGTTGACGGAAGCCGGACTCCCACTGCACATGACAGAAACGACGTTCAACGCCCCGGCGAAACCCGAGGAACGCGCCGCGCACGCCGAAGCGATCATGCGCCTTTGGTGGGGCACGGAGTCAGTGGAGCAGATCGTGTTCTGGAGTCTTTGGAATAAAGTCGCCGCTCGATCCCAGCTCCAGCACGGGGTCTTCGACGACACGCGGGACGGCACACTCACCCGACACGGAGAGGCCATCGTCTCGCTGCTCAACGATCGGTGGCGAACCCGCGCGACCGTGAGAACCGACGATTCGGGCGCCGCCGAACTTCGAGCTACACTCGGGCAGTACGTCGCGCAATGGACCGAGAACGGCCAAGCGCGCGAGGTTCGCTTCCGCGTCGCTCAAGGTCCCGGAGCCATCTCCGTGACCGTCGCCGATGGCGCGGGCAGCCCGTAAATCACGGTGCGAAGGCGCCCCTTGTTGCGCCGCGTGGGATGCGAACCCATATTGGGCGCCTCTTTGAAATTATGGGGGCGACCGGTTTCGACGGGGACGTTGAAGGTTTGGTTGCGTGTACGTCGGTCCCAAGCACGACGCAAATACGCTTGGGATTTACAACTGCCAACGATAACGCAGTTGCTCTCGCGGCCTAAGTAAAGCCAAGGGAGCCGTCGAAGTTAGAAGCTTGCCTGTGCTTCTAGCGGAGGCGTCATTCGAACGGGCTGGTCTATGCGAGCCGGGTTCGGCGCAGTGACGAGATAAAGAACCACTAGCGTTGGTGCGAGCCTGTTTGTGGGCGCAAGCCAGGGCGAATTTCAAAACACAAACTACGCACGTAGATGTCATTCTGGACCGTTTCCGGACGTGGGTTCGATTCCCACCGCCTCCACCATTTTGAGCCTGGAATCATTCAGCTTTCGGCCGAGACCTACTTGGGTGTCCAAAAAAGTGTCCAAAGCTCGGTCCTCGGACGGCCGGAAATCGAGGAGCTTTCCTCGGTCGAGGTTCACTTCTAAACAGCGCACTGCCCGGCACAGCGTTGGCCATTCAAAGCTGGTGTAGACATCGATGATCTCGCCACGCCGGTTGTGGGTGATGCTCTCGAGCACGTCCGGGCTTGCGCCGTCCGCGCGCGCGTAGGTGATGAAGAAGCGGCGAAAGCCGTGGGTGCCTTTGTCCTCGATCTCGACCGCGGCGCAGTCGACGTCGGGTGCCTTGGTCACCTGCGAATGGGTCCTCGCGCGCATGTTTCGCCGGTCAGGAACGATGAAATCGTCCTCGGTCGGCGGCCGGCCATAGATGGACCTGAAGCCTTCCGACCGCCACCTCGAAAGCACTTTGGCGAGCTCCGGATGCACGGGCACCATGCGCGCCTTGGTGTCGGCTCCGCTCGCCGTCTTGAGTGGCTGGTCGTCGTACTGGCAGTGCACGTGAAGCGCGCCGAGGGGCTTCGCGACGCCGTCGTAGTCCCGCCATCGAAGCCCGGCCACCTCCCCTACCCGCAGCCCCGTAAGGCCTTGAATCGTGTGAAACACGCGGCGGTCGGGCGGCACGCGTGGGTCGGTCATCAGCGTCAACGCTTCATCGCGATCGTATAGCGGGCGCCTCTGCTTCCCGATCCTCGGAAGCTTTCCGCGCGGGATCTGCGCGCAGGGGTTGCGGTCGATCAGGCCCTCGAAGACCGCAAGCGAAAAGACGCTCGAAAGCACGCCCTTGAGGTTGTGGACCGACTTCTCGCCGAGCTTGCGGTTGGCTTTGCGCGCCTGCTCGTCGGGCTCGTAGCACGCCCAGCAAATCCGGAGGACATCGGGTGGCGTGATGCTGCTCATGCGACGGCTTCCCAACGCTGGAAGCACATGCAGACGAAGCTGACGCACCTCGCGTTGCACGTTGCGCCGCCTGCCGACGGCCTGCTGAGCCTCCCAGCGCTTCACGTATTGGCTGAGCGTCACGCTCGGCCCGACACCCTGCTCGAGGTGGAGCGTCCCCTCGCGCACCTGCCGCTTCCGGGTGCTGAGCTTGCGCTTCGCAGCTTCGAAGCTCCGTCCACCGTGCTCACGGCGCCATGTTCCCTCGCCGTCCTTGTAGCTGATCCGGTAGCGCTGCTTGCCTTCGTCCCACCGGATCCCGGTCGCCGATGGTTTGTGTTGCTTAGCCACGTCGGAGCTCCTCACGCCAGCGAAGTACGTCGGAAAGCCGCCACCGCAGCTTCTTTTCGGCGACGGCAATATGCGGGCACCCTTGTCGTCGCCACTTTCGCGCGGTGTCGGGCGACACCTTGATGCGCTTCGCCAGCTCTTTCGTGGTCAAAAGCTCGCCTGCGTCGCCGCCCGGTGGTTGCTGTCGCTCCGTCAGGTCGCGCACCGCATCGCGGAGCAAAGCACGAAGGTCAGATACCCTCATATCGACGAGCCGATCTTCGTTCCTCAGGCTCACGTTGCCCCCGCTGAAGAGTGATCCTGTTCGTTGCGTCTTGCAACAGCTGTGATTCTCGCTGGCTCCGGGAGGCGCTCGTTGGATCTCTTGCCTTCGCTCATACCCTGTTATCGGTTTTGCCCCGCAAAATGTTGTCCTGGCTCGTGATCTTTTTTCGCATCGGTTCCCCGAAGGGGCTCAATCCGCGTGTGACTTTCAGTGACTCCGCGTGACAGGCAGTGACAAAATTGGTCAAGATGGGACCCAACTTGTTGGGGCAAGGAAGAGTTTTGTTAAACAAAACTGCACGGCCCTCGCTTCGGGTGTTCGACCCGAGCTCGGCCGTGATTTCCGTGCTCAACGCCTTCGGCTTATTCGCCCGGGCAGCGCGACGCGGTTCACATCCCGAGAGCCAGAGCCCAGGACGCTCCAGCCTCCACAGGGCTGCGCACTCCTCAGAAGCCGAATTGGAGCTGGGCTCGGACGGAGTACTGGTTGCCCGCATCGGCGGGGAGCCAGCCGTTGGCGGCAGTGGGGTTGACCAGAGTCGAGTTGATCGCGTTGAACAACAGCGCGCCTTCGAGACTGAGTTTGATGCGGTTCGTCCACTTGAAGGGGAAGGCGCTGGTCCCGATCGTCAGGGCGTTGAATGGGATCAACCCTGCAATGCGGCCGGGATGGACGAGCGAGTACTGCGCGTATACCTGCCAGGGCTCGAAGATGAAGTACCCGGCCTGCGCCATGAGTCCCCAAGTCGACTGGGCCGTTCCGACCGCTGCCCAGTTCCATACGCCGTAGGCCATGGCCTGAAAGCCGTCGCCGCCGACGCTGAGGTCGACCGTCACCTGCCCAGAGTGTTGCGGTGTGCCCGCCGGCGCGTTGGGCCCTGCGACCGTGTAGCCCGAGCCGACGCCCAGTAGTACTCCGAGCGACCGGCCCTTGCGGCCGACCAGGTCGTTGAACGTCGTCCAGTCATCCCCGAACAGCTGCACCTCCCCGCGTGCCGACACGAGCGCCTGCGAGGTGGTGTTGTTCGGGAAGTCGTCCTTCCCCCCTGAAGCCCCATTGCTCAGGGCGAACCACATGCGACCCCGGTCTCTTCCATAGAATGCCTGAAGGCCGTCCGCTGCACCGACTGCGAACGCCT
>Ga0316187_10003658_pt1 | contig 13353 bp, 11 predicted proteins | sample CroRivburrow1_MG_FD_204927 | JGI IMG/M metagenome (GOLD analysis project Ga0316187, IMG submission 204927) | Coastal sediment microbial communities from Maine, United States - Cross River worm burrow 1 | ecosystem: Environmental > Aquatic > Marine > Coastal > Sediment | place: USA: Maine...
CGAGCAGACCGTTCCAGAGCGCAAAAGCTTCGGCTTTGTCTTCCAGCCGCACGGCCACAATAGGACTTGGCTCCGGTCCCATCGAGAAGCCCAAATCCTGTAACTTGTTATACAGCATGTTGGCATTGTCCCAGAGTCGTCGACGCAGTTCGGATCTTTTTTGCAAAATTTTCAACGCCACGCGGGTGGACGCGATAACTGAGGGTGACGAAGACGCCGTGAACACATAAGGGCGACTCGCATAGCGTACCAGGTTGAGCTCGGGATGGTTACTGACGCAAAAACCGCCGATGGCTCCCAGACTTTTACTAAACGTGCCGACGACAAAATCAACACCATCTTCCACATCGTCCTCTTCGGCCAGTCCGCGCCCATTGGCGCCCAGGACACCCAGTGAGTGGGCTTCGTCCACCAGCAGATAAGCCCCGTATTTTTCCTTGATAGCGACGATGTCCGCCAGGGGCGCGCGATCCCCCATCATGCTGTAAAGCCCTTCGACAACCACCAGGATATTGGTATTGCGTTTTTCAAGCCGCCGCAGCCGCTTTTCCAGATCCTGCGGGTCGTTGTGTCGAAAACGATGCACTTCGGCGTCTCCCAGACGGCAGCCGTCATAAATGCTGGCATGGCAATCGGCATCCAACAGAATGATTTCATCGGGTCCGACCAGGGTGGACAGCATAGCCAGATTGGCGACATAGCCGGTGGAAAAAACGATTGCCCCCTGACGATTGAAATACTCAGCCAATTCATGCTCCAATGCCACATGGCCGGAAAATGTCCCGTTGGCCATTCTGGATCCGGTGGTGCCGGTGCCTTCTTTGCGGGCGGCATCGCAGGCTGCATCAATACAGTCGGAATCAAACGAAAGCCCCAGATAGTTATTGCTGCCGGCCAGGATCGTGGGGCGACCGTTGATAACGGCCTCGGTTCCCGATATGATTTCTTCCATGACGATATTAAAAAATGTATCGCAACTTTTTTCAAGCTCCTGGCGGGTTGCGGCCAGTTGCTGGAATTTGTCAAAAATACTCATAATCACCCATCTCCGATCAGTTTTTGAATTTGTAAAGCAAAATCTTTAACGGTGCGTACATCCGGAAGTATATTCAACGGAATCGAAATGTCCAAACTGTCCTCTACCGATTCCACAATTTTCATTACTTTCAAAGAATCAAGGCCCAAATCGGCCACCAGATCTGTTTCTTCCCCGATTTCGATGCCTTGAGGGACAAAGGGCTTCAGAATTTTGTAAAGTTCCCCTAAAATATTTTCGTAAACTTTCATTCGCTGTGTATTTCCTTTCTTTGTTATGAACAATTATAATTGCCCGAGGTGCCGTTCCATCGTAACGTGCGTTGCAGACCCTCCGTCAGTAATATTCTTGGGGTCCAGCCGGTGGCGGTGTTCAAGGCCGTATTGTCACAAACCCAATTGAAATGAGCTAGTTCCCGGACTTTTCCGGGGGTCAGCATGGGCGCGTAACCTAGAACTCGGGCGGTTATAAGATTGAGCGTTGAAAACAGCTTTGCCACAACCAGCGGTATTCTTATGGCAACCACCGATTTGCCTTGCCTCAGCTGTGCAACCGTGTCGATAACATCGTGCCAGGAATAGCCCCCGGGCTGTCCATCATGCAGTTCATAGGTGCAGCCGGGATTACTTTTGCGATCCAGCCACTGCACAATCGCCTCCGCCAGGTCCTCCACGTACAGCAGCGAAAAGCGGCCATTGCCGGGACCGAGTATCGGGGCAACCCCTTTTTTCATCCAGTGAAATACAGGCATCAACTCCCGATCCCCCGGTCCATATATGGCAGACGGTCGAAAAACAGTCCAGAACAGTTTATCCGATTTTTCAACCAGCACCTTTTCCCCTTCTCGCTTACTGGCAGCGTATGGAGACAGATGAGGTTCCCTGGCCGCCAGTGACGAGATCGATAAAAAGTATGGCGTCGGGTGTTGATCGAGCGCCAATTTGACCAAGCGTGCCATACCATCAACATTGACGCGATTGAATTGGGCCTTCGTGGCACCGCGAACCGCACCGGCACAGTGTACCACGGCATCTGCACCGTGAACCAAGCGACGAAGGCTTTCAGTGTCTTCGAGATCGCCTTCGATCCACTTAACAGTGATGTCAGCCGGTCGTTTATGGGTTGAGGCGGGGCGGATCAAAGCCTGGATTTTGCGGCCGGCGGCGGCTAATCGTCGCGTCAAGGCGGCCCCCACAAATCCTGTGGCCCCGGTTATGGCAATTGTATCAATCATGGAATTTCGCTGGTTGTTCGGAAATACTTATCCTGTACCGGTTGAATAAAACATTTTGACCGGCTTTATTATTCATTGGTTATATGGTTTTTTGAGTTTAATTCCGGCTAGACGGCCCGCTGGCGGAACGCTGCAGTGTAAAAGTCTTCGTTGAGTTCTGTAGCCTGTGTCGCTGCAATCCGTTTGAGATACTCTTTGCGCGCTCCTGAGCGAGATAGCTTTCCAGACGTCGTTCGGGGTAAGGTGTTTCGAGGTACCAACTCAATCAAGCAATCTATGCCAAACTCCTCGCGGACCAAGCCAAGTAAACGCTCCCGCAAGTCGGCGCGCTTTTTTTCATCGGATTGACGGCATTGAACCATCATAACGGCCTGTTCCTGTTTTGCCGGGCCTTTTATTGAGAAAGCCGAGGCGTCTCCGGTGCGTACTTCCGGTTGCCGTTCCGCCAGATACTCCAAGTCCTGGGGCCAGATGTTGCGGCCGTTGATGATAATCAGGTCTTTTTCACGTCCTGTAATCACAATGCCGTTTCCAACTCGATATGCCAGATCGCCTGTATTTAGCCAGCCATCGGGAGACAAAACCTCCCGGGTAGCCTTGAGATCCCCAAAGTAACCGGACATCACGCTGGGCCCACGAACATAGAGAGTGCCGCAGTGCCGTTCCGGCAGGACCTGTCCTTGAGCATCCCTTACCTCCACTTCGTAGCCCGGCAGTGGTGCCCCGCAATTGGTAAAAGCATTTGAGCGCACCGTCTTGCTGCTCCGGTTGGGATGGAGGGGCAGGGCTTTTTGCTCTTCAGCAAGCGCAGTGCCGTCCACATAATCTACATCGGCGCCTTGTCCCAAAGGCGCAAAACTTATCGCCAGGGAGCATTCGGCCATGCCATAGGACGCTACGAATGAACGCCTGTCAAATCCGCTGGGTGCCAGAAGATCGGCAAAACGCTTCAGAGGTTCGGTCCGAATCGGTTCCGCTCCGACACCGGCAATCCGCCAAGCGCTGAGATCCAACTTATTGACCTCATCATTGCGCACACGGCGTGCGGCCAATTCGTAGCCGAACGGCGGACTGAAAGACAGAGTCCCCCGATTTTGCGACATCAACGTCAGCCAAAGCCTTGGGCGCATGGCAAAGTCCCGGGTGTTGAGGTAGTCCACAGAAATTTGAGCGGCCATGGGCGACAGCACGAGTCCGACGAGCCCCATATCATGAAAATAGGGGAGCCATGATACCGCCCGATCTGCCGGTCGAATCTGGATGCCATATTTAAGGATGGCAAAAAGGTTGTTAAGTACGGCTTTCTGGGTGATCATCACCCCTCTCGGAAAACGGGTGCTGCCGGAAGTATACTGCAGGTAGGCCACCTCGTTCGGTTCCGAGGGGCGTAGTCGGATATTGGGTTCTGCAAGATCATTAAAATCCCGGGGACTGCCCAAAAAGCGCAGTTTCAATCCCTGTGCGGCCTCGGCCAGATAAGGGAGAAATTCCTCGGGCGCCATGGCAATATCCGCCTGACAAATTGCGAGCAGTCTTTTCAACTGTGAGACATATGCCTTGCGACCGCCCAGATTGATCGAGGCCGGAAGCGGCACGGGTATCAAGCCTGCGTACTGACAAGCGAAAAAGAAGCGCATAAAATCCGGATGGGTATCAGCCACCAGGGCGACCCGGGAGCCACGGTTTGCCCCCAGATCGATGAGACGACGTGCCAGTGACCGCGCATCTTCGCGCAGTTGTGTATAGGGGAGTCTCTCATACAATTTGACTCCAGCGTGATAAAAATTATAGCCGGTTTTTCCTTTGGCAGCGTAATCGAGTGCTTCTGCTAGCGTAGAAAAATCTGCGATTCGTAAGGGCAGATTATTAGCGGCAGGTGTAGCATCCATAGCAACTTTAGCCTCCTTGGTTTATCAAGCCAGCGTAGCGATCCCGTCTCCTCCGAACCGCAACATCAATTTCCCATCTGCAGTTCGCCTCTGATTCTCCTAAACCTTTGCTAAATAAGGCAGGGGCAACTCTGCGCTGGGTTGGCTTTTACCTGTTTTAAAATTAAATGTCAAACAACCGACAAAATTATTTAACCCATTGTACCTGCAATAATGTTGACAATTAATTTCGACAAAAAAAAATACCTAAAAACCTATAACTGCTTGTTTGATCTTAAAATAAAGGCATTTTCGAAAACCCTAACATGTATTTCCAAAACTGTAAACTAATTATGCTGAAATTTTTTATGTGCTAACATAATCTGTTTATTAAGAAATTTTCGTCTTTAGATTGCTTGTCTATTCGTTCCGTGTTCCAATTGTTTCGAAATTGATCTAATGATAATTCAATCATTTTTGATTGTCAAGATTTTATATTAAAAAAAATTTAAAAATTATAACTTTATTAATTTAAAATTATAATGATTTATAATATTTTAAAACAATAACATTTCTAAATCAGAAGTGTTATGATTTCTTTCAATTTTAATCATATATTTTGGATTGTCAAGAGTTAATTTATTAAATCGTTAAAAAATAGAAATATTAAGAAAATAAAAAATTTATATTCAAAACTATTTACAATATAGATATTTTGTATTATAAATAGTTGTGTTTATTAATTAGGCGATGCATCAAGGAGGAGAAGATGACGGAAGTGACGGAATCGATGATCTATGACATGGCTTTTAGAGTAAGATTGTACATTGCATCCACCTTAGCTGATGAGAAACGGATAAACGACTTAAGTGAAAGGGAAACCCTTCTTCTACAGCTGGTCGGTGCCACAGGCAGGATGAGCATATCCGAAATAAGTAATTATTATCCTCGGGTAAGCAACAGTACAATTTCGACCACCATCACCAAACTGTGGAAAGAAAAGAAGCTGGTTGACAAAAACATTCTCCCTGAAAATCAGAGAATTACCACGGTCAATTTGACCGAGAAGGGCCAAAAAGTTTTAGCGGAAATAAAAAAGAAACAATCCGATGTCTTTAATACCGTAACCACGTCTCTGGGGTTGTCTGCCGAACAGAATGAGTCGTTTCAGCTAGTTCTTAAAACTGCGATTGGATTTTTTGATGATTTGCTCGGCCTTGAGTTAAATGAACCGCCTGTATTAGGCGTCTAGCGGTGCTAAATGGACAATTTCCTTGCGATGTTTATATCTAAAAATAAGGATTGAAACTCATGAAAGCAGTTATACTAAGTGCCGGCCAGGGAAAACGTTTGTTGCCGCTGACCGCAGACAATCCGAAATGTTTGGTGAATATCGACGGCCAGTCTCTGATCGAGTGGCAAATCGATGAACTTGCCAGATGCGGCGTCGACCGGGTGTCAATAGTTGTCGGATATCATGCCGACCGGGTCAAACAGCTGCTGCACCGGCGCTACAATTCGAAACGGATCAGAACTGTTTATAATCCCGCGTATTCATGGACCGATAATCTGTTCAGCTGTTGGGCTGCCCGTGCTGAAATGGCGGAGGATTTTGTTCTTTTAAACGGCGACACATTGTTCGAAGCTGCCGTGCTGAATCGTTTGCTCAAGGCGCCTGAGCAGCCGGTGACAGTGGCTACCCATAAAAAACGCCATTACGACGCTGACGATATGAAGGTCACACTGGACGGAGACAGGCTAATCCATATCGGAAAGGACCTTTCTATCGACACAGTCGATGGGGAGTCCATTGGTATGATCCTGTTTCGTGGAGAGGGTCCGGTCATTTTTCGCCGTGCCGTCGAGAGCGCATTGCGTGATCCCCTGGCCCGGAAAAAATGGTATTTGTCGGTAATTGACGAATTGGCTCAATTGATGCCGGTGGGGACCCTTTCCGTTAGCGGACTTCAATGGTGTGAAGTCGATTTCCCTGTCGACCTTAAACATGCACAAAGGGTCGTGCAAGCATGTGCCGCCGGTGGTGAATATAGAGCGTTTCCGCAAACCGGATTTGCATGGGGATGAGAAGGTTCAGATGACAGAAGTCAGAAGACAGAAAACAGAAGACAGAAAACAGAAGACAGAAGTCAGAAGACGGTGGCAGAGGCTATTGTGGATTTCATGCGGCATCCTCCGGTTTCTGAATTTGGAATTCGGATGATCTAAGTTCCAAACCTGTTTCGGTCATTGAATATTGAAAGTAGTGATTTATTTGACCCAATTTTAAGATCAGGTGGTGCTTGAGATTTCGGATTTTTTATACCATAGTCTCTTTTTCGATCAAACTAGCCGTTTTTTTGGCCAGCGGCCGGGTTTAAACCTGACATCTGACGCCTTCTCACATTTGCCTGTTGGATACAATATTTTCGACCAATTTCAAGTCGTTGACCGAGTCGACATCGACGGCCGCTTCCGGAAAAGGTAGGACAACGGCACCGGCTTTAAATCCCAGACGATGTGACATCCGCTTTAGGGCTTCATTGAGGGACAGCCGACCCATAAGATAGCGCAAAACAGCACTCCAGCCCAAAACACGGATCAAGCGCAAGGGATTTTTACGCTGGTTTTCGACCCGGCGCCAGAAATCCGCCGCCAGGCGAGCACGGGGGGTCAGAAAGGCAAACAGGTTGCAGCCGCAGTAAGCACCATCTTCCAGGCGGGTGGCGGTCCTTCGGGTCTGTGGATAGGCTGCTGTCACCGCTTCATGCCGCGCAATTCCCGCCACCACATCACAGCCTGTTGCCAGTGCTTCAGAACAAAAGTAATCAACGATCCGGGCGCTCAACAGGACATGATCAGCGGTGGTCAAAAGAACCGGGGTTTCATCCGGCAAGGTCTGCAGGACATGAAATGCACTTGAACTTGGGGTTGCTTGATTCTCAAACCATTTAACCCTTCCTGATGCTATAAGGGCCCCGAGATCGGGCTCTTGGCCCACGACGGATTTTGGAGGGCCGCAGAGGATATATGCGTTTACCGCCTGAGATGCGGTGAGGGCATCCAGCACGCGAACAACCATCGGTTTACCGCCGACAGGGGTCAAAGACTTGCAACGCACGCCGGCGGCCTTGGCCACCGGATCATCCGGTCCGCGATCTGCTGCCAGTACGACTGCGGTAAATTTAGGTTGGTGATTTGTCATCGCGCTGTTTAGTAGGCTTAAGGGAATTCTTTCAAGTAGTTAAAAAATTTATTTCACATCTTCATCTATGTCAATTGCTTACTATAAATCCGGTAGGTCTTATAAACGCGCCCATTGGTGGATTCAATAATGTTGCGCATTCTCAAATTATCTTCAAGGATCCAGGAAAGCTCAACTTCTTTAATCCCGCGTTTTAGGGCCGGTTGCTGAAGGCCGGCGATTACCCCGAAGGCAAGGGCCGCGCCCATCAGGCTGTCGTGATATTGGGAGCGAACGCCCATGAGAGGAATCCGGGCGGAGTTAGGGTACTTTACTTTAAGGCGCCAAATCATTTTAAGCCAGCCGAAGGGTAAAAGCCTGCCGTTGAGATCCTGTATGATCTCATTGATGTTCGGAAGAAGAACAATAAAGGCTGCCGGTTTTCCATCAACTTCTGCAATTTTCACCAACTCCTCGTCGGCCAGCATTTTTAAATCCTTGCCCAGGTGTTCGAATTCCGCTTCCGTCCAGGGGGTAAACCCCCAGTTTTGCGACCAGGCATCATTGAAAATGCTCCGTATAATTTTTAATTCATTTACAAAATTTGATTTTTGCAGCCTTCGAATATGGATTCGGTCTTTCATCCGAGCCGTAATTCTTTTAGCCGTTGCAGTCATCTTAATATTGGTATTTATTATATAAGCCAGTAAGTCTTTTTCCTTCTGATACCCATCTTGCTCGATTAGATCGGCATAATAGGGACGGGCATGACCCATCATCAATGACGGTGGTGTGTCGAATCCGTCCACCAACAATCCCAATTCCTGGTTGATAGACAGATTGAACGGACCGGAGATTCGTTGCATTCCCTGGTTGCGCAGCCAATTTTCCGCAGTACCCAGCAACGCACGGAATGTCAGGCTATTGTTCTCTGCCTCCAGCATTCCGAAAAAACCGGTAGCATCCTGGTAACGATCAAGATGAAGCCGGTCGATTTGAGCACTGATCCGTCCCACCGGTTTGTCGTTCCGGTATGTTATCCAGGAGCAGAATTTTGCATGTTCGAAATACGGGTTTTTCGGTGAAAGATGCATGCGTCTTTCCAGCAGCAAAGGAGGGACCCACATGGGATCGTCCATGTAGAGGGACCATGGCAGGCGGATGAAATCATTTAAGGCGCTTTTCCCTTCAACTTTCAAAACCTGCAGCGATTTGTTTGTCTGTTTTTTGGAGTTCTGCCGTGGCTTGAGCGGAGGCATGCTATTGCGTCTTCCTTTCCTGACATCTGACACCTGAAACCAATTTTCCAGAACAAAGGCGGGGTAAAAAGTTATGCCCATGTGCATCAAGTTACAGGGGAATTTTCATCACCTCAGATTCAAGCTATGTATGATACACAGGTTGTTTGTGGCGGTCAATATCGAAAACGGTATCTTTCCATTTAGCGGCCTAAGGATGGTGACATTAAAAACGATATGATTTCAGTCAAATGTAGAATTTCCAAGACAGTTCTATTTTACAATATTATAGAAAAATAATAATTTAATAGTTGAAATATTAAGAAATTCTTAATTTTATGTAGAGAAACTCTTTACAAATCATATTTTTTGTATTATAAATACTTTCCAACCACATATAATAAAATCGGGAAATCTGACATAGAGGAGCTGATGAAGAAAAACACGGAATTGCTGATTTATGATATGGCTTTCAGGGTGCGGTTATATATCGCCTCTAAAATTTCTGAAAAAAAGGTGGGTGATTTAACTGACCGTGAAAGCCTGATAATTGAGCTGATTGGGATGAAAGGCAACATGAGCATATCCGAAATTGGAAGCTTATACCCGTCAGTCAGCAACAGTACGATTTCCACGACAATTACAAAACTCTGGAAAGATAAGCAACTTGTTGAAAAAAGGATCCTCCCTGAAAATCAACGGGTGACCACTGTAACCTTAACCGAAAAAGGCCGAGAAATATTGTCGGAAATCCGGCGTACCCAATCCGACGTTTTCAGTACGGTAACAATATCCCTTGGCTTATCTCCCGATCAAGTCGAAAATTTTCAGGAAATTATAGAACATGCCATTGGTTTTTTCGATAAAACGCTCGGGCTGAATCTCGATAATGAAAATACCTAACCACCTATCTCAATTCATAAGCCACCGGCTATGCCGGTGAGAATTTAAAAGGTTCTACCGTTACCGCGAGGGCATGCTCCATTGGTGCTAATCTGTTCGATGCCGGCGGCTTATGAATTGAGATAAAAAAGATTTTTTTTTACTTACTATTTAAAATTTATTGGTATACGCTAGCAGAACAATCAGCACCAAATCCGGCTGAAGCAAACAATATACTTGCCAGTGATGAATTGGTCAAGTGGTCATCAAAACCGACAGATCCGATAAAACAGAGATCAAAAAATGTCACGAAAATTTCAGAGGTATAGCTGTAGCCGGTTAAAATATTACACAGTCAAAATTCTTTTTAAAAATCAGCGGTCATCAGCAGAGATGGCCTCGACCCCTTCCAGGGGCCATCCTCATACCCCCAGCTCTGCTGGTGGTCGCTGATTTTAAGGTACTAAACTTCTTCTGAGACAGCGTTCTGATGAAATGGCCCCTGCTTGGCAGCAAGCACACTAATAATTTATTTAGGTTTCAGGCGTCAGGAAGGCGAGTCGCGAAATCCTGAAACCTGCACACTGATACCTGAAACCTTCAGTTTCTGACAACATGTTGTCAGAAAAAATGCCCTAAGGGCCTACTTTGATGCAACAAAATTGACAACTACCATGAGATAAAAATGGAAATTACCCTATGAAGGCTTTAATTTTAAGTGCAGGGCAGGGTAAACGGTTGCTGCCGCTGACGGCTGACTGCCCCAAGTGCATCATACCGGTTCGGGGGCGATCTTTGATTGAGTGGCAAATTGACGAACTTGCTAAATGCGGAATTGACCAGGTGACCGTTGTTTTAGGTTTTCGTGCAGACAAAGTCGAAAGAATTTTGCGCGAGCGCTATGATTCCCATCGTGTAAAAACCGTATACAACGCCGCTTATGATGTGTCGGATAACCTGGTCAGCTGCTGGGCTGCGCACGATGAGATGCGCTCAGATTTTGTATTGCTGAATGGTGACACATTGTTTGAGGCGGCCGTGATGCAACGTCTCCTTGAAACGCATGATCGCCCGGTGACTGTGGCCATCAGTCATAAAAACGATTATGATGCCGACGACATGAAGGTTGAATTGGACGGGGGCCGGCTTGTGAAGATCGGTAAGGACCTGTTACCGGATCAAGTCGACGGGGAGTCTATCGGAATGATCCTGTTTCGCGGCCAGGGACCGAGGTTGTTCCGCATTGCTCTGGAAAAGGCATTGCGGACCCCTTCGGCACAGACGAAATGGTATTTGTCGGTGATTGATGAAATGGCCCGGTCGATGCCGGTGTGGACCTGCTCAGTGAAAGGGTTACAGTGGTGTGAAGTCGATTACCATGCTGATCTCAAACTGGCCGAAAAAGTCGTATCAGCCTGTGGCGCCCGCGAAAGGGTTGAGGCCGATGAACGCACCTGTCAGACAACTGAGGCGACACTAAGATAGCTCCCATCTGGGGGGGTGAAAAATTACTCTCAAATAGACTCATAGGGTCTTGATATTGATCTCATTTTTGTTCCGACCCGAACACTGACACCCACAATTTCGATTAAGCGTTCTGAGCCCATTGTGTCGAAGAACGCTTTTTTAAATGGTCAGAAATGATTATCGACCGTTATATAATGCGGGAAATCATCAAACCGACGGTTGCCGTATGTGCGATATTGGTCTTTATTTTTGGATGTTACATGGCAACCCGTTTCCTGGTAGACGCCCTCAGTGGTCAATTGCCGGGCACCACAGTCCTCATCTTAATCCTGCTCAGAATTGCTATCGCTCTGGAGGTGCTGCTGCCCACGACTTTGTATTTGTGTGTGGTGGTTGCCCTTGGGAGGCTGTATAAAGATTCCGAAATGATCGCCCTTTTTTCCTGTGGTGTGAGTCTGGGCCGGGTCTTACGGCCTGTCTTGTACACTGCCGTGGTGGTGGCGGTGATTGTTGCCAGTTTATCGCTTTTCATTCGACCCTGGGCCTACAAGCAGTATTATCGAATAAAGGCGCATGCAGAGGCGAATTTTGATCTCACGCGCATGAATGACGGGACGTTTTACGAAACTGAGAACGGAGCGCGGGTCATTTATGCCGAAGAGGTAGACCACCAGCAGGATGAGGCCGGTCGGGTCTTTATTCGAACAGAACGTGACGATACGTTGCAGGTTATCTCCGCGAGGCAAGCCCATCAGTCCATGGATCAAGCTTCCGGTAAACAGATTCTGGTATTTACCGATGGCTATCTCTATGAATTTTCCCGCACCGGCACAGAAGGACGTGTCATCCAATTCGAACAATCCGCAATGCCCCTTGAACCCAAAGAGGATATCCGACAAAAGTATCGAGTCAAGGCAACCTCAACCGGGACCCTCGCTCGGTCGGACGACAGGAAAGAAATTGCTGAATTCCAGTGGCGGCTCTCCACACCGTTGGCCACCATACTGTTGGCGTTGATCGGCGTCCCCTTAAGCCGTTCATCACCCCGCCACGGTAAATACGCTAAAATCACGACGGCTGTGGTGATTTTTGCAGTATATTACAATCTCAGCGCTTTGACCAAGAAATGGGTCGAACGGGGTATCCTTGACACCCTTCCCGGGATCTGGTGGATCCAATTGCTGCTGGCAGGATTACTGCTGGTTCTTTTATGGCAGCCGACCATGGTGTCCCACCGGCGCGGAAAATAATGAAAACTCTTGATCGCTATATTGGCATTAGCTTTCTGCGTAGCTTTGTACTGATAATTATTATACTGGTTGCGCTGTTCAGTTTTCTGGAACTGGTGTCCCAGCTGGATGACGTCGGTAAAGGAAGTTTTCGCACCCATGACGTTCTGGTCTTCATCGGCCTCACCATGCCAAGGCGCATGCTCGATCTGATGCCCATCAGCACCTTGCTTGGCAGCATTATCGCGCTTGGATTGTTGGCCGATCACAGTGAACTGCTTGCCATGCAGGCCGGCGGCATGTCGATCCAACGGATCTGCGGGTCGGTGCTTGCCGCCGGTACACTCCTCATCCTGTTAACCGGCATGTTGGCAGAGATGGTTGTCCCTCCGCTGGATCAGCTGGCCCGCAAACGGCGCGCTCTGGCAATTTCCGGTACCGGTATTACTTTGACAAAGCAAGGTTTCTGGGCCCGACGAGGATTTACTTACATTCATGTCGGAAAAACACTCGTCGGTGGAATTGCGGCTGATCTGGATTTATTTGAGACGGATGAAAAGGGCCGTTTAAAGGTGTTTACCCACGCTCGTGAGGCCAACATTCGGCATAACGATCAATGGGTTCTCAGGGACATTACCCGGAAAATTTTTACCGAGCAGGGGATTACAACGCAGCAACTGCCCAGCCTGATTTTGCACTCATTTTTAAGCATAGATCAGGTTGATGTACTTGAGCTTCCTGCCGACAGTCTCTCGTCCGTCGATCTTTACCGGTATATCGGAGCGATGCGTGAGAGTGGACAAAATGCAGATCGCTATGCATTGGCCCTGTGGCGCAAGTTAAGTGTGCCCCTGACAACAGGGGCCATGGTATTGCTTTCGCTGCCGTTCATTTTCGGCTCTACCCGTATTATCACGGCAGGAAAGCGGATAATGATAGGCTCTTTTGTTGGAATTGTATTCTATTTTGGCGATCAATTAATCGTACATCTGGGGCTGCTATTAAGTCTTACGCCGGTTATTACGGCAATGACGCCGGTAATATTGATCTCCGGTATTGCGCTTTGGCAGTTACGGAAGGTTGTCTATTAATATATGGTGTCAGGTGTCAGGTTTCGGGTGTCAGGGGAGAGGCGGACAGGGGGCAGAAGTCAGAAGACAGAGGGGTTCGATTGCGGAATGCGGATTGTTAGCGCAAAGGGAATGGGTCAAAGCGCAT
>Ga0316187_10003659_pt1 | contig 13353 bp, 12 predicted proteins | sample CroRivburrow1_MG_FD_204927 | JGI IMG/M metagenome (GOLD analysis project Ga0316187, IMG submission 204927) | Coastal sediment microbial communities from Maine, United States - Cross River worm burrow 1 | ecosystem: Environmental > Aquatic > Marine > Coastal > Sediment | place: USA: Maine...
GCAACTACGAATTATTATTAAATTGGAATCATCATGGCAGCAATCAAACAGGCACTCATTAGCGTGTCGGATAAATCTGGAGTTCTTGAATTTGCGCAGGGCTTGAACAAATTAGGCGTAACCATTTTATCTACTGGTGGAACAGCCAAACTTTTGAACGATAACAATGTTCCCTGCGCTGAAGTGGCTGACTATACCGGCTTTCCTGAGATGCTGGATGGCCGCGTCAAAACACTACAGCCGAAAGTGCATGCCGGCATACTGGCACGCCGCGACATTCCCGAGCACGTTGCCACATTGGAAAAGCACGATATCCCGACCATTGATTTGGTCGTGGTAAATCTCTATCCGTTTGCAGCGACAGTCGCGAAGTCTGATTGCACACTGGAGGATGCTATCGAAAATATTGACATAGGTGGACCGACTATGGTGCGCTCTGCTGCGAAGAACCATGCGCACGTCACCATTGTTACTGATCCAACAGACTATGCAGATGTGCTTGCAGAGTTGCAAACCAATGCCGGCGTTGTAAGTGATGCGACCCGCTTCGAGTTGGCAAAGAAAGCTTTCTCACACACCGCCGCTTACGACAGCATGATCAGTAACTATCTCACGGCCATCGACAACGACGGCAATAAGAGCTTATTTCCGGCGCAAATCAATTTTAACTTCGCCAAAGTGCAGGACATGCGCTACGGAGAGAATCCGCATCAACAGGCAGCATTCTTCCGTGACTTGAATCCAGTCAAAGGGGGTATCTCGGATTACACCCAACTGCAAGGCAAGGAATTATCCTACAACAATATTGGTGATGCCGATGCCGCATGGGAACTGGTCAAAACATTCGATCAACCAGCCTGCGTCATCGTCAAGCACGCCAATCCTTGCGGTGTGGCGATTGCTGATACTGCACTGAACGCCTATAAGCTTGCTTACTCAACCGATACCACCTCTGCATTCGGTGGCATCATCGCTTTTAACCGTGAATTCGATGCTGAATCGGCAACGCAGATAGTCGCCAACCAATTTGTCGAAGTGATCATTGCACCAAGCGCTTCCGAAGCAGCAATTAAAGTTACTGCCGCCAAGCAGAACGTGCGCGTACTTACCGTGCCTTTATCCAACGCCCATAACCAGTTTGATTTCAAGCGAGTAAGTGGCGGCTTGCTGGTGCAATCTCCTGATGCACTGAACGTAAAGGCTGATCAACTGAAAGTGGTGAGCAAGGCTCAGCCGAGTAAAGAACAACTGCAGGATCTGCTGTTCGCGTGGCGCGTGGCTAAATATGTGAAGTCGAATGCAATCGTTTTCTGCAAGAATGGCAAAACGTTGGGAGTAGGTGCCGGGCAGATGAGTCGCGTAGACAGCACGCGCATCGCCAGCATCAAAGCACAAAATGCCGGACTGGATTTAAAAGATTCAGTAGTGTCATCTGATGCTTTCTTTCCGTTCCGCGATGGTATCGATGTGCTGGCCGAAGTTGGGGCGAAGGCCGTCATCCAGCCGGGTGGTTCGATGCGTGATGCAGAAGTGATTGAGGCGGCTGACGAGCATGGTATAGCAATGATATTTACCGGTTACCGTCACTTCCGACATTAAAGCGAAAAATGGTGGGCAAGTCTTGCCCACCCTACGTTGAGATCGAAATGAAAATTCTAGTTATTGGTGGCGGTGGACGTGAGCACGCTTTGGCTTGGCGTATATCTCAGAGTGCAAGAGTGCAAAAAACATATGTTGCACCTGGTAATGCCGGTACTGCCTTGGATGATAATCTGGAAAATGTCCCTATTTATGACATTGATGAGTTGTTGACCTTTGCGCAGCGTGAAAACATTTACTTGACGCTGGTTGGCCCTGAAGCACCGTTGGCAGCGGGTGTGGTAGACGCCTTCCGTCAGGCGGGATTGAAAATATTTGGCCCCACCAAAGCAGCTGCGCAACTTGAATCTTCCAAGGATTTTGCCAAGCGTTTTATGGCACGCCACAACGTTCCCACCGGTTTTTTTGAAACCTTTAGCGAAATCAATGCAGCGCACACCTATGTTAACAAGCATGGCGCCCCTATCGTCGTCAAGGCAGACGGGCTTGCGTCAGGCAAGGGTGTGGTGGTGGCAATGACGCTGGACGAAGCACATCATGCAATCGACATGATGCTTGCCGACAACAAGTTTGGTGATGCTGGTGCGCGTGTGGTAATTGAGGAATTTTTGGTGGGTGAAGAAGCCAGCTTCATTGTGATGGTAGACGGCAAGAATGTGCTGCCGCTCGCAACCAGTCAGGATCACAAACGATTACTCGATGGTGATTCTGGCCCCAATACCGGCGGTATGGGGGCATACTCACCGGCACCTGTGGTGACCCCACAAATTCATGCGCGGATATTGCGCGAAGTGATACAGCCCGTGGTACGTGGCATGGAGCTGGAAGGTAACACCTTCACCGGGTTTCTCTATGCCGGGTTGATGATAGACGCGAATGGTGGAGTCAAAGTGCTTGAATTCAACTGCCGCATGGGTGATCCGGAAACACAACCAATCATGCTGCGCTTGAAGAGTAGTTTACTGACACTGATCGAACATGCAGTGAATGGTACGCTCGACAAGGTCGAAGTCGAATGGGACAGGCGAACCGCGCTGGGGGTGGTGCTGGCAGCGGCGAATTATCCGGATACACCTCGAAAAGGTGATGTCATTACTGGTCTGTCTAAAAGAGCGGATGAAGATACCTATGTGTTTCATGCGGGTACAACCTTGCTTGATGGCAAAGTGGTTACCAGTGGAGGTCGAGTTTTGTGCGTCACCGCGATGGGTGACATGCTGAAAGTGGCTCAGAGGCGTGCATATGAGCTTGCAGATACCATACAATTTGATGGTATGCAGATGCGGCGAGATATTGGCTACCGTGCCATTTCCCGGAAGTAATTGTTCCAGGCTTTATTTTCCATAAGGAACCTTGCAGCCTACCTCAGGCGAGGGGGGGTAATCGCCTATCCGACGGAGTACTGCTACGGCTTGGGTTGTGATCCGAGCAATCGCCGTGCGGTGCAGCGGATACTTAAACTCAAACAGCGCCCGCAAAGCAAGGGGTTGATCCTGATCGCTTCGGACATTTATCAAGTACAACGCTTTCTGCAGCGGCTGACACCCTTAGAACAACAAACGTTGAAGGACGACGGTGCGCGCGCGATCACTTATCTGATAGCTGTAAAAGAAAGTTGCCCACGCTGGTTACGCGGAAACCACGAAACACTGGCAGTACGTATTACCGCGCACTTATTCGCCCGACAGCTCTGCCGTAGCACCAACTCAGCACTGGTCTCAACCAGTGCTAACCGTAGCGGACAACGTCCGGCAAAAACCTATGCAGAATGCTTGCGCATATTCGGGGAAGATGTGTGGGTGCTACCCGGACGGGTTGGAAAGCGTAAGCAACCTTCCACGATCCGCCACTTGAGCGACGGGAAGGTTGTACGCTGATTTACCGATCAGAGATGGTTCTTGACGGTAGGCGGCACGGTGTTGCCGCTGGCTTGCATATCGATGGCTTCGGGGTGTGCCCGATAGTGGCTACGTAAGCAGTTCGCCAATGCCTGTTTTGTGTCGTCTTCTACAGGGCAAATCTCCATATCCGCAAGGCAGTCGATCATACCTTGCAGCAACTGATCCTGCGGCTTGGGCATCTTCGGCTTCCATGATGCCAGTAAGGTCCGATTGATATGCGAGGGCAGCGACGCCAGGATGCCAACGTCATTTTGGTCATGCACAAGCAGGCCCGAAGTGGTACCTCTATCCAACGTCAGTACCTGGAAGAAATATAGCGTGTGGTAGTCCAGTTGTTTTTTGTAATCTGATTCGGTGGGTGAAGTACGCCTCTCGAGAGCAGCTGTGAGGATGTCGATGTAGGTGTCGATTGCAGCCTCACCTGCTGTCTTAGCCATTTTCAGGTCGGTGTCAAAATCACCGCAGGAATAGTTTTCAAGATAGAAATGCGTCACGCCGCGTGTGCGTCCCAGGACAGGGATATTAAAGTAGCGGTCGCCCTGTGGTGCGGCTTCTGCATACTGTTGCGGCACAGCCTGCATCAGTTTGTTTGCAAACATGGCCTTGTCTTCGCCAAGTTCGATCGCGGGGTTGAGGTCGGCCATGACGCGCCAGTAACCGCTGCTGTTCTTCATCTCGGTCCAGCTAATGTGGATATGCACCGAGGGAGCCAATGGGTTTTTGGGATGGATGATGGTCGAGATGGCGGATGCGGAGGCGAGTTGCTTGGAGGCATCGTCGTCATATTGAACCTGGGATGTATTGACCGATGCGCGATTAAAAACCGTCTCGTCGGTCGCCATGAATCGAACGCCGCCGCCGTGCCTGCCCTCATCGCGAAACCACTCGGTTGGCTCATATGGTTTGCCGTTACCGAATTGTTTGCTGATCACGTTCAGTTTGGTCACAAAGCGCTGCTGTAATTCAGTCACCAGTGCATAAGCCTGCGTCGCACGGCTGGATTTTGCTTTAACTCTTTCCATCGCCATCAAATCCCTTCTTTATTGAATGTGCTCCGTATAGTATGAGATTTAATTCACATTAAATCACCAAGCTAAATGTATCACATTATCCCTAATTTATTTAGGTCATAATTCAACGATATATGCACGATATCCAACTGATAAGTGCTAATTTTGGATATACATTAAATTACAGCTGTATGGTGTCTGGTGTTTCCGAGACAACACATGATGAGTGTTTTGACAGTCTCCGAGAAATGGGTACTCCGGTATTAAGAGTTGCTCACATGCAATGTGCTATTCTCGCTGGAAATATTTTATTAATGTTTGTGGATGAGATTTACACTTTACCTGTTTTTGCTGCTTGCAGCACCAGCCCTGGCGGATGTTGACGCAGATTTTCTCGCGGCGAATGACGCATTTCGCGCTAAAAATATATCCAAGTTGAAAATACTTGCGCCCAGATTAAAAAATACCCCGTTGCGGGCGTACGTCGAGTATTACCAATTGAGTATTACTCTGGAAAATGCAGATGCCAAAGTGATAAGACAATTTCTTAACCAGCATGAGGACAACAGACTCCTTGATCAATTGCGCGGTGAGTGGCTAAAAGTGCTTGGTAAGCAACAACAATGGGCGCTGTTTGACGAAGAATATCCACTGTTGTTAAACGAAGATACGGAAGTAACTTGCTATAGCCTGCAATTACGTTTGCTTAAGCGTGATCAATATGCATTACGCGAAGCACGTTCTTTATGGTTCAGCGGTAAACGTCAACCAGAAAGCTGTAATATCCCGTTTGAAGCAGCAATATCGGCAGGTGTCATCACTCAGCAAAACATCAATCATCGTTTACGCCTTGCTTTGGAATCAGGAAATGTCTCGTTAGCCAAGCAACTTTCTACCAGGCTGAAAGGCGATTCGGGCATATCGCAAAAGGCGATACAAGAAGCAGCGTCAGGGGCACTCCGATATCTGAAAAGTCTGAAGTTGGATGATTTTAAGGCTTTGAGTAAAATCAGGAAAAATGTGGTTAAGAAAGATGCAAACCAATCTGATGAGGTGCTTGAGCAGATTGATGTAAATCAGGGAATTTATCAAACGGCCGGTTATTCATTCAAGGATATGTTGAGTACAGAGAATAAGGTATGGCATGCAAATTTTGCAACCGGATGCCTGAAGCTCGTTTCTGAAGCGGCAGTTGTTGAATTTCCGCTATCGAATTTTCCGGAGTATAAGCCACAGGGAAAAAATCCATTTGAATCAAATAGCTGCCGGAATACGTGCGGGATTTTTAGTTTGTCTGCACGTATCATGCGGCAAAATAGCAAAGGCGAAAGCTTGATTTCTCTATCAGGGATGAATGTCGGCAATATTAATGTGGCTGATGTGGATTTGATGTTGGCGAATGTCGAGCCGATTGTCGATATTCATAATGCTGGAAGAGAGCCATCCAATGATGCCACTTTGGGGTGGCTGGGTTGGAGAGAGCTTCTTGCGCGAATTGGATTGGGGATAGTTGATGATTCCGAGATGTCTGAAACAGGCATCGGGTCAAGTGTGCCGTCATTGTGCGACCCATGCACGATAGCGGGTGAGGCCAGCACATTGACACCCATGGAATGGAATCCAAAATTAGCTAGTGAAGGGCAGCGCACCATCGTGTTGTTTGCATTGCAGCGTTTGGCAAAGCAGTCTCTGGATATAGCTGCCGCGCGTTGGGAGAAGATTGCGCCTTATTTTCCAGCACCGGAACAACATTATTTATACGGTTGGTTGGCATATGAGGCGGCACGTGAGCAGGATGAGCGTGCACTGAAATGGTACAAAGCGGCAGCTAATACACCGCTCAACGAACGGCAATTAGCCTGGTGGGTTCGTGCTGCACTCCGTGCCCAAGATTGGACGGAAGTGTTGAAGAGTGTTAATGCAATGAATGAACAGCAGCAGACCAAACCAGCCTGGCAGTATTGGAAAGCACGTGCATTACAAACAACCGGCAGCACCATTGAGGCAAGAAAATTGTTCTTGTCTTTAAGTAATGAGAATGGATTTTATGGCTTATTGGCCAATGAGGAGCTGGCGGGTACACCAGTATTTAGACAGGCAGCAGTAAGCTATGGGCCAGACGAGCAGGCTATTGAAAAGTTACTTGCCACACCGGGAGTGCAGCGAACGATTGCGCTATATCGTATGGGGATGCGTAATGAAGCGCTGGAAGAGTGGAGATGGGTGGTGTTCAATCTTAATGATCGCGAGTTGATCACTGCTGCGGAGATTGCAAGGCGCCATGAGATGTATGATCGGGCGATTGGCGCAGCAGATCTGACCGTTAGGGTGCATGATTTTAGCTTGCGCTACCTTGCACCATATCGTGATATTTTGCAGGAATATATTAACGAACATGGTTTGGAAGAAGCCTGGGTATATGGTTTGATGCGGCAGGAAAGCCGTTTTGTCAGCAGCGCAAAATCAAGCGCCGGTGCAGCAGGGTTAATGCAGATCATGCCAGCTACCGCGCGTTGGCTTGCTAAAAAATTACGTTTGAAGAGTTATCGAGAATCAATGATTCACCAACTGGAGACGAATTTGCGCCTTGGCACTTACTATATGAAAACAATACTCTCCCAGTTTGACGACAGTCCGGTAATGGCTACTGCGGCATACAACGCTGGTCCGAGACGTGCGCGCCAATGGTTGAATGATAAACCTATGGAAGGTGCCATTTATGCGGAAAGTATTCCGTTCGACGAAACGCGTGACTATGTGAAGAAAGTGATGAGCAATACCATGTTTTACGCAAGACAATTCAATACGTCGGAGCGTACTTTCAAGCAGCGTTTGGGTATTGTGCCGGGTAAAAAATAATTGTCATTTATCACCCCTATCCTTGCTGAGTTAGTTAATACATGAGCGACAAGCCAACACAAGACGATTGTAACCTTGGTGATGCTGCACAGATTTATTGTGTTGGGGGTGCGGTGCGTGATCGTCTGCTTGGCCTGACTGTCAAGGACAGGGATTGGGTTGTAGTCGGTAGTTCACCCGATGAAATGGTGGCTCACGGATTTCAACCAGTGGGTAAAGATTTTCCGGTGTTCCTACATCCGCAAACACACGAGGAATATGCGCTAGCACGCACTGAACGCAAGACTGCGCGTGGTTATCAGGGATTTGCAGTGTATGCCGCACCGGATGTGACACTTGAGCAGGATTTGTTGCGTCGAGATTTCACCATCAATGCCATTGCGCAGGACAAAAATGGCAAGCTGATTGACCCACATGATGGTATTGCCGATTTACGCGCGAATATTTTACGCCATGTCAGCGTAGCATTCAGTGAAGATCCGGTACGTATTTTGCGTGCGGCACGTTTTTCGGCGCGATTTGGTTTTTCCATCGCACCGGAGACATTACAACTTATGCGCGATATGGTAGATAACGGAGAAGTAGATGCTCTAGTGGCAGAACGTGTCTGGCAGGAACTGACGCGCGGCTTGATGGAGAATAAACCATCGCGCTTTTTCGAAACGCTGCGCAGCTGCGGTGCATTGGCGAAGATTTTGCCAGAAGTGGATGCGCTATTTGGTGTGCCTCAGCCGGAAAAGTACCATCCCGAGATTGATTGCGGCATTCACACGATGATGGTGATTGATGCTGCAGCGCAACACGACACTTCTCTGGAAGTGCGCTTTGCTGCGCTGACGCATGATCTGGGTAAGGCAACCACACCGAAGGATGTGTTGCCACGTCATATCGGACATGAGCATCGCGGCGTTGATTTGGTTAAGAAACTTTCCATGCGTTTACGTGCGTCAAGCGAATGTCGAGATCTTGCCTTGCTGACAGCTCGCTATCATGGCGATGTTCATCGTGCAAAAGAATTGCGTCCTGAAACCATCATCAAATTGTTTCAGTCAGCGGATGCATGGCGCAGGCCGGAACGCTTCTCCCAATTATTGCAAGCTTGTATGGCAGATGCGCATGGTCGAACTGGGCACGAACAAGATGCTTACCCGCAGGCAGATTACCTATTGCAACTGTTAGCGGAGGCACGTTCAGTGAATGCGGGCGAGATAGCACAGCAATGTGCAGATGCAAATCTGATCGCTGAAAAAGTGAAAGAGGCCCGCACCTATGCAGTGGCAAATTTCATCAGGAATTTATGATAGCTCGCCACTCATGCAATTTTTCCGTATAGCGCTTTCCGGCATGAGCAGGGCTAGTGGAAGGTAATCGGTAGAACTTGAGCAGTGGTAATGTCTGTTTTTCATTTGCCTGCACGAGTTTTCTGAAACTTTGTTCGGCCTTGCTGCCATTGAAAAATACCTTCGTGATATGCGGATGTTTCTTGAAGAATGCTGTGAAGTTATTAGCAACTTCTTTTTTTATGCGGGAATCAAGGCTGGATCCATCTCGCTCGCATGATGCCAGTACATCCCATAATGCGATGCCTGATGATTTCAGAAGGCGTAGTCTTTCTTTATAGGCACTTTTCGGACCAGCACCGACCAGTTCGCCCATGATTTTCCAAAAGACGTTTTGAGGAAGGGCGTAATATTCCTGCTTCTCCAAAGACTTCCTTCCGGGCATGCTGCCGAGAATCAGTACATGTGCATCGGCATTGCTTACTGGCAAAAAACTGTGATTACGTGCCATATATTTTTCTAATCATAGAAACTATGATGTGGTTATAACTGACGCGATTTATCGCCATTGGCAAAGCCGAAAAGCGGTTCCTCCATGCCTTTGCCGAGCGCGATCACCTTGAATAACTCTCCCATCTCGGCCGGACTGGTGAGTTTTTGCAATTGTGCAGATAGCGGCAGGTACTCACGAAGGTTTTCCGGCGAGATATTTTCCATTAGTGTGGAAATTCCGCAGTTGATCAGGAAAAATGCCTGAGAGGTATAGCCGAGCAACTCTAATCCGGCATCAATTCCGCACTCGGCAATGTCGGTGAAATTTACATGTGCAGTGATATCCTGTAATCCGGGCAAATAAAACGGATCATCGTGCGCATGATGGCGATAGTGGCACATCAATGTGCCATTGTTGCGCTGCGGATGGTAGAACTCACGTGCACCGAAACCGTAATCGATGAAAAGCATCACGCCCTGTTCAAGACGCTGTGCGATGCTGCTGACTAAACCGCATGCCGCAAGACAGATTTCGCTGACATAGTCATCTGCTACCTGTATCTTTTGGGCAGCTTCCAGAAGTGCCGCATCGCTGATAGGACGCTCCTGCCAGATGAAGTGATTGTCGCCCATGGCAACACCACGTTCGGTAAGTTTGCTGTCTCTCCAGTGCACCAGATGCACTGGTAATGCATCAAGCACTTCGTTTGCGATGATTGCACCATTGAATTTATCAGGCAGTGTTTCTAGCCAATCTATGCGATCCAATAGATGCGGCATGTGTTCTTGCACCAATGCTTGTTGGCGAGCACGCAGGTCGGCGCTGACTTCGAGTATCGAATAACTATCTGGAAGGTTATCGAGTTGTTCCAGTTCGGCAAGCATATCCGTTGCCAGTTTGCCGCTGCCGGCACCTAATTCCAGAATGTGTGGAGAGCTGCGCGTCATGATCTCGGCTGTCTGCTTTGCCAAGGTGCGTCCGAACAGTGGGGAGAGTTCCGGGGCAGTGATGAAGTCACCGGCTTCGCCAAGCTTGTGTGATCCGGCGCTGTAATAGCCTAATCCCGATGTGTAAAGCGCCAGTTCCATATAGCGTGCAAAAGAAATCCAGCCGTCATGTGCGTCGATGTCACGACGGATGAATTCGACGAGATGTTTGCTGTGCAACATGGCTTCAGCGCTGGGAGCAGGTAAAGTGGCGGTAGGGTGGCTGGGCATGGTCGAGTATAATTTACAGTCGGAAGATTTTAACAGTTTGTCAGCACATATTAGCGAGGAAGACAGGATGCAAGGCAAAGTGGTACTGGTGACAGGCGGGGCTAAGCGCGTGGGCGCAGCAATTTGTCGTCGATTGCATGCTGCGGGCGCGAAGCTTGCCGTGCATTATCTCAGTTCTAAACAGCAAGCGCTGGAATTACAAAATGAATTGAACGAGTCTCGGCCGGATAGTACTGCCATTTTTCAGGCAGATTTGCTGGAACAAAAGGCGCTGAAACGATTGGTACAACAAGTCATAAAACAGTTCGGAACTTTGGATGTGCTGGTTAATAATGCTTCCAGTTTTTATCCTACGCCTTTAGCGGAAGTTGATGAGCAGCAATGTAATGATCTTCTTGGTACCAATTTGAAAGCGCCGCTATTTCTTGCTCAGGCAGCATTTGAAGAATTGCGTCGTCAGCATGGTTGTATAGTGAATATCGTGGATATCCATGCAGAACGTCCGATGCAAGACCACTTGGTCTACAGTGTTGCTAAAGCCGGATTGGTAGCGCTGACACGTGGTTTGGCTCAGGAAATGGCCCCGCAGGTGCGAGTAAATGCGGTTGCACCTGGTGTCATCATCTGGCCGGAAGGCAAGGAATGGATTGATCAGGAGCGGCGACGCAAGATCATTGCGCACACCTTGCTCAAGCGCGAAGGCGAGCCAGACGACATTGCCAGAACGGTAGCATTCTTGGTGAAAGATGCACCGTATATTACCGGACAGACTATATCGGTTGATGGTGGGAGGAGCATCAATCTTTGAAGTCTGACTCAATTGCCTATATTTTATATTATTGAAAATCACATGAACGATATCACTGAATCCATTAATTTCGAACGTCACTCCACCAACTTCAATCGGCTCAAGGGGAGGCTGGAGCACCGGGTTGGTCAGGCAATTGCGGACTTCAATATGATAGAAGAAGGCGATAGCGTAATGGTGTGTCTATCTGGTGGCAAGGATTCCTACACACTATTGGATATCTTGATTACATTGCGCAAACGTGCACCCATTGATTTTCGTATTGTGGCTATGAATCTCGATCAAAAACAGCCGGGCTTTCCGGCTGAAGTGCTTCCTGGTTATCTTACGTCCCTCGGCATTGAATATCACATTGAAACACAGGATACTTACTCCATCGTCAAGGAAAAAATACCCGAAGGAAAAACTACCTGCTCGCTGTGTTCGCGATTAAGGCGAGGTATTATCTATCGTGTGGCACAGGAGCTCGGAGTGAACAAGATCGCGCTCGGGCATCATCGTGACGACATGATAGAAACACTGTTTCTGAATATGTTCTTTGCAGGAAAACTCAAGGCCATGCCGCCTAAGTTAGTGACCGACAAGGGTGATCATATTGTTATCCGTCCTCTAGCTTATTGCGCAGAGAAGGATATTGCTCGATTTGCACGAGGTATGGATTTTCCGATCATTCCGTGTAACCTGTGTGGTTCACAGGAAAATTTGCAGCGCCAGAATATCAAGGAAATGCTAGCCGCTTGGGAGCGTGAATATCCGGGTCGCAGCCAGACCATTTTTACGGCGATGCAAAATGCCGCCCCATCACATTTGTTGGATGGTGAATTGTTTAATTTTAAGAATATGCAGTTTGGCGAGCCTGTTGCAGATGGTGATGTGGCTTTTGATCAGAATTTTTATAGGTAGTGCGATGTTGACTATAGAGTCATTGAACTACGCTGGTTGAAATGAGTCCATTGTTCGTATTTAATTTGTCGCAAATGCATGTGATATGCTACCTCACAAATTTGGGCGGGGTGCTGCACATCGGTTAAATTCGATTGTATAGCAAGTCCGAGTATTCAAAAAACGCAGTATTTATTTAGGAGTGATTTATGTTTTTGCGCCAGATTTTCGCATTTTCCCTAATATTTTTTAGTGCAACTGCCTTTGCTGATGCGCTTGATGTCAACCTGCGCGACAGTAGTGCTCAATTGCAGTACAACGCTTCAATGGGTCGCGATACTTTGGGTAGGTCGGAACTTCATGCAGGCATTTTGTACACAAACGATAATGACACGCTCGCTGATTTGGGACTATTGGTGCAGGATGAAATGGGCGAGAACGCCCCCGGAGTTACTATCGGGGTAGGCTTGAAAGGTTTGGTCGCGAATACCAAAAATAATAATGCCAGAGCGATTGCTCTGGGCGGGTTGGTGCGTTTTGCGCCATTTGAGGATTCGCGCTTTGGTATTAGTGGGACGATCTACCTTTCTCCGAACATCACCACATTTGGCGATGCAGACCGCTACATTGAAACGGGGGTGAAACTGGACTACGAAGTCATACCCCAAGCAATCGTCTATATTGGCTATCGTAAAATCAAGATCAACATTAATCAATCACCTGATGAGAGGCTGGATGATGGCGGTCATGTAGGATTCAAAGTCTCGTTTTAATTAGCATTCTGCGGCGTAACTATATTGCTATTATTTTGGCACTAATCGTGATTCTCATCACTCTACTCGAATCTTGAAGATCACCTTGCGTACTTCGCCCTTGGCAACCAGGGGCGCATGCGAATCTTCCGGGAAAAAAATGCAAAAATGATGTGGCGGTGTGGCAATCCATGTGGCTGGCGTATCGTGGAAGAATTGAATATCCTGCACTGAGTTGTAATCACTCACTGGCTTGTGGCAATCTGCTAGTGCCTTCCAGCCCATTTCATCAGTTCCTTCCAGTACCAGCTGGATATCAATGTAATGACGATGGCACTCTAGTTTTGCTTCTGCTCGTGTGCGACCATTTACATGCTCAACGATGGCGAACAGATCGTCGCCAACTATGTCATAGCGCCCAGGTGTAAGCGAGCGCAAATCAGTGTTACGGATGTAGTCAAATGCACGCGAAAATAATGGATGTAGCGGAGCGTAGCGCGGAGACAAAGAAATGCTAGAAAAGATCATGATTTTTTATAGGGTTATTATTCA
>Ga0316187_10003661_pt1 | contig 13345 bp, 10 predicted proteins | sample CroRivburrow1_MG_FD_204927 | JGI IMG/M metagenome (GOLD analysis project Ga0316187, IMG submission 204927) | Coastal sediment microbial communities from Maine, United States - Cross River worm burrow 1 | ecosystem: Environmental > Aquatic > Marine > Coastal > Sediment | place: USA: Maine...
AATGCGATAAATCCTTACGACAGCGAATATGCCGCTGACAACGCCAACCATCAACGTGATCACCACTTCGCCGACACCCGAATAACGTTCTATAAATGTTGGTTCATCGCGCTTCAGGAAGGCGAGTGCACCCGGGTGCAGACTGAACGCGAAGTTGGATAGTGCGACCTGCTCATCGATGGGTTGAAACAGCTCCGGGCGCTTGCCGAATAGCGCGGGCCGGAGCCGCAGTATCTCGGCGTAGATGTCATAGACCAGGGTTTCGCTTAGATCTTCGCGTGCGACCAGCAGGTTGTCGACTGCCAGGGTCACGATCGGCTCCGGCGTCAGTTTGCCAAATGTGCCGACCGGGATCACGAATGGACGTAAGCGCGGATTCAATAACACAGAGCGGTCGACAGGCGAGCCTTGGCCGATTTCGCCAGGGTCGCCGAGCGAAAACCACTTCGCGGCTTTCAGCCGGGGGTCGTTCATGATGCGCTCGCGATCGATGGGCGCGTAAAGAATGATGACATCAGAATCGAGATCAGCATCATCGTCCTCAAAATGCACGTCACCGGGTCCGAGCTCGAGATCACCAACGAGTTGGTCAGCCAGCTCTCTGCCGGCCGAGCCCGGGGGTCCAGCGTATACCACCGCACCCGACAGCAATTCTTCGAGATTGTCTGCTGCACGACTCTCGAGCGTCACGATGTGCAGCACACTTGGATAAAGCGGAATGATCGTCGCCAGGCCTTCTCGGTATTGCTCGTTATTCGGCGCAATAGCGATATCGCCGTAGCCGGACTCGAGAGCATCGATGACCGACATGGAGCCTTCGGGTGGCGGAATGAGGTTGATCTTTACCCCCGACCGTTCGCTGACGAGGTCCGCAATCTGTTCAGCGATGACGCGATCGATACCCAGCACGGGCGTTATCAGGTCAACTTCGACAGCAGGCTTCGCGAAGGTCGGCATTGCAAGCAGCGCCAACGCAGACAGGCAGCTGAATCTTATGATCGATCTCATCCACGCGATGTTACATGAACGATTATCCAATCGCCTGCTGGCCGGGCTGTTTCCCCGAAGCAGGAATTAATATAAGAATTGCCTAAATTAGTAATTAAAAATATACTCCGCTGCATCATTTGCTTAACGTCCCGGAGTTCATCGTGGAAAAGAAAATGCCGCTCGAAAAAGTTGTGGAGGCTTTCGCAGGATTCATGGTCCTTTTGTCCGTCGTACTGACCTACTTTGTCCATCCAGCCTTTGTATGGCTAACCGTATTTGTTGGCGCAAACCTGTTCCAGCAGTCCTTCACGGGCTTTTGTCCCGCAGGAATCGTGCTGCAAAAGGTCTTCGGCTTCCAGCCCGCCTGCCAGAAGTAATCCGGTGTGACGTGGGCCACGTGGTCCCGTCGCGCCTCGAGCTACGGTAAATACTGACGGCAACTACCGGACAACGGTTTTATATTGGACTGTCAGTCAATCCGTAAGTCAGAGCAGTTGCATAAATGGCGAGGCTCGGCAAAAAGTATGACAAGGGCGAGGTGATCGTCCGCCAGGGCGAAACGGGCGATTGCATGTTCGTTATCCAGAAGGGTGAAGTCGAAGCCCTCACCGAGTCCAACGGCAAGGAGCTGAGCCTGCGATTCCTGGGGCCTAGCGATTTTTTCGGTGAAATGGCCCTGTTCGAAAAAGAAGTCCGGACCGCCACGATTCGGGCTGTCAAACCAACGCGTGTACTCACTATCGACAAGAAGAACTTCTTGGGCGGAATTCATGACGATCCGTCACTGGCTTTTCGCATTGTGCAGACGATGTCCCACCGAGTCCGCGATCTGACAGAACGCTTGACGACGTACGAAGAAGACGGACAGCGGCAATGACTTAGGTGGAGCGCGAAAGCGCAGGGGAATGATCACTCTGTCAGGGCTGCATTAGCGAAGCGGGTGCAGTGATGACCAAGGCCGAAAACCCTTGGCTTCAACAAGCCAGGGACCAAGAAGAACAAGCTGGCCACGCAAAAGAACTACAGGATGGTTCGAGAATAGCAGTAGTTGGAGCTGGGCCCGCCGGGTCTATGTTCAGCTATTTTTTCCTCTCAATGGCCGAGACTGTCGGGCTCGACGTCGATGTTGATATATATGAGCCGAGGAGCTTCTGCCACCGAGGGCCTGCCGGATGCAATCACTGCGGTGGCATTGTGTCGGAGTCCCTGGTCCAACGTCTCGCAACCGAAGGAATCCGCCTCCCGAATGACGTGGTGCAGCGAGGCATCGAGTCATACACACTGCACATGGATGTAGGCGATGTCGAAATCGCAACGCCACTCATGGAGCAGCGCATCGCTGCGATATACAGGGGCAACGGCCCCAAACAATCAGAGAAACTCGATACGCACAGTTTCGATGGCCACCTGCTAAAGCTCGCGAAGGACAGGGGCGCATTGGTCATACCGCAACTCGTGACAGACGTCCGCCGCGAAGGCGAGCGCATGTTCGTGCAGTGTGCCGACCGGACCGAAAACGGCTATGACCTCGTCGTAGTGGCGAGCGGCGTAAACAGTCGTTTGCTCGATCTGCTCGAAACGGAATTGCCTGAATTCCAGCAACCCGATCGCACCAAGACATTCATCTGTGAGTTTCACCTCGGACGTGATGCCATTCAGGAGACCTTCGGCCCATCCATGCACGTATTCCTGTTGGATATTCCGAGACTCGAATTCGCCGCAATGATTCCGAAAGGCGACTATGTGACGCTCTGCCTGCTTGGCGACGACATCGACGAAGAACTGATGGATCGATTCTTCAGTTCACCAGAAGTTAAAAATCGCTTCGTCGACGGGATCGTTCCGCAGCATGTTTGTCATTGCTATCCGCGAATCAATACGCGCGCTGCGCGTCCCGCGTACGGCGATAGACTTGTCATGATCGGAGACAGTGGGTCAACGCGACTTTTCAAGGACGGAATCGGTGCGGCCTACCGTACGTCGAAAGCAGCCGCGAAGACTGCCGTGTTCCACGGGGTCGATGCGGAGAGTTTCAAACAACACTATGCGCCGCTATGTCGCAAGATCGACACTGATAACAAGGTCGGCAAGTTCGTATTTGGTGTGGCGACTCTGATACAAAAAGCGAAGTTTGCACGTCGTGGTGTACTGCGAATGACTGTCAGTGAACAGCAGTCCACCGGACCCAGAAGAATGTCAGGCGTCTTGTGGGATCTGTTCAGCGGCAGCGCTTCGTACACGAACGTCTTCCTGCGCACACTGCATCCCTTGTACATCGGCAGCCTGATACGGAACCTGGTCAGCGCAAATATGCCGGGCAATGGCGTGGCGAAAGGGCAGGTAAGCAGCAAGGAGGGAAGTCATGTGCAGCACTAAGGCGCCTGACGGAAAGCTTGTTGCGCCGTCATTTCAAATACATGCACACCAGGTAGAAAAACTGCCACCATGCCAGGCGCAGTGCCCGAACAGTGGTGACATCCGTGGCTGGCTTGGCGTCATCGCCCAACACCACAAGAATGGACTGACGCTGGACGAGGCGTACGACAAGGCTTGGGGGATTCTTACGGAACGCAATCCATTACCGGCAACGATTGCGCGGATCTGTCCGCATCCTTGCGAAGATCTGTGTAGCCGCAACGAAAAGGACGGCGCTGTTTCAATTAACGCGATGGAACGGTTTCTGGGTGACTGGGGCTTGTCGCGTTCTCTCAAGCTCCCCAGGAAGGGCACCAGGCGTCATGCTGAGTCCATTGCGGCTGTCGGCTCCGGACCGGCCAGCCTGTCTTTCGCCTACCAGATGGCACGTCGCGGCTACGACGTGACTATCTACGAGCAAACGACGATCCCCGGCGGAATGTTGCGCCAGGCAATACCTGACTACCGGCTGCCACGGGAGGTTCTTGATGCGGAGGTCGAGCGCATGCTCGATCTGAATATCTCATTCGTATGGGAAGCTGATGTCGGTGGCGTAGTAAGCCTTGAAGAGCTGCGTGGTCGACATGCGCTGGTGTTCCTCGGACTGGGCGCGCAGTCGGCGAGGCAGCTGGGGATTCCCGGCGAGAATGGGCCCGGCGTTTCGTCCGGTATTGATTATCTTCGGCAACGTAAACAACAGCCCCAGTCTCACCGCGGCGAACGGGTGGTCGTCATCGGCGGCGGCAATACGGCAATCGATACGGCTCGCTGCGCGCGCCGCGATGGCGCCGATGTAACGGTGCTTTACAGGCGTAGTGAGGCCGAAATGCCCGCGGCGGCACAGGAGGTGGAGGACGCGCGGACAGAGGGTGTTCAGTTCAGGTTTCTCGTAGCGCCGGCAGAGATCGTCCGAGATGGCGGTCGGGTGCAGCATGTTGTTGTTCAGCCGATGCACCTTGGCGAACCAGGTGCGGGAGGACGACGCCGGCCGATACCATCAGGCGACCTGCCACAAGAGGTTCCGGCCGATCTGGTGATCGTCGCGGTGGCCCAGGCGCCCGACTGGCAGGGCATGGGGGCGCTAGCAACAGCAGAGGAGTGGCTGCACGCAAACACTGACGGAAAAGTGGGTGACAACGTCTGGGCAGGTGGAGATGCTCGCGGACCGGGCCTTGCCGGTGCAGCGATTGCGCATGGGCGATTCGCAGCGGAAGCGGCACATGCGGAACTCCGCGGTCTCCCGCGAACCTACAGGGCCGGCGCCAGGCCGGTCGACAAAGGTGCGATCAGGACGGATCACTTTGCGGCGCAAGAACGTTCGCAGGAACACCGCAGGCCGCCCGAAGAATGGTTGCAGAATCCGGAGGTCGAGATAGACCAGACCATTACCTACGAGCAGGCGCATGAGGAAGCGGCACGCTGTATGTCCTGCGGCCTCTGTTTCGATTGCCAACAGTGTTTCATGTACTGCAATGGCGCCGGCTTCACACGGATAGAGGAGACGAGTCCCGGAAACTACTTCGCGCTTGCACTTGATGCCTGTGAAGGCTGCGGCAAGTGCATCGAAATCTGCCCGTGCGGTTACATCGAGTCTCGCCAGTGAAGATCGTGGCCACAAACTTTCCACACGAACTGCTTGATGACGCTGGGGAGCTTTCCGGTTACCTCGGCTGGAGTGAAGAGGTTTATCGCGACTTCCTGGCGGTGCGAAATGGCGAAATTTCTGACGAGGAGTTTCACAAAAAATACCGGTATCAGCGGGCAATCTTGTCCCTCGACATGACCGGGTTCACTTCGAGTGCAATTAATATCGGCGAGATGATGAGTTTACTGCGAATTGTGGATGCGCAACGTGTCTGTATTCCTGTTCTCAAGGACTTCGGCGCTGAGATCATCCGTTGTTTTGCCGACGACGTCGTGGCCGTCTTCGAGTCGCCGGGGCCTGCCATCGATGCCGCGTTCGAACTGCACCGCAGAATAGACCTTTTCCGAAAATCCAGCCTGTCACTGGAGCATCCTACTGAATTTTGCGTCGGTATCGGTTTCGGCGAAGTATTTGCGATCGGTCCAAATCTGGCACAGGGTGACGAAATGAACCGGGCTTCGAAACTCGGCGAGGACATAGCGCGAGCCAGGGAAACGCTTGTTACCGAGCGCGCATACGAGGCACTTAGTGGCCGTGCTGATATTCAGTTCGAACTGCAGACCAGTGACGATCAGCTCTTCCCATACTACCGCGCAACGCCGACTTCTTAGCGAGCGGTCATGAAATGGTCCGCTATCGTGCGGGCGCATATGCAGTTTCGACAGGGCGATGAGAAGCGGGTGTCGCCTGCCAGTAACAGGCGGAGATTGTTCCGACTGCCTGCCAGTGCCGCCAATCCACAGGATAGCAGCTTATGTAAATGTCGGTATTTGGCGACGGTTGCGCCGATCCTTGGCGGTGATACATTGGCTTAGATAATTACAAGACTATATTTAAGTCAGTGGGAAATTACATGAGTATTCTTAGTAGATTTGCGGCCATTCGGGTTGCGTTGCTAGCGCTTATTGCCGCGTTATCTGTTGCCGCATGCGGGTCGTCGAGCGGCCCCGAAAATGACAGTATGCCTGTTGGAAATGTACCTGGTGGTACAGTAACTACCGGTACGGTTGGCATCCTGTTCACGGATGCGCCAACCGATGAGTACAGCGCAATCAAGCTTTACGTAGTCGGCGCCATTCTGATCGGCGAAGATGAATCGCAGGAAATCCTGTTTGAGGGTTCCGAGCCGATTGATTTGCTGGACTTGACCAACTTCAGCGAACCGATCGTGTTTGGCGAGGTCAAGGTTGGCACTTACACGAAACTGCGCCTGATCGTCGATAGACTCGAACTAGTGCCGATGGACGGTGGTGAATCGATCTACCCGCATCTGCCGGGGAACGGCAAGATCGACCTGTTGCAGTCGGAAGGTTTCAATGTGCTGCCAGGACGCACGTTGATGATGATGGTCGATATGGATGCCAACAAGTCCATCAAGACCACGAATGCGGGTAATAGCGGCAAGGTCAATTTCCGCCCGGTCGTCAAGGTGAAGATCATCGATGGCGGCTCGCTGCACAAACTCGCTCGTCTCGAAGGATCCGTAAGCGGCACGCCCGGCGATCCTGCTGGCGGCTTCGTCTTATGTGACATCGATTCTCCTGATTACTGCGTAGACGTTAGGACTGATGGAACGACGAGTGTTTTTGATGACGAAGGCTTAGGTACCGATTTCAGCACGTTGAATGATGGCGACATGGTTATCGTCATCGGTCGCTACGAAACGGACCCGGAAATCATCATGATGGCGCTCGTTCTCGAAATTGGCGGCACGGCCGAACAGATCAAGGGCAGCGTTGTAAGCAGTCCGACGGACAGCAGTTTCCTGCTGGTAGCTGATGACAGCAGCGATCTCGTGATCGAGCTTCAGCCTGGCACAAAGTATTTCGATGCTGCCGGAGAAATCGGCGCAGATGCGATCGTGCTTGGCGTTGATATTGAGGTCGAAGGCGTCAAGCCGCCGAAAGCCGACGATGCCGATCCGAACGTGATGCGTGCCGCGCTTGTCTTCCTCGAGGCAGAAGAAGATGAGCAGGTCAGCGGAATTATCATCGAACCTATCGATCCCGATGACAGGAGCTTTGGCCTGCGCAACGATACTGGCGATAGCTGCGTCGTAGTCCGGCCGGAGGCCGCTATCTTGTTTGTCGATGTTGATAATTCGGAAGTAACGATGGGTACGTTTGACAAACTTGAAGTTGACCAGTCGGTTGATGTGTTCGGCATGATGCCGGAAACCGGCTGCTTCGATGCGAACGAAGTAATCGTTAACGTGCCGTCGGCAACATAGCTACAAGTCACGACAAGCCCCGGAGCCGGTTCTGGTTCCGGGGCTTTTTTCCGGAATAGACTGTCTCGTCAGAGCACAGGCTCCAGCGGCAGCAGCCGATTCACCCACATCTTGAAACGCTTGCCCCGACTCACTTCCGAGTCCGGGTTGAAGTCGATCGTCGTGTGCCAGCTGTTCGCCGGATCTATGTCGCGTTCGATGCTCTGCGTGAGCTGGCGAGCAAGATCGATGCTGTCGGTTAGCACACCGACCTCGGTATTCAGGTTCGCGGACCGCGGGTCGAGGTTGAAAGTGCCGATGAACACGGTCCGGTCGTCGATAACCATGCTTTTCGCATGCAACGCGAAAATCGGATTGTTCGCCGCAATACGTGGATATCTGTCGATGAGTTCAGCCTTGATCGCCGGGTGTGGCTTGAACTCGAATAGTTCGACGCCTGCTTCGAGTAGCTCGTCGCGCTGACCGTGGTATCCGCTAAACGCCTGCAGGTTATCTGTGGAAGCCAGTGAGTTTGTCGAAATCCGAATGCGCACGCCTCGTTGCACCAACTTCTCTAGCAGCTCGATGCCGCCATCCGGCATGATCAGGTAGGGCGACTGAATGAGAATCGACGACCTCGCATTTTTTACTGCATTCAACAGGTGTTGTGTCGACTCACCCCCGCCACCGAGACCGGATTCGCCGGTGTTCTTGCCCGGTATGTCGCTGACAAAAGTTACATCTTCCCAAGACATTGCTTCGAGGAGCGCCGGGAAGTACCTGGGTGCTGCGGCGATGGCCTCGCGGACTTGTGGCTCAAAATTCCTGGGGTCCGCGGCGTACGCATGAAGTTCGCGGGATCGTTGTTGAACATCCGCGGTAAGAATGGTCTGACGTTCGTCCTCGAGAATGGCCTCGACCGGATGTGCGAACTCGCTGTTCCAGAATTCTTCGAAATTCTCGGTCATATCTTCGACAGCCTTACCCAGTAGCAGTACATCCCTATCGCGAAAATTGTATTCGTGATCGTAATCGAAATACTCGTCGGCCATGTTTCGGCCACCGGTGATACCGGCAATGCCGTCAAAGATCGCAGTCTTGTCATGCATACGCTGGTTAATCGAGCGAAACTCCGTAAACGCATTACTGATGCGTTCCCATAAACCTACGCCGACTGACAAGTTCGGGTTGTAGATGCGAATGTGCACATTCGGATGTGCCGACAAGAGAATAAGCGTCTTGCCTTCCGCATCGATGAGCAGGTCGTCGACGAGAACCCGAACCCGCACCCCGCGTTCAGCTGCACGCAACAGGTTTTCGGCAGCCAGCGTGCCAATGTTGTCGGTGCTCCAGATGAAATATTGGACGTCGATTGAATTGGCTGCATTTTCTGCCAGCCACGCACGACCGATTAGCGCCTCTTCTCCTTTCTCCAGGATATAGACGCCAGTTTTTTTCGACATAAGGTCGGCGCAGTTGACGCAGTTACGATCAAGCCACTCACCAATCGGCTGTGCGGCAGAGCTCGTGCAGATGGCCAGAAGAAAGAAAAGCGTAGCCAGGCGGTTCCGATGTGGGCGCATATCCGAATACTATAATGCTATTGTGTCTACGTCTGGGCTTTCGACGAAGGAACGTGTATGCAGATTTGGTCCATCGCCAGTGACATGGCAGCAAAGACACCTCCCGAAAGAAATCGCTATGTCGATTTTCTGCGAGCAGTTTCCATCCTCGTGGTCGTGGTCGGGCACTGGCTGATAGCGACCGCCTGGTACGTCGATGGCGAACTGACGCCTGGCCATCTGCTGAAGTCCCATCCGCAACACCAGTGGCTCACATGGTTGTTCCAGGTCATGCCGGTGTTCTTCATTGTCGGCGGCTACGCGAACGCCGTGTCACTCGAGAGCGCGGAACGCAAAGGGCAGGGCTATGCTGACTGGCTCGTGACGCGTCTGCATCGCCTGATTACGCCACTACTCGTCCTGATCATCGTGTGGGCGGGTGTTGCGGGCATCATGACGCTCATGGATGTGCGCCCCGTCGTTGTTGAGTTCACCTCGCAAGCGGCGCTGATTCCAACCTGGTTCCTGGCCATCTATGTCACGCTCGTTTTGCTCGCGCCGGTCGCATACAAATTCTGGCGTCGCTTCGGATTCCTGTCGTTTTGGGTTTTTGTAGCACTCGCCGCCATTGTTGATGTTTTGTTCTTCGCTGCCGACGTTCGCTGGCCGGGTTGGACCAACTATTTCTGGGTATGGCTGGGCGTTCACCAACTCGGGTTTGCGTGGCGCGACGGCCGCATGGGAAGTGCGACCAGGTTGCTCACGTATTCGGCGCTCGGATTTGCTGCCCTTTACGCGTTGGTGCATTGGGGACCGTACCCGCTGGCAATGGTCGGTTCTCCGGACGAGGGCCTGAGCAATACGCTGCCTCCCAAGATTGTACTAATGGCGCTTGGCGTGTTTCAGTTTGGCTTGCTGCTGTCGCTCGAAGGGCCGATGCGGCGTGCACTATCAGGTGCGCGCCTGTGGACCGCGACGGTCTTGATCAACAGCATGATCATGACGGTGTATCTCTGGCATATCACGGTGATGGTTATTTTCGGTTCTGCGCTTTACCTGACAGGCGGATTCGGCCTGGGCATCGAGCCCGGAACAAGCACATGGTGGGCGACTCGACCCGTCTGGATCGGCGTCTTGCTGGTGCTGCTGGTACCGGTTGCGTTACTCCTTTCGCCCCTGGAACGACGCGGGCGCAAGCCGGGCTCACCGGTGCCATCCGCGTTCAGGCAGGTAACAGGTGCTGTCATGGCATGCCTTGGTATCGCATTACTTGCGATGTGGGGATTTGGTGGCGGTCCGATGCCCTGGCTCGATGGCGCTGCATTCGGGCTCGTGATCGTCGGTGCGGGCATGAGTGGACTTCTCTCCCGCTAGGAAATCCGACAGGCGGTCATTATTTTCCGATGAGCGGGGGAACCTCGACAAGCGGTCGTTTCTGTCCGACGGGCGACATTCACTCCGGTCAGTTTGTTTCCTAGCATGACGGTAAGGGGAATCAACGACGGACGGAATTATGTCTAACGAAAAAATGACAACGGATGTAGAGCCAGAAGTACCGGTGCTGCGTGGTCACGGCACGTTTGCCGATACGGCCAAACCTGCCAAAGACATCAAGGTCGTTTCACTGGAAATCGACGACGACGATTTCGGCGGTGATCCTTACAACCGCACAGGATCGCACTGCGTCATCAAGACCTTCGACGACAGATGATTGCCTAGTCGAACCAGCGACTCCAGAAGTACAAACGACTATGGCTTACCCGTAGCGCCTCTCGAACGACGCTTTCGTCGAGTACGTCACGGTGCGGTACACGAAACGGTGTGCCTATGTCACCAAGGTGACGGGCGTGCCGTCGAATTGCCAAGTCCGCCATGAAGTAACCGTGGTTCTCCAGAATTTTGGTCTCAGCCTTGGTGAATGCGTCCATGTCGGTACGGATCTCGCCGATCAGGGACCGCTGTATTTCCTCCGAGTATCCGTACCAGTCGCCCTCGAGTTCTTCGAGCTCGTTCGTGAATTCGGCGCTGCAGCCTTCGCAAAAGTTCTTCTTCAGACTGGCAAGGCGCCAGAACGCACCTGTCGGCTTTTCGGTCACACGCCGGTTGCGCATGAAGCAGTCATCTTCCGCGGATAGTTCGCAGGGCGATGGCCCTTCATTGTCGCGTACCGTTTGATACTGACGGTGCAGGCGGCGGATGATCGCGCGCCGCCGCAGCGCTCCGACCTGGTTCCTGCCGATGTCGACGTAGCGCATTATCCGCGACCCGAACCACTTGGGAACCTTGAAATCGAATGGCGTCCCGGCGTCGGAAATCAGCACGACCTTATTGCTATTCCATACCGGCTCCATACCCGTGTTGTCGTAGACGCCGCCGTCGGTCAGGTGGCCAAGGGTGCGACCGTCCTTCCTGATCTTGATCGGACCGAAGATGGGCGGGAAACATGCAGACGCCGCAATGGCTTCGGCGATCGTCATGGTCTGTGGTGTCTTGTACGTACCGATTTTCTCGCCGGTAAAGCGCCATGGCGTGCCTTTCTCGATGTTAGTTGCAAGAAAAATGAACTCGATATTGTCATCCGCCGCCTTCGGCAACTCGACAAGCCGCCGCGCACCGATACGTTTGCGAAAAGCCTTCTCCAGTCCACGGGCGCGAGGAGCGGGCCACACCCAGTTCCACGCGATGTGGCGAACTACCAGGCCCGTACGAATGTCCTTACGAACCAGCTGCCGGAACGGCGCGGAGACTTCAGCCTCCCAATCATCGAATTCAAGCCGGGTAGAACCGCCCTCCAGCATGCGGTGAGCAAGAAATCCGGCGAGGATACTGCCTCCGGACACGCTCGAAAGCCGGGTTGTCCGCTGCAGTACGCCGAGCTCATGTAGCCGACGGGTGACACCGAGATGAAACAGGCTGGCGCGATACCCGCCACCGGATAATGCCAAGCCTTGTCCACGCAGTTGTCTGGCCATGCTGCAGGTTAAGGGAAATCGCAGCCTGAAACCGGCGGGCCCAGCGCCAGTGACAAACCCAGACTTTGGTTGAGACGGTTCATGAACAGTAAATATCTCATATTTTTAGGGGTTTGCCGGTATAGTGCTCGGCGCGGTCTTCCCAGACCATACGCAACGAATCCAAATCAACCCAGGTTTTACTGAAAAAATGAATAAACATGTCTATTCCTTCGTCGACGGCGACGGCAAAAACAAGAAATTGCTTGGTGGTAAAGGCGCAAATCTGTGCGAAATGACGCAGATCGGTATCAACGTGCCTCCCGGCTTTGTCATTACGACCGAGGCATGCCTCGACTACCTCGATGGTAAAACGTTGCCTGATGACCTCATGGCAGCGGTCGAGGGGCAGATCTCGCAGCTCGAGAAGGAAACCGGGAAGACATTCGGCCGGGGTCCCGATCCCTTGTTGGTATCGGTGCGTTCGGGCTCGGCGCTGTCGATGCCGGGCATGATGGATACCATCCTGAACCTTGGCCTGAACGAGGAGACGTTGGCTGGCCTCATTGCGCAGACGGGCGATGAGCGATTTGCATACGATGCGTATCGCCGCTTTATTCAGTTGTTCGGCAAGGTGGCGCTGGGTATCGACGATGAGCATTTCGACAAGCACTTTGAGGCGGTCAAGAAGCGCGTCGGTGTCAAAGCCGACGTCGGCCTTGAGGCAGTTCATCTTAAAGAGATTAGTGACAAGTTCCTGGACGTCGTCCGACGCCAAACGGGCAGTGAATTCCCGAAGGACGTCATGCAGCAGTTGCAGCTGGCTGTCGAGTCCGTGTTCCGCTCGTGGATGGGCAAACGCGCCGTTGACTACCGTCGCGAGTTTCACATCACGCCGGACATGGCCAACGGCACAGCCGTCAATATCTGCACGATGGTGTTCGGTAACAAGGGCGACGACTGTGCGACGGGCGTCGGATTCACCCGCAACCCGGGTACGGGCGAAAATGAGATGTTCGGCGAATACCTGACGAACGCCCAGGGCGAAGATGTTGTTGCCGGTATTCGCACGCCGAAGCCTCTGCAGGAAATGGAAACCGAAATGCCCGAGCAGTTCTCACAACTTGTGGCATTGCGCAACACGCTTGAATCGCACTACCAGGAAGTGCAGGACTACGAGTTCACCATCGAGAAGGGCACGCTCTATTGCCTGCAGACGCGTAATGGCAAGATGAACGCGGCCGCGACCGTCAAGACCTCGGTTGACATGTATCGTGAAGAATTGATTACGCGTGACCAGGCCCTGTTGCGCGTCCCACCCGAATTGCTCGAACAACTATTGCACCCGCGACTCGATCCTGCCCACATGGTCAAACCTATCGCACTCGGACTCCCGGCATCTCCCGGTGCCGCGTCCGGCAAGTGTGTGTTCGATGCGGACCTTGCCGAGAAACTCGGTAATGAAGGTGAGCAGATCATTCTTGTACGCGAAGAAACCCGTCCGGAAGATATTCACGGCTTCTTTGCGGCACAGGGCATTCTCACCAGCCGCGGCGGCAAGACGTCACATGCG
>Ga0316187_10003663_pt1 | contig 13344 bp, 11 predicted proteins | sample CroRivburrow1_MG_FD_204927 | JGI IMG/M metagenome (GOLD analysis project Ga0316187, IMG submission 204927) | Coastal sediment microbial communities from Maine, United States - Cross River worm burrow 1 | ecosystem: Environmental > Aquatic > Marine > Coastal > Sediment | place: USA: Maine...
CGGTCGGGTAAATGAGTTAAGCTTGGGTGTGAAATTGTACTTTATGAATGGATTTTTCGAAGGCATTAAAACCGCACAAAAAAATCTGCCCATAGGTCTGGATTTGCTTAAAACCAAGCGTATGAAACCTATGGGATATTTTGCACATTCCGGCTGTAGCAGTAAAGGCAAGAAAGACATCAAAAAGATTATCGCAAAAGCCCGTGAAATCGAATTGGCTAAGGCTAAATAGCTAGAATTATCAAGTGATACAAATAGCCTGGTACAGTGTAAAGAAATATTCTTCAGGAGAATAAAGTAATGGCCAAAAAACAATACTCCTTTTACCCGGGATGTTCTTCCGAAAAGTTGGGTACTGCTTCAAACTACATGACCTCAGTGGCTACCATGTGTGAAGAACTGGATATCGAGCTAAATCATATACCAGACTGGAATTGTTGTGGCGCCTCTATCGGTTATGCGGGTGGTGGTGAGCTGCCTCGCCTGGCACTCAATGCCCGAAATCTTGCGTTGTCTGAACAGGCCAATCCTGATCAGGATATCGTCGCAACCTGTGCGGCCTGCTGGTTATCTGCACGAGAGACCAAAGAACGTCTAGAAGAAGACAGCCAGCTTATGACTGAAACCAATCAGGCCTTGGCAGAGGCCGGATTGAAATACGAGGCCAAACAACCCGTGCGGCACATGGTTGAAGTACTCATTGAAGATTTTGGTTACGACGCCTTGGGTGGGAAGGTAACAAAACCACTCGAAGGATTAAAAATTGCGGGTTACGTGGGTTGTCAAACCAACCGTCCTTTTGGTATTGACGGTGAATCTTTTGAAAACCCCATGTATCTTGACAAGCTGGTCGAAACCATGGGCGCTGAACCCTTAGAGAAATACAATAAAAAGGTTCAGTGTTGCGGTGGTGCCTTGGCATTTTCTGAACCAGAAAAAAGCCAGGCCTTGATTAAAGACATTATCGAAGCGGCCTATGACGAAGGTGCCGACATGATCGTGACACCTTGCCCGGTATGCCAATTAAACACCGAGGTTTACCAAGATCAAATTAACAAAACGTACGGTACAAAATTTAATATGCCGGTTGTTTATTACAGCGCCTTAATGGCGGTTGCCTACGGACACGGCGGTAAAGAGGCCGGCCTCGATGGACAAGTTATTCGCGCCAAAAAACTGGAAGATTTGTCAGAAAAGAAATAAAAGTTGAAGTCGGCTTGCGCGGGCAGGTGAGGTGGGCTTGGTCTAGGCACCCTTCACCTCGTTCCCACGCTCTGCGTGGGAATGCATACCTAACTACGCCAATAGCAGCCTCATCAATTTAATGCAACTCTTACTTATGTTGCTTCGGAACGTATTCAAGGTTAGGTTAAAGGTAACTACTCTTACCTATTTGCCCATTAGTAGGTTGATCGCGGTTAAAACCGCTCCTACAGAACACTGGCACATTTGTAGGAGCGGCTTTAGCCGCGAAAAATCCCGACGGTCCAACCGGGTGAGCAGATACGATTAAAGTATCTATCTAGCTCCAAATGCATTCCCACGCAGAGCATGGGAACGAGTAACAACACATAAAGAGAGGGAATCATGCTAAAAATAAAAACAGTTATACTTATTTCACTTCTAGCCATATCCACCCAGGTATTGGCCAAAAAAATTAAAGGTATTGATGTCGCTGAGACAGTCACAACATCCGCTAACGTCACTCTAAAATTAAATGGTGCTGGAATCAGAACCAAGTTCTTTTTTGACATTTATATCGGTGCACTCTATTTAGAGCAAAAAACCAATAAAGCCGAACAAGTTTTAAGCGGTGGTACCAACAGAGTGACTATGCATATCCTTTATAAAGATCTATCAAAAGAAAAGCTGACAGATGGCTGGATATCCGGATTCGAATCCAATAATAATGATGAACAATTTAAAATACTGGAAGCTCGTTTGACCGAATTTAACAACCTATTTGTATCCTTAAAGAAGGGTGACTTTGTTCAAATAGACTATAGCGAAACCTCGGGAACACAGCTTAGGATTAACAATGAACTGCGCGGGAGCATACAAGGCGGTGATTTTAACACCGCGCTATTGAAAGTATGGCTAGGTGAAAAGCCTGCTGATTCTGGTTTAAAAAAAGCCATGTTAGGAAAATAATGCGCTACCCTTTACTGAGGTAACGACTGCATAGGTGTATGTAAAACGATGGTGCAACTGGAGCTACCGGTTAAGGTGGCTGGAATTTTTGTTGGGTCGCTAACATCAAAATTAAATACACCATTAAAACAAATCGAGCCGACCATGCCTGCATGGCGTCCTCGGTTTGCCGTTTCGCGCAGACCGGCACAGCCCATCATACGAATAGTGGCAATAGCTTGAGTGGGGTTTGGTGCAACCGGTCCGTAGACAAAAAGAGCGCGACCTATTAGTGGCACATTGTCGGAATCCGATGTAAGAACCGAACCGTCAGGAAATGTCAGTGTGCAGCCCTGGCAATCGAAATTCACGATGGGTGGCGGATTCATGGGATCAAAGGGTCCAAAGGTGATTTCTGCACCTTTAATCGTGACAATGAATTCATCGTCATCTGAGTGTTTGTCGTTATCTGAGTGTTTGTCGTCATCCGATATCTTTGGCGCTTTTATGATGCCATTATCTTTTACTTTAGGAGCAACACCTGTGGCACTTATAGCATAGCTGGTTTCACCAGTGGCAGGATTAAAGCCAGAAAAACTCCCTGTGGCATCAAACTTAATGAGTAGTTCTGTAGGCTCCTTGGTCATTTCTCCAGCAGTAACATTAGAAAATCCAAACACGGTAAACACCACGGCCAGCATTTTTATTGTTTTGAGTGTACCCATTTAGTTTGCTCCTTGTATAATGTTCAAGACAAATTCATTCAATATTTACAATATTTAGATAAGACTGTTGTTAAATACCACGGATTGCTTTCCACTTAGTATAGGACTTAAAACGGTAAAGACAATTTAAAGGCCTTAATTAAGGTCTCTCAATGCTAGAAATAGTTTATAATGTGGTTTGTTAGTCAATAATCACGGGTTAATCTCTAATACATTGATAAATTAAGTAAAAATAATCGCGCTCGTAGATAAATGCGCACTGATTTTTAATAGTAAACTTCAAAAAAGAAAAGAGAAAATGAGTCATTCACTGCATATTATTATTTTGGCTGCCGGACAGGGCACGCGCATGAAATCGGATTTGCCCAAAGTACTACATAAAATTGGGGCAAAGCCACTGCTAGAACACGCGATCGATGCAACACGTTCATTGGATGCAGAAGCCATACATGTCATTTATGGGCATGGTGGAGAGCAAGTAACCAAGGCCTTGTCACATTGTAATGTCAACTGGATTGAGCAAACAGAGCAACTCGGAACAGGGCATGCCGTATTACAGGCCATGCCAGCCGTAGGTCACAATAAGATCGTACTAATCACCTATGGCGATGTACCACTCATTACGGACCGCACGCTGCAAAATATCATCGGCCATACCGCTGAGAACACATTGGCATTATTAACCGCTGAGCTGTCAAATCCGATGGGTTATGGTCGTATTGTTCGCAGTGATCTTGGTGATGTCCGTGAGATTGTTGAAGAAAAAGATGCCACTGCAGAGCAAAAAAAGATCAATGAGATTAATACCGGCATGTTGGCGGTAAATTCTGATTTGTTAATGCGTTGGTTGGATGGGCTTGAAACCGATAATGCCCAAGGAGAATATTATCTTACCGATATTATTTCCATGGCTGTTATCGAAGGCGTTGAAATTAAAACCATCTCACCCACCGAACTGGTGGAGATTGAAGGTGTCAATAATAAACGCCAGCTAGCGAATCTTGAGCGAGTCTATCAGCGTAAACAAGCCGATCTTCTCATGGATAAAGGCGTGACTATCGCGGATCCGTCCAGATTTGATTTACGTGGTGAGCTAAAAGTAGGCAAAGATGTGGAAATAGACGTTAACGTTGTCATTGAAGGGCAGGTTAGTGTGGGCGATCGCGTTAAGCTCGGTCCCAACAATGTTATTATCAATTCCAGTATCGGCGACGATACGATAATATTACCCAATTGCGTGATTGAAAAAGCCATTATTGGTAAAAACTGCGACATTGGCCCATTTTCCCGCATACGCCCAGATACCCAGTTAGCAGAGAATGTGAAAGTCGGTAATTTCGTCGAAATCAAAAAATCCACAGTGGATACTGGTTCGAAGATAAATCATTTAAGTTATGTGGGTGATACCACTATGGGTGCTCGTGTCAACGTGGGGGCTGGGACTATAACCTGTAACTACGATGGGGCCAACAAGCATCAAACCATCATTGAAGATGATGTTTTTATAGGTTCAGACACCCAATTAGTTGCTCCGGTTAAAGTGGGCGCAGGAGCAACTATTGGTGCGGGTTCAACCATTACCCACGATGCACCAGAACAAGAACTGACCTTAAGTCGTTCACCGCAAAAGGCCCGTAAGGGTTGGAAGCGCCCAAAAAAAAATAAGTAAACCATTGCTTTTTGTTACGAGAAAGGAAAACGAAACATGTGCGGAATTGTAGGAGCATCTGCTGAACGTGATGTTGTGCCCATTCTTCTTGAGGGACTAAAACGCCTAGAATATAGAGGATACGATTCTGCCGGGGTGGCGATAATCGATAAAGATAATTGTTTGGGGCGTATAAGGTCCCAGGGTAAAGTGGCCACTCTAAAAGAAAAGATCGGACAGTCTCTGCATGGTCAGTTTGGTATCGCGCATACGCGCTGGGCAACACACGGTATACCCAGCGAAGCCAACGCCCATCCGCACGTTTGTAGAAATTCCGTGGCAGTCGTGCATAATGGCATTATTGAGAACCATGAAAATTTACGAGAAATTCAAACATTGCAAGGTTACGAGTTTACCTCGCAAACCGATACTGAAGTAGTGGCCCACCAGATACATTATCATCATATCAACGAAGAAAAAGGTCTGCTAGAAGCCGTTAAAGATACAGTAGAACAATTAGAGGGTGCTTACGCTTTAGGTGTCATCAGCATCAAAGAAACCGGTCGAGTTATCGCCGCACGCAAAGGCAGTCCTTTGGTTATCGGTATTGGTATCGGCGAACACTTTATTGCTTCTGATGTTGCCGCATTGTTACCGGTTACCCAGCGGTTCATATTTTTGGAAGACGGTGATATTGCGGATTTGTGTCGAGAACAACTTACCATCTATAACAAACAAGGTGTAGTGGTTGAACGACCGATTAAAGAGAGCCAGCAGACGGCTGAGGCCGCAGATCGCGGCAAATATAAACACTATATGCTCAAAGAAATACACGAGCAACCACGTGCTATTGCCGATACTCTTGTGGGCCGCATCCACAATCGAAAAATTGTTGAACAGGCATTTGGCGCCATGGCCACAGAGGTATTCGACAAAGTACAAGGTGTGCACATTATCGCCTGTGGTACGAGCTATCATGCGGGTTTGATTGGGGCTTATTGGTTAGAATCCATAATTGGCGTACCATGCAGTGTTGAAGTTGCAAGTGAGTTTCGTTATCGTAAACCGGTGGTAAGGAACAACTCTCTTATCGTAACCTTGTCACAATCTGGAGAAACCGCTGACACACTAGCGGGTTTACAAGAAGCCAGACGCTTAGGTTTTGGTCATTCGCTGGCAATATGCAATGTGCCAGAAAGCTCCTTAGTTAGAGAGTCTGATTTGGTATTAATGACACGTGCCGGCCCGGAAATTGGTGTGGCATCAACCAAGGCCTTTACGACGCAGTTAGTCGCACTCATGTTATTGGTAATTGCCTTGGGTCGACGAAACGGCATGACTCCGGAATATGAATCTGTCTTGGTCTCACAATTAGAACACTTGCCTAGTCAGATAGACCAGGCATTATTATTAGACGCTAAAATTAGCGAAATAGCAGAGCAGTTTGCGGATAAACACAACGCCCTGTTCTTAGGCCGCGGTGCACAATACCCCGTTGCAATGGAAGGCGCATTAAAATTAAAAGAGATATCCTACATTCACGCCGAGGCCTATCCTGCCGGTGAACTAAAGCATGGACCTCTGGCATTAGTGGATGCCGACATGCCAGTAATAGCTGTCGCGCCGAATGATGAGTTAATAGAAAAACTCAAATCAAACCTACAAGAGGTCAGGGCTCGCGGTGGCGAACTAATCGTCTTCGCCGATCCTCACGCAAAAATCGAAGCAAGCCCCGGTGTACAGGTCATAAATGTCGCACCGGTGTACGAGGCCATGTCACCTATAGTCTATACCATCCCCCTACAATTATTAGCCTACCACGTCGCCGTACTCAAAGGCACCGACGTCGATCAGCCGCGTAATTTGGCTAAGTCGGTAACGGTTGAGTAGAGGGAAATTTTCCAGTTATAATTGTTGTGGGCGGGCAATAAAGTATCATACCGGGCAATAAAGATTCATCCTGAGGCAATAAAGTATCATCCTGGGCAATAAAGTTTCATACTTAGATGGGTGAAAAATATACAAAATCAACGAATAATTGATTGCTTTTGTGGTGGGATCAACTCTAATTTATACCTTACTCGTTGTATTTATTAAAATTTCCAATTGGTTTTTCCTGGTTACTCATCAATCATTGAGATACTAGGCTTTCTTTAAACCAATTAATCGAGCCAAATTGTTTCGCCGATCTGTATTTTTTCCTAGGGATGTATTTTGACATTAGAGACACTGTTGGTTTATCCATAATGTAGCAATAAAAATCAACCTCTAACTATTGGGATTCACATAATTTTTTAAACAAATTAACTAAGTTTTGACTTTGTGTGAAATTCACTTGAAATATATCCGCAGTATTCTTAGTATGTAGACGGGACTCGTAGAATGGTTAAAAATAAAGGATTGTAACAATGCCACCAACACCAGCTAACAAAAACTTTGTTGTAGTAATAGGGGGGCCGGGTACGTATAAAGGTTGCGATCCTGAACATGATCAGACTTGGTCAAATTATATCGTGCCTATACAAGTTGCGACTAAGAACAGATTACTGAACAAAGATCCCAATGAAATAATACATTGGTTCGTATATGCGCCAGCTTATAACGACAGATGGAACGATGATTCTTCAAGCCCACCAATTAACCCAGCACTGGCAGAAAACAGGAAGGCAAAAGCTGATAGAATTATTTATCAAGGCTCAAGCAGTTACATGAACCGTATAGAAAACATCGCAGCGAACCTGGGTATCCGTTTTAAAAAAATTAGCAAGCCTCAAGATATCTGGACTGGACTTGCTGCATTTCCAGACAATTCTGTTTCACGAGTCTGGTATATTGGTCATGCTTCAGATGCAGGCTTTATGCTTAAAATTGGCCACAATGCGAATTGCGATGCGAATGCTAACAGGTCAGATATGCTATTTACGACTAGTATTAGGTCTAACTACAATCTAATAAAAAACAAGATCATTAAACGTTCCGGAAAAATTTCAAAATTTTTAGGCTGTTATACGAATGAATTTGCTATGGTATGGAGCTCTACATTCGAAGTAACCGCCGAGGGTGCAAAAAAGAAAATTGACTTTGGCGTTACCGATAGACCTTCTACAGAATTCGATATAATAAAAAGACTGCAACACAGCAATGCTGATACAGGTTGGCAAACCCATGTTCCACGCCCATTGCCGGTTACAACGCCGTAAATGTACAATTTAAAACTTAAGCTCATACTAAAAGGTTTATTCCTGACAACTGGCGTACTGTTGTGGTCAACAATTGCAGTATCTAGCGATGCAGTCAAAGATAAAGAAGACTTATTCAAAAAGTTCGATGATGCGCTCCGATATATTTATTTCCCGCCAAGCCAAGAACGCCTAGATAGTTGTTATGTTGAAAAAGAAGAAAGGTGTATAGCGACATATAAACGCGCAATCGAAGCCAAAGACAGCCTTATGAGTTATGGTCTCGAAACAGCTCTAGATGCTACTCTGAGCGCTATTGGAGCCAATTGTAAGGGTCGTAAAGTTACCGACAACGCAGTATGTAATGGCGCGATATCTTTTTTGTATTTTTTCAATAGCAGTGAATTTGACAAAAAAATACTGGCTTACTTCTCTACAGCCAGTAGCGAGGTTACACAAACGGTATTCGAAACTGGCTCAAGTTACTGGATGTTAAATAGGCCCGATAAGAGTGTATGGATTAAATTCGTAAATTCTAGCGAAGCACTTAAAAAATTAAACAAAGAAGGATATATCAACCGTTTTAATGACGATTTTAAATACACGATCCCGCTCGATCTTATTAAAAATAATACGACTCAATAGTCCAGTTCACTAAAAGGGTAGCCGTAAAACAGCAATTTAGAAGCACTAGGCAATGTTCAAATTACTATCTCTTGCCGGTTTTCTCGTTATACATATTTATAAATCATTTTTTAAATAATTCAATGCTGTATATTTTGACGAATTTACCTGGTGTTCCCAATAAATGTCCATCTTTTTCTTTACCAAAATGTGCCTTTAGTAACACTTTCTTGTTTTGGAACGACTGTAGAGTCTTACTGGTACGGAATACTTCAGGTAGGGAATCTATATTTATCCAAATCGAATGAGTTTCACCATATAATCCATTTGACTCAAAATCTAAATAAAATCTACCTGCAACCACAACATCCGTTCCAGTATATTTATCGCGCTCTTCAACTAACTCATCCACTGTTAATATCTCAGTTCCATAACAAGAAATTGGAGTAAAAAATAATATGCACAATAGCAAAATGTATGATTTCTTCATAATGATTTACAACGTTTATTATAAGCAAGCGTTTTTTGCTGGCCATTACGTGATAGAGTGAAAAGATACATGTAGTGGCCAGCTAAGAAACAGCCCGCCTTCATGCACTTGTTATTTACAGTCAACTATATCACCGGTAAATTTTACAATTGGGTCGTCTCCAATGATGTCTTTCCAAATCCATCTATTAATATACCCTTCTACTTCAGTATCGCAACGATCCGTTTTCCAAATCCATTTAGCCTCTCTCGTAAATCGGTATATTATATCATTGGTTAAGTCTTCTTTAACCTTGAACACTTGAAAATATAGTGGTGAATGATGAACAATTTTTACGCTCCAGTCGTTTGAACGGGGTAAATACCTTTTCTCAAGAATTGCAATGTAAGAATAAGTTTCATGATCATTTTTTGTTTTTATATATACTAGGACATTGTCGCTTCGTGTTTGGCTACGAAACTTAAATAAATACCTAGAAAGAATCTCAAACAACTCAATCTGTTCATCTTTATCGATGATCTTATTAATAGCGTCAGTAAACGAAACCTCACTCCCAATAGGATCGACACTATCTGCAAATGTGGACACAAACAATGTTAGAAAGAGTATAATAACTTGCAATAATTTAGTTACCATTTTTACTATAACAATTGAGTTAACCAGGAGGCGCGACTTTTGCGCCGACCTGGTTTAACGATTTGTGGTGTGATTATTTCCAACTCTTGAGCCAGACATCTTTAGTTTCCTGTGCTTCGTGTTCTTTTCTAAATTCTAAGTCACGCATTACTTTCTCCACTAACTTTGCGTACATGTTTGGATTGTCTTTCGAACGTTCAAATCGAATTAAGCCAAAATATGTTCTTGTGTTATTTCGAAAATATATCTCTACCGGTCTTACTTCATAAGGCCCATTTTCATCGGTAAAGCTCCTCCAAACGAAATGCCACTGTTCGCCGTTGTTATCTAAGTGCTTTATTTTGTCATATGACCAGTGGTCTTTCATGATTTATAACACATAACAGTTGAATTAGCGGAATCCCTTGTCCGGTTATACATTTACAACGAGACCTCGTTTATTTAGCTTTCGATAATAAGAATTTCAGTAACTTAGAGCCTTTTGATCCGTTACCATCACAAAATAATCGTGACAGAGCTACTCAATCTAACTTTGGGTAGCAAGACCTAATTGGTCAAGGAAAAACCCGCTATATCAGGGGTGAAAGTCTGCTTTTGAGATGAAATATTAAGCGTCCGGTAACCATCTTCATAGGGTAAGATATTGATGTCCGAGATCAGTATTTTCCTGCCATTTATTGGCACCAATTGTAGGTCTCGAGCACAAAGCGGTGTAATTATAGCTTTATGAGCAAGCTCAAACGCAGTAAACAACTTTATTTTTCGTTTCTAGCCACTCAAGCTTTAGTGAAATTTTAATAAACAACTTTAGTTATCGCAAAAGGCTCGAGAAGTTGTGTAAGCCATTGATTCTAGGTAGTGCGAGTAAGCGACTTTATTTTTCATGCACAGGGACATGTAGGCGGGTAATAAAGTTTCATCCTGAGGCAATAAAGTATCATCCTTAGGTCGTTTTCGCTCCACATTGGGGGAAATTCTTAGGGGTATTCCTTGCTTAGGGTGTTCCAAACTCCCCATTTGAATATCGCTAACAATTATAGTTTCTTATGAAACAAAAGGTCACACTTGTTGGGATGAATCACCCTTAGATAAAATTTCTTTTAAAACAAGTAAATAACTAAAATCCACACAAATGGCCCATCGATAATAAAAATTTATATTGATTAAAACTTGACCAATTATTTGTTATTGGGATATAGTATACATTCTTATTCTTATTTAATGAATAAGAGATTGCTAATATGTAATCCCTTTGGTTGTCTGTAAACTCTCACGCACCCGTCGTTAGGCTTTCTTTGCTCCATATTAAATACGAGTTTTTATCATAACTGAAAGTGCAAGGCGATATTAATGCGTTTGTCTATTTTTGTCTTTAAAAATAATGAGTTTTATAATAATGCCACTGGCAAATATCTAATTAGTCTGTTTCTTTTTTTACTTCTTCTCTCTCCACTTCACACTTTAAGCGCAAATACCTTTCCGGTTTTTGGACCTGAAATGTATGTTCGAGACAAAGGTTCACCGGTTGTTGTATCCAATACCTTCGAAGTCAGTCGCACAGGTTCCTATACAATGCAAATCCACAATGGTGGATTAGGAGATACCCCAACTGAGCTTGTATCAAGTGCGGTAATTATGCTGAACGGTGTCCAAATTGTTAGCCAGGAAGAATTTAACCAAACCGTGACACTCATTGAAAAGGACGTTAATTTATCAACAGTTAATACTCTTGAGGTGGAATTACGTGGTTCACCCGGTGGCACAATGACGATCAATTTTCTCGGTGAAGATAACGTTTCACCGACAATCACAGCATCATTATCTTCGGTGCCGAACACAGCTGGGTGGCATAACCAAGACGTTACAATCAACTTTAATTGTGAAGATGACTTTGCGGGCATTGCACAATGCAGTGATCCTATTACCGTCACAACGGAAGTTGAAGGTCAATTTTTTATTGGTACGGCGGTCGATCGTGCAGGTAATACGGAAACTACATCGATCACCATCCGTCTTGATAAAACACCGCCAGTTATACTCGTTGTATCACCTGAGAATAACGATATTGTAGATACCGACACCATTGATGTTGTCGGTTCAATTTCAGACACAAATTCTATAAGTCGAGCTACTATTAATGGAGCCCCCGTCACTGTTGATGTAAACAATTCCTTTTCACAATCAGTCTCATTAGCACTTGGTGACAATGTAATTACTATTGATACACTTGATATTGCCGGTAATTCGTCACAAGCCGTTGTAAATGTATTATACGAAGCGACAACTGGTAGTGAAATACCGCCAGACCCAACAGAAATCGCAACACCTTTAATTGCCACTCAAGCGAATCCTTTTGTAGACACGATCAGTTTTCTTTACTCCGGTGATAATGTCGTACAAACAGGTGTTTCAGAGGGCACTATTGAATCTAATCGAGCCACTATTCTGCGTGGGAGAGTATTGGCTCGAGATAATACGCCGATTGCAGGCGTAAAAATATCCATACAAGGGCATCCGGAATATGGCCGTACGCTCACCAGAGAAGATGGCTTATTTGATATGGCCGTCAATGGCGGAGGCTTGTTGACAGTTGATTATATAAAAGAGGGGTATTTCCCGGTACAAAGACAGAAGGCATCAGGCTGGAATGAAATTGACAATTTCGATGATATTGTCATGACACCTGTCGATACTCGTGTTACCGATATTAATTTAAATAACTCAAGTCAAGCGTTTCAAATTGCCCAAGGAAGCACGGTAGTTGATGAAGATGGTGAGCGACGAGCCATATTGCTTTTTCCTCAGGGCACATCAGCTACTATGATACTGCCCAACGGTTCTGTGCAACCATTAACGACTATTAACGTCCGTGCTACTGAATACACAGTGGGTGAAAATGGCCCGTTGTCAATGCCGGGTGAATTGCCTCCTACCAGCGCTTACACTTATGCAGTTGAATTCTCGGTGGATGAGGCTCTTGCCTCAGGAGCCACACGTGTTGATTTTAATCAGCCTATTCCAACCTATGTCGATAATTTCCTCGATTTTCCAATCGGCGTACCGATCCCGGCAGGATGGTATAACCGTGATAAATCGGCTTGGATACCATCCGATGACGGCCTTGTTATTGGAATTCTATCAATCAATAACGGCGTAGCCGAATTAGACTTAGAAGGTAATGGAATTGCTGCAAATTCCGCACAACTTGCACTATTGGGTATCAGCGATGATGAACGTGCCAGCATGGCGTCAATTTACAATGCGGATGAAAGCTTTTGGCGAATACCAATTAACCATTTCACTCCGTGGGATTTCAATATGCCTCCTAGCACACCGGCGGATGCAATACTCCCCCCCGATCCACCGGAAGACGAGGAACTTCCTGATGAAATAGAAGATGAATGTCCTGGTTGCATTATTCAACCGCAAAGCCAATCGCTAGGAGAAAGAATCAATCTAAATGGAACATCGTACGATCTGTATTACAAGAGTAAGCGAATGCCCGGAACAGTCGCAGAACGCTCCATAACGATTCCTGTTTCTGGCGATTCTGTACCTGAAAGTTTGATTGAAATGCAATTAACTATCCAGATAGCCGGGCAGATTATAAAAAGAACGTATTCACCTACACCTAATATAACAGAACACTTTATTTGGGATGGAAAAGACGTATACGGCAGGCCGGTTCGGGAAGCCAATGCCACTATAATTGTCGGTTATGTATACCCTCTGTATTATTCAAGACCCGTATCACTTATAGGTAGAAGTTTTGGTTTAGCTGGCGGCACAGAATTAATCAAAGTCAGATCTACCCAAAATGCGACAAAAACTAAAGACTGGAAACGCCATTTGTTCGGCCTTGCTCAACCCATACTTTTGGCACAAAGTGCGTTAGGTGGGTGGAGTGTCGAC
>Ga0316187_10003664_pt1 | contig 13342 bp, 9 predicted proteins | sample CroRivburrow1_MG_FD_204927 | JGI IMG/M metagenome (GOLD analysis project Ga0316187, IMG submission 204927) | Coastal sediment microbial communities from Maine, United States - Cross River worm burrow 1 | ecosystem: Environmental > Aquatic > Marine > Coastal > Sediment | place: USA: Maine...
GCCAGCATCCACACTACTGAAAGCCATACGAACCGGAACCTGAATTGCTTCATTTCTGCCCCCCGGGCTGTTGAGTTTCTGATATTCAGTTTACGGGATTGCCTGGATGGCAGAAAGCCGGGTTCCGCTGAATCTGTGCGATGAAGTCAGCACCATCTGGCTTGCGTTTGCAATTTATGCGTTCTAATTTACCTGGCAATGTATCTCATCCAGGAAAGGACATGAACGTCACCGCATTGATGAACAGTAAACTCTACCGCCAGTTTTTTGTACTCCTGGTTGCCGGCCTGATCGCCACGGCCGCGCTGGGGCAGGAAATGGATTCCGCGGATATCGACGGCTTCAAGTTGCTGATGGGCCTGTTCGGTGGCCTGGCGCTGTTCCTGTTCGGCATCGACCAGATGTCGGCGGGGCTGAAGGCCGTGGCAGGCGACCGCATGGCGACCATGCTGGGGACCATGACGAAAAACCGGGTAGTGGGCGCCATCACCGGCGCGCTGGTCACCGCGGTGTTGAACTCCTCCTCGGTTACGACGGTGCTGGTCGTGGGATTCATTACCGCCGGGATCATGACGATGTCGCAATCCATCGGTGTGATCATGGGCGCCAACATCGGCAGCACGATGACGGCGCAGATCGTCGCTTTCAATGTGACGCAGTACGCCATGCTGCCGATTGCTGCCGGCTTCGGCATGATCTTCTTCGGCAAGACCGAGCAGATGAAGCATGGCGGCGCCATGCTGTTTGGTCTGGGCCTGCTGTTCGGCGGCATGGGCGTGATGAGCGATGCGATGTATCCGCTACGCACCTATCCGCCGTTTTTGGAGCTGATGTCACAGCTTGAAAACCCGATCCTGGGCATCGTGGTCGGCGCCGCGTTCACCGGCTTGGTTCAATCATCCGCCGCCACGACCGGTATCGCTATCGTCATGGCCAGTGAAGGGCTGATGTCGCTGCCGGCGGGTATTGCTCTGGCGCTTGGCGCGAACATCGGGACCTGCGTCACGGCGATCCTGGCGGCAATCGGTAAGCCTGTTGCAGCCCGCCAGGCCGCGGCCGCTCATATCGTGTTCAATGTACTGGGGGTGCTGATCTGGCTTCCGTTCATCGACCAGCTGGCGCAGCTGGCGACCGCCGCTTCGCCGGCCTACTCGGACCTGGAAGGCACCGCCCGGATGGCCAAGGAAGTGCCCCGTCAAATCGCCAATGCCCACACGATTTTCAACGTGGCCAACACGTTGTTATTCATCTCGTTCACCGGGGTCCTTGCCAAACTGGTCGTGCGGCTGGTGCCGGAAAAGGAAGAGGTTTCCAGGGAGATCATTCTTCCCAAGTTTCTTTCCGAAGGTTTGCTTACCACCCCGTCGTTGGCGCTGGATGCGGCACGCTTCGAATCCCAGCGGCTGGGCCAGATATCGCTGGAGATGGTTGAAAAAGTCGGGCCGGCGCTGGAAGCCCGGGATATGAAGCAGTTGGATGAGCTGGAAACCCTGGACGACCAGGTGGATGTGCTGAAGGAACACATACTCGAATACCTGGGTAAGATCTATAAACTGGAACTGACCGACAAGCAGGGCGGGGAGTTGCTGCTGCTGATCAAGGGCGTGGACGATATCTAGCGCATCGCCGATACGGTGAGGAGCGACGTGATCCCGCTGGGGCGGACTGCGCACGCGCAAAACGTGGAACCCTCGGATACGACCCGACATATTCTGACGACGCTGTATGACAAGGTCTGCCTTGCAGTTCGGCAGGCCACCGAAGCGATTGGCGATGTCGACCAAAACAAGGCGCTGGAAGTCATCAATATGAAATCGGAGGTCAATGACCTGATCGACGATGCGCTGCAGTACCAGGCGGTGCGTGTTGCACCCACTACTCCGGATCTGATTGCCACGTTCCGGATGGAGGACGACGTGATCGATGCATTGAGACGCATGTACCGGCTTTCAAAGCGCGTGGCGCAGTTGTTGCTGCCTGATGTTATTGCGATCAAGGAGGCTTGAACGGGTGAAAGCGCTACTTCACATCATTGGAGGCACAGTGTAAATTGCTAATTAATTATTTATTTCGCCAAGAATTGCTATTGACGTGAACAGGAGTCAGCTGAAATGAAAACTGAATTCAGTCGCAAAATATTCGTCGCTCTGATATTGACAACATTTACCTTGTTGGCCGGTGCCCCTGTATCAGCCCAGGAAAAATCTCCCGATGACTGGCAGTATTCTTTCGAACTGTACCTCTGGGCGCCAAAAATCCAGATTACTCCTGATGGGGGCGATAAGATCACTTTGAAGCTGAAAGATATTCTTGAAAATCTGGACATGATTTTCTTCGGTGATATTGAAATGCGGAAGGGCGACTGGTCATTAGGGCTGGATTCGATATACATGAACCTGGGCGGCAGTCAAACCATGACGGGTGAGATTATCGGCCGCCCGCAGGAACTGAAGGCAGATGTCGACATGCGTGCATACATTGGTACCCTGACGGCTGGACATACCATTGCCCGAAGCCAGAGAAATCGATTCGACATTATTGGCGGCGCGCGTTATCTCTACATCAAAACCGGGCTTGAATTCGATCTCGAAGCGACTCCCGGCGAAAAGGAAAAGACACTCGGCGGCCACCAGTGGGACTTTCTGCTCGGCTTCGAAGGTAAAACCCTGATCAACGATCAATGGTATTTCGATTATTACGGCGACGTTGGCTCCGGCGCGTCCAGGCTGACCTGGCAGGCCAAGGTGGGGATGGGATACGAATTCAATAAATGGACCGGAACCTTTGGCTTTCGCTATCTGCGCTATGATTTCGACAACAGCAGTAATCTGAAAAACCTGGATGTTATCGGACCGTACTTTGGCGCCAAGTGGTCCTGGTAGTCAGACGTTAGCTCAGTAAAAAACTGCTTTCCACAGCTTTAACTGGCAGAAGTGCTGCTGTTACTCTTCCGTGGTGTAGCATAGCTTGTTAATTTATAATTAAATCAGCAAGAACCCTCATCTACCTGAACGGGAGTGAAATTAAATGAGAACTGTACTGCGTCATAAAAAGTATTTCGTCCTGATATTGACCGTGCTTTCCCTGTTGATCACTGCTCCTGTTTCGGCCCAAGAAAAATCCCCTGACGACTGGCAGTATTCTTTCGAGCTTTATGCCTGGTTGCCGGGATTGGAGCTCCAGCCTTCTGAGGGCGAACAGGAAGACTTCAAATTCAAGGACATTCTCAAGAACCTGGACATGGGTTTTTTTGGCGATGTTGAAATGCGAAAGCAAGACTGGTCCCTTGGCCTGGATATGATTTACCTGAACCTGGGCGTAGATGAGACTATATCGGGCGAAATCATCGGCCGTCCCGGGAACCTGGACGCCGCAATCGACCTGCGCGGTGTGATCGGTACCTTGACTGCAGGGCATACCATCGCCAGATCAGACAGAACCCGGTTCGACATTATCGGGGGTACACGCTATCTCTATATCCGGAACCAGATCGAACTCGATTTCGACGCGACTCCCATGGAAAAGAAGGTAACGTTAGGTGGGACCGCCTGGGACTTTCTGCTGGGTTTCGAGGGCAAGACGCTGATCAATGATCAGTGGTATTTCGATTACTACGGCGATGCCGGCTCTGGTGGATCCAAGCTGACCTGGCAAGCCAAGCTGGGCATGGGTTACGAATTCAACAAGTGGACGGCCACCTTCGGTTATCGCCACATGAGCTACAGATTTTACAACAGCGGTGATCTGAAAAGCCTGCGTGTAACAGGTCCATACCTCGGTGCCAAGTGGTACTGGTAGTCATAGCCGGTCCGGCTCAGTAACTGCTCTCCACCTGTCGCTGGATCGCTTCACAGCGTTCTTTCGACGAGGAGAGCAGGTCGCCCAGGTTCTCTTCCATCTCTTCGATAAACGCCGGGTCTTTCGTGTTCGGCAGGTTGATCCGCACGTTGTGGATGGCCCCCTGGACGCCGGCCAGGGCCATCAATGCCCCCACGCCCGCATCACTCATGACGGCCTGGTTGCCGATGTCGGCAGCGGCCTGGCAAAGGTCGAGCACCTCGCTGCACAGCTGGGCCGTACGGAACGGTACCTGCGCGGCGGTCTTGTAGCCTTCGCGGATCGTCATTGACCGCAGTTCCAGCTGTTCCGGCGTGTCCTTGGGCATGCGGATACCGGCGATGACCTCGTTGAACGCCTCAGTGTCTTCGTCCACGGCCCGGATCAGTTGGTCCTTGGCGTGCTGGGCTTTTTCCGCCAGCTCGCACAGCTCATCGTAGCGGGCATCGTACTCGCCCTTGCCTACGGACAGGTTGACGACCATCGAGGCCAGCGCGGAGCCGATGGCGCCGGCCAGTGCGGCGATCGATCCTCCGCCTGGGGCGGGCGTGCCGCGCGATACCTCGTTGGTGAAATCAGTCACGGTCATGCTGACCAACGGGCCGTCGCTGGATGGCATGCCGATGACCTTCTTGTCGATATCGAACTCGGCGACGTCGCTCAACCCCATGGCCTGCACGGCCGTGGTGACGATGTCGCGGGCCGGTATGCCGGTGGATTTCTGCATGCGGCGCAGGTAAAAGCGGCCTGATTGCAGCATGGCGTCGAATGGCACGACGCCGACGGCTTCCGAACCTGTGACCACAATTCCACGCTCGACCGCCAGTTTCCGGGCCGTTTCCAGCACCTCGTGCGGCGGCGTGATCTTGAAGTTGGTCAGGTTCAGGGAGATTTGCGCACACTGGTAGTCATCCACCACCCAGCCGATGCCCTTGATGTGGGTGAACATACCGTCTTTATACACAGGGCAGCCTGCCAGGTTTTCGACATCCAGGCCGATGCCCTCGTAACGCTGGTACAGGTCGGCGCCGTAGGTTTCCTGGTAGAACTTCGCGAGTTCATCGAACGAGCCGGCTACAAAATCCGAGTTTCCGTCCGGAAATTTGCCGTCTTCGAAATAGACGACATCACCCTTGTAATAAAAGGGCTCGATGTTGCCTTCGCGTTTCCACCGCCCACGTTCGCGGATTTCGTAGGCGATTTCGTTGGCGTAACGCCGGTCGGTGGTGTTCAGGTTGATGTTGTAGGCGATTAGGAATTCCCGGGCGCCGACCGCCGTGGCGCCGGATTTGGCGTTGAATTCCGCAGGGCCGAAATCCGGCTTCCACTGCGGATTGGCCAGCTTGTCCGCCAGGCCTTCGTACTCACCAGAACGAACGTCGGCCAGGTTCCGGCGTTCGGGGTTGCTGGCGGCATGCTCGTACAGGTAGACCGGGAGGCCCAGTTCCTCGCCGATGCGTTTTCCCACCTGGCGGGCGACTTCCGCACAGTCCGCCATGGTCGCGCCCGCCACGGGCACAAAGGGGCAGACATCGGTGGCGCCGAAGCGCGCATGCTCACCATGGTGCGTCGACATGTCGATCAGGTCCGCAGCTTTCTGCACGGCGCGAAACGCCGCTTCGGCGACCGGTTCCGGCTCACCGATAAAGGTCACCACGGTGCGGTTGGTGCTCTCGCCGGGGTCGACGTCCAGTAACTGCACGCCCTGGACACTTTCGATCACATCGGTGATCTGCCTGATGACCGCCAGGTCACGCCCTTCGGAGAAATTGGGGACGCATTCAATGACTTTTTTCATGGTTTTCCGTCTTTGGTTTTCTAACTCTTTGCAGGTTCCGCATCGAAATGCACATCCAGTTGCGGGAAAGCGATCGTGATGCCTTCTTCGGCCAGTTTTTCATAAATCCGGTGATGCAGGTCACTAGTCAGGGCCACGCGCTGGTCGACGTCAGCGGTGAAGAACCTGGCATAGAGGTTGAGTGAGCTGTCGCCGAACTCGCCGAACATGACGAACGGCTCCGGTTCCTCGAGGATCATCGGATGGGTCCTCAAGATTTCTTCCATCACGGCCGCAGCCCGTCTCGCGTCGCTGCCATAGGCAATCCCGACAGTGATGATTATCCTGATCTTGGGATCACTGAGGGTCCAGTTCAGCAGGCGCCCGGTAACGAATTCCTTGTTCGGCACCAGCAGTTCCTTGCCGTCGAAATCACGGATGGTGGTTGCACGGATCCTGATTTTAACTACCTCACCCGAACTTTCGCCCACCGTGACCAGGTCCCCCACGCGGATGGGTCTTTCGAACAGGATGATCAGACCGCTGATGAAGTTGGCGATGATTTCCTGCAGTCCGAAGCCGATACCGACACCGAGCGCAGCGACCAGCCACTGCAGGCGATCCCACCTCAGTCCGAGAATCGACAGGATCAAGATGGTGCCGGCGCCGACCACGAAATACTGGATCAGTTTCCCGGTGGCATAGCGTGACCCGGGCGTAACGCTGCTCCGGGTCAGGAGAATCAGGGACACCAGTTGGGGGAGAGTGCGTGCCGCGGCAAAGGTGATGACCAGGACCAGCAGGGCCATCGCCACCGATGCCAGGGTGATGCTGGTTATGATCGCTTCGCCCTGAGACATTTCACTGACCGTCCACAAGGTCACCCGCTGCATGGCTTCCAGACCGGAAAACAGGGGTAACCAGAGGTAGACGAATCCAACAACGCCTATCATGAACGTACCAGCTTTCAGCAACTGGGCAACCGAAGCGCTGAGCGAAACGATGTCGACTTCCTCGGTCTCCGGATCAGCAGACTCTTCTTCATTGGCAGCCCTCAGGGCTGCCACTTTCCTGCGGAAGCGCAACCTGCGGTTGACCACCAACAACCAGCGCTTCATCAGGTTGTAGAAAACGGCCAGCCCGACAGCCAGTGCGAGCGTATTGACCAGACCGTTATACAGGATATAACCGCTGTAAATAAAACCGGTGAGGCTCGTGACCACCAGGGCGATGCAAGCCAACACCGAAATTGTCAGAACCATCATGGTGTAGCGTGAAAACGGTTCATCGCTTAAACGGTTCCGCAGAAAATGCACGGCGATAATCGCCACCACGGTGATGATGGCGATCGCAAACACCAACCGCCCCAGGACCACGTCGACGGAATCGACCTCTACCCTGAAAAGATAGGCTGCCACCAACAACAAGGGCCAGGCCCAGATCAACAGGGTGGTTGCCAGATTCCTGATGTTGCTGCACCGGTAGTCGGGCCATCCAAAATGCACCCGGGCCAATCCGTCTTTTTCACAGGCGATTCGCAGGAAGATCAGCAGGAAAAGCAGTTTCGATGACCTCGCCATGCTGCCCGAGAGATAAGGCGCGTTGTCCCTGGTCGAGTCGCTGATGCCGTATGCCAGGACAGCCAGAAGCACCGGAAACAGCAGGCTGCGAAGTATTGTGATCAAAAGCTCGAACAGGGTAAGGCCGATATGGTCCTGTCGAACACGGCCGACCTTCGCATTCTGTTTCAGCAGGTACGGCTCGATCCGGTTTCTGAACAAATAGAGGGTCAGGATGATGATCAGCAATAGACCGCTGGAAGGCGCCAGGTTCAGGGTTCGCATATTCGACAGGCTCTGGACGAGGATTGCCCAATCCTGTTTGATGTCTTTCCAGAAGGATGCCGGTATGGGCGGGTGGCTGGGCACCCACAGAATCCGGCTTCCCAGGTAGCGGGAGTATTCTTCGAATGCAGTCTCCAGTTGCCGGGTTGTGCGGTCGATGCTGCCATGCGCATTGATCACCTTGGTCTCAACCGTGACCAGATCAGTCAGCAGAGTGCGCCTGGCCCGGGCCAACTCCCTGGCCGACTGCAGGGCGGCCTCATTGCTTCCGGCTTCCGGCTCGTCACTTTCTGAAAACCGGTTCATTGCGTAGTCGGTTGCATTCGATAGCCGCGCCAGCTCTTCTTCGAACTTTGCCCGCTGGATGACGTGGTCACCGATGTCGCCCACTTCCCCGAGCGCGATGTCCCTGGGGCGGAACTTGTCGATCTGGTGCCAGTGTGTCATCAGCAGGTGCCCCAGCGAGGAACTGTTATCAGACAGCGCGACGATTTGCTGCACCGTGTCGAATTGCTTGCCCAGGGACTCGTATACCTGCGTTACCCCGGTATCTTCTTCTTGCATGAATACCAGGGTGGCACTCAGTTGCTGGTTTTGTTCGCGAAGCTGTTCATTTTCAGCCAGCAATTGCTGAACCGTTAAATACCCGGGGGCTTCTGCGTCCAGCTCAATGATGGAGTCTTCGTCACTGTCCTGCGCGCGGCTGGCGAGTTCGGTTTCCAGCGCCTGGACCTGAAACTGCAGGCCGTCCAAGATCAGGCTCAGTTCATCACTTTCCACTTTGCGCCAGCTGTACCTGGCCGGTTGGCTGGCAAGGCGGGCTTCCAGCATCCTGCGTTCCGATACCAGCGCCCGGTGTTCCGCCAGGCTGAGCCACTGCGCGGCCTCGTAGTCGGAGGGGCTCAGGTCCGGTTGGATGGAGAAGTTAAGATCGGGCAACTCCGCCACCCGCTGGCTTATGGCTTCCAGCCGGGTCCGAAATTCCGGGGTGGCGTTCGTTTCAGTGGCGATTCGCCGGTCCAGGGTTTCCTTGGCCGAGGTGGCATCCCTGAGCTTTACCCTGAGTTCTGTCAGGATACCTTCGATCTTTTCCGTGTTGAGTTTTGACACGGAAGCAGGGTCGATATCGCTTTCCCGGTAAGGCACGTCGTCCATGCGATCGCGGATTTCCGCTTCCAGCTGCGGCGCGGTGGTCAGCGACTCGGTGAAGGATTGTTCAGCGGCAGCGTGGGCTTCTGACTCCCGGAGAAAATTAATCACTTCCAGGTAGCTGTCGAGCGTGGTTTTGCCGCCGTCGGGTGTGCCGCCTTCCGGTGCGCCGCTGTCGCGAAGTGTCTGGATTCTCGCCTCGACCAATTCAGGCTGCAGTCTGCCGGCTTCCTGGGCGTCTTGCGCGAAAACAGTACCGAGGCTGTGGACCAGGAACACGAGCAAAAAAATCAGTGGCGCTTTTTTCAAACTTTTGCTCCCTCCGGCAGGGCTTGGGCCTTTAAGGAGTTTACCCTAGGTTGCCGCCCGCCGAGAAGCTTGGCGCGGCATTGCATTACCCGGGTAAGGAGATGACAATAAGATGGCGTCAAAAGGAGAAGGGAGCGATGACATCCAGGATCCGAAAAATTGTTCGTCATGCATTCCTGATGGCTCTCTATGGAGCCCTGGGCGTCTTTATCACCCTGGTGACGGTGCTCGTCATCATGATGAATGACCGGCCCGACCTGAGCGTCTGGCACACCGCTGACCTCGATGAAGAATTTACCGTCGAGTCAGACGTTTCGACTTTTGCGCAATACTTGGAACTGGAAGACCGTCTGTTCAGGGAAATGGACGAAGAAGTTGCCGCCAAAATTGCCCCTGGCGAACGGGGACTGATCAACCGGTTCAACAAGGGCAGCCTGTCCGATCCGGAGCAGTGGGACCAGAACTGGAACCGCAGTTTCGAAATGCCGGCCGATCAGCCAAGAGCGGCCGTGCTGCTGTTACACGGGATGTCCGACTCTCCTTACAGCCTGCGCAACCTGGGTGAAGCACTGCACGCATCGGGAGCCTACGTGGTGGGCCTGCGAATCCCCGGGCACGGGACGGCGCCTTCCGGCCTGGTCAGGGTCACCTGGCAGGACATGGAGGCAGCTGTGTCCATTGCGATGACTCACGTGGCCGAAATTGCGGATGGCGGACCGGTGCACATCGTGGGTTACTCCAATGGCGGCGCCCTGGCAGTCAATTACGCACTTGAGGCGGCCAACGATTCGTCATTGCCCCAGGTAACGAGCCTGGCATTGCTGTCGCCGGAGATCGGAATTACCGGTGCCGCTGCGTTTGCGGTCTGGCAGGCTCGCCTGGGCGTGCTGCTGGGGCTGGACAAACTGGCCTGGAACAGTTTGCTGCCCGAGTACGATCCATACAAGTATGGCTCATTCGCTGTGAATGCCGGCGATGTGGCACACCGGTTAACCAATGAAATCCAGCGCAAGATCACCGTGCTGGAGAACAATGGAAACCTCGAGAACCTGTCGCCGATCCTCGCTTTTTCATCTATTGTCGATGCGACCGTCTCGGCACCCGTGCTGATCAAGGGGCTGTTCAACCGGATCCCGGAAAATGGACATGAACTGGTGCTATTCGACATCAACTCCGTGGCGGAAGTCGGGCCGATTCTGAGTTGGAGCCCGACTGAAATGTTCAATGCCCTGACGCAACATCCGGAAAGAACGTTTACGCTCAGCCTGGTCACCAACATTGACGCGGGTAGCCGCGAGGTCATGCTTTCCAGTATCGCGCCGGGAGCAGATGAATCGATGGACGAATATCTGCAACTAAGCTGGCCGCGTGACCTTTACTCGTTGACCCACGTGGCTCTGCCGTTCCCGCAAGATGACCCGTTGTACGGCGTTGATGGCGAAGAGAACGACGCAGTGATATACCTCGGCGACCTTGCGCTTCGAGGAGAAAGGGGCGTATTGCAGATACCTGCGTCTGAAATGCTGCGGCTGCGCTGGAATCCTTTCTATCCGTTCCTGGAGGAAAAAGTGCTGCGGTTTTTCGAACTGGAGTTGCCTGGTTCCGACTCCTAGTGTCAGGCAGAGCCTGCGTGGCTTCTGTGCCTGTACATCCAGCATTTCTGGACGACGGCGTAAATCATGGCGGTCGACATGCCGAACACAATGATGCCTATCATGCTCTCCAGACCGGATAGCAGCCGCCACTGTTCGTTCAAAGTGATGTCCCCATAACCCAGCGTGGTGATGGTAATGACGGAAAAATAAAAAGCGTCATGCAGGTTATCCAGCCCGGAGCGTCCGGGCAGCGTCAGGTACAGAACCGCCCATAGAAAAGCCTGGATCATATGGATTATCAGGAGAACGATGACGGTGCTGAGTATGGCTCGAAACAGGTTCGGTTCTGTATTCTGGCTGGCATGATATTCAAGACGCCGGGCGAGTAAATTCAACCAGATGACCATACCGGACACGTTGATTAAGATCGTCAACGCGATCATGCCGATTCCGATCGACAACAAAATGGCGGTGTGTCCTCCATCAAACATAAATCAAGCTCCGGTAACCATCAGAAACTGTATCGCGCTGAAAACTGCAATTGGGAGGCAGAGCCTTTGCTGTTGTTTTTGTTGGTGCGTTTACCCCACAAATACTCAATGCCCAGCTGAACGTTGGCGGTCGGATTGTAAATCAGGTTAGCCGAGGCACGAATGGTCCTGTGGTAATCAATGTCTTCCTGGAAATCATAGTTATCGATCTCGACCATGCCCAGCGTGAAATTGGACCTCAGTATCCCTGGCCAGTCCTGCATGAATTTGAAGCGCTTGGGCCAGATGTGCTGGTATGAAATGTAGGCGGCCAGCAAGGGCAGGGCATGTAATTTCCCCTGGTCGTCAAACACGGCATCCCCGCCTCCGATGGTCCCCAGGTCATTGATGTAGTGGCCAATACCTTTGCCGTACGTCAATTGCCAGACGAAATAGTCATCGCCTTCACCCCACCAGGTCACCGGCTGTCTGCCGCTGGTGGTTATGCCCCATCCCGTTGTCTTGTCTGTGGTCGTCAGTTCCTCCAATTCGGGATCAAGCACTGTTCCGGTTGCCTTGAGGTCACGAAGGATGAATCCCACGCGGTAATTCCAGCGCCCGAGCGGGCCCAGAGGCATCTTGATCAGCGAAGCAACCAGGTCGCTTCGTGACCGCTCGCTGGTTCCGTTAATGACATCGGTGCTGGGATCTTCCACCGCAAGCTTCAGCTTGAGTTCTTCTCCGAACTGGGGTGTCCAGCGGACCAGGGCATGCCGCTGGAGAATCTGGGCGTTCAGGCCTTCGACATCGACCTCTTCCGGCCTCGAATCGACATCCATGAAGGTCGACCACGTCTTGCCCGCCAGGAATGACCGGAATTGGCCAAACGCGTGTCTCAGGCGGAAGTTCTGGGTGTCGCCAGTGCCCCGAAAATCGCCTTCGACGAACGCCCGGATTTCCCCGAGGTTGGTTTGTTCGCGATATTCCAGGTTGATCCGGGTCTGGTCGGCTGATACCGATGTGCCTTTTTCAGCTCCGGGAACTGACTTCCCGTCGGGCGGGATGCTCCCCACGATGAAACGGTCATTGATGAGCAAGGGGTCCAGGCTGTCGACCAGGGACAGGTTAACGTATCCGCCGATTTTCATCGCGGCCGTAGTGCCTGGCAAGTACCAGGCGCCAGGGAAGTCCTTGTCATAGAAGGTGGTGGCCGGATCGTCCATGGCTTTTTGAAGCGCGGCGATCTCTTCTGATGTCGTTTTTGGCCCTTCTGCCTGTTGCTTGACCAGGGCTTCTTTCGCCTGCTCCTGTGCACTCTGGTCTTCTTCTCCCGATGCTGGCCCAGTGTCGGGTGCCGGTGTTGGTTGCTGTGCGACAGCGGCGGCAGGAGCGGGTTCAGGCTCAGGGACGGGGGCCTGTTGCGGGGCGGGTTGTGAAGGTGCCGGCGTACCGGGTTCAATGCCCTGGGCTGCCTGCAGTTGCCTGATCAGTTCGCGTTGCTCTTCGAGTTCTTTGCGTTGCTCTTCGAGTTGGGCTTGTTGCTGGCCCAGCAATTCTGCCATTTCCCTGAGTGTTTCCCGCAGATCCATGCCCTGTGCATGAAGGCACGGGGGATTCGCGATCAGCAGCAGGATTATTGGGATAACGGAGTTTTTGATGATCATAAGCCTGGATTATCCCGATTCTTTTTCTGGGCAGTGGCTCCGGAGTTATTGTGGCAATAATATCACCGTTGAGGCGGGTATTTCAGTAAAAAGGGGAGGCAAGCCTCCTCCGCGTGTGCCGCCTGGAGCGAGGCTGGCATCGGTGTCCAGAAGCTGGCGGGTAAGTGTGGCCGGCCAGAGTCCGCGACAGTTTCGCCGGAATGTTTGTGGAGCGAGTTAGAACCGCCAGGGAAACCCGGAATCAAACTCAATGAGCCGTGCCCTTTTTCTCTTCAGTCTTCGGGTGATTTCCCCACGTCCACCGCCTTGACCAGGTGTATTTTCACCCGCAGCGATTCGTCATCCATCTGTTCTTTTATCAGCGCTTCGAGGCCTTTCACGAATTCCGGCTCGTGAACACCGGTGGTGCTCAGGACGAGTATCACGTCAGAGGTTGAAAAGGGGGAGGAAGGCTGACCCGCGGTGATGAGTTCGTACCCCGGGTTGGCCGCGAGTCGCTCCTCTACTGCATCCATCACCGACTTGGCCAGCGGATAGCCCCTGGGTTGAGGCTTCGCCTGAACCAGGCTCTCCTGCATCGCTTTCTGCAAGGGAAAGCCGATGGCGATAATGGCGATGCCGAAAATGACGACTATGCGGAAGACCCAGAACTTCTGCCGCGCGCCGGCCTGCCTGGAGCTGATCCCAATAAGACGGA
>Ga0316187_10003668_pt1 | contig 13337 bp, 9 predicted proteins | sample CroRivburrow1_MG_FD_204927 | JGI IMG/M metagenome (GOLD analysis project Ga0316187, IMG submission 204927) | Coastal sediment microbial communities from Maine, United States - Cross River worm burrow 1 | ecosystem: Environmental > Aquatic > Marine > Coastal > Sediment | place: USA: Maine...
GTGCTCGCACCTCCGGCTTTATCGGTCCACGGATCATTGGGAATCACTTGCACATACCCTTCGACGACAAGGTCGGCCAGCATCCCCGATGCAGGACTATACTCTTTAAGAGCAGAAAAATCCTTCAGCCCATTAACCAAGGTTACTTCAGCAGCTAGAAGTTGTGTATTCTTGATTATGGTCGAATAGGTCGGAATCGCAGTGGCAGCAAGTATTCCGATAATAGAAACCACAATCATTAGCTCAATAAGTGTAAAGCCGACTTGGTACTCTCTATCGATACGCTGCTTCATCATGGCTATCTCCCACCACCATAGATAACTTGTGCAGGCTTCCCTGGCGTTGCAACAATACCGGCAACACCGTGGTCTTCAGGAGAAGGGCATTGAACAGAGACTTCACCCCTATCATTCGAACGAAGGATATAGGGCTTAGAGCTAACCGGATCTTTTATTCCCGCCTTATCACCAAGCATGGAGGATAACTCATCCATGGAAGATGGAGGTCGCTCAAGAATTTTCCGGTAAGAGTGTGCCTCCTTAGCAATCAGTTCCAGATTAGCTCTGCAATCGGCAATTCCATTGATCTGAGGACTAATCTCCATCTCAAAAGGTTCGTCCTGATTACTCTCCTGCATATCGCCGTAAAGTGTATAGAGATTAAAGAGAATACCGAGAGAGGCAATAACAACGATCAGCTTAAGGAGAAAGCTCTTCTTCTCCTTAACCATCGAAAAAATGGAAGCACGTTGGGACTCTTCCTCCTGACTCTCCTTAACCACCGCACAGTGAAGGCAAAGGGTTTTCGAGGCGGTTTCCCTACCAATACACTCCTCACAAAACGGCTTATGACACTTGCTACAAAAAAACACAGCCGGTACATCAACATCAATGGTACAAGTCACATTGAGTTGTTGCCGCATCTGCTTTGTCCCTCTTTTTTCTTCATCGCCCATTGAACAGTCCTTAGAACTCAACCATGTGTTACCAATAGTAGTTAAGCATATGAATTTACAATGAATATAGCAGATGGAAATATATGTGTCTAAAAAGATCACATGTACTGTAGCGATCTGATAGTCTATTCTATAAAATGTTGCTTGTTAACGAGGAGGCCGCCCAAGGAATGGAACAGCTAGCTGGCGAATTCAAAGCATCCGTTACTCTTTTCAACCGTGAAGTCCGGCAAGGTTACCTGATCAATTTTGACCCCAAGACTCAACGTTTAGCCCTGCGTAATGACACTGATGAAATTAAATATTTCGATGTTCCAAAAATTATCTGTCTCACCTTCGATAGCACCATAGACTCCCCGATCATCCCTGCAAAAGAGCATCTGGAAGAGATGATTATCAATACCGTCACTGGCGATCAGTTCCATGTCCTAGTGGCTCCCTCCCGCCCTCATGACTTAGGCATATTCTGCTTCTCCAAAGATGATGATCCCAAAAAATCTTATTACTATTTCTACAAACATGGCATTCGCACACTTGAGCAGCCGGCACCCATCGGACAGATCCTCAGCATGGATAACAATATCTCTGATAATGATGTGGAAAGAGCTCTCGATACCCAGAAAATACTTAAGAAAAAACAACTCGGGGACATTCTGGTTGACACTCATGGCGTGGATCAAAAAGAGGTAGAAAAAGCCGTCACCACACAAAAAAGAGAACGTAAACCCATTGGCGAAATTCTCATTGAAGCCGGCATGATTAAAGATGACGACCTTCAGCAAGCGCTCGAAGAGCAGTCCAAGAATCGATCACTGAAAATTGGTCAAGTTCTCCTCAAAATGGGTATCGTCACCGAAGAGGAGATTGCCTCTGCCTTGGCCAAAAAGTTTAATATGAAACTGATTGACCTTAAGGATCACATCATTAATCCCGAACTCATTGAACTATTTGATATCAACCTGCTACTACGTTTTCAACTACTTCCCATATCATCAACTGAAGATACGTTAACCGTAGCCAATGCTGACCCCATGAATTTTGAAGCCTTTGATGCCATCCGCTTCCAATCGACAAAACATATCATCGAGGTACTGGCAACGCCGACACAGATTCAACATATCCTCTCAGAGTATGTAGGTGCAAAAGACAATGCTGACGACGGCGAAGATTGGCTAATCGTCGAAAGAATTGATGATGATAAAGATGAGAGCGGTGACAATGAAGCGATAGAGATCAAGGCGGCAGAAGCACAGCCTATTGTCCGCTTGGTCAATAAAATGTTGAGCAATGCGATACAGCAAGGTGCATCTGACATCCATGTGTTGCCACAAGCAAAAAAACTTCTCCTGCTTTATCGTATCAATGGTGACCTAAAGCAGATGATGGTACTAGAGAAATGGGTGCAACGGCGCATGGTTTCACGCATCAAATTACTCTCCGGCATGAACATTGCCGAACATCGCATGACTCAGGATGGTCGTATGATGGTGCGCACCGAAGAGAATGTGGTTGAATTTCGCGTATCATGCATTCCCAACGCCTATGGTGAATCAATCGTTATGCGCGTGCTGGACAAAGAAGTCGCCGCTAACATGGAGACCCTTGGTGTAAGCCAGCGAGATCGTATGGCGCTCAATAGAATGATTCGAAAACCTTTTGGACTAATTCTTGCCACCGGACCTACAGGCTCGGGTAAATCGACAACCCTTTTTGCTCTGGTGCAAAGCATCATCGATCTTCCAGTCCACATCCTCACCATTGAGGATCCTGTTGAATCGGAAATCAAAGGTGCCAACCAGATTCAGGTCAATACAAAAATAGGGTTTACCTTCGCCAGCATCTTACGCAATGTTTTACGTCATGATCCTGATGTTATCATGGTGGGTGAAATGAGGGATCCCGAAACCACTTCAATCGGCATTGAAGCTGCCCTGACAGGACATCTAATGCTCTCAACACTGCATACCAATAGCGCTGTTGACACCATCATTCGTTTACAAGATTTAGGAATCCCCAACTACCTTCTTGCTCCTGCACTGCAAGGCATTATCAGTCAGAATCTACTAAAACGGCTGTGCGATCAGTGTAAAAAGCCCATCGAAGACCAGGACGATGAAATCTATGGCATATTGGATGCCGTCGGATATAAGCGCCCAACATCGCTCTACGCTCCGGGTAAGTGTGATCAATGTAACCAGACCGGTTTTTCCGGTCGAATTATGGCATACGAATTTTTAGAGGTTACAGATGCGGTTCGTCAGGCAATCCATGATGGAAAAATAGGCACTGAACTACAAAATGTCGCAGAGAGCGAAGGGATGGTTCCCAAAGCAAAACATGCGCTCAGCCTAGCTGAAAGCGGTGTTATCTGCCGGGATGACCTGTTTAAGCTCCTGATTTAACCATTCCGCCCAAAGAGTGAGGAGCATGAATGCTCCAAATCACCCTTTCGCGTATCAATCAATACCCTTTCTTGAATTCGGTCTTGTGACACTTCGGACAAGGTGGAATACGACCGCTCTTCTTGAAGTGCATCTCATGACCACAGGCCACACAGGTAAGTGTGCCCGCTGCGGTGATTTCACCGGAACGACATGAACGCTGTTTGTCAGTCCACTCTGAAATCGAATTGATCGCCCCACCCGCCGCATTGAGCAGAGCTGAGAGTGATGCAATAGCTCCAGCACGCAGACGATCAGGGTTTAGACGCCGACCCGCCTCCTCCTTCATTGTATCGGCCATATGGCTGAAATCGCGCTCAAGGAAACCTTTCAGCTTCTGGCCCTGCTCTTCCGAAAAGGTACCCGCAGCAGTCAACTGCTTACGCGCCTTCTCCATGGCAATCTCAGCATACTCAGAAGTCTTTTCGGCACCCTGATCAAACAGTTCCTTAAAGCGCTCGGCCAGCTGGTCATACTGATCGGTCTCTTTATCAGAGATTGCCGCATCATCCATATGAGTAATCACAGCATCGCCGAAACCGGAGGTGGAAAGCTTGGTAGCATTATCCATCAGGCGTTCAAAGTCATAGGTCACTGTCTTGGCCGCAATTGAGCCATTGATTCCTTTCAGAATAAGATCTGCAGCCTCTGTCCAACCCATATAGCGAAGCATCATCTCACCAGAGAGAACCACCGATGAAGGGTTAACCATATCCTTGTCTGCATACTTTGGAGCCGTGCCATGAGTAGCTTCGAAAATCGCGTGGCCGCTCATGTAGTTGATGTTGGCACCCGGTGCGATACCGATACCGCCGACCTGTGCAGCCAGTGCATCAGAGAGATAATCACCGTTCAGGTTCAATGTAGCAATCACATCGAACTCAGTGGCACGGGTCAGTACCTGCTGTAGTGCAATGTCAGCAATCGCATCTTTGATGACGATGCCGTTTGGAAGCTTGCACCACGGACCACCATCAATCTCGACCGCACCAAACTCACTCTTGGCAAGGTCGTAACCCCAGCGCATGAACCCACCCTCAGTGAACTTCATGATATTGCCTTTATGCACAATCGTGACCGACTTGCGATCGTTATCGATAGCGTACTGGATCGCCGCACGTACCAAGCGCTCGGTACCTTCACGAGATACAGGTTTCACACCAATACCGGATGAATCAGGGAAGCGAATCTTAGTTACGCCCATCTCATCCTGAAGGAACTTGATCACCTTCTTCACTTCATCCGAGCCAGCAGCCCACTCGATACCGGCATAGATATCTTCAGAGTTCTCACGGAAAATCACCATATCGACATCTTCTGGCTTCTTCACTGGAGAAGGTACACCGGTGAAATATTTAACCGGACGCAAACAGGTGTAGAGATCAAGTTTCTGACGCAGCGCCACGTTCAGTGAGGTGATGCCGCCACCGATCGGTGTGGTCAGTGGACCTTTAATGCCGATCAGGTACTCATTGAAGGCATCCAGTGTCTCCTGTGGTAGCCATGCATCATCATTCTTACCATACATATTCCAGGACTTCTCGCCGGCAAAGACTTCCATCCAGGCAATCTTGCGTTTGCCTTCATAAGCCTTCTCAACTGCAGCATCAAGGATACGTTGGGAGGCGCGCCAGATATCACGGCCGGTACCATCGCCTTCGATAAAGGTAACAATTGGCTGATCAGGAACGTTCAGCTTACCGCCCTCACCCATGGTGATTTTCTCGCCTGTTTCAGGAATACAAATTTTATCAAAAGCCATCATCAACCCCTTACCTACTAATCTACTAATTTGTTTGGATATTTACTGTGAACTGACGCGTTTCATTCTGGCAGCACGCTGCGCCTTTCTCTTAGCCTCAACCGCTTTACGGCGAGCCAAATCATAATACTTCTTGTCTATCGCATCGGCGGCCTCTTGCAGGCTCTGCTCGGCACTCTTGAGCTCAAGTGTTGCTTTGGAACTCTTCTGCTCCAGCTGACGGGCACTCTCAATCGCAGAGCGTGCCTCACTCATCTCCTGAACAGGAGGCGTTGTCGCACAAGAGGCAACAGCCAGTGCAGTGACCATCAAGAACATCCATTTTTTCATTGGAAGAACCATAGCACTAAGAATCTTCCCGCGCGTCTGAATTGTCAAACAGATGTCTTGCGTTTCCTCAAGCCCAGCTCTTTCAACTGATCTTCACCTACCTCGGAAGGAGCTTCACTCATCGGATCAGCTGCTTTTTGAGTCTTCGGAAAGGCAATGACATCACGGATCGATTCAGCACCGACCATCAGCGAGAGAACACGGTCCAAACCGAAGGCCAGACCACCATGCGGAGGAGCACCATACTTCAGTGCCTTGAGCAGGAAGCCGAACTTAAGCTCAGCCTCCTCATCGGAGATGTTCAGGGCTTTCAACACACGCGCCTGAACGTTGGTATCATGAATACGAATAGAACCACCACCAATCTCAGTACCGTTCCAGACCAGATCATAGGCTTGGGAGCGAATATCAAGCGGTGCTGATTCAAGCTTCTCCAGATCCTCATCATAAGGTGCCGTGAACGGATGATGCAGTGCCTGCAGACGCTTGCTCTCTGCATCCCACTCAAACATCGGAAAATCAACCACCCAGACAAATTTGTTTTCGCTGGCCTCATACAGTCCCAGATCCTTGCCCAGCTCAACACGCAGGTAACCCAGTGCATTGTTGACCACCTCTTTGGTGTCAGCACCGAAGAACAAAAGGTCGCCATCAACAGCACCGCAGCGCTCAATCAATGCCTTAAGAACATCATCAGAAAGGTTCTTCACAATCGGAGACTGAAGGCCGTTGGGGATGTCGCTGACATCATTCACCTTGATGTATGCCAGACCCTTGGCACCATAAATAGAGACAAACTTGGTATAGTTATCGATCTGTTTACGGCTTAGTTTACTCGCACCTTCCGGCACTCGAATCACCTTCACCAAGCCGCCATTTTCAGCAGGCCCACGGAAGACTTTGAAATCAACGGTCATCATCAGGTCGGTGACATCGATATGCTCCAGGCCAAAGCGCATATCCGGACGATCTAGGCCATATTTGGCCATCGCATTCTGATAGGTGATACGTTCAAATGGAGCCGCTGGTGATTTGCCCATACCTGCTTCAAACATCGCAGAGATCAAGCCTTCAGCTTTTGCCATCACATCATCCTGTGAAACAAAAGACATCTCAATATCAACCTGCGTGAATTCAGGCTGGCGATCGGCGCGGAGATCTTCATCACGGAAACAACGGGCGATCTGATAATAGCGATCCATACCCGCTACCATCAGCAGCTGCTTAAAAATCTGCGGGCTCTGAGGAAGCGCAAAGAAAGAGCCTGGATAGATACGCGAAGGCACAAGATAGTCACGCGCGCCCTCAGGCGTGGATTTATTCAGGATCGGCGTCTCTACTTCAAGAAAGTCCTGACTATCCAGATAGTTACGTGCTGCATGCGTAACCTTGTGGCGCATGATCATATTGCGCTGCATCGGTGCACGGCGCAGATCAAGATAACGATATTCGAGACGATGCTGTTCGCCGGTATTGCAATCATCTTCAATGAGGAATGGAGGTGTCTCGGCACGATTAAGCACAACCATTGATGATGCTTTGATCTCAATTTCACCCGTCGGTAGTTTCGGATTGATCGCTTCGGCATCACGGGGGATTACTTCACCACTAACCTCGATCACATCCTGCTGACGCAGGGAGTGGGCAAGAGCATGAATCTCAGCTGTATCGGGATGCACAACCACCTGCACTAGACCATAACGATCTCGGACATCGATAAAAATAACACCACCATGGTCACGGTTAGTTTGTACCCAGCCGTTGAGCCGGACTGTCTCGCCGATCTGCTCTTTTCGAAAATCGCCACAGCGTGTGCGCTCTGTCATGTTGTGATTCCTCCGGACTATCCCTCAAAGCGAGGGGCGGCGCAGACTACCGCCGCGACAGACAACTGCAAAGCCTCAGGCGTCTATGACTTCGCGGAGTTTGAGTTTCAACTGTTCAAAGGAGTAGGGCTTCTGGATAAAATCGACAGGTACCCCCGATGCAACAGCCTGCATCACCATCTCTTCACTATAACCGGAACTGAGAAGAATCTTAACATCGGGCTTCATCTGATGAAAAGCACGCGCCACCTCTTCGCCATCCATCTCGGGCATGCTCCAATCCACCAGTACAGCAGTCACAAGGTCCAGGTTGTTCTGGAGTAGTTCGACAGCCTCCGCTCCACTGCTGGCACAAAGAACTCTGAACCCAGTACGTTCAATCATACTGGATGCAACCTTCAATAAAGCGTGATCATCATCGACTACAAGTACAGTTCCCATTCCGCTCCAATCAACAATTGAACTGGCGTATCCCTCAATCGTCTGCTGAAAAAGACTACCTTGAGAATCAACGCAAGGGAAATAAGCTCTGACAACACTCCCTTTTCCAGGCTGGCTCTCAATCTCCAATGCACCCTTATGCCCATGGACTATACCTAACACGGCAGGCATTCCCAAACCTCTCCCGAGAAATCGGGTACTGAAAAACGGATCAAAAATACGCTCCAGCGTTGATCGATCCATACCTTCGCCATTATCACTGATCTCAAGACAGACAAAGCAGCCTTCATTCGTTTTATCGGACACATGCATTTTTTCCAATGCATCTCTGGAGAGTTCTGCCGGAAAAACCTTCACACGAACCAGTCCATCTCCCTCTCTGCTTTCAAGTGCCTCACTTGCATTGATAACCAGATTAGTGACCACTTGCCGAAGCTGGGATTCATCAGCATTGATAGCAGGTAATGAATCACCAGCCATGAAAACGATCTTTCCTCGGCCATCAAGTTTGCTATGGATGAGCGCATTCAAACTACCCCGCATACCTTTCAACAACTCGAGCATATCCAGTTTTTTAACCTGGTATTTGCCTTGTCCTGCATAGGCAAGCATCTGTTCACAAAGGGAAGCAGCCTTTTGAGATGACTGATTAATCTGCAAACAGTGGCGGGAAATCGCACTATCACGATCAGCTGACATCTCAATCAATGCTGCACTTCCCATAATAGAGGTGAGTAGATTGTTGAAGTCATGGGCAATGCCGCCTGCCATTACCGATAGCGATTCAGTCCTCTGCAGGCGATCCATCCGCTCTCGAATAATCTCTTCCTCAGAAACATCACGTTGAATAACAATACACTGGGAAACACGACCATTACTCGAATTAACCACAGGAGAAAAGCTGCTGATGGTTGATATTTCACGACCCTGTTTACACCTTAAATGCAGCTTTCCCCGCCAAGGCTGCCCGACCATAGACGAACCGCTTTCGAAGAACTCGAGTGCCTGATTGATATCGGTGTAGATATCGTTCCAGCTCACTCCTGACAGCTCTGATCGATCATAACCGGAGAGTTCGATCAAGGCCGGGTTGGCATACTCCAGTTGCCCCACTTTCGAAAAGACTGCAATTGCATCAGTAGCATGTTCAATGGCATCCTTGAAGGAGCTCAAACTATTAAGCAATTCACTATTCTCATGACGAAGCGATATGTTTTTTATATGACTGGCCTGCATTCCTCTAGCCGAAAGAGTCATGACCAGAACAAACACAACGATCAAGCCTGCCATAATTGAATGCTCATGCGTCAGGCCTGAATGGTCATGAATTCCAAGACCGGAAAACCAGATAAACTGTCCACCCATCACCGGATAAAGCAGCAAAAAAAAGGCAGGGGCATAACTTCCCGAAACAGAGAGATTCGTGATGACACTCAAAGCGACAACTACCAAAACAAAGAACTGAATGGTCAGATTGTTATCCGGCATAAACAGGAAAGGGCCGACACTCCAGGCAAACCCATAAGCACCCCAGATCATAAGCAACGAACGTTGAAGCGCCTCACATCGCTCAACATCACACGACTCTCGCAACCATCTACGGCTCATCACAATGCGAACTACCAAGAGAAGGCTGACTGTAACCAACCATAAGCTGACATATAAATGCGAAGCGCTTTGAAAAAGAAGATACCCAACCGTCAGTAAAAACGGGATATCTCCAATCATGGCTGTCTGATTCTGCTGAAGAAAATAACGAATTTTCTCTGTACATATTTCCCGAATCATTGAATCGGAATACCTGCCTGCATCGCCTAAAGAGCTCCTATGGCCATCCCTGCCAGATATCGAAAGTGATATTGTGAGATGTTTCACAATGGGGCTATACGACACCAAACCAGTCACATGCACCATCGCATGAACATGCTATAGAAGAGTAATAGACCGAACCGTTTGCCAGAGCTTATCGAACTGGGAAGTGTCGCTGTAAAAGTGGGGAGAGAAACGAATGCCACCAGCTCGATGGGCACAGATCACGCCGGAGCCCATCAATTTCCGGTAGAGATCGGCATGTCCGGCATCGTCCAGCTGACAATATTTGAAGGTCACAATACCACCGTATCTCCCATCTAGATTGGGCGTTATCAGCTCCAGTTGATCATCATTTTCGATGGTTGTCATAAGAAGCTCTGAGCGTTGTAACAGTGCCATTTCAATCTCATCCATGCCGATTTCCTGAAACAGCGAGAGAGTGGCATTGAGGGCATGGATACCAAGCATGTTGGGACTTCCCGCCTCAAAACGTCTGGCCGATGTTGCCGGACTCCATTGACTTGCATCAAAATCACCGAGGCGTTCCACCATGTGCCAGCCATATTGATGCAGCTTCAAACGCTGTCGCCACGCTGGGCTGACATAGAAGAGCGCAAGTCCTTCAGGGCCCAGAAGCCACTTATGCGCATCAGCCACCACTGCATCAGCATGAATGGTCTGCACATCAAACTGAAGTGCTCCCAGACTCTGAATAGCATCAACACAGAAGAAGATATTACGTTCACGACAGGCACTGCCCAGACGGACCAGATCCATCTTCAATCCCGTTCCGAATTGAATCGAACTGACAGTCAGCAATCGCGTATGCTCATCAACAAGCGCCAGCATGGCCCCTTCGGGATCATCGCCTGAAATGTCGGCAAGCCTCAGTTCAACACCTTTGGACTTGAGTGATTCCCAGACAATACGATTAGAGGGGAACTCCTGATTGGTGGATACAATATTGTCACCGGGCTTCCAATCCAATCCATAGGCCACCAGTGACAGACCTTCAGATGTATTCTTAAGCAGTGCGATATCGTCAATAGAGTCAGCATTCACCAACCACTTCAGACGAGCGCGGAGTTCACGCTCCACCTTCATCCATTGCGGATAGTTCGTCGCACCCCGATACATATTCTCTTCAGCAAAGGTTTTGACGGCATCAGACGCCCTTCTTGGCCAGACACCAACGGCAGCGTGGTTCAGATAGATGAGTTCCCCATCAAGCGGGAACTCATCTTTGAGATCAATCATCAATCAGAAGCTGCTGGTTTCTCTTCATCGGCTTTGGATTCTGACTTGGTAGCAGGAGCAGCCTTCTTGGCAGGCGCTCTCTTTCTTGGTGCCGCAGGTTTGCGAGCTGGTTTCTTCTCAGTGGCTTTCGCAGCAGACTGCTCACCGAGCGCTGTATCAGAAGGCCAATCACCGAGAGGAAAAGGTTTCTCTTCACTGTTGTAGGTCAGGTAGCGGAAAACCTGATAGGCATAAGTCGAAAGTTGTGCGCCGAGTGCAAGAACCTTCTCATTCTTATTGCCGGTGAACAGTACGCAAAGAAACTGAAACAGCACGACAATCATAATCACAGCCTCAGCCACCCAATAGAGGACTGCAAACAGGGCCATAAACAGCAGCCGCGTCCAAGCTGAAGTATCCTTTACATGCTCTTTAAGATCTTCGCCCACAATCTCATCACTCATATCAGTCAACTCCTTAAATAAACTTTGAAAAGTAATCTTATGCCTAGCTCAGCAATGGTGCAATCACCAGCGAGACAATGGCCATCACATTGATCAGAATGTTCATGGCAGGGCCCGATGTATCTTTAAGTGGGTCACCTACCGTATCACCCACAACACTGGCCGTATGGACAGTGGAGCCTTTACCTCCGAAATTACCCTTCTCAACGTGCTTCTTAGCATTGTCCCATGCGCCACCTGCATTGGCCATGGTCAGTGCCAGCAGCACACAACAGATCAATGCGCCACCGAGCATGCCACCAAGCGCTGCTGCACCCAAACCAAAACCAACAACAACAGGGGCAGAGACAGCCAATACACCAGGCAGCACCATCTTCTTCAAAGCTGCAGTGGTGGCAATTTCGATACAACGGGCATGATCCGGTTTGGCAGTTCCCTCCATCAGTCCTGCAATCTCATGAAACTGTCGGCGAATCTCCTTGATCATCTCAAAAGCGGCATCCCCCACTGCGTTCATGGTCAGCGATGCCACCCAGAACGGGAAAACGCCACCGATGAACATGCCGATCAGCACATCAGGGCTATTCAACTCCAGTGAAAAGTTCTCCACATGTAGTGAAACTGTCTCCACATAAGCAGTAATGATGGCCAGCGCTGCCAGTGCTGCCGCACCAATGGCAAAGCCCTTACCAATCGCTGCGGTCGTATTGCCGAGTTCATCCAACGAATCGGTAATCGCTCGCACGTCTTCACCCATGCCGGCCATTTCAGCGATACCACCGGCGTTATCTGCAACCGGTCCATAAGCATCAATCGCCATCGTCATTCCCACCGTTGCCAGCATGCCGACAGCGGCAATACCGACACCGTAGAGTCCACACAACAGGGTCGAGACGTAGATAATGATGCAGATGGTAAAGATCGGAACGATCACGGATTGCATACCAATCGCCAGACCTGAAATAATCACCGTTGCGGCACCCGTTTCGCCTGATTGGGCAATGTCACGAATCGGCTTTCCGGCTGTGTAATACTCGGTAATCACACCGATCAGGATTCCACCAGCCGCACCAGAAATCACTGCACCCCACACTGCCGGAGCGATGCCAGCATAGAGGATCACGCCATAGGCCGATGCCATAAACATCGTTGAAGCACCAATCGTACCGATACGGAGAGCCAGTTGAGGATCCTTCTTCCTAAACATCTTCACCAGTTCAATCCCGATGATCGAGCAAATCAGTCCGGCTGAGGCCAGAGCCAGCGGAAGGAACATCAATGCCTGCCGTTCACCCAGTGGATCGAGAATATCTGTGGCAATGGTCGAAGCCATGGCAATCGTGGCAATAATAGCACCACAGTAGGACTCGAAGATATCCGAGCCCATACCGGCAACATCACCGACATTGTCACCGACATTATCGGCAATCACACCGGGATTACGCGGATCATCCTCAGGGATTCCCGCTTCAACCTTGCCGACAAGATCAGCGCCGACATCAGCTGACTTGGTAAAGATACCACCACCCACACGCGAGAAGAGCGCCACGGAAGAAGCGCCCATGCCGAAGCCGTGAATGGCATGCGCACTTTCAGGGTCGCCACCATAGAAAAGATAGAGTGTACCAAGACCTAAAAGGCCAAGTGAGGCAATGGTTAGGCCCATGACAGAACCACCGTAGAATGCCACCTGTAGTGCTTTAGCCATGCCACGTGTCTGTGCGGCGATTGCCGTTCTCACATTGGCGCGAGTGGCAGAATACATACCGACGTAACCTGCCAAGCCCGAACAACCGGCGCCAACGAGGAATGCGATCGTGGTTGGAATGCCAAGACTGACACTCAACAGAATCGCTACGACAACAACAAAGATAATAAGAATCGAATACTCACGCCGGATAAAGACCATAGCGCCAGAGTGAATAGCATCGCCAATCTCTTTGACCTTACCCTCGCCTGCCGGGTAATGAAGAATATCTCGATAAATTAGCCAGGCTACGGCTAGACCAACGACACCCAAAATTATCGGAATCATGTTTTCCATCATCGCTTCCTCCCATCCAAAAAAAA
>Ga0316187_10003669_pt1 | contig 13337 bp, 10 predicted proteins | sample CroRivburrow1_MG_FD_204927 | JGI IMG/M metagenome (GOLD analysis project Ga0316187, IMG submission 204927) | Coastal sediment microbial communities from Maine, United States - Cross River worm burrow 1 | ecosystem: Environmental > Aquatic > Marine > Coastal > Sediment | place: USA: Maine...
CTGGAGCGCTTACTGTGCGTTCGCACCCGGAGCCGTCGCGCCTTTGCAAAGTTTGTTGACACAATTCCGGGACGAGGTTGAGGTACATATTAGTCAGAAAAGGTGTCCGTTCAGTTAACTTGCTTTTAATAGAAGGCCTTGGAATGTTGGAATAATGGAACATTGGAATATTGGGTAATAAAAGGATCATGTCTGATTTTTAATTTGGTCTAATTCCCCTATACCCATCATTCCACCATTCCATTATTCCAATATTCCTGTTGGAAATAGTGAAAAGCCTTTTTTAATTGAAGACTTTATGTTGCCCGAGAGTTGAAGATGCCTAAACTCGTTATCGATGATCGTGAAATCGAAGTTGCACCGGGAACCAAGGTGATCGAAGCTGCGGAAAAGCTGGGAATCATGATTCCGCGGTTCTGTTACCATCCGGCTCTGGGTTCGGTGGGCGCCTGCCGTGTGTGTGCCGTCAAATTTTCGCAGGGCCCGATTAAAGGGGTGCAGATGAGCTGCATGGTGGCTGCCCAGGATGACATGGTGGTGTCCACCACCGACAAAGAAGCGGTCGCTTTCCGCAAATATGTGATTGAATGGCTGATGCTCCATCATCCCCACGATTGTCCGGTGTGCGATGAGGGCGGGCATTGCCTGTTGCAGGATATGACAGTTTCCGGCGGCCACGGCATCCGAAGATACCTGGGGAAGAAGCGCACCTACACCGACCAGTATCTGGGTCCTTTGCTCCAGCACGAAATGAATCGCTGTATTCATTGTTACCGCTGTGCCAGATTTTATCAGGAATTCAGCGGTTATCGGGACCTGGGAGCCATGCAATCCGCCAATCAAACCTATTTTGGGCGTTTTAAAGACGGTATCCTGGAAAGCCCCTTCTCAGGCAATCTGAGCGACATCTGCCCGACCGGCGTTTACACCGATAAGCCCGCCCGGTTTTTTGGCCGACGCTGGGATTATGAACGCAGCCCGTCGCTGTGCATGAACTGTTCCTTGGGTTGTCATACGATTACCAGCAGCCGTTATCGCAAAGTCGTCAGGCAGGAGGCACGGCTCAGTGAATCGGTGAATGGCTATTTCATCTGTGACAGGGGCCGTTATGGATTTTTGTACAATAGCCTGGCGCAACGACCTCGCAGCCCTATTGTCGACGGCCAGACCACATCCGTCGATCAGGCGCTTACGGTTCTAAAACAAAGAGTGGAAAACGTCGTGGACAAGGACGGCCCACAAGTGCTTGCCTGTGCCGGCTCGAGCCGAAACAACCTTGAAACGCTGGCGATGATCAAACGCATGAGCCAAACTAAAAACTGGCAGCCGCCGGCGTACTTTGGAGATACGGCAACCATACAGAAAGTAAAATCCGCCATTTCCAGGCTTGAACCGGATTTGATGGTCTCGTTGCGCGAAATTGAATCAGCCGACTTTATCGCTGTGCTCGGTGCCGATCCGGTTAACGAAGCGCCGATGCTGGCGCTGGCCATGCGGCAGGCGCAGCGCAAGGGTGCAACGGTTGCTGTTTTTGATCCCCGGCCCATTTTTTTGCCGTTTGAATTTAAGCATCTGCCTGCGAATCTAGCGACGATCGATGTTGACCTCGGCGCTGTGATCAAGGCGGCCATCGATCCCGCGACAATAAAAAAACTGGACGGGTCTGCTCATGAATTTTATGGATCCCTTACGACCGCTGAAAAGATTCCGGCTACACGCCAGGCAGAAATTGTCGCGCTGGCCGAAAAACTAAGGGCCAGCCAGCGACCCCTTATTGTTTGCAGCACCGAAACGGTTCGTAGGCAGACCCCTGCGCTGGCAGCCGATTTTGCCCTGCTCATTCAGGCCGCCGGAAAATCTGCCGGTCTGTTTTATTTAATGCCCGGTGCCAATGGGTTTGCGGCGGGGTTGCTTGCGGATGAAAACGTCTCCTTTGAAACGCTTATCTCGGCAATAGAGCAGGGTTCAATCAAGGGACTTATCCTGGTTGAAAGTAATCCTCTCTGGCAATTTCCGGATCGACAACGGCTTGTACAGGCCCTGGAGCAGCTGGAGTTGCTGGTCGTGATGGATTATGTCAATTCTGAATTGGCTCAGAAGGCAGATATTTTTCTGCCGACCACAACGCTTTATGAAACCGGTGGTGTTTACATCAACCAGGAAGGAAGGGCTCAGGCAGTCGGGCCCGCTTATCGGGGCGGCATCCCCATCGCCCAGGCGGGCGACGGAGACCATCCACCCCGGGTCTACGGCACGGGAATCCCGGGTGCTGAGCCACAAGCCGCCTGGCAGGCACTGGCCAGCTTGATGGAGACCGGACAACAAATGACGGCAGAAAATCTGCGGGCGGATATTTGGCAATGGCTGGCCAAAACTGAATCCGGGTTTGAAGCGCTGCCGGGCATTGCGAAAATTCCGCCGGAGGGTGCACGTTTTTTCCAGGCACCGCATCCTGCGGAGCGCTTCGCGCCAGTGCGGCCAAACGGCACTCCGCATTCCGATGGCCAACTTGAGGTGATGGCTGTTGAACGCATATTTGGTACCGAAGAGCTTTCCGCTTATTCAGCTTGCTTGACCGAACTGGCAAGCACACCGGGCATTTTTATAAACGCAATGGATGCCAGGCAGCTAAACCTGACAGACGGCGATCTGGTCTCCATTGAGCTGAACAGCGGCGCCGTTGAGGCCAGATTACAGGTGGCCGCCAATATGGCGGCCGGCACATTGGTTATTCCGCGCCACAAAGATCTTGATTGGCAAAAAATGGGAACCGGCCAGACATGGGTCCGTAAAGACCAGATACGGAAGCTAGGATAGGCTAATAATTTATTTTCGGAATAATGGAATATTGGGCACAAAAGGATGCATTCAAAATTAAAAAATTTGACGGATTTGATCCGCTAAACCCATTATTCCAACATTCCAAATTTCCAATATTCCAATGGTAAACGGAACGGTTATGGTAACCTGGATTGCTGGATTCATCATTCTGATCGCAAAATTGGGTGTTGTGCTTCTGGTTTTGCTGCTGCTGGCCGCATATCTCGTGTGGCTGGAGCGCAAATTTCTGGCAAGGCTGCAGATTCGTTACGGCCCGAACCGTGCCGGAAAATTCGGGCTGCTTCAGCCGATTGCGGATACCATTAAGATGCTCACCAAGGAAGATATCGTTCCGGCGGCGGCGGATCGTTTTATTTTTCTGCTGGCACCTGCGGTGGTCGCCACGACGGCCCTGATGATGTTTGCCGTGGTTCCGTTTGGAAGCAGCTTAACCCTTTTTGGGGAAAAAGTGCCGCTCGTTATTTCGGACCTGAACGTGGGGCTCCTTTATGTTTTTGCGCTTTCTTCTTTAGGGGTTTACGGTGTTGCCATGGGTGGCTGGGCCTCAAATTCGAAATACAGCCTGTTGGGCGGTATCCGTGGGGCGGCCCAGATGATCAGCTATGAGCTGGCCCTGGGGCTTTCCCTGGTTCCGATTGTCATGCTGGCGGACTCCTTCAGCATCGTAGAAATTGTCAAGGCCCAGGAGAAATACCCGTTTATTTTGGTCCAGCCGTTTGCGTTTGTGATCTTCATGATAAGTGCCATGGCTGAAAGCAAACGGATTCCGTTTGATATGCCCGAGGCTGAAAACGAGCTGGGGGCCGGCTACCACACCGAATACAGTGGAATACGCTTCGGGCTTTTCTTTCTGGGTGAATATGTGCACTTGCAGGTGCTGGGGGCGCTGGTGGCCGTTCTTTTTCTGGGCGGTTGGCGGGGCCCCATTTTGCCGCCCCCGGTATGGCTTTTGATCAAAATCATTTTTGTGGCGCTGGTGATGATCTGGGTTCGAGGCACCCTGCCGCGGCTGCGTTACGATCAGCTCATGGCGTTGGGATGGAAAATATTAATTCCAGCGGCCTTGCTAAATATTATGGTAACCGGAGCAATACTGCTGATATAAAATCAGAAATAATTGTAAAAATTCAGGGATTATGAATTTAGGAATTGAGGAATTAAAATCCAGGAGAATCCTTATTGTCAATTCCTAAATCCCTGAATTCCTAAATTCCTGAATCAGAAAGTTTATAGAATTTATGTCATCTGCCTTAGAAGCAGCAAAAGCCCTTGCAGTTGGCTTTGCCACGACCTTGAAGCATCTCTTCCGAAAGCCCATCACGGAAGAATATCCGGAATACAAACGTCCGCTGCCGGCGCGCAGCCGGGCCCGCATCATTCTGACCCGGGATCCGGACGGCGCTGAACGCTGCGTGGCCTGTTACCTGTGTTCGGCGGTTTGCCCGGTCAGCTGCATCTCCATGCAATCGGCCGAAGGAGAAGGCGGGCGGCGCTATGCTGAATGGTTTCGAATTAACTTTGCACGCTGCATCTATTGCGGTCTGTGCGAAGAAGCCTGTCCGACTAGCGCCATTCAGCTGACACCGGATTTTGAGAACTGTCAAAGAGATATCCTGACGCTGGTTTTCGAGAAGAAAGACCTGCTTGTCGATCACCAGGGTAAGGATAAAGAATATAATTTCTACAAATATGCCGGTGTGGTCACCGGGGTTGGCAAAAAAGGTGAGCATGTAAAGGAGGATAAGCCGGTCAACCTTAAGAGTAATTTGCCCTAAATAAGTGATCTAAAGTGGCGAGTGACTAAAGTGACTAAAGTTTCGGTGTCGCTGCGCTCCATCTTTCTTTTAATTAAAATGATCGTTCGACCCTGAGGCTCTCGACGGGTAGAATTCATCAACTTTAGGCATTTTAGTTCACTTTAGTTCACTTTAGGCACTTTAAAATCTATGTCTCTTTACGCCATCATATTTTACGCCTTAGCAGCCATTATTCTGGTCACCACCGCATTGGCGATCACGCGGCGCAACCTGGTACATGCTGTGGTGTATCTGGTTTTCTCTTTTTTCGGCAGTGCCATGATGTTTTATCTCTTCGGGGCGCCGCTTCTGGCGGTGCTGGAAGTGATCATTTATGCCGGTGCTATCATGATTCTGTTTTTATTTATCATCATGATGGTCAAAACGGAGACTTCAGAAGAGCGGTTATTTCCGATTCAACAATGGCTGCCGATCGTTCTGGTCGCGGTCGTCTATCTGGTTATCGGTGCCGCAATTGTTTCTTCGGCTCCCGGCAGCCAGGTTGTGCTGGAGGTCGCCCTGGCCAAACCAAAAGCATTCGGCCAATATCTGTTTCAAAGACACTGGCTGGTCATCGAAATCGTCTCGTTGCTGTTATTGATTGCACTTGTCGGGGCACTTTATCTGGGGCGCAAGAAGCCCGAAGAATGACTTTTTTAGATTTTATCTAAAACTTTGTGAACTTTGTGCCTTCGTGGTGATAAAAATTCTGGTAGGAAAAGCTAAATCTTAATTTTAAGAAACCCACAAATTAAAAATAAATTATGATCGTTCCATTCGGCCATGTTCTTATATTAGCCGGGATTCTTTTCCTGATGGGGGTATTTTGTGCGGTTGTGCGCCGCAACCTGATCATGGTTGTGCTGGGCGTGGAAATTATGTTAAATGCCGCCTCCCTTGCTTTTGTGGGCGCTGCATTGCGTTGGCAGCAGCTGGAAGGCCAGGTGTTTGCCCTTTTTATCTTAGCAGTGGCAGCTGCAGAGGTATCTGTTGGACTGGCTTTGATTGTTTATGTTTACAGAAGAACCGGGTCGTTTGATCCGGCTGGTTATAATCGCCTTAAATGAAAGACTTAAGTGGCAAGCATTAAATTCTGAAATTTCAAATCACCAAAGCAAGGTGTCAGGTGTCAGTGTTCAGGTGTCAGTAAACAGAAAACAGAATGCAGAATCTGATAATTCCCAACATCTTCAGGCTCGTATTGCTGACACCTGAAACCTGACACCCGAAACCTTTTATTGAAAATAATTTGAAAGATAACAGATGACCACCTCCGGCCTAAACGATCCGACGTTGATTGCGGCTATGCTGACGACGCTGCTGCCCTTTGTCGCTTTTGTTTTAATTATGGTCTTTACCCGGGCCTATCCGCGGTTTTCTGCAGGGTTGTCGATTACTGCGGTGGCGCTATCCTTTTTAAGTGCGCTTTTTTTGCTGACCAAACACTGGGGGCTGGTTTCTCCGCTTCAATATACCTTTCGCTGGGCGGTCTCCGGCGACATCCAGATCCCGTTCGGTTACCTGCTGGATCCGGTCAGTCTGCTGATGCTGGTGGTGGTGACCGGCATCAGTCTTTTGGTTCAGGTCTATTCGATCGGCTATATGGCCGGCGATGCGGGATTCTCCAGATATTATGCGTTCATGTCCCTTTTTGCCTGGGCGATGATGAGCCTGACGCTGGCACCCACCATGCTGCAGCTTTATATTTTCTGGGAGCTGGTGGGGCTTTCTTCTTATCTGTTAATCGGTTTTTGGTATGAAAAATTCAGCGCCAGCGAAGCCGGTAAAAAAGCATTTGTAATGACGCGGCTGGGGGACGTGGCCTTTTTTATCGGATTGCTTCTGGTTTTGACCCACCTCGGCAATCTGAATATATTGGAAATGAACGATCCGCAAGCTGCCGCCACAATGCCGCCGGCGCTCATCACCGTTTCTGCCCTGCTGATTTTTGGCGGAATCATTGGCAAAAGTGCCCAGTTCCCACTGCTGACGTGGTTGCCCGACGCTATGGAGGGCCCGACCCCGGTGAGCGCCCTGCTGCACTCCGCTACGATGGTGGCAGCGGGTGTTTACCTGTTTGCACGTCTCTTTCCGTTTTTTAGACTGTCGTCCACTGCCATGGTCATTTTCCTGGTAATTGGCACCGTCAGTATGCTGATGGCCTCCACTATGGCGATGGTCAGCCGGGATATTAAACAGGTATGGGCCTACTCAACCATCAGCCAGCTGGGTTTTATGATCATGGGCCTGGCGGCCGGCAGCTATTTCGCGGGTATTTATCACCTGACGACCCACGCCGGGTTCAAGGCTTTGCTTTTTCTTTGTTCCGGCGTTTTTATCCACGCCTATGAATCCAATGATATTTTCGAAATCAGCCGGCAGGGCGGGCGCACGCTGAAAATGCCGACGATCTGTATCATTATCGCCGCAGCCGCCCTGGCCGGACTGCCGCCCTTATCCGGATTTTTCAGCAAGGAATTGATCCTGGCCGGGCTGGCTGATTTGCAGAATCCGATCTGGCTGGTGGCGGGGCTGCTGGGCGCGTTTTTGACCGCCTATTACGCCTTTCGGCTGATCTTTATCCTGATGTTCCCAAAACCGGCTACGCCGGAAGCTGGAGATGAAACGGCCCACGGCCATGCCGCCGAACACAGCGCAACGCACTATTGGGTGATGGTCTGGCCCTTGATCATCCTGGCTGCAGTCACCGCTTTGCTGGGCCTGTATGAAGCCCCTCTGGATTATTTTATTGCCGGCCGGTCAAAGATGGGTGCCCATAACCCGGCCCTGCATTCATGGTTGCCTTTTGCAGCACTGGCCATTGCTGCGGTCGGGGTGGGCTTGGCCTGGCTGGAATTCGGGCGCCGCGAAGCGGATCGCATCGGCTTTGTGGAGCGGATTCCGGCCCTGAATACTTTTTTCGCCGAGCGCTGGTATATCGATCACTTTTATCGCCTGTGCCTGAAATATATTGTTTATAAGGGTTTTGCCAGTTTTTGTAAGCAGAATGACGATCGCGTCATCGACGGCGGTATTGACGGACTGGGCAAAGGAACAGTTGAAGCCGGCCGGATTCTGTCCCGCCTGCATCTGGGGATGGTGCAATACCGCTTACTGGTTATTTTTGCCGTCTTGGTTTTGTTGGCCCTGTATTTCTTTTTTTAAGGATTTGAGCCCATGCAAATGGCGTTTGCCAGTTTTCCGTATCTATCATGCATCCTTTTAAGCTGCGTGATCGGCCTGTTGATTATCCTCTTTCTGCCGGAGCGCCGCAAGCAGGAAATCAAGTGGGTCAGTGCGGTTTTTTCCGGAATTCCGCTGGTCTTGTCGCTGTATCTGTTTTTGGCCTATGACAAAAGCCTTGGTGGTCTTCAGTTTGTGGAAAAAATCATATGGGTCAAATCCCTGGGCATTACCTATTTTAATGCTGCTGACGGATTCAATCTTCCCAATCTGCTGCTGACCGGAATTGTGTTTTTTACCGGCGTGCTGACGATGTGGGAACTACAAAGCCGCGTCAAAGAATTTTATGCCCTCTATTTTTTGCTGGTTAGCGGCGTGTTCGGGCTCTTTATGAGCATGGACCTGTTTTTCATTTTTGTCTGGTATGATGTTTCCTTATTTCCGATGTATCTGCTGATCGTCGTCTGGGGCACCACGCGCAAAGAGTATGCGGCCATGAAATTAACGCTGTACCTGCTGGCCGGCAGCGCTTTGATATTGCCGGCGATTGTCTATCTTTTTGTCAAATCCGGCATGAATACGTTTGATATTGTCTCCTTGATGCAGCCCGGGACCTTTACGGTCGACCAGCAGAAATTTGCATTTATCCTGCTGTTTCTAGGCTTCGGTATTCTGGCTGCTGTCTGGCCCTTTCATACCTGGTCACCGGTCGGTCATGTGGCCGCGCCCCATGCGGTCAGCATGGTGCATGCCGGGGTGCTTATGAAAATCGGTGCCTTCGGGGTGCTGCGGGTGGCTATTTTTCTATGCCCGCAGGGCTGGCAGCATTGGGCCCAGCTGATGGCGTTGCTGGCTGCGATTGGTATCGTTTATGGAGCGCTGGCCGGCCTGCGCCAGACCGACCTTAAATATGTCATTGGATATTCAAGCGTATCTCATATGGGAATTGTCGGTCTGGGGTTGTCAACCGTCAGCGTCGATGGTCTCAACGGTGCGGTTTTTCAGATGTTTGCCCACGGGGTAATGACCGCATTGTTCTTTTCTTCGGTGGGCTATATCTACGATAAGACCCATACGAAAGCCATCGGCGAGCTGGGCGGCTTGAGTAAAATTATGCCCGTGGCCTCCACATACTTTATTGTGGCGGCCATGGCGAGTATGGGTATTCCCTGTCTGGCGAGTTTTTGGGGGGAACTGTTGGTTTTTATCGCGGCATTTAAGGTGTATCCGGTTCGCGGCGCGATGGCCATTGCCGCTCTGGTGATCAGCGCGCTATTTATGCTGCGGGTCGTGCAAAAAACCTTTTACGGTCCTAAAAATGAGCAGTTTGAGCAGCTGACGGATGTACCTTTCGGCCTGGCAGTGCCGCGGATGATCCTGCTTTCGGTTCTGGTGTTTTTTGGGCTTTTTCCGTCTGTCCTGTTTGACGTGATCGAGACCGCTTCGATTCCCTTTATGAACGGGTTGCCATGATGAAGTGGATGATTTTTAGTCCCGAAATCTATTATTTGCTGGTGGGCCTGTGGTTTCTGGCGTTGTCGATGTTGCCGCGCGCAAGATCCAGGCGCAATTATTTCAGCGCCCTTTTTCTGGCGGCTGCCGGTATTTTGGTTTGCTTGATCACCGTCAAATCAGAAGGCGTCCTCTTTTTTAGCGCCTATCAGGTCAATCTGTTCTCCCAGGTATTTAAAGTACTGCTGTCTTTGGGATTGTTTCTGGTGATTTGCCTGTGCCCGAATCTTACGGCTATTAAAGCGAAACACCACCCGGAATTTTATCTGCTGCTCTTTGTCTGCACCCTGGCAATGATGATGCTGGTCAGCAGTGTGCACCTGCTGGCCATCTATGTTTCCCTTGAGCTTTCCAGTTACGCCCTTTACATACTGGTGGCTTTAAGGCGCGGCAAAGATATGGGCATCGAGGCCGGCATCAAATATTTTCTGATCGGAATCTTCGCTTCGGCCGTGATGCTTTTTGGTCTGGCGTTGCTTTACGGAACGACCCAGGCCACTTACGTCAATGAGATGGCAAAAGTGCTGCCGGGATTGATCGATAAACCTGCTGTTGTCATCGGGCTGCTGCTGACCCTCGGCGGGTTCTTTTTTAAACTTGCCGTTTTCCCCTTCCATTTCTGGGCGCCGGATGTCTACCAGGGGGCGGCCAATCAGGTTACCGCTTATATTGCCACGGCTTCCAAAGTGGCCGCCATGGCGCTTTTGATACGAATGGTGTCGTTAACCGGCAGCGCAGCAGCCGGCAATTATCTGGTGCACATTCTGGTGGCGCTGTCCATCGTTTCAATGACCGTGGGCAACCTGGCGGCTATCGTTCAAAAAGACATCAAACGCCTGCTGGCCTATTCGACGATCGCCCATGCCGGCTACGTATTGATCGGCATATTGAGTATGAGCACGGCCGGTTACAGCGGGGTCATTTTTTATGCTCTGGCGTTATTGGTGATGAAATTCACCGCATTTCTGGTGGTGGTCAAAGTGGCCGCTGATGACCGCAACTTGCAGATTGACCAACTGGCCGGTTTGTATCATCGCTCTCCGCTGCTGGCGATGGCATTGATGGTTTCTATTTTCAGTCTTGCCGGCATCCCGCCGACCATTGGATTCACCGGAAAACTTTTCATCTTCCTGGCCGCGATGGAGCAGGGCTACTTCACGCTGGTGCTGATTGCCATGATTAATGTGGTAATTTCCCTTTATTACTACCTGCTGATAATAAAAGCGGCTTACCTGCTGAAACCGAAATTCGCTCTGTCCGAGATACCGCTTTCTCTTCCAGCTAAAATACTTACGATTGCCTTAATCGTTGTTATGGTGGTGGTTGGCATTTTCCCGACCTATGTACTCGAGCTTGCTGAAGCCGCAGCCCGAGCGATAGTATAAAAGGTTTAGCCGGTTGAGCCTGTTTAGCCGGTTAAAAAGGGAATAATGTCTTATCTTATTTTTTACCGGTAAACGGGCTAACGGGTAACGGGCTCAACCTGCCGAATTCGAGAACTTTGACTCGTTATAATACACAAAGTGGAAGCTAACCGCTGGAGGTGGATTTAGTTGGCCGATAGGAAGGAATTAAGCGTCGGTATCCGGAGGGACCGGCATGGGAATTTTAAGAAAATCGATACCCTCTTCTTTTAGCATTTTTTCTTCTTCTTTGGTGCTGACGCCACGGATATTTCGCGGCTCCTCGACTCCGTAATGGATTTTCAGCGCTTCTTTGGCAAAATCACATCCGACATCATCAAAATTTTTCTCGACAAAATCAACAATCTCTTTGCCAACTTTTTTTAGATTTTCTTCCTCCAGGGATTCTTTTTTGGGAATCGGTGAGGATTTGATCGCAAAGGTGGACGGAATTCTGGACACCTGGGTCGTATCGCAGGCCGGGCAGGCGATCAATTTCTTTTTTTTCTGGGCTTGATAGGCCTCACTGTCTTCAAACCAGCCTTCGAATGCATGGCCGTTAACACATTGTAAATCATATGCTATCATAGAGGGACACCACCGCTATTTAAAAATGATCAATAATATTCAATTGAAAGATGCAAACTAACTAAAAAATAACACATCTGTCAATATTTTTAAAGTCGTTAGGCCTGTAATCAGAATTTACTAATTTAACAGAATGTTGTAAGATAAATCTTAAACCGGGATATATCAATTGTAAATCTGGTCAATGTTAGAACTTGAAGCTGTCCACATTTAGGATTTAAGGAATCATCATAAAAATCAGACGGAAAGGGTTTCTGAGATGAATTTTTTGTTGGAGCGTTTCAGATTATGGGGGTTGGTGCTGCTGTTTTGTCTATTTTCGGCTTCTGTTTATGGAGAAACCATGTATGTTTCTGATATTTTGAAGTTAACGCTGAGAACCGGGCCGAGTATCGAAAACAAAATAATCTCGGTGATCGAGTCCGGCCAGATGATGGAAGTCATTAAATTCGGTGATGAATGGTCTCAGGTACAACTGCCCAATGGCAAGGAAGGCTGGGTGCTGAGCCGATATCTAACCACCAATGAAACCCACAACATCAAACTTGAACGCCTGGAGGCCAAGCATAAGAACTTGATGATCCAGGCCGCTGAATTATTGGAAGAAAATAACAGGCTGAAAGCGGAAAATAAGCGGTTCAGCACCGAGTCTAAAGCCAATCAAAAACAGCTGGTTAAAACGCAAGCCGATTACGAGGCACTGAAAACCGAAGCAGCTGAATTTTTAACGCTTAAAACCAATTATAAGCGTGCCGCTTCGCAGTTGACCGAACAGACTGCCAAGGCCAAACAGCTTGAAGAAGAGCTCTCAAGCCTGGAAATGAACACTTATATCAAATGGTTTCTGGCCGGCTCGGGCGTACTTATCGTCGGATTTTTAATTGGGTTTAGCACCAAGCGTCAGCGCCGTCGCCCTGCGCTGTCATGATATTCAATATTATGGAAAGCGCTATAAATTGACACCCGCATTCTATATCATTATATTAGAGAGTCGTCAGTGTTGTTGAATCTTTTTTATTTTATCGTAAGCAAGCCATTTTAAGGAAACACGATTAGGAAACTGTATGCAACTTGATCAATTTGTGATTTTGTTCATCTTGCTTTTGCTCTCCGGATATTTCTCCTCTGCTGAAACCGCCCTGTTCTCTATCAGCAAAGCCAAAGCAATTCATCTTGCCAAACAAAAAGGGCACGCCAATAAGCTGATAAGGAAAATGAAAGCTGACCCCCACCGCCTGCTTTCAACGATCCTTATCGGCAATAACCTTGTCAATGTCGGTGCCTCCGCTATCGCTACCGCTATCACTATCGATTTATTTGAGAGCAATGCGGTCGGGATTGCCACCGGTGTCATGACCTTTCTCATCTTAATTTTTGGTGAAATCTTTCCCAAAACTATTGCCACACGCAACAACATCTTAATCGCGCGCCTGGTCATTTTTCCGTTATACTGGCTTTCGGTTTTGTTTACACCGTTGATCGTATTTTTATATTTCATCCCTAAGCTGACCGGAAAGATGCATAAGAAACCGATTGTTACCGAAGAAGAATTGATGACCTTTGTTGAAGTTGTTGAAGAAGAGGGCGGTATCGAAGAGGAAGAAAAGGAGTTGATTGAAAATATATTTGAATTCGACGATACCAATGCATCAGAGATCATGGCACCTCGAGCGGACATGTTTGTCATTGATGTGAATGAGGCATTAAAGCTGGAGGAGATCGTTAAATCCGGTTTTACGCGAATTCCGGTGATCGAGGGAGATATCGATCATGTGGTGGGTATTTTAAACATCAAAGATCTGCTCATGCATCAGGCCACGTGCAATGAAGCGATTGATGTCCGCAAAATCATGCGCCAACCCTATTTTGTGCCTGAAAATAAGAAGTTGGATAATTTGCTTCAGCAATTTAAAAAACGAAAACAACACATGGCCATTGTTGTCGACGAGCACGGGGGTGTTTCCGGCCTCATCACACTTGAAGATGCCCTTGAGGAGATTGTCGGCGAGATCAT
>Ga0316187_10003670_pt1 | contig 13330 bp, 8 predicted proteins | sample CroRivburrow1_MG_FD_204927 | JGI IMG/M metagenome (GOLD analysis project Ga0316187, IMG submission 204927) | Coastal sediment microbial communities from Maine, United States - Cross River worm burrow 1 | ecosystem: Environmental > Aquatic > Marine > Coastal > Sediment | place: USA: Maine...
AAGGCAACAGAGCTACTTGACGCCTCAGGCACAACGGAGCCTGATAGTTGGATTGACTTTGTAATCGCTAGATATCCGTTTCAGTATGAAGATGATGCAAAACGTTTAAAAGTTGGTCTAGCAAATGCAGGTATCTCATGAAATTGCTCTATGCAAGTGATCTAGATTAAATCCCAGCAACGGACCCTCGTACTGCAGCTAGGAGCTTCTTAGTGCGGCCAATAGGCGACACGCGTAACTATTTTTTAAAATGATATTAAATCTTGATTAACGACAAAAATACGATTTGGGGAGGAGATTATGTACAAACTGTATGGTTGGAAACTGACAGGCTCGCTTGCAAGTGAAGCGGCACTAAAAGAAGTCGGCGAAGAGTATGAAATTATCCCGATCAATATTCGTGAAGGTGATCAGCATAGCGACGAATACGGACTTATTAACCCGACCCGGCAAGTACCATCACTGGGATTACCTGATGGTAGTGTGATGACAGAAGGCGCAGCAATATTATTACATATTGCGGATTCGCATCCGGATACGAAATTAGCGCCATTGCCGGGAACCAGTGAACGTGCACAGCATGATAGGTGGCTTTTGTTCTTTGCGGTAAATGTTTACGAAGGTGAACTAAGAAAAATTGTCCCGCAAGATTACGTCGATTCTGAATCTTGCGCTGAGGCTGTGAAAACTGCTGCATATAGGTATGTTGAGAGGCAGTACCAAATCTTCGAAAATTTCCTCGGGGAAGGACCATATACCTTCGGAGATTCATTTACTGTTTTAGATATTTATGTGTGGATGCTAGCCCAATGGATGCCAGTAGAATGGTTGGAGCTAGAGTGCCCGAAAATAAATCGTTTAGTGGAAACCACGAAACTGCGCCCGAAAATAGCACCAGTTGAAAAATGGCACTTCGGCTAAAGGCTATCAGCCATTATCACGAAATTCTGGTGTGTTGGGGTAATAAGTAATACGTTCATACTGCACACCTTCGTCAGTAGTGCGGGTAACTGCTGAACCCTCGTAATTGGTTCCAACGAAAGACCACCAGTGCCACGAGACGATTGCTCCATCCTTATCAATAGTTACCCGATCGCGGCTTCCAATTTCGGCAGTACCCCCTAGTTGTTTGACTCGATCTTTCCAGCCAGCCATATACTCTGCCATGTTTGCTTTTATAACTGGTTCTGGCATAGCTGGATCGTCGAATACGAAGTCGTCCGTGAGAGATGAGAGCAGTAAATCTGCATTCCAGGTATCCCAACCTTCACCGTATGCTTTTCTCTTTTCTTCACGCTTTGACATTGCTTTGCCTCCGTATTAGTAAAACTGCAGGTTGCATTGTACTTTAAAAGAGTTAATTGAAATTAGGGCGCATTTCTTTTGAAGCGATAGTTGAGCGTCCGTTGACCGCACATCTGAGACCCTGAGTCGTGATATCTGGGGGTCTGCTTTCTTAGAGTAGGTTTCTAAAACGAACTAATTCGAGAATAATCCTCAACTGCAGACACTCGCACAGCAATTATTTACTTCGGCTTACGGCACACAAGAGACGCCTAGATAATTGTAACCAACAGCCGTTAACTGGTCTTGTATCGTTTAAGTGGATGCGTATTCTTTATCGCTGCTGGCAGACAAGTGTTGCATACGGTGAATCCCGGTATCTGAAAGTTCTGGAACGACGCGGGTCACCCTTGGTCAAAAGGCGAGAAATACCTGGGTTAGCTTGGCTGGATACCGGATATATAGGCCGAAGTCTCGCACAGCTGACGGCCTGCAGGATGGCTCGCGCCGGCCCCTACTCTAATGTGACGAGGCGTCTCAGCCGGCATTTTATTAAGTGTCGGTCTCGCTGTTATTGCAAATTGCGTATTCTTTTTTTTGAACAGGAATAATCAAACTCCTTGTCGTACAATAATCGCTGGAGACAACGCGATGGATTGTCTTTATTCTGAGTTAAAACTGGATCCCGAGCAGGGTTGAACCACTGCAACTGGCGTTTTGACTTCACCTGAGAAATACATAGAAGTGAAGCAATGGAAATAGCAACACAATGGCTACAGGTATTGGGGCTGGCGTTTATCCTTATATTCGCCACCGTGGTATTTGTGCGGGGTGTGACACTGGCCATTCGAGGCAGACACCATGCTGTTCGTTTCGGGGTCGAATTACTGCTCGTGTTCACGGTACTGTTTTTCTTTTCCCACCACGTACTACGCATGGCAGAAGTCGGTCAGTTCATTGAGTCCCTGGAAAAGGTTTTGGCCTTCCTGTGGTGGATTTCTCTCGCTTTTACCATTAACGCGTCACTCAACTGGTTCGTGTGGACCGGGGTACTGTCTGAAAATGGCGTAAGAAAGGTTCCGAAGCTATTGACCGATGGTGCAGCACTTTTGTTGTATGGCTGTGCAGTGATGGTGGTGATGCATTACGTGTACGATAAATCAATCACCACGATCCTGGCTTCCTCGGGTGCCGTCGCGTTTATAGTCGGGCTCTCGGCGCAGTCGACCCTGCGAGAAGTGTTTTCAGGCCTTTCACTGAATATGACCCGATCAATCCGCATCGGGGATTTTGTCGAAATTGACGATATCTACGGTGAAGTTCACGAAATCAACTGGCGCAGTGTCTCCCTGCTCAACCCGCACACCGGCTCTTTGTATATTTTCCCTAACAGCGCGGTCGCCGATAAAACCATCCTCAATTTCAGCGAACCGACCGAGTTGTTCAAGTACTGGATTAAATTTCACGTTGAATACGGTGCATCCCCGGACCTGGTCATCCGTACCATTGCCGAGGAACTGGAAAATTCAAAATATATCTGCCGGGACCCGAAGCCCGATTTTAATATACTGGGGTTTACCGACCTCGGCATGGAGTACCGGGTTCGCTTTTATTTCGAAGGAGACGGTCCCTGGTGGGATGCTCAAAATGAAATGTGTATGGCGATCTGGTCTTCGCTGCGGCGCAAGGGAATTCGACTTTCGATTGATCGTCATAAATTATTGTCGGGTGACGAGCAGAAGGCCAACCCCTGGAATTTTGATAATTTGACGAAACCGGACGAGCATCTACCTCAAGACCTGGTGCGCGACAGATTCCTTGGTCAGTTAGACCCTTCGCAGTTGCAGGAACTGGCTTCATCGGCGCGATTCCTCGATTTCACTCCGCCCGATTGTATTTTTCGTGAGGATGACCCCGCGAACGCGGTTTACTTTGTTACGGAAGGGCAGTTTTCCATTCGCCAGGTTCAGGATGATGGAAGCGAGGCCGAAATCGGGATATACCAGGCCGGCGAATGTGCCGGGCTGGAATGCCTCGCCGAAGATAGCAATGGGAATCATACATCGACAGTTCGGGCAGAGCGTTACAGTACCGCCTACAAACTCGATGTATCGTTATTGAAGGAGATGCTATCCGTATCCGAAGGTGTCCAGGGGGTGCTCAAGACGGTCCTGGAAAATCGCAACGAGCAACAACAGCAATACCTTCAGATACATGCAGAATCCACGGAAAAGGCTGAACGAATCAAACATCATGCGGCAATAAATCTGCATGTTAGGGCGCATGTTGAAGATTTATATTCAAAACCATTGTTGCATCGCTTCTTTCACGTGCTTTCCCCACGGACTGTCGAACGGGACCTGCTTGAGGCAATTATGGCAGCCTGTGCTTTACTCGCTTCCGCCCGCGGTGAAGTCGATGATGCCGAGCGGTGTTTTCTCAGGGAAAGATTCGGCACGATTGGTTTATTCAAACACATCGAGGTCGATGAGGGGCTGAGGCTGTTCGAGCAGAATGTGCAAAATATCCGCAACGATGAGGAACGCGGCACCCACACCGCGCTGGCGAAGATTCGCGCCATATCAAAAGAGCCCCGGCTTACCCATATTGTGATGGGGATCTCCCATGGAATGACAGACTTGCACGGTGAGCTGCTGGTTTCTGAAAAACAGCGGCTCGAACAAATCGCTGATATTTTAGACCTGTCCTCAGAAATTGAAGACCTTGTGGGTGTAATCAGGCGTTAGTTAGCCAGTCAGCTTGCAGTATTAATATTACCGGCGGCAACATGAATGAACGAAAAGTATGTGAGGCAATTCAGTGATTGAAGAAGGTATAAGTTTTCGAGTCGGCGTTACCGGTCACCGGGATATTTTGCCGGAGGATATCGACGCCGCGAGGCAAAGTTCCCGCGAACTCCTGTCGTCGTTAAAGTCGGCTATGCCCGCAACCAGAATTACAGTGATTAGCGGGCTCGCCGAGGGTGCCGATCGCATATTCGCAGAGGCGGCACTGGCTTTGAACATGTCGGTGGAAGCCGTGATGCCGATGCCGCTGAAGTATTATAAAAAGGATTTCGACGAAACATCCTCAGCCGAACTGGATCGTATTCTCGACACGGAAGCCGTGCAGTGCATCGAACTATCGTTGACCCCGGAGCTTGATGCTGATGAGAACACCTGGCCCGAAGGGTCGAGAAATGGGCTCTACGCCAATCTTTCGGCTGACCTTCGCCGTCGCTCAAATCTGCTGGTGGCATTCTGGGATGGAAAATTTAAAAACCTGACCGGTGGAACCGACGATACCGTTGTAAAGTATCTTGCTGCGGTTGCTGGCCAAAACGATACCGCTATCGAATTGACAAATGCCGGTGGCTCGTTACTGAATGGAGAGCCTCTAACCTACTGGATACCCACGCGCAGGACTTCATCAGACAAGCTCACTTCCGCCGTGGCCGGTGAGAAACAGCCCTGCTGGCTTGCCGCCTCGGGCGAGCAATACCGGCAGTGGCCCGATCAACCAGTCGATTTTCACCAGGAGCTGACTGAATTCGACCGATTCAACCAGCAGTATCTGGAATTCAACCAGAACAGTTCCCTGCAATCCTACGGCAACTTGCTGGATGGCTGCGCCGACACTCTCAAGGAAGAAGCTCAACAATTCAAAAAAAGTGATCAAGCCTATGTCATGGCGGACAGCCTCGCGCTGTATTTCCAGGCACGTTCCGATCGTTTATTTAAATGGTTTTCACTGATGACCGCGCTGATGGGATTACTGTTCCTGGTCTACGCCAAGCTGGCGGCAGTTCAAATATTGTTGGTTGCTTATCTCGCTTTATTTTTTGGCGGAGCTTATCTCTACCGACAAGGCGGAAAGCGGCAATGGTTTACGCAACACCTGGTTTATCGATGCCTGGCAGAAACCATGCGGGTACGTTTTTTCCTGGACCTTGCGGATGCACGTGATGGCGCGAATATTCATACCTTGCTTGAAACAACGGGGATCAACAAGTTCCGCGGGTTCAGCTGGATCCGACACATTCTGCAATCGACCAATCCTGTCGCCGGCTTATCCTCTATGGAAACTGCTAACGTCGAAGATCGCATTGATTCAGCGCGTCGACTCTGGATTGAAGATCAGGCCGATTACTTCAAACGCAAGACACATCAGTTACACTTACATCACCAGAAGCTGGAAAAAATCAAAAAATGGGTGATCTGGGGCTTGATTGCCGCGACTGCCGGGCTGGTATTTTTCAAGAAGCTTTTGCTGGGAATTGAGCTGGGCGGTCATCTGTCGCTCAAGACCCTGCTTATATTCCTGATGGGACTGTTGCCTTTCTGGCTAGGTGTATGGGAAGTGTATCAAAGCAAGATGGCCATCAAAGAGCTGATGTGGCAGTACCGCAATCAGTCGGATAATTATTCTTCAACCAATCAAATGCTACAAAATGCCAGTAATGTGGAGTATCAGAAGGATCTGATTTCCCGGCTTGGGCAAGCATCTATCCTGGAGAACTTTCTCTGGATTATTAACCGCTATCATCGTGAGCACGAACCACCGGTCGCCGGATAGTTATTGATTTGTAATTTTGTAAAGTATCAATTTATTGAAGGACTGGAGAGTTTTAATGACCAAGATTTTGCTTGTAGAAGACAACGAAATGAACCGGGACATGTTATCGCGCAGGCTCATCAAGAGGGGTTTTGAAGTGGTGATGGCGGTTGACGGACAGAAAGGGCTCGAAATGGCTACCAGCGAAACTCCGGATATTATTCTGCTCGATATGAGTTTGCCGATCATGGATGGCTGGGAAGTCGCACGTCATTTAAAGGCCGATGATGAATTGAAGGCAATTCCGGTCATCGCACTCACTGCCCATGCAATGGCGGGTGACCGGGAAAAGACCCTTGAAGCGGGCTGTGACGAATACGATACCAAGCCGATCGAGTTCAAACGTCTGCTGGGAAAGATTAACGACATGATCGGTGCCTGAGCAGGGTTTCGTAGACATGGCGGCAGCAGATCAACAACCGATAACTGAAGAAGCCTTTCGCGAAAGGCTGGCCCAGATTCGCCATGATCTGAAGACTCCGGTCGGTCATATCATGGGATACAGCGAAATGATCGAGGAAGACGTTGAAGACGATCTTCCCGAGGTCGTCAACGATCTGCGCAGTATTCGCAGCTCAGCTGAACGCATACTCGACCTGATCAATGACCACCTCGGCGCAGCAAAACAATGTGCGAACGATATTGATCTGGATCTCGCCAGTCATCTGCTACGCCAACAATTGAATCATGTCGGTGGCTACTGCGAAATGGTGGAGGAAGTCGCCGAGGAAAATGGACGTGATGAACTGCTGCCCGATCTCGAGCGCATTCACTCCGCGTCGTCGACCTTAACCTCGGTGCTTGAAGGGCTTCTGCAAGAAGGGGCTCTTACCATCCAGTCTGCCGGCGACGCCAGTACTATGAGCAATGAGCACAGGAGTGAGACGCCTGCAACGGGTTCGATGCCCGCTCATTTGGGAGCTCTTGGTGAGGATGGGCATTTACTGGTCGTGGACGATGATCCGGCAAACCTGGATTTACTGAGTCGCCGCTTAACCAGGCAGGGTTACCAGGTGTCTACCGCGGAGGGCGGGCAGCAAGCACTTGATTTGCTGAGCCAGCAGGATTTCGACCTGGTCATCCTGGATATGTTGATGCCCGGAATCGATGGCCTGCAAGTGCTGAAACAATTGAAGTCGGACCCCGAGCGCCAGGCGATCCCGGTGATCATGATATCGGCGCTCGACAGCACGGACCGGGTAGTGGAATGTATAGCCCTGGGTGCCGAAGACTATGTCTTCAAGCCGTTCAATCCAATCCTGCTCAAAGCGCGGGTCAGCGCGGCACTCGAAAAATTCCGCCTCAGGGAAAATCAGGCGCGCAAGTTGACGGTGTTCATTTCATCGCCCGGTGATGTTATTCCGGAGCGCCGCGTAATCAAAAAAATCCTGGAGCAGCTGAACCGGGAGTTTTCCGGACAACTGGTGATGATTCCGATTCTGTGGGAGGAAGACCCGTTGCTGGCTTCCGAGACCTTTCAGTCGCAAATCCATCCACCCAGCGAAACTGACATTTATATCGGCATATTCTGGTCCCGGCTCGGGTCGCCATTGCCGAAAGATATTACTCGAGAAGACGGTTCGCGTTACCTGTCCGGTTCAGAGTACGAATTCGAAGATGCGATGGCTGGTTTTCGCAAAACCGGTAAACCTGATTTGTTGATCTACAGGAAAACCGCCGAGATTTCGGTGCCGCTGACAAATAAGGAAGAGGTTTACAGCCGGGTAGAGCAGAAGGAGCGTTTGGAGCAGTTTGTGCGTAACTGGTTCATGACCAAAGATGGAGAATCTTATACCGGTGCTTTCCATGTTTTTAACGAAGCGGAGCAGCTGGAAGACATGATTCTTGGGCACCTGCGAAAATTGCTCGTAAAATTCCTGCCAGAAAGTGCTGCAGAGAAGCCAACGGCGTGAATAATACGGATATCCTCTGGGTGACCCTCTGCGCAGGATTGGTATTCATGATGCAGGTCGGATTTCTATGCCTTGAAACCGGCTTCACCCGCAGCAAAAACAATGTCAACGTGGCGGTCAAGAACCTGACCGATTTCTGTGTTTCCTCGATAGTGTTCTGGGCAGTCGGTTTTGGCCTGATGTTTGGTGCCAGCAACGCAGGGTGGTTCGGCACTTCCTCGTTTTTTGTCAACCACACTGGTGGTGACTGGGGTTTCAGCACTTTTTTCATATTTCAGTTAATGTTTTGCGGGGCTGCGGTGACCATCATCTCCGGTGCCATTGCCGAGCGGATGAAATTCAGTTCCTACATCATTCTCACCGTCCTGATCTCGGGCCTGGTATATCCTGTCGCCGGGCACTGGAGCTGGGCAACCCTGTTTGGCGGTGATACCAATGGATTTCTGGCCGATCTCGGGTTCTACGATTTCGCCGGATCTACCGTGGTGCACAGCGTTGGCGGCTGGGGCGCGTTGGCGACACTGATGATTATTGGTCCACGGCTCGGTCGTTTCGACGAGGATCATCAGGCAGGAGCTTTTCACCCTTCCAGCATGCCGCTAGCCGCGATTGGCACCATATTTCTTTTCATCGGCTGGCTCGGATTCAACGGCGGCAGTACGCTGGGCTGGAACGACCAGGTGGGGTCGATACTGGTAAACACGCTGCTAGCGGGTACCGCCGGTGCGGTTTCGGCGGGCGTACTGGCATTTGGCGTGACCAACCGCCTCGATGCCGGACAATTCATGAATGGTTGCCTGGGCGGGCTCGTTGCCGTGACCGCTGGTGCAAATCTGTTTTCCTCGCCATTGGCCATTCTGATCGGCATTGTCGGCGGCATGGTAGTGGTGGCCGCAGAAGAGATGCTGGAATACCTGGAGATCGATGATGCAGTGGGCGCGATACCGGTGCATCTCGGTGCAGGAATATGGGGAACCCTGGCTGTCGGTCTGTACGGCGACCTGGAATTACTGGGAACCGGGCTTAGTCGATTCGAGCAAATCGGCGTGCAACTGATGGGAATCGCCGTGTACGCCGCCTGGGCGTTTGGCGTATCGCTGATCGTTCTTTTGCTGGTAAACCGGGTTTACCGGCTGCGTGTGAGCCGTAAAGATGAAGAGATGGGGCTGAATCTGTCCGAACACGGAATCATGCAGGAATAGAATATGCCAATGATGACTGAGACCAACGAGAATGCGGTATGAATGAAAACGAATCATTGACTGAAAATTCGACGGATCAGGGCAGTCCGAAACGTGGGCGCAGTGTCTCTATCAGCGTCAAGATCCTGGCGGTCACCCTGGGAACGACCATCATCGCTTTGACTGTTTCAGGGATAGTCGCCTTCATAATGTCGCGTAATGCTATCGAGAATCAAATTTTCAATCAGTTAACCTCGGTCAGGGAGATTAAGGGTCAGCAGATTGAAAATTATGTGGATTCGATTAATCGCCAAATCATCACCATGTCCGAGAACCCTACCACGATCGATGCGATGAATCGGTTCAGGGCGGCATTTGATCTGATTGAGCAGCAGGCAGAAAACCACGAGATTGATGATCAGAACAGGCAATCGGATTTGCTGGCCTATTATCGCGATGAATATTTCAGCAAGCTGCGGCCGAACACGCATGACCAGCTGGCCGGGGTGTCGCCATCAGACTTCATGCCAACGAATTCCGGGGCTGCCCATCTACAGGAGTTATTCATCTCGGGGAATCCTCACCCCACTGGAATGAAACAAAAACTGGATTCAGTCGACAATAGCCTTTACAGCAGGGTCCATGAGAAATACCACCCCACCATCCGCAGTTTTCTGGAAAAGTTCGGATTCTATGACATTTTTCTGATCGACCATGAAACCGGGCACATCGTTTACTCGGTTTTCAAAGAGGTTGATTTTGCCACATCACTGATGACCGGTCCCTACAGGGAAACCAATTTCGCCAGGGCATTCAAGGCGGCAAGCGAGGCGATTGATAAGGACTTCGTCAAACTGGTCGACTTCGCACCCTATTATCCTTCCTATAATGCACCGGCATCATTTATTGCCTCGCCGATATTCAATGGTTCGCAAAAAATCGGAGTGCTGGTATTCCAGATGCCGATCGATCGAATCAACGCCATCATGACCAGTAACCATGACTGGGAGAATGTAGGATTGGGCGAAACTGGCGAAACCTATATTGTTGGCGATGATTACACGATGAGAAATCAATCTCGATTTCTGATTGAGGATCCGGTTAATTTTTTCAGTGCCATTCGTGAAAGTGGCATAGAGACGCAAACTGCAGATCTGATCGAGAGCTTTGGCACCTCGATCGGCCTGTTACCCGTGAAAACAGAAGGTACCATTGCGGCATTAGAGGGAAGTTCCGGTGCGTCCATTTTTAAAGACTATCGTGGAATCCCTGTTTTTTCGTCATACCGGCCGCTGCATCTGGAAGATGTCAACTGGGCCATCATGAGTGAGATGGATGAGGCGGAAGCATTTGCCCCGGTGGAGAAGCTTAAGGACCGGTTCATTCTGGGCGGGTCGATCCTGGTTGCCATTGCGGTATATGTAGCGTTCTTTTTCAGCCGATCGATGACGGCAACCCTGCAGGTTTTGTTAACCCGTGCAGATGCGCTGGCACGGGGCGAACTGGACCAGCCCATAATAATTGAATCCCGCGATGAAATTGGTAAGTTAGCCGAGGGTTTCGAAGCTATGCGGCGATCGGTTCGCAAGCTGGTGGATGATCTGCAAGATGAAAAAGACGCCCTTGAAGGGCGCGTCAGCGAGCGCACCGCGGAGCTCGACAAGGCTTTTCACAAACAGGAAGAGCAGACCCAGGTACTCGAGCGACAAAATGCTGAAATGTTTGAAATCCAGGAGCATTTACAAAAATCGGAAAAAGAGCAAATCGCCAGCAAAGAACGCATCGATTCGATCTTGCAGGCCAGCCCCGACGGCATTTGTGTTATCGATACCGAGGGCACGATCCAGATGGCTAACCAGTCCATGTTGCAGATTTTTGGTTATGAGTCGAATGAAGTCATGGGGCAGGACGTTAAAATTCTGATGTTCGATGATATAGCCCGCGAGCATGACCATTATATCGAGCGGATTGTGTGGGGACGGGAGCCAAAGCTTATCGGCAAAGGGTCAAGAGAAGTCATTGGCCGCAAGAAGGACGGGAGTTCATTCCCGATGGACTTATCCGTTTCCATGGTTGGTGCCGGCAAGGAAGCCTTGTTTGTCGGCATCCTGCGGGATATCACCGAACGCATCGCGATGCAGGAAAAAGCGAGGGAGCTGGCCGCATTTCAGGCGGCGTTGCTCGACGCCGTACCTAACCCGATCTTCGTCAAGGATCAGGATCTCAAATACACGGCGTTTAACCGGGCCTACGAAGAGGCTTTCGGCATGCGTCGCGAGGAATACATTGGAAAAACAATATTAGAAGCCGAATACATAACGGAGGATCGTGAAGGATATCACCAGGCAGACAGGGAACTTATTGCAAGGGGTGGGTTTACCCGGGAGGAGTATACCGCCAGATTTGCCGATGACCGGGATCACGATGTGCTCTACTGGCGTCGAACTTTTGATCTGGGTAACGGCATCCCCGGGGGCATGATGGGCATCCTGATCGATATTTCCGATCGCAAGCAAATGGAGCGTGAGATGGAAATTGCGCGTGAACAGGCCGAGTCTGCGAATGAAACCAAGAGTGCCTTCCTCGCCAATATGAGCCACGAGCTACGCACGCCGATGAATGCAATCATCGGTTACGCCGAAATGCTCAAGGAGGATGCGGAAGACGATGAAAATGACGAAATCGTGCCCGACCTGGATCACATCATCACTGCAGGCCGACACCTGCTGCAATTGATCAACGATGTGCTTGATATCTCCAAGATCGAAGCCGGGCGAATGGACCTGTATCTTGAAGATTTTGATATCGCCACGATGATTAACGATGCAGCGTCTACGGTGACCACCCTGGTCGAGAAGAACAATAACGAGCTTGATATCAAGGTTGCAGAGAACCTCGGCAGCATGCACGCGGACCTGACCAAGATTCGTCAGATAGTCTTTAATCTCGTGTCCAATGCTGCCAAGTTCACCTCGGGTGGCAAGGTGGGGATTGAAGCCAGTGCTATTGATAAAGATGGGCGGGCGTTTATCCGCCTGGCGGTCGCCGATACCGGCATCGGAGTCCCACAGGAGAAGCTCGAGCATATCTTCGAAGAGTTTTCACAGGCGGACAACTCCACCACCCGCAACTATGGCGGGACCGGTCTGGGTCTTGCCCTGGTAAGGAAATTTGCGCGCATGATGGGCGGAGATATTCAAGTGGAAAGCACGCCAGGTGAAGGTTCAACCTTCACCCTGGAACTGCCGGCCAGGGTCGTTGAAGAAGATGGAAAGTTGACTTCAGTGTTGCAAGAGATCGACACGACCATCAAATCCAGCCTGACCAGCCTCGGGAAAATCCTGGTGATCGACGACGATCCTACCGCACGTCAATTGCTCACCCGAATTCTTGAGGACCAGGGCTACCAGGTCATTACAGCCGAGAGCGGGGAACAGGGTATCGCGCTCGCAAAGTCGGAAAAACCTACGCTTATCACCTGTGATATTTTGATGCCGAATGTCGACGGCTGGGAAGTTCTGCAATTTTTGAAGGACGATCCGGACACGGCTTCGATACCGGTTGTTATGGTGAGTATGATTGATGATGGCAAGAAGGGAGTCGCTTTGGGTGCGGTGGAACATCTGCGCAAGCCGGTCGACCGGGAACAGTTGCGCAAGATAGTCTCGAGGTATGTCAAGACCGCGGGCAAGGTGTTGGTGGTGGAAGATGATCCGGCGACGCAGAACATTATTTTAAAGGCTCTCGGGTCAATGGCCGTCGAAGCATTGGTGGCAAACGATGGACAGCAAGCGCTTGATGTCCTGAATGAACAGTGGCCGGATTTGATTCTTCTGGATCTGATGATGCCAGTGATGGATGGCTACGAATTCCTGAGCCATTTTCGTAAGCTCAAAGATTCGGAAAAAACCCCTGTTATTATTGTTACCGCCAAGGACCTGTCGATCAAGGAGCGCAAGGAGCTGGCTAGTTGCGTCACCGGAATCTTAACCAAAGAAGAAAACTACGTTGAAGATCTGATTGCAAGTGTCGGCGCTATAATAAGTGAGTCCAGGAACAGCTGACAGGATACAAGTCCATACCTCCTCCACTTGCGATCATAATCTCGACGAGATTCTCCGCCCGAGATTATCGCGACTGAGATCAGAATTTGAAAAGTAAAAAACATCACTAGTGACCAGAGGCTATATCGGGCCACTGGTTGGTAATCACTTTTGTGTTACAGGGAGACTACTTCGGGTCGTTCTCGAAAGCCTGTAATCACTCATCGGGGGGGGGCTTCTCCAATATAGATACTCACACCCGTTCTCGAGCATACTGGTAAAGCTGTCAGGTATC
>Ga0316187_10003671_pt1 | contig 13329 bp, 10 predicted proteins | sample CroRivburrow1_MG_FD_204927 | JGI IMG/M metagenome (GOLD analysis project Ga0316187, IMG submission 204927) | Coastal sediment microbial communities from Maine, United States - Cross River worm burrow 1 | ecosystem: Environmental > Aquatic > Marine > Coastal > Sediment | place: USA: Maine...
AAGAAGAACGTGCTTTCGGTCTGCATGCAGACCATCAGCATTGGTGCACTGATGAGTGTGCTCTGGGTTGTATGCGGTTATTCGCTGGCCTTTACTGAAGGCAATGCCTTTATCGGTGACCTTTCCAAGGCGTTCTTCAGTGGTGTAGGCGTGGATGCGATTTCCGGAACGATTCCTGAAACCGTGTTTGCCACCTTCCAGATGACCTTTGCCATTATTACACCGGTACTGATCATCGGTGCCTTTGCCGAACGCATGAAGTTCTCGGCAATTCTGGCCTTCATGACCGTCTGGGTGCTGGCTGTCTATGCACCTGTCACCCACTGGGTGTGGGGCGGTGGTTTCCTCGGAGCAGCCGGAACGCTCGACTTCGCCGGCGGTACGGTGGTGCATATCAATGCCGGTGTGGCCGGTCTGGTCTGCGCACTGGTTCTCGGCAAGCGCATCGGCTATCCAAAGGAAGGCATGATGCCGCACAACCTGACCTTGACCATGATTGGTACAGCCATGCTGTGGGTCGGTTGGTTCGGTTTCAATGCCGGTTCTGAACTGGCTGCTGATGGGACTGCTGGTATGGCTATGTTGGTGACACAGGTTGCTGCCGCGATGGCTGTATTGGCATGGGTCTTCGCCGAGTGGGTGGTTTATAAGAAGCCATCCCTGCTGGGCGCATGCTCAGGTGCTGTAGCCGGTCTGGTTGCTATTACCCCTGCTTCCGGTTTCGTTGGCCCGATGGGTGCCTTGGCTATTGGTCTGGCAGCTGGTCTGATCTGCTTCTTGGCTGTTTCCAAGCTGAAGAAGATGTTGGGTTATGACGACTCGCTGGATGCCTTTGGTGTACATGCCGTGGGCGGCATCGTTGGTGCTATGTTGACCGGTGTGTTCGTGTCTTCCTCCTTCGGCGGTGCCGGTTTTGCCGAGGGCGTGACTATGGCGCATCAGTTGGCAGTACAGGGCGAAGCTGTGCTGTACACCATCGTTTACGATGCAGTGGTGACTTACGTCATTCTCAAGGTGATTGATCTGGTGATCGGTCTGCGTGTTACTGAAGAGCAGGAGCGCGAGGGATTGGATATCACTCAGCATGGCGAGCAGGTCTACGAATAAACCTGTTTGCCCGACAAATGAGTGCCTGAGCCACCCAACCACCCACCCTCAGGCAAAGGCATTCATGGAAAAGGGAGCGACCAAAGGGTCGCTCCCTGCTTTCCGTTCAGGAAAACAAGGAGCATATGATGAGTAAGCCATTGTTACTGCATGCACTCTCACTGAATGATCGCATGCTTGAACCAAATCGCCTTCCCCTGCACGGGCGGGTATGGGCTTATGCCAAGGAGGAATGTTCACGCGACGGCTTTATCGGCCATTGCCTGACCATGCTTTCTGAGCTTGGCCTGACTGCTAGTGGTATCTCTTTGAGCAATAAGGATGTGGTGGCCTTTGATGCTCAGGGAAAAGGACGAACCTATACCGTAGTTATTTCGCTGGCCGATGATTCGCTGGCTTCACGCTATTATTATTTTCTCGGCATTTGGCGTCATATGGATGTTTTTGGCAAGGCCAGTTCGCTAGCTGAGCTTTCTGAGGAAAGCGACATATTGGCTGCTGACTTTCAGTATGAGACCTATTTCTCGGATGTGCCCTTGCAGCGGGATGCCTGTGACAAATTAATTGCCGGGGAAATGTTTGGACAACAGCTCTATGAGAGCCAACTTTATCTGTTCGGTAACGATCAGGTGAAGAATGGTGCTGCGGCTGGGTTTGTACTTGCTCCCATGGTGAATTCATCTGCTTTGCCGCGTGATGAGGTGCGTCATGCGTTGTATTCCTTGCGCAATATGATGGCTCTGCGTGCCCGGGTGATGCGGATGTATCAGAATGTTTGGGACGGCGAAGAGGAACCAGGATTGTATGCTGAAGCCATGCGCTTGATGCGTCAGTCGCGTGTGAAGCATATTGCCACTGAGGAATGGGACGGCTTGGTTTGCGATAGTGGAGACTCGATGCTGCGACTTGCCGAGCTTTCTGCTCTGCGTAGCCGGCAGCACAGTGAAGTGCACAATTTGTCTGTTTTGTTTGAAAGCATCATTGCTGAATTGGAAGCATCCAATGTTCCGGGCATGTCGCCCTTGTGGCCGCGGATGCGTTTGCCATTCGAGCATACCCAGGCTCTGCTGGATGAACGGATGGAAATGCTGCGCCGCGCCGGCAAGCAATGCGAGATTATTCTGCAATTGTTGCACTCGCGGATGTTAGCCCAGCAACAGGGTGTGCTTGCCCGTATTGTTAAGGATATGCCGGGAAGCGGAGAGGGCTGAGCAACTGCATGCGATTGCGGCACAAAATAGGTAGGCTGTCGGCAGTCGAAAATGATTCACGGATCGAACCCATATGGTGGTCCGAAAAAAGAAACAGGAGGGTTGATAGATGAAAAAAATTACAGCGATTATCAAGCCGTTTAAGCTCGATGACATTAAGGATGCACTTGTAGGAATTGGCATTTCCGGCATGACTGTCAGTGAGGTGAAAGGGCATGGCAGACAAAAAGGTCACACCGAGTTGTATCGTGGTGCCGAATACAGTGTGGACTTTTTACCCAAGGCTGAGTTGACCATTGTTGTAGCTGATGAGCTTGTCGAGGCAGCAGTCGAGGCTATTAGTCAGGCCGCAAACACAGGCAAGGTCGGTGACGGCAAGATTTTTGTTCAGACGGTGGAGAGAGTGATTCGTATCCGTACCGGAGAAGAGGATGGAGAGGCGCTTTCCTGATTGAATCCGGAAAGGTGTTAACTAAATCATAAACTTAAATAGTGGAGGAAGGTTGTTACAATGAATAATGCGGGATTTGATGTTTTCTTTTTAACTATGGGGGCAGCCATGGTGCTTGCCATGCATGCTGGTTTTGCTTTCCTGGAAGCAGGTACGGTGCGCAAGAAGAATCAGGTGAATGCTTTGATTCGCGTGCTATCTGATTTCGGTTTTTCCACCGTGGCTTACTTTTTTGTCGGGTTTTCCGTTGCTTATGGGATTTCCTTTTTTGTGCCGGTTGCTGAGCTTTCCGTCTTGGGTGGCAAAGCCAACGGTTACGAAATGGTGCATTTTTTCTTCTTGTTAACCTTTGCGGCGGCCATTCCGGCGATTATCTCCGGTGGCATTACCGAGCGTGTGCGTTTCTGGCCGAATGCGCTGGCCTCGGTGGTGTTGGTCGGGTTGATCTACCCCTTTTACGAAGGCTTGATCTGGGCCGAAAACTACGGTTATCAGGGATGGCTGGAAGGGGCGTTTGGTGCACAGTTCCATGATTTTGCCGGCTCGGTAGTGGTGCACGGCATGGGTGGTTTCATGGCGCTTGGGGCAGTGCTTATGCTTGGCCCAAGGAAGGGGCGATATACCAGTGCCGGACGAGTGAATGCGATTCTACCGTCCAATATTCCGTTCTTGGCTTTGGGTTCGTGGATACTCTGTGTCGGTTGGTTTGGTTTTAATGTGATGAGTGCTGGCAATGTCGAGGGAGCTTCCGGGCTTGTGGCGATGAACTCTTTGCTCGCCATGGTCGGTGGTCTTTTGACTGCACTGGTGGCAGGTAAAAATGACCCCGGTTTCGTGCATAACGGAGCGTTGGCAGGCCTTGTCGCGATTTGTGCCGGTTCCGATATTGTTCACCCGGTGGGGGCTCTAACTATCGGTGCTATTGCCGGTGCAGGTTTTGTTTATGGTTTTCAGTTTATCCAGAATCGGCTCAAAATCGATGATGTGCTTGGTGTGATTCCCTTGCACGGAGGTGCTGGCATATGGGGCGGTGTTGCTGCCGGTATCTTCGGTTCCACTGCTTTGGGAGGTGCCGGTGGTGTTACCTTCATGTCCCAGTTGGTAGGAACACTGACAGGTTTAAGCATAGCCGTGGTTGGTGGGTTTCTAGTCTATGGCGTCGTTAAGGCTACCATCGGTATTCGAATGTCCGAAGAGGATGAGTATCAGGGCGCGGATTTAGCAATTCACAAGATTAGCTCGAATCCGGAGCAGGATATGGCTAGTCACTAAACGGCCTGATTGAAAGAAGAAAGGGCGTGACCATTGGTCGCGCCCTTTTGCTTTGGGTCTGCTAAAAGGGCCCTAGTTCAATAATGAAAGCCAGTTCAGCACCATCTTTCGTCCATGTGCCCGCATTGCATGGAGATGCAGCGGGGTTTGCTCATGCAGCTTGTTGATACCTTCGATGCCGAGATGCTCTTGTTCGCTAACGCCTGCTTCGATCCATTGATGGATCAGTGGTGCATCAACCTCGAAATGGAACTGCATGCCATATTGCGCTCTGCCCAGGCGAAAGGCCTGCGCCGGCACTTCTGGATGCGTGGCAATCAGCGCTGCAGTATCGGGGATTGAGAAGGTTTCTCCATGCCATTGAAAAACTATTAGCCCGCCATCGGGCATGGCGGAAAATAGGGGGTCGTCTGCTGCATGGGATGTAGAACAAATCGGATACCAGCCGAGTTCACGCTCTGGTGATGCGGAGATGCTTGCTCCTGCCGCTTTGGCCATGAGCTGGGCGCCGAGACAGATGCCGAGCATGGGAAAGCCCTCTTGGATGCGTTGCTTAAGCCACTCCAGTTCGGCTTGAATATACGGCAGATGGTTGTCGTTGGCCGATTGCGGGCCGCCCATGATGATGAGGCCGGCAAAATCGTGTGTGTTTTGTGGTAAGGCCTCACCCTTTGATACATGCACAAAATTGAGTTCATGCCCTGCATCGCGCAACACTTCGCCAATAAGTGCAGGCGGCTCAATGTCCAAGTGTTGGATAATCAGAAATTTCATGGCCTAAGGATAACCCGAATGCTTCATGATAACAGTGCATGTGGGGAGGATTGTAATTGTACGCTGACGGTAAGTTATAATATGTTTGGCGGCATGAGCTTGGAGGTAAGACATGATCAGAGTATTGGTTCCGTTTGCCGAAGGTGTTGAGGAAATCGAATTTGTGGCGGTGGTGGATATCCTGCGTCGCGCCGGTGTGGAGGTTTGCATGGCCAGCCTCGATGGCGCAACAGTGACCGGCCGATCCGGTATTAGCATCCTGCCTGATGCTGCCCTGAGTGATGTGATGCATGATGACTGGGACATGGTGGTGTTGCCAGGAGGGCTGCCCAATGCGCATCTGCTGCGTGATGATGCAAATGTGAAAGCCGTGGTTGAGCGCCTGCGGGCCGAGCGTAAATCCATTGCCGCTATTTGTGCCGCACCCACAGCACTTGCCGCCTACGGTCTGACGGCAGACAGACGGGTAACCTCCTATCCTGCCTGTCGCGAGGAGATGGAGGCTTTGCAGCCATCTTCCGTGTATGTGGATGATGCCGTGGTGGAGGATGATTTTCTTATTACCAGCCGCGGAGCGGGCACTGCAGTGGCATTTTCCCTGCGTCTGATTGCCCGCTTGTGTGGTGAGCAAAAGGCAGAGGAGATTCGCCAGTCGATTATTGCCTGAGCTTTGAATTCCCAGTGCTGGAGATGGTTCGTTCGCGAATACTCGATATGCCTGTCGATTAGGTTGACTTGGCAAGCTTCATTCTTATAGTTGCGCGTCCCAAATGGGGGATCGTCTAATGGTAGGACAGCGGTCTCTGACACCGTCAATCGTGGTTCGAGTCCACGTCCCCCAGCCAGTTTTATGTCGGGAGCTTGCGCAGAGATTAAATGTTTTTTAACTGGCATTTCATCTCTTCTAAACAATCCGGTTTATAGGGTTCGCACAGTTCGGCGCGATTCCCTCCTCCCCTCCCTAAAATTTCGCCGGACTATTTAGGACCCTGGCTTATGCCGGGGTCTTTTTTTTGCCCATCAATTCGTTTTTTCTGCTTGAGCACCACAACAGCCAATCAGCTTAGAGAGCCACCTCGGCAACGATAGGAAGATGATCCGATCCGACAAACGGAATGGTTTCGATGCTGATAACGCGCGGACTGCCGCGTGTCAGTATATGATCAATGCGGCGTTGCGGCTGCCAGCTGGGAAAGGACGGCGGCGGGTTGTCATGCTGATGAAGTGCCGCCTCATCAAGCAGCATCTGAAACTCACTGGAATCGGGTTCGCAGTTCAGATCCCCCATCAAAATGGCGTGTTCATGCTTATTCATCTGCTGGGCAATATAGCGTAGCTGGCGAACTCGACTGGATTGTTTTAAGGAAAGATGGGTCACAAAAACAGCCACATCCTTACCCGCGATATGCATCTCACTTTTCAACAGGCCGCGTCCATGGCGTGAGCCGGGAAGCCTGTGTTGTTCCACATGCGTGCACGGGAAGCGGCTGAGTAAACCCAGGCCGATACTGGCGATGGAGCCGATATCGCGTGTGACCTGAGTATGGCAAAATGGAATGTCGGCGCGAAAAGCAATGTATTGCGCTTGTTGGATCTGATGGCTGCGAAAAGAGCCGCAGTCGGCTTCCTGTAAGCCTACCAGATCGAAGCCCAGTATCTGGTCTGAGATGCGGTCGAGGTTGGCATGGGCCTGACGGTGGGGCAGAACATAGCGGAAACTGTAGGTCAGCATATGCCGCATGCGTCGGCTGCCGATACCTGCCTGAATGTTAAAACTTACTATTCTTAAGGTATCGATGGTGCTTGTCGGGTTCAGTGTTCTTCTCCGCACAGTAGCTTGTAGCCATTCAAATCAGGTTCACGCATGGTGTATATCGTCGCGACGAGACTGTCTTCGATGCTTGGTATCAGCATGCTTTAGAGACTACTCGGTGACACTGCAAATTGGCAATAGAATTCGAGATGACGTCTTCCTTCCTTCTGCATATGCAAAGCTGCTGCTACAATGCCAGCCGATGACTTATTTATCTCCTTGCCTTGCGTGGCGTTTTCCCCTCTGGCTGCTGCTTTGTTGCCTGCCGCTGAGCTATGCTCAGGCTGCATCCACCATGGACTTGAGTGTAGCTGTGCAAGGGGATGTGCTGAGTTGTAATGCGGTGATTCTTGATCCGCCGAAGGGGATGAGTCGGGCGCTCACAGAGGGAAGTGAAATCAGCGTTGAGTGGAAAATAAGCGTTTCTATTGAAAGAAAATACTGGCTCGATAATTCGGTAGCAGACGTGTTGGTGAATCGCCATGTGGTGCCTGATCTGGTATCACGAAGCTGGATGCTGGAGGATTTAACCAGTGGTATTACGCGGCGCGTGTTTTCGCTTGAAGAGGCAATCAGGTTTCTTACCATCTTGTCCGATTTTCCGGTCGTGGATCGAAGCCTGCTGAGTTCAGGGCAGGCTTATGTGGTTGCAGTGACGCTTAGCGAACGGGAGGGCAAGAGGCCGGATGATTTTTGGGCATCGTGGTTTGGGGGCAAGAGCGGTAAAGCTGCCACTGAATTTTTAATGCCATGAAGTATCATCAATATTTCCGCTTTTCTTTGCGCATTGATCATGTGTGAAATGCATGCAAGCAGGATGATTGACCGGTGATTCGCAGTCAGTTATTCGAGTCTGTACTGATATGAACGGTTTGGGATTGATGCGGTTTCTGCCGCTTGTGATGTCCGCTGTATTGTTCGGCGGTGTTGTGTTTTTCTGGCCGGACACCTCGACAAGCGGCGTCAATGTGCTTGTTGCGTGGCTGAACATCTTTCTCATGTTCACCCTGGCCGTCTTATCCTTGCACTATGGTTTGCGTTTGCTGCGCGAAAAAGATGAGCCGCGGCCTGGCTCCAGATTGCGTGCAAAGCTGGTCATGGCTCTGGTTGGCATGCTTATCATTCCATCCATGACAACCCAAATCACTGCCAATCAGATGATGGAGAAAGGCTTGAATGTCTGGTTTGATGTTCGCGTTGACACCCTTCTGGATCGGGCACTGGAGTTGGCCCGCGGTTTTTATGGGCGTGTCGAGACGGACATGAAACGGGGCTTGCAACAGTATACCGCCGATCCAATTCTGCGTGCCGCCATGGATGGGGTAGTCAATTATCCTGTTCTGACCTCCCGGCTTGCTGATATTATGGTGAAGGAAGGTTGGCAGCAGTTGCAGCTATTCGATCCTGGAGAGCGCTTACTGGCCAGTGTGCAGCAAAGAGGTCTGGAAGCGCTTGAAGCCGAGCCATTTGCCGAAAATGCCAGATTGGCCTTGACGCTTGGGCGGGTCATGACCGATTTGAAGGTGAGTGGTGGAGGTGAAGTGGTGGTTGGCTACGCTCCTCTGCATGACCAGCAGAATGTTTTCGGTGTGCTGCGTGCCGAGATTGCACTGCCATCGGGTGTGGTGAACAGTGCGCGGGCTGTTGAACAGGATTTCCGCACCTACCGTGAATTGGAGCGTAACCGCCAGGCAATCGGCAGTCTTTTTACCAACACCATGCTGATTGTCACTTTGCTGGTGGTTGTCATTGCAGGTGGCGTGGCTATTGTTTTTGCCCGACGCCTGACTGCTCCGATCGGAAATCTGGCTGATGCTCTGCGCCGAATCGGTGAGGGTGATTTAAGGGTTTCCGTCGAATCCACGGCACGTGATGAATTGGGCTCGCTGGTGCAGTCCTTTAACAGCATGGCGGAGCGTCTGCGGCAGAATGTGGCCGCGCTGCAGCGTACGCAGCAGGAATTAACCGAAGCACTGGATAACAGCAGGCAGCGCCGGCTTATTCTGGAAAAGCTGTTGGCCAGCTTGCAGAGCGGTGTATTACTTTGTGAACCTGATGGCCGAATCCGTCTACTCAATGCATCGCTTGGCTCTTTGCTAAACCTTCCTTCAGGCTGGGCACCAGGTCGGGAGGTACACAGTCTGTGTACAGGGCGATTGCGTGCCATCGGCGAGTTTATTTCAGAATTGCGCGACCAGAGTCAGGAACAGTTGCAGCGCGAACTGGATATTTCGGTGGGCAAGAAGAATCTGCATATTCTGTTACGCGGCGCGCGGCTGTTCGGGGCCGGCAGTAATGATTTGTCGGGTTATCTGATTGTGATGGATGATATCAGCAGTCTTGCCGAGGCACAGCGCAGCAAGGCATGGGCAGAGGTGGCGCAGCGTTTGGCGCATGAAATCAAGAACCCATTGACCCCGATCAAGCTTGCAACTGAGCGTTTACAGCGGCGCTTCTCCGCCCAGGTGGATGATATCGATGTGTTTGATTCCTGTGCGCATACCATCATTGCTCAGGTGGAGCGTCTGCAACGCCTGATCAGTGATTTTTCCACCTTGGCCAGACTGCCTCAGCCCCGTTTAGCGGAGGTGTCTGTGCTTAAATTGATCGAAGAAATGCGCGATCTTTATGCCCCGTATGCACGGGTAGATATGCAAGCTCCTGATGCGACCATGCGTTGTTTCTGCGATATTGATCAGATCAGGCAAGTGCTGATTAATCTGATGGACAATGCGCTTGCAGCCACAGCCAAGGGGGGGGATGTGAAGCTTTACGCAACGCAAACAGATGCTGGCATCGAACTGCATGTCGAGGATGGCGGTGATGGCATAGAGGGTGATGCCGTAGAGCATATCTTTGAAGCCTATTTTTCCACCAAATCTGACGGCTCAGGTTTGGGCTTGGCGATTGCGCGGCGCATTGCTCTGGAGCATGAGGGTGATCTGCGAATTTGCTCTGCTGCGAAGCCGACCCACTTCTGTCTGACCCTTCAGGGGCACCTTCCCGCTGGATTGGAGACCGCATGAGCAGGCGTATTCTTATTGTAGATGATGAAGAGGCCATCCGTGATTCTTTGCAGGGCCTGTTTGAAGACGAGGGGTATTCTGTGATGTGTGCTGCCTCCGGCGAGGAGGCTGTGGCCCGTTTCCGCAAGCATCCGGCAGGGTGCGTGTTATTGGATATCTGGATGCCGGGGATTGATGGCCTGGAGACGCTCTCTCGTTTGAAATCGATGGATGCCGATGTCCCCGTGATCATGATGTCCGGTCATGCCACCATTGATACTGCGGTGCGTGCTACCCGGCAGGGGGCTTTCGATTTTGTTGAGAAGCCATTGTCATCAGATCGGCTGCTTATTCTGGTGCGTAATGCATTGGAGAAACGCAAGCTGGCCACCGAGAATCAGGAACTCAAACAACAGACAGTTGCTACTGCTTCGCATGATTTAATCGGTTCCAGTGCTGCGATTGAAGAGGTTCGCAAGCTGATTTCTAAGGTGGCCAAAACAGATGCCCCGGTACTGATTCTGGGCGAGCACGGTGCTGGCAAGGAAGTAGCAGCCAAACTCCTTCATCAACACTCCAAACGTGCCAAATCCCCGTTTATTACGGTCAACTCGGCTGGTATTGCCGATTCCCGCATGGACTCTGAACTGTTCGGGCATGAAAAGGGTGCCTTCCCCGGGGCCCTGCACAGTCAGCGTGGGCGTTTTGAGTTGGCCCATAGCGGAACCCTCTTTTTTGATGAATTGACCGATCTGGCACCGGGCGCCCAGGCCAAGGTGTTGCGTGTGCTGCAGGATCATGCCGTGCAGCGTATCGGAGCTGCTGATTCCGTGGCTGTGGATGTTCGTCTGATTGCTGCCTGCAATGCTGACCCGGAAGAAGCGATGCGCGCAGGAACGCTGCGCGAGGATATCTATTATCGACTGAATGTGGTGACCATTCGCATGCCGGCCCTGCGTGAACGGCCCGAAGATATTCCTTTGCTGATTGAAGCACTGGCAGCTGAGCAGGCCGAAATACTCAGCGGTGCGCCGGTGCGCTTTACCGATGATGCCATGGCTATTCTTCAATCCTGCCGCTGGGGCGGGAATGTGCGTGAGCTGCGTAATTATGTCGAACGTTGCCATATTTTGCGTCAGGGTGAGGAGATTAATTCGGTTGATATGCCGCCGCAGGATCAGGGTGGTATGCGAGCCGAGGCAGATGTTTCTGCGAATTACCATAATGCCAGAGAGGCGTTTGAGCGCAGTTATCTTCTTTACCATCTGAATAAAAACGAATGGAATGTCAGTCGGACGGCAGAAGACATCGGTATGGAACGAAGTCAATTGCACCGTAAGCTCAAAAGCTTTGGTCTCAAGGAGGGACGCTCATGAATGTACTCATTCTCGGTGCCGGAGAGGTGGGCTTCAGCATTGCACAGCGTCTTGCTTCGGAGAACTGTAATGTGGTTGTGGTGGATAAGGATGCCCAGCTTCTCAATCGCGTGGCAGACAGTCTGGATGTGAAAACCGTCTGTGGTCATGCTTCCTTGCCCAGCGTTTTGGCTCAGGCCAATGCTGCCAATGCGGATCTATTGATTGCTGCTACGACCAACGACGAGCTCAATATGATGGCCTGTCAGGTGGCTCATTCCCTGTTCAAGGTGCCGACTAAGCTGGCCCGCGTCCGAGAGTCGGAGTATGTCGAGCATGAAAAGCTGTGTGGTCGCGATGATTTGCCCATTGATCTGATTATCTCGCCGGAGCGGGAAGCGGCTAAAGCTATTGTTCAGCGTTTCCAGGTTTCCTCTGCTGCGGATGCGCAGGAATTTGCCGGAGGAAAGACTTCGCTGGTCGGTCTGCGTATTCCGCCGAAGAGCGCGTTGGCCGGGATTTCGCTTAAGGAAACGACTGAGGCGATTAATGGCCTTCCGGTGATCGTCGTGGCGCATGAGCACAATCAGACCTGGCATGTGCCGAAGGGCGATGCCGTGTTATTGGCTGGCGATACGATTTATGTAGCCATGGCCAAGAAAAACACCGATGCATTTATGGATGCTGCGGGTCTGGAGTGTTCCGAAGCCGGTACCAAGCATGTGATGATGGTGGGAGGCGGCCATATCGGTTTTGTGGTGGCTCAGCACCTGGAGGCGATGAATGTCGCCGTGAAAATCATTGAATTCAATGAGGAGCGCGCCCAGTGGCTGGCTGAGCATCTGTCAAAGACGACGGTGATTCAGGGTGATGCCATGGATCGGAAACTGCTGGAAGAAGAAAACATCAGTGAAATGGATGATTTCCTGGCTCTGACCAACGATGATGAGACCAATATTCTGGTCAGTCTGATTGCCAAGAAATACAAGGTTCCGCATATCGTCACGCTGGTGAATCGCTCCATCTATACAGATCTGATTTCCCAGATAGGCCTTGATGTTACGGTTTCTCCAAGGTTGACCACAGTATCGAGTGTCCTGAGCTATATCCGCAAGGGGCGTATTCTGAGTATGTCGTCTTTGGGCGATGGCAGCATCGAGGTGCTTGAGGCCGAGGCTTTGGAGACCAGTAAAATTCTCAATATACCCTTGCGCAAGCTGGCCCTACCCGAAGAAACCGTGGTCGGCGCTATTTTGCGCGATGGCGAAGTGGTGATACCCGATGGAAGCACTGAAATTCTGGCGCATGACCATGTATTGATGGTTACGCGCAGCAGCTCGGTTGTCGATACGGAAAAACTCTTTGAAGTTCATCTGGAGTTCTTTTAAGTGAATTATCGCGGTGTGACCTGGACCATCGGTATCCTTGCGGCTTTTTTCGGAGTCAGCATGTCTCTGCCTGCACTGGTCGCATGGTATTACGAGACTTCTCATGTGGTCGAGTTTCTGACAGCTGGTCTCATTGTTTCACTTATTGGCCTGCTTATGATGCGAGCTGCAGGTGAAGCGCCCAAGGCACTGAGTCATCGCGATGGTTTTTTGATTGTTGCACTGGCCTGGGTGGTGCTTTCCGTGCTCGGCGCGGTTCCCTTTTGGACCACAGGGACGGCAGATACAGTCATGGATGCCTTATTTGAATCGGCTTCGGGTCTGACTACGACCGGAGCGACGGTCTTTTCAAATCTTGATACGATGGCACCTTCTATTCTCTTCTGGCGATCCATGGAGGAGTGGGTTGGTGGCATGGGTATTATTGTGCTGGCTGTAGCCATTATGCCGCTGCTTGGCATCGGTGGCATGCAGCTGTTCCGGGCCGAAGCGCCTGGTCCGGTGAAAGATAAACTGACCTCACGAGTCACCGAAACCGGCAAGATTTTGTGGTATATGTATCTACTCATGACACTGATTGTTGCTACGACCTACTGGTTGCTCGGTATGAGCGGTTTCGATGCTATCAATCATGCTATGACCACCATCGCTATTGGTGGATTTTCAACGCACGATGCCAGCATGGGCTATTTCGATTCGATGCCCCTTCGCCTGGCAACAGTCTATTTCATGTTTGCCGCAGGCATTAACTTCACACTGCACTTTGCTTCTATGCGCCGAGGCCTGAGTCTCGATACGCCGCGCACTTATTTTGCCGATGATGAATTTCGCGCATATTTTAAATGGATGATTGGCTTGGTTGTGCTGGTCGGTTTGCCAACCCTATCAAGCTCCTCGGCCAGTTGGGATGAGGTGCTGTTCAATACGGTCTCCGTAGCGACGACCACAGGCTT
>Ga0316187_10003673_pt1 | contig 13327 bp, 15 predicted proteins | sample CroRivburrow1_MG_FD_204927 | JGI IMG/M metagenome (GOLD analysis project Ga0316187, IMG submission 204927) | Coastal sediment microbial communities from Maine, United States - Cross River worm burrow 1 | ecosystem: Environmental > Aquatic > Marine > Coastal > Sediment | place: USA: Maine...
CTTGACGATGAAGAACTGCACCAGGATGTATTCCTTGGCGGCTTCGATACCCGCGAAGACGCTGTCGAAAGTCTCTTTCCCGTCCACCAGCAGCTCGACTTCATTGCCACGAAGATAGGGGATCTTTGCTATCTGCTCACCAGCGTACGACGCTTGACTCTCGCTCGATCGCTGCGAGCGCACATCCATCGTTAGCTCCCTGGCTTGCAGGACGATATGTCGGATCTCGTTATCACCGTCTTGCCTGGCGTCGACGTAGCCCTCGAAGTGACTTCGCCCGAGCACCCAGTAGGCCGGCACCGCCAGGTAGGGGAAGGTATTGAGCGACACCGCCCACGCTATGGCGCCCTGCGAGGTGCGGGTGCTCATCACGGCATCGATCGACGACAGGAAGCCGACCACATGAAAAAGAATCATCACAGCAATTACGATCCACATCTTCTTCGTCCTTCGTTTCATCGTTGTTACCTACGATTCAGCAAGCTCACGTTCCCGTCTCCGGTTCCTCTGCGACGATTCGGGCCACTGTGTCACCGTCGATCACCTCGTCCTCCTGGAGGACACGGGCGATCTCGCTGAGCGCAGCTTCGTGGGTCCTGATCAGCTCGAGCGCGGTGGCCTCGGCCTCGTCGAGTAGCCGCCGCATCTCGGCGTCGATCAAGTTTTCGATCTCTGGGCTGAGGTTTCTGGTCGCCACCTGGCCGCCAAGATAGCCGGAGCCGGCCGGAGCCGCGTAGCGCACCGGCCCGAGGGCCTTCGACATCCCGAACTCGGTGACCATCCGTCGGGCGAGGTCGGTCGATCGCTCGAGATCGTTCGCTGCACCGGTCGAGGTCTGTTGAAAGATCTGGATCTCGGCGGCGCGGCCTCCAAGCATGACCGCGAGGCGCTGCTCGAGGGCTGGTTTGGTCATCAGCTGCCGATCCTCTTCAGGCAATTCCATGGTGTATCCGAGCGCTCCCTTGGAGGTCGGAATGATGCTCACCCTGTGGACCCTGTCCGTGAGCGGCAGGAGCTGCGACACCAGAGCGTGCCCCCCTTCGTGGTAGGCCACCATCGTTCGAACCTCCCCATCAAGAGGCATGTCCCGCTGCAGACCGGCTACGACCCGCTCGATCCCAAGATCAAAATCGGCCATGGTGACCGTCTGCTCTCCTCTTCGCACTGCCAGCAAGGCAGCTTCGTTGACCAGGTTGGCGAGATCGGCGCCCGAGAAACCGGCGGTGACCTGCGCCATCCGATCCAGATCCACATCTGGAGCCATGGCTACGTTCTTGGAGTGAATCTGGAGAATCTGGAGTCGCCCCTTTTCAGTCGGCAGTGGCACCTCGATCTGCCGGTCGAAGCGGCCGGCCCGCAGCAAAGCCTTGTCCAGGACCTCGGGTCGGTTGGTCGCGGCCATGATGACGACTCCTTCGTTCGAGTCGAAGCCATCCATCTCATACAGGAGCTGGTTCAGCGTCTGCTCGCGCTCGTCGTTGGACCGCATGGCTACGGCACCCGACCGGGATTGACCAATGGCGTCGATCTCGTCGATAAAGATGATGCCTGGAGCTTTCGCCTTCGCCTGATCGAAGAGGTCCCGCACCCTCGAAGCGCCCACCCCCACAAACATCTCGACAAACTCCGAACCGCTGATCGAGAAGAAGGGTACGCCGGCCTCTCCGGCAGTGGCCTTGGCCAGCAGCGTCTTGCCAGTACCGGGCGGACCCACGAGCAGGATACCCTTTGGCAGCTTCGCTCCCACCGCGACGAAGCGCTCTGGGTGATTCAAGAACTCGATGATCTCCTTGAGCTCGACCTCGACCTGCTCGGCACCGCCGACATCGGCGAAGGTCACGTTGGTCATCTCGCCCGAGATCTCGGTGGCCTTGCTCTTGCCGATCGACAGCATACCCCCGGCACCCTTCCCCATCCTCTTCATCAGGAACCACCAGATCACCACGAACGGCAGAACCGGCAAGATCCACCCGAACAGCGACTCCAGAAGACTCTTGGACTGCACTCGAGCCTGAAACTCGACTCCCGCGTCGACGAGCTCCTCGACCAGGTCGTCGTCCTCGATGCGGACGGCCTTGCGCGTCTCCACCGTCGCATCGGTTCCTTCACCCGATTCCGACATTGTGTAGACGACCCGTTCGGGCTCTACCGTAACCTCGGCAATCGCTCCCGTGGCCAGATCCTGGCGGAACTGACTGTACGGGACCTCCTCCTCTCCCGCCTTCATCGGCCCGATCACGTACTCCTGAAGGAGAAGCACCGCGAGAACGGCTCCAACGACATAGATGAGCGAGAACCGGGCCTTGAGCTTCTGGTCACTATCCATGAGAGGCGTCCTCTTGTCTCGATGCAAGCCCCACTCAGGCCGGCGGTGGTAGCGGTGGCTTGGGCCTTCCCAGGAGCGAACGCCCTCCCGCGAACACCAGATACACCAGGTACCAGGCCGACGATGCCACACCTGCCACGTACGTCATGGCTGCCGCCCTGAGCACTTTCTCCGCGCCCTCCTGGCCATCGGGTGAGATGAGATCGAGCCGGTCGAGTTGGTCGAGCGCACGCTTGCTCGCATTGAACTCGACCGGCAGGGTCAAGAAAGTCAGCAGGATCGCCCCGGCATAGGCCAGGGTTCCGATCTGCACCATCGCCGTCGATCCATACATGGATCCAAAGATGGCCAGCGGTATCCCGAACCGGGACCCGAGATTGGCGATTGGGACCATGGCCGTTCGAAATTCCATCGGCCGATAGTCGTCGGCATCCTGCAGTGCGTGCCCACACTCGTGCGCCGACACCGCCGTGGCGGCAACACTCTTGCCGACGAAGTTGTCCATGGCGAGGCGCAGCAGCTTGTGGCGAGGGTCGTAGTGGTCCGTGAGCTTGCCCTGTACGGGCTCGACCGGCACGGCCTGGAGTCGATTGGCGTCGAGGATCGTGCGGGCGACCTGACCACCCGGTTTCCCCGTCGCGCTGCGAACCTGACTCCAGCGATTGTAGGTCGACTTCAGATGCTGGCGGACACCGAGCGAGAACAGAAAGACCAACCCGGCGATGCCGTAGAAGAGAGTGGTATCCATGGCTACACCTCAGATTCCGGCGTCACGCCGGCGCTCTTGAGAAAGTCGCGAATCGCCACGACTTCGTGCTTGCTGTCGATGTTCTTCTTTCTTGGAATCGGAAAGCTCATCTCCTGTCCGTTGAGCTTCACCTTCAGGTGGCCCTTGCCGGTTTCATCCATCTCGGCGCCCAGGTCATCGAATAGATTCTCGACCTTCCAGAAATCGATGTTCATCGAGATCGGGTGAGCGAACAGCTCTTCGAGCGTTCTGCGGTGTTTGGCATCAATACTCATCGGGATCGAGTGCCTCCTTGTCAAGCTCCTCAGCCCCCTCGGCGCAGTCTATGCACAGCGTGGCGTAGGGCAAGGCCTCGAGCCTCATTTCACCGATCTCGTTGCCGCACGATTTGCAGAATCCGTACTCACCGGCACCGAGCCGGGCCAGCGCGTCGTTGACCTGGTTCAGTTCTTGTGAAGCTTCGTCGTCCAGGCCGTCTCTAACCTCCGAGACCTCCCAAAGCTGGGCGTTGGAGTCCAAGCCTTCCTTGACCTCGTGCCCCTCGGTCGCCTGGGTCGCCTTGATTCGGTCGGAAAGCTCCTTCTGCTTGGCGAGGAGCTGGGTCTTGATCTCAGAGTAATCGGTCATCGACCTCTCCCATCTCGCAGACCTGGTACCTGATGTTCTCGCCGGCTGATGCCATCGATGGGCTCCATGATGGCACCAAGCCGGCGAAGACTGCTGCTAGCCGATTAGATCCAGCGCTTTATCGTAGTACTCCACTGCGCTATCGAAATGACTTTGAGCCCTGTCATTGTTTCCGTTGCCATATTCCTCGACGCTCTTTTGCAGCTCACTGTTGCCTTTGGAGATCTCATCTCCTGCCTTGTTATAGGCGTCGTCCTCAGCCTTGGTAAAATGGTCCATGGCCGTGCCAAAATCATTCAACGCTTTGTTGAGATGATTCACACCACTGTCAACTTTGTCCTTGTAGAAGGCATTGGAGGCCTTCTGGATCTGCTGATACCCCTTCGCAACGTCCACCGATGTCCTGTGCAGTTGATAGTCCGTTCCCATTTCTTCCTCCTTTAGGCATTTGAACTCCAGGCCGTTCGATTACGGCCCGCTAAACAACCGAGCCTTACATCTTAGCTCCGCACCGATCCCCCTTCTGGCCATTTCGTGCCACGAGCACTGACACCTGCCCGGGTAAGTGCCAGCCGATTCTGACTCTCAGTCGGGCGAGGGACCCTCTCTTGGCACAACCGGACCGCTTGATCACCGGTGCGAGGCGGTAAGACCGGCGATTCGGGTCAACAGAGGCTGACTGAGTAGCAGTAGCAACGTCGATCGTGGACGGGTGACACGGACAGACCTCGGTCACGAGCTGCCTCGTGTCGCCGAATCAGGATTCTGTTTCTACAGTGTGCCGGTGTACGGCTAGCCTGGCACCAACTCAGGGACCCAGCCGACAAAGGCAAGGCGCGGCGGAAAGCAGCCCTCGGGGAAGCTCGCTGTGAAGTCGCCCTCGCGTAGCTTCTTTGCAGCGTCGCGATAGGTACTCAAGAACCAACCGTAGGCCTCGCCAAGCTCTTTGTAGGCAGCCTCTGTGGCCGCATGAAAGGCCGGCGCCAAGGTCTTCTTCAGGCTACGGGGTCGGTCGTGAGGGTCTTGGGCCAGGACGGCATTCACACCCAGAGGCCGAGTCCCCTCCTTGGTATGGCGTACTGCGGTCTCCGTCTCGATCTGCTCGATCAACTCACGAACTCGCCCTCTGCGCCTGATCTTGGACAGATGGCGCCAGCAGGGCAAAGGTGCGAGCCGAATCGTTTCGGACGTTGCGTACGCGAGCCGGCCGAACTCTTTTCGCCGAGCTCGTGCCGCGTACTCCCGGGTTCGATCAAACCACAATCCCTCGAGCGAGCGACCTTCGACCAGTGCCTCTATGCAATGGGCGCCAGGCCACTCTCGAGGCCGAGCCACGAGACCCTCCTTACAACCGTGAGACAGAAGGTACCGCAGGCGATTGATCTGAGCCGCTTCTTCTTCACTGACCACGATCGCCTGATACCTGCGACCCCAGAACCTTTCCTTCCAACCATTGAGCCGTCCTGCTTCACGGGCCAGGTTCGAGTTGAGGTAGTTCATGAAGCAGGCGAGCTGAAGGGCACTCTCGACGCTCACTAGAAGGTGGTAGTGATTGGAAAGGAAGACAAAGGCATGCAGCTCGACTGGGTAGAACCTCTGGGCTCGAGCAAGGACCCCGATGACGATGGATCTGAGCTCATCGGTGGGCTTGAGCAAGAAGCGACCCTGCAGGGTCCGACAAGTCACCTCGACCAGTGCGCCGCCTTCGGGTACGAACCGTAATTCTCTCGCCACAACTCAAAGGGCGCGTTTCACCACCAGGTTCTTTCAGGTTCGGCTGGCACCTGTTTGGCTGGCACTTAGCCTTGGCACTTAGCCTTCGGGTTGGTACGGCGTGTAGCCCGCCGGCCGCTCGATGCCCGCGCGATCCCAGTTTGCGAGATCGGCAGCGGCCTCATAGGTCGACTCGAGAAAAGACGTCAGTGTCGCATCTGGATCGTCCGAAGTTCGCACCGCCTCGTACGGCAGCACGAACTCGCCCAGGTCAGCCAGCCAGAACGCGGAGTCTGGCTTGACCCGATGCTCGGCGAAGCCCTCCGGGACCGGATAGGCATACGAATAGAAGATCGGATCCGGAGCACTTGCATTGCCGGGCCAGAAGCCACAACTCGAGACCTCTTTCGAGTAGGCCTCTACTGTGACTACATCTGGGAGATAGGGGATACCGCCGGGGTGCTTTGGCGCCGGTCGCCCCGAGAACCGCGTGACCGCCAGATCGAAGCTGCCCCAGAAGAGATGAACTGGGCTGCACTTACCGATGAAACGGGCCCGAAAGGCCTCGAAGACTCGTGCCGATTGCCCCAGCGCACGCCAGAAGAGATCGACCTGTTCAGGCTCGTACGAGGAGTGCACAACATCCTCCGGAAACGGCACTGGGTCTTCAATCTCGTTCGGCATGGTGTGAATGCTGACGTCAATTCCCAGGGAAGCGAGCGCAGCCATCAGATCGCGGTAGAAATCCGCTACGGTCTGGGGTCGCAGTTGCGACGGTACGATCAGTCCATCACTGGTAGCGACCAGGAGTTTGTGATCGACGAAATCGAAGTCGATCTGAAGCGTCTTTCCACCATAGGGTATGGCGGAGGTCGTCAGACCGCGGGATGTCACATAAAGAGTCGTCTGCCACGAGTGGTTGAGCCAGGGCGAAAGCTCCAAGCGCACCTTGCCGACAATCTGTGTCCAAAGATGGAGAGTGGCCAGGGCGTCTGTCCACTCGGTATTTGGCAGCTTCGGCCAGACGTTTGGCAGCACTGAGGGCTGTTTCATGACTGTACCTCCTAGAGAGCTTGCTTTGATTCGTGTTACGGGCGTCTTTCGGCGCCGCTCTGCGTCACCAACTGTTCCAGTGCGTCGTAGGGCTGCGCACCGACGACACCTCGACCATCGATCACGAAGGTCGGTACGCTGGTGATGCCCAACTCGGAGGCTCGTCGCCAATCGCCATCGATGCTCGCCTCGAAGGAACGGTTCTCGAGCACTTCACGGGCCTCCTCTTCTGACAGACCGACCGAGCCCGCGAGCTGCGCCAGCTCGTCGATCCGGGCCAAATTGATGCCGTCGACAAAGTAGGCTCTGAACAGAGCGTCGTGGATCTCTCCGCCTCCGGGCTGGATCTCGGCCCATTTGGCCAGCTCCTGCGCCAGCCGGCTGTTGTAGGTGTGGGTCCGCCTGCCGTAGGGCAGTCCCTGGTCCGCCATCAGGGTCACGAGCCGTTCCTGTGCTGCCTCGAGGTCGAACGACCGGCCGCTGAACAACTGCTCCAGGGTCATCCCTTCGGGAGGTGTGTCCGGATGGAGGGGAAACTGGGTGAACTTCACTTCGACGTCGAAGGTCTCTCGGATCCGTTCAATACGCACGGTACTGAGATAGCACCACGGTCATATGTAGTCGGAGAACACCTCGAACACTTGTGTGGTCATCGTCGGATTGCGTCACGGCCTCGAAGTCGTCGGCGGTGCCGAAAGGAGAATCCTAGCCTTCGATCTGTTCCAGAGCTCTCGCCAGCAGATCCTCGACTCCCAAGGTCTCGGATCGAGACCGGAGATAGTCGAGTTCCAGTCGATCGTCCTGAGTGCGTAGTATGCCGAGAACGTCCCCCCATTGACGATCTGAGACTTCGCCGCCCTGGCGATACCACTCGAGCTTTCGCAGGATCGTGTCCTCAGCCGTCTTGACAGGGACCGATCGGGAAGGGTCACCCAGCTCTAGCATCTGACTCCGCTCGAGCTCCTCGGTGTCGTAGCGATCCTGGCCTTTTTGAAAGAGGTCGATCTTGACGCCCGTTTTCAGGTGCACGAGATTGAAGGAGCTGCGTTTGGAGATGGCCTGTGCAATGCGCGCTCGATCACAGTAGAAGTCGTCGGCAATTCCAGCTACAAGGCGATCAGCATCGCCCTGCTGCAAGTCGCAAACGATGTCGATGTCGTGCGTCTGCCTCGGTATGCCGTGAATCGAACTGGCATAGGAGCCCCCCAGATGATACCGACGACCGAGCGAGTCGAGCACGTCGAACACCAGGAAGGCGACCTGTAGGGCCTCGGGATCGTTTGGAGTCATCGAGCTGTCGGATCCGAGCCGGAACCATAGACCTGTTCGGCTAGATCCTCACCCAGAACGAGATCCATCAACATGCGCTGCTGCCGTTCAGTCGAAAGCTCCGGATGGCGAGCCCTGATTCCGGCCAGTGCCAAAACACGACTGGTCCGATTCGCGTCTTCGACCAGCTCGACCTTGCGGCGAGGAGGCATCTCCCGAAGGACTCTGGCGCGAACCAATTCTGAGGCTGGGTCGGTGTCGGAGAGCGCTTCTCGCAACTTGGTCATGACTGAAATCAGGCTATCACGCGATCGACAGCTTGAAGTCTTCAGGCAGGCTCATAGGCACTGCTAGGCGAGGCCTAGAACCGTGATCCAGCCCTAAGTGCCAGCCGATTCCTTCAGCCGGGTGGCGATCAGTTCGATCCCCGCCTTCTCGAGACCTTGCCATAGAGCTTCGTTGAGGTCGGAAAGACGCTGGCTATCGTTTTTTCCCTAGCCTGTCGGCGGAGGTCGCCGAAAGGCTCTGTAGAACTCGATCACCTCCCGCGCGTTGGTGACACCTTCAGCGACCACCCAGGAGTCGATCTGGTCCCAGTCGATGTTTTCGATTTGATGGGTGGCCACGAGCACCGCCTGTTCGAGAGATGGAGCGTCTTGCCACGAGGCAGCTGCGATAAGCCGATCCATAACCGAGTGCGTTGGGGTGATGATGCGCACGTTTCCCGCCGGTGTCGAAAGCACTGCAGACTTCGATGAGTCGACGTAGGTACCACCAAAGCTCAACGGTGCAGGCGGGAACTCCAAGTACCACCTCGTGGCTGGGTGCTCGAATACGGACAGGCGCGGACTCCCTGTGTGGACGAACCCCAGGGGCTCGAGAACCGGTTTGAGCTCTTCCAGCAGGGCTGTCGTCACAAAGTCCAGGTCTTCGGATTGGTACCGATTCTCGGTGTAGACCGACACGGCGCTTCCTCCCGAGAGCGTCGCGACAATGCCTGCCGCTTCCAGCGCCTCGGAGACGAGGGCGGCCAGCTCGGTCATCGTTGTCTTTCTCGTGATACTCGGTCTTCCCATCGCGAGGCGGCTCGCTCCCGCATCCTCCTTCCCTTCTATCTCTTGGCGTACCTCCTGGGCCGCTTGCGCGATCGATAGAACTTCTGAATCGTCGCCTCCGGTAGGCACCCGAGAGCCGAGCGAAGGAACTCGCGGAGCCCATCCGCAACAGGGTTCCGCTTGAAATAGAAGATACGGGCCGAGCCTTCCTTGCGACTGACGAGAAGACCGAGCTCTTCGAACTTGCGAAGCTGGTTCTGAACCTGGCTCAGCGACATCCCAAACGTCCTGGCGATCTCGGCTGCATAGCCCTGGCCGTAGTTCTCGAGATACATCAGAACCTGGTAGGCCGCTTTGCTTCCGAAGAGCCCGATGAGCGGTGCTTCTGAGATCGTCGCTTCCCTCACAGTCTTCATGCTTTCACCGCCAGTCGTCGGGTACGGCTCACCTACCCTGATATTAGGTGGTATTACCTAAACTTCAGGTAGAATAGCCCAGATACTGACTTCTGACAACCCACTGGAATTCAAGAGAAGTCTCAGCCGTTTCCCGAGCCGGTTCGGCGGGGTCGTAGTAGGCAATCATCCCTGTCCCGCGCCTGGGACGTCGACTGCATCGGAAGAGGTGCCAGCCGATTCTTTGATCCGGCCGTTTCCCGAGCCGGTTCGGCGGGGTCGTAGTAGGCAATCATCCCTGTCCCGCGCCTGGGACGTCGACTGCATCGGAAGAGGTGCCAGCCGATTCTTTGATCCGGCCGTTTCCCGAGCCGGTTCGGCGGGGTCGTAGTAGGCAATCATCCCTGTCCCGCGCCTGGGACGTCGACTAGGTCGCTACCAGTTCGATCCCCGCTTTGTCGAGACCCTGCCACAGAGTTTCGTTGAGGTCGGATTTCCGGGGGCCGGCGGATGCGCGACTCCGGCTCTCGCATCTCGTGATCGGCGGTGCCGCGCAAAGGCTCGCCGAGTTTGCCCCCGATCGGCACCGTCGCACGGTCGGTGTCGGGCTCACGGTGTCGGCGCCGACCGGCAACTACCGACGCACCAGGCTCGTCAATGCCGGCGCCAACCGCTGGGGATTCAAACCGGAGATCGGCACGACGATCCAGCGGGGCCGATGGATCAACGAGATCGCTCTGGGCGTCTGGCTCTTCACCGCGAACACCGACGGACCCCTCGGACTGACCAAGACCCAGGATCCCCTGGGCAGCCTGCAGTTCCACTTCAGCTACAACCTCAAGAACGGCATGTGGCTGTCCATTGATGGCAACTACTTCACCGGCGGGGCGGCGACCGTCGAGGGCTTCGAGCCGGTGAACCGCGAGAGTAACTCCCGTCTGGGACTGACCCTTTCGATTCCCCTCAGCCGGAAGGATTCTCTCAAGCTCGCCGGTCACACGGGCGCCTTCACGCGTGCCGGAATCGATTTCGATGTCGGCATCCTGGGCTATCAGCGGATGCTGGCGGGCGGTGGTGCTGCAAAGACCAACGGGAAATAGACCTCCCCCTATCGGTTGGTGAATTCGATGCGGGACCACTCTGCAATCAGAGACAGACTGGTCGCCAAGCAGCAGGAGCAGACCGGCCGGCTCTCCAAACAGCAGGGACGCGATGGCCGAGGCGACGACAGACTTCGTCCTCAACCCTTCGGACGACACCCCTTCAATCGCACCAGAATCTCGCGCCAGCGTTCGGCCAGGAGCGGAATCGGCAGCGGCGGGCTCGACGACAGCGGGGGACAGGTACGTCTCGCGGGTAGCTCCGCACTGTCTGCACGAGAAGCGAGGCGCAGCCGGCGTGGCACGAAATGGCAGGCAACCCATCAGGAAGTTCGTTTAGAATCGTCGAGGTGTACCCCCGGGTGACCAAGTCTTTCGGAGATGATGAACCGGCCCACCGACATGATTAAGGAGCACAGGATCGATTCAGCGGAAATGCGGGGATGAAGCGAGCCACTGGCGCAGTCTGCCTCTGCAGGACCTCCAGTACAGTAATGCCGTCAGCGCTGAATCCGTGAATCAACACATGAGTGTCAACTTGGCGAAAGAGGCGTCAAATCCGCGCATCCGCGAGGCAAACCTCCTGAAGTGGTCGTCCGATCGGACGACCGTGGCCGCAATCTGTACCGTCGTGGCGCTGCTCCTTGGCCCCTTGGCAGCGCCCTCGCTAGCGCAGGAGGACTCCCCTGCCCAGGCTGCGTCTGATACCGACGACGATCAAGTTCCCGAGGCCGCCCCTTCCGCGTCCGCGGATGCTCAACCGGACCCTCCGGTGAATGCGCATTGGATATCGCACCAGCCACCACCGGTTGCCCGGCCGGAGGACTTTGATCCCAACGAGCAGTGGAACGCGTTCGACTTCAAACACTCGTCTCTCGTGATCAGTGCCGGCCTTCTCCTGGATCGTGCACATTGGTTGTCCCAGAATGACGCAAGTCAAGAGCAACCTGGCGTAGGCGACATCACGGATTACGACGGCGGCACGATTCGGGCCTTACGGTTCGGGCTGAATGGGGACATCAAGTTCCGGCGGCCCTGGCACTACAGCATCTGGTTTGCTACCAATGCCTTCGACCAGGACTTCGACCCGGACGATGTCGACAACATCAGTTTCTTCGACTATCGGTTGGATATACCGATTGGCCAGCACACGACCCTGAGTTTGGGTAAGCAAAAGGAACCCATCTCGCTGCCGCGCCTGATGACCCTGACCTGGAACCCGATCCAGGAACGAACTTCCGCAGAGAACGCCCTACTGCCGTCGAGGAATATTGGGATAGCGCTCAGCGGCACGGGGCTCGACCAGCGTATGTCCTGGGCGACGGGTGTCTTCAACAACTGGATTGATTCGGGCGAATCGTTCAGCGACAACGCCAATCAGGCTGTGGGCCGTGCTACCTGGTTGCCGATGGTCTCACCTGATGAGAGCAACCTCTTTCACCTCGGCCTAGGCCTCCGATACGACAATGCGAAGCAGGGCCTGCGGTACGCGGCGGTTCCCGAGGTTCGAGACGCTCCCTTCCTGGTCGACACCGGACAGTTCGACGCCGACTCAGCATTTCTCGTCAATCTCGAGGCAAGTTGGCGTCGAAAAGCACTCTGGATCCTGGGCGAGCTGAGCAGAAACGAGGTCGATGCCCCGCTGCTTGGCAATCCTACGTTCAGCGGATATCACCTCCTGGGCAGCTGGGCGGTGACCGGTGAGATGCGTCCCTACAACCGGAGGAGCGGAGTGTTCGGCGCCCTACCTGTTGCCCAAGACATCCACCACGGCGGGTTCGGTGCGGTAGAGCTGGCCTTGCGTTGGTCGGTCATCGATCTGACCGACGCCGCCATCGATGGCGGCGAGATGCAGATCGCCAAGCTGGCTGTGACTTGGTGGCTGAGCACCCGGTTCAACGTCAGCATGAACTACCAAAGCATATGGAATGAGGTAGGTGGGAGTACGGGCCGCGCCAACGGTATCGTCGGGCGCCTCATGATCTTCACCCCGTAGGGAGTCTCGTCAGGCTGATTGGGTTCGGTAGATACCTCGTGGCTGAGCCCTGGGCACCGCGCTCTGCTGTCCTAAATTGGGGCAAAGAGTCTACTGACGAACCTGCGGTCGACTCTCGGCGCACCTACAGTACTTCCCAACTGAACCGGCGCTGGAGGATCACATTCAGGTTCACGGAAGGTGAGGCATACGACGTGGCGATCGAGGACTATCACAAGGGCTGACGCAATGAGTCGAATAACAAGCCATCCCGGACAGCTGCTTCGTGCAGAGCTCGAGGCAAGAGAGATGAGCGCCAATCAGCTCGCACTGGCTCTACGCGTGCTGGCGAATCGAATCACCGCACCCCCTCCCGCTTACCGACCTTCCCACAGCCTCGACTGCGACGACCTACCGATCGTCATACACCACGTGACTGGACACTACTCGAAGACGACTGACGAACGGTTATTGGCGCTGCATCGGTTCCCCAATCAGGGCTCACCCTGATTCCCGCCGGTCTTGGCTCCACCACCCGCCAGCATCCGCTGATAACCGACGACGGCCACATCGAAATCGACGCCGGCGCGGGTGAAGGCGCCAGTGTGACCGGCGAGCTTGAGAGAGTCCTTGCGGCTGAGAGGAATCGAAAGCGTCAGACCCAGACGGGAGTTGTTCTCGCGGTTCACCGGCGCGAAGCCCTCGACGGTGGCCGCCCCGCCGGTGAAGAAGTTCCCGTCGATAGACAGCCACATGCCATTCTTGAAGTTGTAGCTGAAATGGAACTGCAGGCTGCCGAGGGGATCCTGGGTCTTGGTCAGACCGAAGGGTCCGTCGGTGTTGGCGGTGAAGAGCCAGACGCCGAGAGCGATCTCGTTGATCCATCGACCACGCTGGATCGTGGTGCCGATCTCCGGTTTGAAGCCCCAGCGATTGGCGCCGGCATTGACGACCCTGTCATTCGTGTAGTTGCCGGTCGGCGCCGACATCGTGAGCCCGAGACCCACCGTGCGTCGATGACGATCGGGAGCAAACTCGGGGAGTCTTTGCGCAGCACCGCCGATCA
>Ga0316187_10003674_pt1 | contig 13327 bp, 7 predicted proteins | sample CroRivburrow1_MG_FD_204927 | JGI IMG/M metagenome (GOLD analysis project Ga0316187, IMG submission 204927) | Coastal sediment microbial communities from Maine, United States - Cross River worm burrow 1 | ecosystem: Environmental > Aquatic > Marine > Coastal > Sediment | place: USA: Maine...
CTCCTGATGACCTCGAGGTTACCCATATACGGCCTGAGAGCCTCGGGAACCAGAACCGAGCAGTCCTCCTGCTGGAAGTTCTCGAGGATGGCCACGAGGCAACGGCCCACTGCCAACCCCGAGCCGTTGAGTGTGTGGACAAACCTCGTCCCCTTTTCACCGGAAGGCCTGTAGCGGATGCCGGCCCTTCTCGCCTGGAAATCCTCGAAGTTACTGCACGAGGATATCTCACGGTAGGTGTCCTGCGCTGGCAGCCACACTTCAAGGTCCAGTGTCTTCGCCGCCGAAAAACCCAGGTCACCCGTGCTCAGCGCCGCCACCTGATAATGCAGGCCCAGGCGCTTTAACACCTCCTCGGCGTTTAGGGTCAGCGTCTCCAGGTCGCCGTATGAATCCTCGGGACGGACGAACTTCACAAGTTCCACCTTGTTGAACTGATGGAGCCTGATAAGACCCCTGGTGTCCTTGCCATGGGACCCGGCCTCTCGACGGAAGCAGGGACTGAACGAGGCATAGGAAATAGGCAAGTCCTCCTCCTTGAGGATCTCCTCACGATGCAGGTTGGTCACCGGAACCTCGGCGGTGGGAATCAGATAGTACTGTCCGCCCTGAACGTGAAAGAGGTCATCTTCGAATTTGGGGAGCTGGCCCGTCCCGAACATGCAGTCCCTGTTCACCATGAAGGGCGTGAGGACTTCCCTGTACCCATGTTCGGTGGTGTGAAGATCGAGCATGAAGCAGATGAGGGCTCTCTCCAGCAGGGCCCCCGCACCGGTGAGCACAGAAAACCTGGACCCGGCCAGCTTAGAGGCCCTGGGCAGATCAAGAATGCCAAGAAGCTCCCCCAGCTCCCAGTGAGGAAGGGGTTCAAAATCGAGAACCGGCTTTTCCCCCCAGGTGCGGACGATCTTATTGGCCGTTTCATCCTGGCCCTCCGGAACCGAATCGTGGGGGATGTTGGGCAGAGTCAGGAGGAACTCCTCCAGGCGGGCCTCGATCTCCTTTAACCGGTCATCGTTGCCTTTGATCTTTTCGCCCAACTCCCTGACAGCTTCCATTCTCGGGGCCGCGTCCTGTCCCCCTTTGCGAAGTTTACCTATTTCGGCCGATTCTGAGTTGCGCCGAGCTTTCATCTCCTCCGTCTCACGCAGGAGGGTGCGCCTTTCCTTATCCATCTCCTCGAAAGGACTCAGATCGAGGGCCTGGCCGCGAGAAGTCAGTTTTTCCGCTACAAATTCAAGATTTTCCCGGAGAAATCGAACGTCTATCATTTTAAACCTCTATAATAAAAAACCCGCAAAGCTCAAGGTATATAACACCATTACCAGGGGTTGTCAAACAAGCCCAAGCCGTGCTAACTTCCCGCCATGCAACGGTTTTTTTGCTATACACTCACCGCCGCGCTCTTTCTGTTTTCCGCGGCGGGCAGCCTTGCTCAGGAGAACAAACCGCACCGGATCGTTCTTCTGGGCGATTTCCTCCCCGCCGGCAGCGCTGACCCCATCATCAAAGACAGGGGATTGACCCACCTCTTCGACGGGGTCCGTCCCGTACTCACCGGCTCCCATGTTGTTTTTCTTAACCTCGAAACACCCCTTTCCCAAAGAGGATCTCCGCGTCAAGGCAAGAAATACACCTTCCGGGCCCCGCCCGGAACGACAGACGCCATGTTCAAAGAAGGGGTCAGGGTTGTCTCCCTTGCCAACAACCACATCCTGGACTTCGGATACGACGCCCTGGAGGACACATTTTCCAACCTCGGAGCTGCAGGCATCGCCTGGGCGGGAGCGGGGCTGGATGTGACTGCTGCCCGGAAACCCGCTGTTGTACCGACTCCGTCCGGGAACCTCGCTTTCCTGGCCTTTTCCAATACCTTTCCGGAGGATTACTGGGCGGGGAAAAACCGGCCGGGAACTCTGTTCGGAGCACCTCTAACGGTGAGAAAAGCCGTTGCGGCGGCCAGGTCCGCCGGACCGGTGATCGCGTCCTTTCACTGGGGTCAGGAACTGATGACCGAACCGAAAGACTACCAGGTGGACCTTGCCCATCTTGCCATCGATCTCGGGGTGAGCCTCGTGGTAGGTCATCATCCCCACGTCACCCAGCCCATCGAGATCTACCGGGGCCGGCCCATCCTTTACAGCCTCGGCAACTTTTCCTTCGGATCCTACAGTAAAAGCGCGACTGTCGGGCTCATGGCTCTTGCGGAAATCACTGCAGATGGCTGGTGCCAGCGCCTGGAAGTCTATCCCCTGCTGGTTGACAACTCCAGGGTGGTTTTTCAGCCCGTTATTATCAAGGGCCTGGAAGGCCAGAGGATCTTTGATCCCCTGACGGCCTCTATTCCGCCTGAAGCCGCCGAGGTGAGATGGGATGGAGATAAGGGGGTTATTATTCCCCGTGTGATTCAGTAGTCAGAAGACAGGGGCCAGAAGTCAGAAAATGAAGAGACCTTCCATAGGTCCTTAGTCCTTAGTACCAAATACCCGACTTACTCGGCCGCCTGCCCTCCCGACATGAACTTGCAGTTGTTCAGATAGCGGGCCAGTCCTTCGCTGGACACGTAGATGATCTCAGCCCCCAGAGCCCCTTCCGGCGAATCGGCCACCATGAGAAACACCAGGGTGCCCTTGCCATCCCAGACACCGACCGTAGCGGGAGAATAATAGGTGTGACCCGGCGTATCGAAGTTCTGGAAAGTCCCCTGGTGGATAACCGGCTCTGAACCCACCATTCCCTCTATGCGGCGCGCCCATCCGTCAAAAAGCACGGAAAGGTTGAAGACCACGACGTCCGGCTTTCGGTAGTTCTTCTTGATCATAAAGAGCCGGTACGGCTTGGCGGGGGATTCAAAACCCTCGAAGTAAAGGGTCATGTTCTCGACATCGCTGTTCTTCGGGTAGGATATGACATACTTTTTCACCACGTTGGGATAAAAGCACGACCCTTTGTCAGGGTCCTTCTTGAGGCCCCCCTTGAAGTAGTCTTCAAGCACATAGTCGTTGATCGCTTCGATATACGGCGTTTTGTCCTCCCTGATCTCGGCCCCCTTGAACATGTCCAGGACCTCGGCCACGGATTTGTCAAAGGGAACCTTGCCGTACTGCAGATCGGGTGGAGCCGTGTCGCAGACAGCATATGGAGCTGTGAAAAGAAGCAGGAAAACCGTCGAGAAAAATACAGGAGCCAGTCTGACCATGAAATCCTCCACAAACATCCGGCAACCCGGAAACAGTGAATGTCAATGTCATTCTAACAAAAAAATAATAACACGATATTGTGATAAACTTTTACAAATTTATTTTACAATCTCAAAATCATCCTTTCACTGCCAGACTCACAAAACGGAATGCGGGTCGGTTGAGAGACCGGTTGGTTCGGGGAGTGGATCACCGCCCCGGGAGAGGAGTTGAAAGTGGACTTTGAAGACAAAGGAAAGCTGATCAATAACGATCGTGAACCGGAAGCTGTGGTGGACCCCATGTTCCTGAACCGCTGGTCCCCCAGGGCTTTCAGCCCGGAACCCATACCGAGCGAGGTCCTCCTGACCTTTTTCGAAGCGGCTCGGTGGGCTCCTTCCTGCTACAACGAACAGCCCTGGCTTTTTCTGTATTCCGGTTCCGAGAAGGAGCGGTTCGAGTTCCTCAGCATATTGGTGGAAGGAAACCAGGCCTGGGCGAAAAACGCTCCAGTCCTTGCCTTCGCCTTTGCCCGCCGCACGTTCAAGAGAAATCAAAAACCCAACCGGTGGGCCGCCTTCGACACGGGTGCTGCCTGGATGTCCCTGACCGTCCAGGCCCGTCTGCTGGGACTGTACACTCACGGCATGGCGGGCTACCATCGGGACAAGGCCTACGAGATCCTGGGTGTTCCGGAGGAAGAGTACGAGGTCATCTGCGCCATCGCCATAGGGCAATACGGGGATTCGGCTGACCTGCCCGAGGAGATCCGGGCGATGGAAGCGCCCAACGACCGTAAGCCCCTGGCCGAATTCGCTATCAGGGGAAAGTTTGGTGGTTAGCATAAAGAGCTGTTTCTGTAAAAGCGGTAAAGGCTGTCTCACGCTCGCTCGTTTCACTCGCTCAAGACGCCCTTCGACAGGCTCAGGACAGGCAAAGTCGCGAAGAAAGGCCAAGAAGTTTGAGGTTTTTTACCCCAATCCCTTGATTTAATTAGCGCCTTGGCGTCTTGAGTGAGTCATAGCGCAGCGGTGACGAACGGTCGAGAGATGATTTTTTTGGAATTTGAAATCAGCCTTTTGACTCTGCTCAAGGCCCTGAGCCTGTCGAAGGGGAATCTGGAATAGCCCAACTACTATGAAAAACTTCACGCCCAACACCTTCATAACAAACCTGGCAGCGATCTGCGGTGAGCACCTTCTCGCGGAGAAGTGGCTCCTTGCGCCCAACAGGCGGGTGGGCAATCAGTGGGTGGAGCAGGTGGCCCGCTCCGGGCAGCCGGCAGTGAACCTGCGGGTGACCACCCTCACCGGCCTGGCCCTGAGACTGGCAGCGGCCCACATTCCGGCCGACGCCCGTGTTGTGTCGGATTTAGGCTCGAGGGTCATCATCGATGACATTCTCACCGGGGTCATGAACGCCGGCGGGGATGGATATCTCACCGGGCTGCTTGATGGCGGTGCACGGAAAAGCCCGGGATTGGTGCGGCTGCTTGCCGGTACCATCGAGGACATAAGGATGTCCGGGGCCGGTGTGAGTGACCTGCAAGGCAGCTGGTTCGAGGTCCCCACCAAGAAAAAGGAATTATCAAAGCTTTATGAGCTTTATCTGAGCGCCCTCAAAAAACACTCCTTAGTGGATCGTGCCGATACTTTCACCTTCGCCATGGACGCATCGGCGTCAGGCAATGAGGTAGTCGGATCGGGAGATCTCATTCTTGTGCCGGACACACCATTTGAATATATTCTGGAAGAACGGTTCATCGATTGCCTGTCCGGAAAAGCGACTTTAACTGTTCCTCTGGACGGACCATGCACGGATACTGTCAGAGGCAACATCTCTCTTTTAGGTCACATCCGGCTCCCCGGCAACGCCCCCAGTGCCCAGGACATCGTTAACGACAACACTGCCGTCATTGTTCCGTGTGTCGGAGAGATCAATGAAGTGAGGACTGCCCTGCGCATCCTCCCGGAGCGCGGCATACCCTTTGATAATCTGGAGATCCTGGTCACCGACAACACAACCTACATCCCCATGATCTACGAAGAAGCGCTTCGGATCAGCACTGATCTGGAAAGCCCCACCGGGGAAGCACCGGTCACCTTCGCCGACGGCATACCCACCCGCTACTCCCGGCCGGGCCGGGCACTGATTGGCTGGATCCAGTGGGTCCGTGAAGATTACACACAGTCTCACCTTGTGAGGATGCTGCAGGATGGGCTCCTCGAACCAGCCGGTTCCGATGGGAGCGATATCGGCAACCGTGAACTCTCAAGAATGCTTGCTTCTCTGCAAATCGGCTTCGGCCGAGGCAGATATCTTGAAGTGATGGCCAAAGAAGAGCAAGCGGCCGCCCATCGTTTGGAAATGCAAAAAGCAGCTTTCGCTGAAGGGGATGGCAAGGAGTCCGACCTCCAGAGGATGCGGCGTCGCTCCAAGGTGCTGGCGGCCCTGCGTGAGCTTGTGGAAAGTATTCTTGACATCACTCCCACAGGCACGGATAACACCGACCCGGCCTGGCTCAAGGCGGCACTGGACCTCCTGTCGCAGTTGACCAGAGATGTCAATCGCCTGGACAACTTCGCTCGGAAGGCGTTTGAGAAGGACGTCGGGGAGTTCCTGCAGTGGGCCGAATTGGGGCTCAACCTTCACAATCTGGATCTGGTCCAGTGGCTGGCCTCCCTGCCACTTACCCTGCGGGTGGGAGGAACGGGACCGGCCAGGGGTTGCATCCACGTCTCCTCGGTGGCCACCGGCGGGCACTCAGGGCGGCCCCTGACGGTGATCCTGGGGCTGGACGACTCCAGGTTTCCGGGTGGGCGGCACCAGGATCCGGTCCTGCTCGACCGGGAAAGGGAGCGGTTCAAGACGCCCCTTGCCACTTCCGCTTCGCGGCTCACCGCCCGGGTGGACTCGTTCACGACGCTCATGGCCCGTCTCCGGGGACAAGTAGTTCTTACCTACTCATGCAGGAGTCTGTCCGATGACCGGGAGATGTTCCCATCGCCGGTGCTCCTTTCGGCGTTCCGTCTCCTGTACGGAAACAGGCAGGCGGATCTGGACGAAATGGCCAGGAAGTTGTCGCCCCCTCGTTCATTCGCGCCCGCCGCCATCGAAGATTGCCTCACCGATGATGATTGGTGGATGCTGCGCCGCTGTGGCGACCCGCACATGGAAAACGCCCTGGAGCACCTTTTCCGTCTGCACAGTCACCTGCACAGGGGCCGGGAGGCCGAAAACAGGCGGATCGGCGGGGGCCTTACAGACATGACTGGCCATGTACCGGAGGCCGGACCGGATATGAACCCGACAGCTCCCGATGCCGCACCACTGTCCCCCAGCCGAATGGAGAAGATGGGCGAATGTCCCATGAGATATTTTTTCGCCGAGATCCTGGGCATTGAGCCACCCGAAGAGATCGCCGACAAGGACCGGGAAGAGTGGCTCGACGCGCTCCAGTTCGGATCCCTGCTCCACGAGGTTTTCGCCTTATTTACCAGAAAGCTTTTGGAGACCGGGGAGCGGCCCGGGTTTGATATGCATTTACCTGTCATGGAGAAGATCGTCAGTGAAAGGCTGGTGGCCTGGCGCCGGGAGCACCCGCCGGCATCTGAAGACCTTTACCATGTTCAGGAAAGGCGCCTGGTCAGGGCCTCCCGTAACTTCCTGCGCGATGAGGAAACCGAAAACCTCACGCTGACGCCGATAGCCGTGGAACTCCCAGTTGGATTAGGCGGCAGGGTAATGGGCACGGTGCACCCGGATCCTGTCCCGGTGACCCTGCCTGACGGGATCAACTTTAACATTCGAGGCCGTATCGACCGGGTAGACCGGATTAGCGGCAGTGAAAATGACGGCTATCATCTGCTCACGGACTACAAGAGTGGTCAGGCTAAAACCTATCAGCCGCCGGAAGACGATATCACATCGGGAGGAAGGCGATTGCAGCCCCTCCTCTATCTGATCATGGCCAGGGCATGGGCAGCCGTCATGCAAGAGAAGGGGATCGCGGGCTTCCGCTACACCTTTCCGGCATCATGGAATAGCGATGAACCGATCCTCTTTGAATCAGAGGCGCTGGACCGGGGCTTCCCCGTTCTGGGCCACATCGTTTCGCTCATGGCCACCGGAGCGTTTCCCGCCACAGATGATCATGAGAAGGACTGTAGATTCTGCCCTTATAACGGCTCTATCTGCGTAGACGTCAAAGCCCAGGCCCATAAGATGGCAGAGGAGTTGGCCAGTGGTGAAGACACCGGCCTTGACCCGTTCCGGGCTTTAAGAGGGTACACCGGCCATGAATAGCGGACACACCCTTAATGACGAAGCCGCCAGGGCGCGGATCAGGACCGAGCTGGACGCCTGCCTTCTGGTTGAGGCGGCCGCCGGAACCGGCAAAACCAGCAGCATGGTCGAGCGGATGGTGGAACTTATCCGTACCGGCACCTGCGACCCCCCGCGAAACATGGCGGCCATCACTTTTACCCGAAAGGCGGCTGCCGAGATTCGCGCCCGCTTCCAGTCGGAACTGGAAAAGGCTTTTCACGAGCATGACGGCGCCCAAAAGGCTCGACTGGGCCTCGCATTAGAGCAGATAGATCAGCTCTATATCGGCACTATCCACTCCTTCTGCGCCCGATTACTACGTGAGCGCCCGGTGGAAGCCGGCATCGACCCAGCCTTCCGGGAAATGGATTCGGACGAGGACGTTCTTATAAGAGAGCACGCCTGGAGCCTTGTTGAAGGAGCGCTGGCCGGCAGCAACAATCTGGGGGACCTCAGGAGCGCGGGCCTTGGCCTTTCCCAGCTCGCACCGGCTTATCGCACCGTAGCCGGGAACCTGGACGTGGGACAGTGGCCGGCACCCGATATCCCACCGCCCGACCGGTTGGAAGTGCTCAAGGCTCTTGATCGGAGGGCAGACATGGTCCGTGAACGCCTGCTTGCGGTGGCTGATGCGCTCCCCCGTCCGGCCGACAAAGATGAATTCGAACAACGGTGCCGTTCCGTGCTCCGGATGCACCAGATGCTCAACCGGGATGACCTCCTTGACGTACTGGAGACAGCCGCTTATTTCAGTCGTAAACCGAGAATTGTCCAGGGAGAGTGGACCGGGGAAAAAAAGAACCGGCAGGACCTGGCGGCCCGGGCCGAGATCGACCATTGGGAGAAGTTCTCCGAAGAGATGACGGAGCGCTTTCTCACTCCGTGGCATGAGCACCGCTACAGCATCGCCATGAAGGTGATCCTCAAGGGACGCGAACTGTATAATCGGGAGAGGAGGCTGTACGGCACCCTCAACTACCAGGATCTCCTCATCCTTGCCGCGGACATGCTCAGGGAGAACCGCACTGCCAGGGAGTACTTTCAGGGCCAGTTCACGCACCTGCTGGTGGACGAGTTCCAGGATACCGATCCGGTGCAGGCCGAGGTGATGATGTTGCTCACCGCCGACAACCCTGAAGAAAACCGCTGGTGGGAGTGCCGCCCCAGGCCGGGGAGCCTTTTCGTGGTGGGTGACCCGAAGCAGTCCATTTACCGCTTCAGACGGGCCGACATCAGTACCTACAACCGGGTAAAGAAGATCATCGAAAAAACCCAGGCAAACAAAAACGTTGTTTACCTGACTTCCAACTTCCGCAGCATCTCTCCCATCCTCAACTGGGTCAATACAACCTTTGACGCTGAAGACGTTTTTACCAGGGAATCCGGCGACACATACTCCCCGGAATATGTGCCTTTGGAACCCGGACGAAATGACGGCGAGGGGGATCTTGCTGGTGTCAAGCGCATGGCGGTGGGCCAAGCCAAAAGCGGCGGGCCCCCCGGTGTCATGGACGAACCGCTGGCTGTTGCCGGCATTATCCGCGACATGCTCGACGATGGCTCCACTGTGCCCCGCTCGGACCGTGAGTTGGAAAGGGGAGTTTCGTCCGAAGCGGGACATGAAGATTTCCTCATCATCACCTGGAGAAAGAGGAAACTGCAGGAGTTCGCCCTCCGGCTGAGCCAGGTGGGTATCCCATGCGAGACAACAGGGGGCAATACCTTTTCCACCTCGGCCCCGGTGCGGCTGCTTTTGACCTGCCTCACCGCGGTGCTCGATCCGGACAATCCGGTGGCTCTGGTGGCGGCCTTAAAGAGCAGCCTGTTCGGGTTTTCCGACCCCACGCTATATCGTTATCGCAAGGCCGGAGGACGATTCTCCTTTAACGCCATGATCCCCGACGGACTGATGGCCGAGGAATCGGTCATGTGGGAAGACGTCTTCGGCCGCCTGCGAAGGTACGCCGAGCTTGTAAGCAGGCTGCCGCCTCTTACCGCATTTCGTCTGATCAGCTCGGACATGGGTCTTTTCGCACTCTCCACGGTGGGGCCCATGGCAAACCTTGAGGCCGGAAACATGGAAAAGCTCATGGAGGTGATGAGGAGCACCGAAGCGGTGACCTGGTCAAGCATGGAGCTTGCCGACAACCTATCGATAATCGTGAGCGGAAAGGGTGAATTCGAGGGTGTCCCTGCCATGCCCCATCAGGGCGGTGCAGTGCGCATCATGAACCTGCACAAGGTCAAGGGCCTGCAGGCGCCGGTGGTATTCCTGGCTGACCCTGCAGGGTCCCGTAATGAAGTGGACTTTCACATCTCTCGGTTAGACGGGGAGGTAAGCGGACACCTTGTAATTAGGTCGTTATCAAAAAATGGCGGCGGTTTTATCCTGGCTCAGCCACCCGGCTGGCAGGATATGGAGGAGGAAGAGAAGAAATTCAAAAAAGCGGAGAACGACCGTTTAAACTACGTGGCCACCACCAGGGCTGGCAGCATGATGTGCATCTCCCACAAAAACATAAAAGGCATGAAGACCTCGAAAACCTTCCCCACGGCGCGCCTGGTGGATTGCGAGGAACTAACCGACCCCGGGCCCAGACAGTCGCCGGCGTCCGGGACATTTTCCATTGAAGACAAGGTTGTGGATCGGGAACTGGCCGAGATTGCCGAGCGACGCAATTCGGTCATGGCGCCCACCTTCGAGGTGATCTATCCCAGCCAGCTTGCGCCCCAGCCTGAAAAGACCCACCCTGCAGGCGAACACGGCACCGAGTGGGGTACGGTTATCCACAATTTGTTGGAAGCGGCCATGGCCGACCCCGACCGGGATCTGCTGCCGCTGACCGAGTCCCTTCTGCGGGAGCAGGAAATCTCAGCGAGCCACGGTCCGAAGGCAGTTACCGCGGTCAGATCGGTAATGGCCTCTGACCTGTGGCAAAGGGCCAGAGAGGCGGATGAACTACTGACGGAGGTCCCGTTCAAAACAACCCGCCAAGGGGAAGATAACTTAACAGTCATCACCAGCGGCGTCATGGATCTGGTGTTCTGGGAAGATGACGGCTGGGTCATTGTGGACTACAAAACGGGAAAGAGGGACCCGGAGAGGTACAAACCGCAGCTGTTGGCGTACCGTGAGGCATGGGAGACCATGGGGTGTGGTACAGTTAAGGAGATCGGAATTTATTTTGTGGACAGTGATGAGTATGTTGTTTTATGAGACAGGAGTCAGAATCCAGAAGTCAGGAGAAAAACTCAGTTCCAGCAAAGACACTAACAACTGCAACACAGAGAACCACAGAGAAATCCAAGAAACTATTTTGACAGGATTTACAGGATCAACAGGATTTTTTGTCTAGGGCTTGCCCACGGTGAGGAAGCAGCGGTTGCTGTGAAAACGGTAAAGGCTGTCTCACGCAGAGAACGCAGGGTACGCAGGGAAGATCAAAAGCCAACTTATCGCAAAGGTCGCAAAGTTACGCAAAGGAAGGCGCTGTGGAACCTGCTTTCCCCTCACCTGACCTCTCCGACAGGAGAGGGATTTCCACGAAATCAGCTATTAGATCCTGCGTGCCAGGAGAAAAGGACCCTTTTATCCCGGGCAGCAGGGATCTAAACAGCTTTCGGTGAGGGGTATTGTCTTAAAGGCACTATTTAGAACCGCGAAGGATAATGATAAGCTCTATAGGTCTTCTCTGCGTTCTCTGCGAGCTCTAGAGAGTCACCATGCTTAATGCGTTGCTGAGTGACGAACGAGCGTGAAACTGCCCTTTTTGGACCTTGGATTTTGGATCTTGGATTGAATTTGGAATCTGGAATATGAAACCTGGAACTTGAAACATGAAACCTGATATCAGCATAATTCCCATAACACAGACCAGTGAATACTCGGAAGCCATCACCCGCGCTCTGGACGAGGTGAATGCTGTCGAAGCCCTAACCGGGTTCGATCGCGTCATCGTCAAGCCCAACATGGTCAACGGCAGCCCGCCGCCGGTAACCACCGACGTACGGTGCGTAATGGCTATTGTCGAATATCTGAAGGAACGCCTTGACACTGAGATCGTTGTTGCGGAAGGCTCCGGCGAAGGCAGCACCCTGGCTAACTTCAAAACCAATGGATATGAACAGATAACCGAGAGGTTCGGCGTTGAGTTGGTGGACCTGGACGCCTTGCCGGTGAAGAAATACTCCGACCCCCGGGCCGGGGAGTACAAAGAAGTCCACTTGCCTGAATACCTGGAAGGGGCCGCGCTGGTCTCGGTCCCCCCCGCCAAGGACCACACCATCACCGGGGTGACGCTGGGATTGAAGAACATGGTTGGCTGCCTGCCCGAATCCCACTACAGCGGCTACTGGTCCTACAAGAAGTCCCAGATCCACGCAGTAGACGAGCACCAGGCTGTGGCTGACCTCATGCTCTATATTTGTCCCCACCTGACGATCATCGACGCCCGCGAGGGCCTTAAAGGGGGACACCTCTCGGGGAGAGTGCCTGACCCTCCCCCTGGAAAGATCATCGCCGGCACCGATGTGCTTGCCGCAGACCGGGCAGGGACGCGGCTGCTGGGGCATGAGCCTGAGGAGATCCGCTATCTCGTGCTTGCAGACGAATATGCGCCAGATTAGACCTGGACCTAGACCTAGCACCTAATTAAAACAGCCTGCGTTCATCCTTAGGGCCAGGACCCGCCTTCGCCATCACCCTCCGCCACCCATTTACGCTAAAGTTCATGTGGACAAAAGGCTATGTGTCACAAGAGGCTACGGCGTGGCAAGCTACGACCAGGTCTCGGACTACGAACTGCACATTGGTAGGCAATTCCACTAAAACATCGAATTGTCGTTAGCCGATCCTTCGGGGATCGGCTGTATCACGTCCCAGTGTTCGACCACTTTACCGCTCTCGTCGAACCGGAAAATGTCGATACCGGCGTAATCCGCGTCGCCGGGCCAGGTCTGGTAGCAATGCAGGACCACTAAATCCCCTTCGGCGATGGCCTTCCTGAACTCCACTTTTTTGCCCGGATATTCAGCCGCCATCTTTTCGAAGTATTCAATAAACGGCTCGATCCCGTCACCCACCAGCGGGTTGTGCTGGAGGTATTCATCCCCCACGTACATTTCCACCGCCTCCCGTGGACGGCAGTCGTTAAAGGCCATGCTGTAAAAATCCGTGGCTGTCTGTTTGTTCTTTTCCAGAGTGTTCACGTCTTTATTCCTTTCGGCGTTGCAGCTCCAAATCAAATTGTTTCACGCCCGCTCATTGCATTCGCTTCCGTCTTCGTTCTCTGAACTTCAACGTGACTTTCGCAAGACGCCAAGAACGCTAAGAAAACCCCAAGAGGATTAATTTTACCCGAACAAAGATTTTCTTTGCGAACTTAGCGAGCTTTGCGTGAAAAAGTTTTCGTGCTTCTTCAGAAACCGCTTCCTTGCTCCCCTGACCACTGGCCTCCGACATCTGAGCTCTGGCTCATTTACCGTCGGGCGATGACGGCCGCAAACTGATCATAGGCCTCCTCGTGGCACTGGGCGAACCAGCTCTCGCAATCCTCATAGGCTTCATCGCTGGTGATGTGCTCAAGGCGCATGGAGATGGAGCCGGAGCCTCGCCGGTATTCCTGCCACCCGGCTTCATTCATGTAGCTGTACCAGCCCTCCCGGGAGACCACTGTCGGGTCACAGGCCTCAACCCAGAAGGACCCCAGGTTGACAGCCATCCCGCCGGGAACATTAAAGCTGTGAATGGTGTAAGGCCGGCCGTAGCGGCCTCGTCCGCGAAGATCGTATCTGCCCTTGCCGACATTAGCACAGAAATATCC